>Ga0265324_10000504_pt1 | contig 26877 bp, 35 predicted proteins | sample 41419metaG_FD_198634 | JGI IMG/M metagenome (GOLD analysis project Ga0265324, IMG submission 198634) | Rhizosphere microbial communities from Carex aquatilis grown in University of Washington, Seatle, WA, United States - 4-14-19 metaG | ecosystem: Host-associated > Plants > Roots > Rhizosphere...
CGACGAGTTGGGCGTGTAGTGATTGTCGTTCAAGTAGTTTATGAAGCTTGAGTTGTCGAATCCAAACTGCTTTTTCAGCACATCCTGATTGGCGTAATCTTCCAGCACGATGTAGTAAATGTCGGGCTTGGCCGCCGTTTTGGCGCTGGCCGGCGCCGCCGCCAACTTCGGCGGCCGATAAAAGAATTGCGGCCACTCTATCACCAGATCCTTCGCCACCGCAAACAGTTGGAACGCAAAGGTTGCCGTCACCGCGATCACGATGGCGGTCGCGATGTCATGCTCTTTCCATCCGCGGGCCTGCGTAAATCCCGACACCGCCCGCCCCAGCTGTCGCGCCAGATACAGCACAATAATCGCCAGCACAATCGCAAACACCAGGCCCTCCACGCCCCCTAGCCCAAACGGGCTCAGCGCCTCGAACACCGGCGTCACCTGAGTCACCCGGCCGTCAAAATTCGAGGCAAACACCAGCGTCGCGGTTACTGCCGCCACCGTCGCCCCCAGCCGGTCGCGCCCACTCCAGCGGTAATACACGGCCGCCGTCACCGCCGCCGTCACCGCCGACAGCGCCAGTGGCATAATCAGATCCTGCACCGAAACCTGGTAGCGGTTGTACAGCCAACTCGAAGCGGCCGGCACCAGCGCCACCGCCAACAGCGGCGCATACCACAACAGCCAGCGGCCAGTCCGCGCTGCCCACCGCGCGGCGCGCGCTTTCACGCTTGATCTTTCCGGGTCATCAAATACAGCAGCCGCTCGGAGCCCTCTACCGGCCGTTTGGCCGTGATCTCATAGCGTGCGCCAAAGGCTTTCTCAAACCCTTCCGGCGTATAGTCATCAAATATGTCCTCGCGCGTTGCCAGCAATCGCTGCACTTGCGAGTCCGATTTCGGCACAAACTCAATAATCAAAACGCTGCCCAAGCTCGCACAATAATCCGCCACCATCGCCAGGGGCAGGTTGTTGGCGATTGCCAGGTGGTGGATCAGCGCCAGGTTCAGCACACAGTCACTCTTGGCCCGGGCGCTAAAGCTCGCGCGTTCGTCGTTGGCCCAGCCCAAGGCCGCGCTCGGGTTGGTCAGGTCAATCAAGAGCGGCACAAAGTTGTGCTCGCGGGCCGCCTTCATCTGCTGGTAGTTGCTCTCCACCGCCACCGGGTCAACATCACACGACAGCACCAATGCACCCTTCTCTTGCGCCAGCCGCGAGAACGAGCCGTCGTTAGCGCCCAAGTCCAGCACCCGTTTCGGCTTCACCTGCTCCAAAAAATCAGCTACGATGCGCGTTTTCTGGTCAAACGCGTTCTGGTTGTAATTGGTGTGATCGTAATAATCGCCCCATTGTGTTCTTGGCTTGGGGGCAGTCAAACTCTTAATGGTCCGTTCCAAACTATCGATTAAGCCCGCCATACCGGTAGCAGTAATCCGCGCCTGCGGTTTCTTAGCCACGCCTTCGTGCTGCTTCTGCAATCGTGCGTGCATCACCAAATGCGTCGCCAGGCCGAATTTCGTCCGGTCGCGCCACCGCAACAGCTTGGCCGCCAGCGGCAGTGGCACGCCATCAATATAAATGCGCATCAGCTGGCCCAGGTCGAGGTCCACCCGCCCCATCAGCGTCAGCGGCGCCAGAAAGTGCTGGCAAAACTGCCGATAGGCGACCCATGGTTCACCCGGCTTGTAGACATCAAACGACAACGTGTCGATCAGTACCGGCCGGCCGTCAATAAACTGAATATTGTAGGCCGAGGCGTCGCGCAGCGTCATGCCGCGCGCCAGAGCCCGCCGCTGGATTTCCAAGGTGGCCAGGGCCGCATCCTGTAGCTGCGAAAACGACCACTCGTACGGATACGAAATAACCGCCACATGTTCTGGCCGTATCGTCAAGTACCCGCCCGCGGGCCGCTCGTGCTCCTCGACGTGCCGAATCAGCAAGCCGGCATCCACCAACTCCTGATACAAGCCGCCGCCCATCAATGTGTCATAGCTTTGGCGGCCGCTATCATTAATTTGCCGGTAGACGCTGGCATCTTCCCAATACACAAACCCCCGGTTGTCCCGGAACGACGACCCCTCCCGCTTCCTTAACGGCTTACTCGGAGTCATTCGGCTGCTGTGCCCGCATTGCCTTTTTACTGAGTTTCGTCATAATGACGCGCATCCGGTTGCGAAATGCAAACGACACGCCCATGATTGTACCCACCGCCGCCTGCAGCACGAAACTTCCGCTCGACGGGTCAATATAGGCCAGAAATCTAACCAATGTGACAAACCTCCTTCAATGAAAACAACTACCACCTGAGTGTAACAGGGCAATACTTAAAACAACCTTAATGCAAGTATAACGCATCGGGAAAGTGGCTTTAGTCCAGCGACTGGCGCAAAATCTCGTCCATTAAATGTACACTGCGGTCGCGCGCCTCTTTGAGCCGAGCGTTGGCCAGCTCCAATTCCCGCATTTTTTCGCGCACCACCTCCAGCAGTACCTGCACACCGGCCAACACCTCGTTGACGCGCGCTGAATTATCGCGGTCGATCGCCACATCTTGGTCAAACTGGCCGATCGCCGCTTGTGCCAGTATCGGCACCAGTGCATTATGAATGATACTGAATTCGTCTGATGATGTGGGCTTGGACATTGTGCAAAGCCAACTTACGCTTCCCATTATATAGGGCCAAACTAGATAGGTGAACGAAATGTATAACAAAGTCTTCATAAACACCCAAGGCTTACTTGAAATCTGGGTGATTGGCGACCAAACCGCCGAGACTGTGCGCGAAATGGGGGAGAAGTGCGCCTACTTTGCTGCCGACCTGCGCGCTCGCGGACAATCCGTGCTGGTGCTCGATAACCTGCTGAAAATGGGTGCCACCACCTCTGAGGCCCGCCGTGAAGTCGCCCGCGTCGCCAAGGCCCTTGATTTCGACCGGGCGGCCATGGTCGGTGGCGGCAATCTGGCCTTTCGCTACGGCACCAACCTCATGCTGCGCGCCATCGGCCGCCCCAACCTGCGCTACTTCGCCCATCACGAATCGGCTTGCAAATGGCTCACGCAAAGCCTCGCGGCCCCCGAATCTCAGCAAATTTCCAGTTAGCTCATGGTACGATCCCCGATACTCCATAACGAAAAGGGGACACCTCACATGGTCTTGCACAAAAAAATTATCTTACCGCTGGCCGCCGTGGCCGTCATTGGCGCTGGTGCTGCCGGCGTAACGGTCGCCTCGGCCGCCAGCTCTCCCAACACCAACTCATTGGCCGGCCGCATCGCCAGTGCTTTTGGCCTCGACCAATCCAAGGTTCAGACGGTAATCAACCAATATCGCTCGGACCAGTCGGCCAAAAATCAGGCCAACTTTAACCAGCGCCTGAGTACCGCCGTTACCAATGGCAAAATTACTGCCGCCCAGCAGTCCGCCATCCTGGCCGAGCGCACCAAGCTCGATGGCGAGGTCCAGGCCGCTATGCAAAAAACCGGTGCCGACCGCCGAGCGGCCTTGAAAGCCGTACGCACCGAAGCGCAAACCTGGGCCCAGCAAAACAACCTAGCGGTAGGCTGGCTGCTTGGCGGCCGCCCGGTTCGTGGAGCCCACCGCTTCGGCCCAATGGCCAGCCCCGCGCCGGCTACCAGCCCAAGCCCTGCTCCTTCGTCTTAAGATCTAACCCTCAATCCTCAAAGCCCCGCTTGCTTAGCGGGGCTTTGTCGTTCCATAATAGACATAAGAACTATCTGGATGTATGAATCTCAAGCTCGATCTGCAAAAACTCATCACTGGCGACGTCGACGACGCGCCCCAAACGCTCGAGACTTACAGTCACGACGCCAGTCTGTTTGAGGTCAAGCCGCGCGTCGTTGTGTACCCCAAAACAACGGCAGACGTGCAGGCGCTCGTGAAGTACGTTGCCGACCATAAGCACGAGGAGCCGAGCCTCTCACTCACCGCTCGCTCCGCCGGCACCGATATGTCCGGCGGCGCCATCAACGACTCGGTCATCGCCGATTTCAACCGCTACTTTACCAAGATCGAATCCGTCACCCCCAAATTGGGGCACGCGCAGCCCGGCGTGTTCTACCGCGATTTTGAGGCCGAAACGTTCAAGCACCGCGCCCTCATGCCCAGCTACCCCGCCAGCCGCGACCTCTGCACCATCGGCGGTATGGTCAACAACAACTCCGGCGGCGAAAAATCCCTGGAATTCGGCAAAACCGAAAACTTCATCCAGGAACTGGAGGTGGTGCTGGCCGACGGCAGCCTGGTTACCATGGGCCCAATAAACCACCGCCAGCTCCAGACTAAAATGAAACAAACCGACTTTGAGGGCGAAATTTATCGCCGCGTGTTCCACCTCGTTGACCGCCATTACGACACCATTAAAAACGCCAAGCCCCACGTCACCAAAAACTCCACTGGCTACAATCTGTGGGACGTCTGGGACCGTGATGCCGGCATTTTCGACCTCACCAAAGTTATTTGCGGCGCCCAGGGCACGCTGGCCCTGACCACCGATATTAAGTTCAAGCTCGTCCCGCACCGACCGCATTCCGGCCTGCTGGTTATGTTCCTCCACGACATCGACCGCCTCGGCGAAGTCATCAACAAAGTCCTCGAGTACAAACCCGCCACCTTCGAGTCGTTCGACGACGTCACCCTCTGGCTGTCCATTCGCTTCATGCCGTCGTTTCTTAAAATGCTCGGCCCCTGGCGCTTTATTAAACTCCTCATCTCGCTCATCCCCGACGGCTTCATGCTTTTAAAGGGCATCCCCAAACTCATCCTGATGGTCGAATTCAACGGCGAGACGGTCGATGAGGTCAAAACCAAAATCAAAGCGCTGCACAAAGACCTCAACATGAAGCACAGCTATTACGAAATCACCGCCTCCGAAGAAGATCCTTCCGAAGCCTCGTCCGAGAAATACTGGCTGATGCGCCGCCAGAGCTTCCAGCTGTTGCGCAAAAAAGTTAAAGATAAGCACACCGCGCCCTTCATCGACGACCTCGTCGTCCCGCCCCAGTTCCTGCCGGAATTCCTGCCCAAAATGCGCAAAATCATCAAGAAATATCACCTCTTTGCCACCATTGCCGGTCACATGGGCGATGGCAACTTCCACATCATCCCGCTCATGAAGCTCGAAGAAAAAGACGAGCGCCGCAAGTTAAAGCCCGCCATGACCGAGACCAATGAGCTCGTGCTCAGCTATCACGGCGTCCTGTCCGGCGAGCACAACGACGGCCTCATCCGCGGGCCCTGGCTGGAGCGCGCTTACGGCAAGGAGGTGTACGGCTACTTCCGCGAGGTCAAACACATCTTCGACCCGCACAATATCCTAAACCCGCACAAAAAAGCCGACGCCACCTGGGACTGGTCGTTCAGCCACGTCCGCGATCACTTCTAGATACCCTAGTGCTTGGCTAGTAGGGAGAAATGCTTCGAGCCTGACCTGAAGCCTTAACAACATTTAAGGATTCGGGTCAGGCCCGGCGCTCAACATTCGAAGATGTGAGCACCGGGCAAAAGCATGGGGTCAGCTGGGCTGCTGGCGGACCCAGCCCTTGTAGCGACGGCGGCCAGCAAGGATGTATGGGTTCGTGGTCTCATCGCTCGGCCCGGCGTCGAGGTATTCGACGTCATCGCTGCGATACCATACCTGGATGGCCCCATCATCTTTGCTGGCCCACAGCTCCACCACGTAATCTTCCTGCTGCGGCCCAGCCAGCTGCAGCTCGGTCAGGCGCAAGGTAGCACAATCGCGCAGCATGTAGCCGAGGAAGACCGAGTCGGCGCTGTCGACCTGTGCGCCTCGAATCCGTGAGACCAGATTGGCCTGCTCGCGCAAGTACAACATGATCACGGCAGCAGCAGCACGGCGGTTGACCTCCCACAGCGTGCGGCACCTGCCGGCTCCGAAGAGCGCGATGAAGGGCTCCAGTACGATGAGGGGCTTCAGGTCGCCAACTCTCGCCACACACTCAACGCCGTAGCCGTTCAGTCCGCCGTGGATCATGCCGATACCACCGACGTTGGTGTCGTCGAAAATATCGCGGAGCTTCAAATCGAGGCTCTTACGGAGCTTCTCGGCTATCACGGCGAGCTCGTTGAGTCGTCCTGTGGTGGTGCGGGTGGCTGCGCTCATCGAAAGAGTCCCTCTTGTCTCGAAACGCTGGCCTGGATTCTGATATCCTAGGCCGGGTCACTGACGCTTGCTTGAAGCAACAATGATCCGGCCTAGCCCATGTCAAAATTCAATCCGATACCCGATGATTGAATTTAAATATATTAGAATAATTAACTTAATTTGTAAAATTTTACATCTAAACAGATACATCAATTCAATTGGCCAAGTTCCTAGTTGACCGAGTTGGCTTGTCGTGCCAGCTTTACGCGTGCGCCGGCAATGCCAACACCCGTAATCGCCAAATAAACCAAACCCGTCTCGCAGGTTGGCAATAACGCCGCGTGCTGTGCTACCACCAGATAAAATCCGCTCGCAAATGTCCCGGCCACCAGTGCATATGACGCCCGCAGCGCAGCCCGGCTGCTTCTAGCGAATGCCAAACCAGTCGATACAATCCCGGACAACGCGATGATGACGTGCAGCAATATAAACATAAGCTCATGCTACCATGGTGGGACATGGCAGTCACGCTTACCCTTACAGATAAAAAACCGGTCGTGGCCAACATCTGGCTATTTACCTTCGCGCCCAGCCGGCCGCTGGAGTGGACCGCTGGCCAGTTTATTAAGGTTGAATTACCGCACGACCACCCCGACGCCGAAGGCACCAAGCGCTTTTTTACTATCGCGAGCGCCCCGGCCGACGGCACCGTCCAAATTGCCACTCGCATCACTCATTCGAGCTTCAAACAGGCGCTCACCAAACTCCAAGTCGGTGACACGCTCAATATCGTCGACCTACCAGCCGGCGATTTCGTCTGGCCCACCAGCCCAACGCGCCCCCTCGTTTACGCAGCGCAAGGCATTGGCATCACGCCGGTGCGCAGCATGCTCCGCCAACGTCTGGCCGAGAGGCAGCTCATCCCGGCCACGCTCGTCTATGCTAACCTTGCCCCTGGCATCCCCTTCGCCGACGAGCTAACAGAGTGGGGGAGCCACCCCGAATTCACGCTCCATCAGATTGGCAAACCCATCACGGCCGCCACATTAAACGAATTAATTCCGCATCTCACCAACGCGCTCATCTACGTTACCGGCCCCAAATCGCTTGCCGAACTGCTTATGCCGCCGTACAACCTGCCGGTTAGCAGCATCAAGCACGACCAGTTCCCGAATTACGCCACCGGCGACTACTAATCGAATTACAAGGAAAAACCGGGGTCCTAGCAATTGCTGCGCGACTGCGCAAACAAAGCAGGTACCCCGGCAATCCGAATTTCGCCGTGCGTGGTGTCATAAAGGAAAGAACACCTGTAGCACGAGAAGGCCGTACAGTCCGCCGAAGGCCAACGCTGCAACAACAGCTCCCCTCCGCCACTGTCGCAGCCAGCACTTCACTTCCTGGCGTCGCTGCTTTTCCGGCGACCACAGCCACGCAACCACGCCGGCGCTCCAAGTGATAATTGGCATCCACAACACCACTACCAGTATGCACGTAGCGAAGCCGGCGCAAAGCGGTGCATAGATACTGCAGTTAGCAACACCGCAGAGCTGCTTAGGTGGATCAGTTGCCGCATGCCGAGCGACGACCACCGCCGCACATAGCATAGTAACGACAGGTACGACTACAACGGCCGCACGTCGGAGGGATCTACGTTTGACCTTTGGCATGTGCCAGATCACCTTTTCTTGAAAAAGAGCGATTCTCGGATAGTGCCCACTATACAATAAGCATCGTCAAATGCCGCCAAGTTCTACGATATTGCGCGCAGGTGCCGCCCTAGAGTCGTCAGAGTTAACCTTTTAATCTAAAGCTCTGGCCGCTCGTGCCGCGGCGCGTGCCGTCGCATCCGCGCCACTCCCAGCCGCACCGCTTCGCGATCCACCAGCTGCTGCGCCGCTGCCAGTTCCACCTTATCTTTCGCTTTGGCACGCAATTCCTGCGCTCGTTTCAACGCCGCCTCCACCTCGCTCGCCACTAATTCCTCGGCGTGGTCGGCCTCGTCAGCCAGCAACCGCACCTTATTGTGGCCCACTTCCAGTAACCCACCGTAGGTCGCAAACACCTGCGGTTCACCCTTGGCTGTCTTTACCACCACCGGTCCGGCTATCACTTTAGCCACCAGTACCTCGTGGTGCGGCAAGATGCCCATCTCGCCATCCACGGTTCGCAGATTAACCTGTACCGCTTCGCCGGCAAACTTGGTGCCGCTAAGGGTAAGCAGCTGGAAATCCATTATTTGGCGTCTTCCTTTTTGCTGCGCTCGGCCGCCACTTCCTCAATGCTGCCCTTCATGTAGAAGGCCGCCTCCGGAAGATCATCGTACTCGCCAGACAGAATCGCTTGGAAACCTTTAATCGTGTCCTCAAGCTTGACGTACTTGCCGGGTGTGTTAAGAAACACTTCCGCAACGTGGAACGGCTGCGTTAAGAACCGCTGAATGCGCCGCGCCCGATTAACCATCTGCTTGTCTTCGTCGCTCAGCTCATCCATACCCAGGATCGCGATAATGTCCTGCAAATCTTTGTAGCGCTGCAGCACCCGCTGCACCTCGCGCGCCGTGTTGTAGTGGTTCTCGCCCAGCACCGCCGGGTCCAAAATGGTCGATGTTGAATCGAGCGGGTCCACCGCCGGATACAAACCAAGCTCCACCAGTGGCCGCGACAATACGATCGTCGAGTCTAAGTGCGAAAACGTCGTCGCCGGCGCCGGGTCGGTGAGGTCGTCGGCTGGCACGAAGATGGCTTGCATACTGGTAATTGAGCCGGCCTTGGTGCTCGTAATGCGCTCCTGCAGCGCGCCCATTTCTTGCTGCAAATTGGGCTGGTAACCCACCGCACTCGGCAGTCGCCCCAGCAGCGCCGATACTTCCGACCCCGCTTGCGTGAATCGAAAAATATTGTCGATAAACAGCAAAACGTCCTTGCCTTGGTCACGAAAACCTTCGGCCAGTGTCAGGCCAGTCAGGCCTACGCGCAAGCGCGCCCCCGGCGGTTCGTTCATCTGGCCAAACACCAATGCGGTCTTGTCGAGCACCCCCGACTCGGCCATTTCGTGATACATGTCATTACCTTCACGAGTGCGCTCGCCCACACCCGCGAACACCGAGTTGCCCTGGTGGAATTTTGCAAAGTTATTGATGAGCTCGTAAATAATCACGGTCTTACCGAGACCGGCGCCTCCAATCAAGCCCACCTTGCCACCCTTGGTAATGGGCGCGAGCAGGTCAATTACCTTGACGCCCGTTTCCAAGACCTCGGTCTTGCTGCTCTGATCCACCAGTTCCGGCGGCTCGCGGTGAATGGGTGCCAGATCAGGATTTTTCGGCGCCGGTTGGCCGTCGATCGGGTCGCCGATAACATTAAACATGCGACCAAGCGTCACGTCGCCCACCGGCACGCTAATCGGCGCGCCCGTAGCCACCACGTCTTCGCCGCGCTGCAAGCCGTCGGTAGAAGATAAAGCGATCGCCCGCACCGAGGTCTCGGATAGGTGTTGAGCTACCTCCAGCACCAGTCGGCCGCCCTCACGCTCAATTTCCAGCGCATCGTACAGCGCCGGCAGTTTGCCCTCGTCAAATTCGGCGTCCACCACCACGCCCACCACCTGGGTGATCTTGCCGGTATGTTTGGTTTGTGTTGCCATAATTATTTCTCCATCCTTGTCATTGCTTGCTAATTGCCTCTGCGCCGGCCGAGATTTCGGAAATCTCCTGTGTAATGCTCGACTGGCGCTCGTTGTTGTACACCAACGTCAGGTCGTCAATAATGTCGCTGGCGTTGTCAGTGGCGTTCATCATTGCCAGCATCCGGGCTGCCTGCTCGCTCGCCCGCGCCTCCAAAATGGCTTGCGTCAGCTGTGCTTCCAGCACCCGCCGGATCGCAAAGTCCACCAAATCGTCCGGCTCCGGCTCCATTTCGGCGTCACCGCTGGGCTTGGTATCGGGCGGCACCACTACCGGCAATAATTGCCGCACATTTACGCGCTGCGTCACGGTCGACACAAAGTCGGTCGACACCAGATCCACGCGGTCGATCTCGCCACTGGTAAACATCTGTGCCACCTGCTCCAAGGCCGGCAAGGCAATGCCCGTATCGGCATCGGCACTGTCAATCTCAAACGAGCCAATCATTTTCACATCCTTGGCCCGCGCGGTGGCCATGGCCGCCCGCTTGCCGATCGTGATAACCATATGACTGGCTGCCTTGGTTTCACGCACCAGTCGCCCCAGCGCCCGAATAATATTCGAATTGTAGCCGCCAGCCATACCGCGGTCGCCCGCGATCACAATCGTCAGCGCATTTTTCACCGGCCGCGCTTGCATCAGCGGATGGCGCTTCACGACCGGCTGGCCACTGAGCCGCGCCAAAAACTCACGCGCGGCTTGGGCAAACGCCTGCGGCCCCAGCGCGGCCTGTTGCGCGCGCCGCAATTTGCTTGCCGCCACCAATTGCATCGCCTTGGTAATCTGGCGCGTCGAGCGAACGCTGCGAATCCGGCGGTTAATAATCTGCAGGCTTGCCATAAACTCTACTCGGCTCCCTTGCTCGCTGCCTTAAACGTCTTGGCCACCTCACGCCCCACTTCCAAAATCGTCTGCTTAGTCTTATCCTCTGGCTTGGCCCCACCATTTAATGTGTCCATGACCGCTCGGTGGTGCTTTTGCAGCCGCACCACCAGTTCGTGCGCCGCGTCCTGCACCTTGCCTGCCGGCACGCCGTCGAAGGCGCCGCCGGTGGCCGCCATCAGCATCACCACTTGCTCAGCCACGGAAAGTGGCGAGTATTGCTTCTGCTTCAAGATCTCGGTTAAGAGCCGGCCGCGGTCAATGCGCTTTTTTGTGTCTTCGTCCAGATCGCTGGCAAATTGCGAAAACGCTGCCAGTTCACGGAATTGCGCTAGCTCCACACGCAAACTGCTCGCCACACTCTTGGTAGCCTTGGTCTGCGCATTGCCACCTACGCGGCTGACACTTAAGCCCACCGATACGGCCGGCCGGATGCCCTGATAAAACAGGTCCGATTCCAGGAAAATCTGTCCATCTGTAATCGAAATCACGTTGGTTGGGATGTATGCGCTAATGTTACCGGCTTGCGTCTCAATGATCGGCAGCGCCGTTAGCGATCCGGCGCCGAGTTCATCGCTCAACTTCGCCGCCCGTTCCAAGAGACGCGAGTGCAGATAAAACACATCGCCGGGAAACGCCTCGCGGCCCGGCGGCCGGCGCAACAGCAGCGACATCTGGCGGTAGGCCACCGCGTGCTTAGACAGGTCGTCGTACATAATTAGCGCATGCTGCTTATTGTCGCGGAACCATTCGCCCATGGCCGTGCCAGCGTACGGCGCCAAGTACAACATAGCGGCCGGGTCAGCGGGGGAGGTCGCCACTACAATCGTCTGCTCCATCACCCCCTCGCTCTTGAGGCGCTCCACCAGGGCCGCCACCTTGCTCAGCTTTTGGCCAATCGCCACATACACGTTGATAACGCCGGTTTGCTGGCGCGCCTGATTGATCATGGTGTCAACCACAATCGCGGTTTTACCCGTCTGCCGGTCACCAATAATCAACTCGCGCTGCCCGCGCCCCACCGGAATCATCGCGTCAATCGCCGTAATGCCAGTCGCCAGCGGCTCATGGACACTTTTGCGGTCAATCACGCCCGGCGCCTTGCGCTCAATCAAGCCGGTCGCCTTGGCTTTAATCTCACCCAGGCCATCGAGCGGTCGCCCCAGCGGGTCAACTACCCGGCCCAACAGCTCCGGGCCCACTGGCACTTCCAGTGTCTTGCCACTCAAACGCACCTTGGCACCGGCTCGCACGCCCGTTTCTTTGTCCAGCAGCACCGCCCCCAGTTCGTCCTCAAACAGGTTCAGTGCGAACGCCCTGGCCGGCGTGCCGCCATCGGTCTCAACTTCCAGCACTTCGCTGTAGCCGCAACCGCGCAGCCCGTAAATCCACACCACGCCGTCACTCACGCGCGTCACCACGCCGGTCTCGCGCAAACTGTCGGTCTCGCGCAGGCCTTCAATCGCCTCGATCAGCTCGCGCGAAAGTTCTTTAACGTTCAAGTCGCTCAATTCATTACTCCTTCCACGTAATTGTTCAGTTTGGTCTGCACCGTGGCGTCAAGCATGGCTAGCGGCGTTTCGATCCGGACTCCGCCAATCACGCTCGCATCCACGGTGTGTTCAAGCTCAACCGTTGTTGCCCCGGTGTGGTGCTTGATAAACCGCACCAGGTCGCTGTGCGCCTGCTCGCTTAAAGCCCGCGCTGTCGTCACGTTCACCAGCACGTAGCCGCGGTTGGCCAATACTCCCGCCACGTCTCGCGCCAAATACCGCGCCTGCCGCACCCGGCCGGTCGCCACCAGCCACGCCGCCGCCTCCCGCACCGTCTTTTTGCGATCGTGGTGGGTCAGCCGGTCGGCTACTACCGTGGCAATTTGCAGGCGCGTTGGCATTATTTGGCCTCCAGACTGCGTTCAATCAGCTTGCCATCGGCCGCATTGTCCAATTTTTCCCCCAGCACCGCCTCGGTCGCGCTCGCTACCAGCTTGGCCGCTTCGCCCTTCAATTCCCGCCGGGCCGCCAGCACATCGCGGCTCAATTGCTCGCGCGCTTCCGCCACCAGCCGCTCGCCCTGCTCGATCGCCTTAGCACGCGCGCTCTCAAGCTGCGCTGCCGCATCGGACCGAGCCGTCGCCAAAACCTCGTCGGCCGCTCCTCGCGCCTCACTGACCACCTTGCTGGCCTGCTGTGCGGCGCTGTCCAGTTTCTTGGCCGCTTCATTTTCCAGCCGCGTGGCCGCTTCCAGCTCACCCTGCTTGGCTTCCAGGGCCTTGTTCAGCGGCGGGAACACGTATTTGCCCACCACGTAAGCGGTGATCAAAAACGCTGCCAGATCGAGGAAAAACGCCTGCCAATTCAAGCCCAGCGCGCTAAAAAGCCCGCCCAATCCGCCTGAATCTGCCATTATAAAATGAAACATCATCCGCCTCGTACGCTCCTAGTGCAAGAACTTAATAATGAGCGCCACCACCAAGCCGATGATACCGAGGGCGTCCACGAAACTCATGGCCAGGATCATCATCGTACGAATGGTGCCGATGGCATCGGGGTTGCGAGACACGCCGGCCACGGCCGCAGCGCCCACCAGACCCACACCCACCGCGGCCAGACCACCGGCGATCGAGTAGGTTAAACCAAATGCTAGGTTATCCATAAACTATTACTTCCTTTTTATTAATGTTGTTAAGCAAGGACATTTCGCGCCTTGTTGCAGTACTAGGAAACAGCGAAGCCCGGAACAAGCTGTACTCATAAATACAACGAGTGAGGACTGTAGCTGATGACGAAGTAATGCGCAAGGTACGAAATGTTCTCATGTTGTTGCCACCTCGCTGACTTGAAAGGTATCAGGTTCCGAGGCCGGAGCGTGCGACGATTTGGCGCCGAGTGACACAAACACCACCGTCAGCATAAAGAAAATGTAGGCTTGGATCAGCCCGATGAAAAGCTCAAACAGCATAAATGGCGGCAGCGCGATCACCTGCGCGTACGATGTGATGTAGGCCATCACCGCCAGCAGCACCTCGCCGCCGAAAATATTGCCGAACAACCGCATGCTCAGCGCGATAAACCGCGACACTTCGGCGATCAGCTCCAAAAAGCCTTCGAACGCCCCCAGCACATCCTTAAACGGGTTGCGGAAATAGCGGCCGAGGTTGCCAAAAAAGCCGCGGTCGCGAATCGCCCACACGTGCGCCGTCGCGAACGTAATCACCGCCAGCGCGAACGTGAAGTTCAAATCAGCCGTGATGCCGCGGAAAATTGAGACGCCATGGTAGGTAAAGAAGCCAAAGATCGGCAGCACTTCCAGGGCGTTAGCCACAAATATAAAGAAGAACATCGTGATCGCGATCGGCGCCAGTCTCTTGGCCAGCTGCGCGCTGCCCAGCGCCTCGGCCGCCGTATCAAACAAGTATTCATAGGCCCACAGTACCGCCAACGACACCTTGTTGTACCGCTTGGCCGCGATCCGCCGCGAGGCGTGGAACAATACCCACATCGCAACCACCCAGCTGATCGCACCGGTAAACAAGGCATTCGTTACATTTAAGGGGCCAACATTAAACAAATGCTGCGCCATCACGCTCACGGCTGGGCCGCCAGTTATCGCCAAGAATATCATTATTGGCCGCCCCGCAATTGAGAGCGCACCAGCAGCACCGACGCGCACAGGCCAAGTACTAGCCCAAGCACTGTCAGCCACGGCTTGGTGTCGTACTTCAAATCAGCCCACAAGCCGGCTGGCACCAACACCGCCGGGCCCACAAACATCCGCCAGGTTACGTCGGCCATATCCACAATTAACTCCAGAACCGCTTTACGGCTTGAGGCCGCGGGGCGCTCTGGCTGACTTTCACTCTTCGTTCGCATTTTCCACTGCATTCTATCAGGTTTAGCCTCAACTCGCAACGCTTTAGTGGTAATATGTCTCCACACTCCGCAAAGTACGTTCACATCGAGACAGGGAGCTCGCATGGCAACCGTCGATTTCGGCCGCTACGACCAGCTGGTACTGCAGGAATTTTGCGCAAAGCTCAAAACCCTGCAGGCTACCCCCGACGACGACGAGCTTATGAGTGTCGAGGAACTCGTCGCCAAGAAGTACGCTGTACCACGACTGCTGCATTCCACTAACCCGCAGGCCGGTGAGCCAGCCAGCCACATCCTCGATGAGACTATGGAGCTCCTCGTCCTAATGGGCAAGCGTGCCGCCGATCGTCATTGCACCATCATCGTGCAGGAGCGGTCATCACAAGGTCCTCCAGCTGATAGCACCGAGCCCCAGCCAGTACTGGCGTCAAGGAGCGGCCAAACTTCGGCGCTGGGACGCTGGGCTGAAGACCTGGCCAGCTGGGTACTCCATCAACGAGTCGCCCTGGTGCCCTATAACGAAAGAGTGGAAGCCGGCCTCAGCGTCATCTCCAAATCTGCGCCAACCTGGGCGTACTATGTCCGTCGCAAATGGTGTCGAGAGGGCGTAGCTCTGCTGTCGCAGGTATTTTCGCGCACCAGTCACATAAACGAACTCAACGCGCGACAGTGGCGGGCGCGGGATCTGCTCGGAATCCCTGAGCTCGACCGGCATGCATACGAGCTAGTAGTCGGCCGATACGGCTTCGCCCTAGTCGCTCCGTACGGTAACGATTCTTACATTCGCGCCGTACGCGCCCTCGGCCGCCTGTGGTGGGAACAAGCCCAAGCCGCACGTCAACCCGGCAAACCGCTTCAACGTGGCTTGCTCACTCCCTCCCGCAAATGGGACTGCCCGCCCAATCAGGTAACGTGGCATAACCATGCCGCGGTGGAGGACCCGGTAGCCGGCTCACTGGTCGACATCACAGTGTCCATCGAAAACTCCTACGATCCGTCCACTCATATCCTGGCCAGCGACACTATCGTTTTGGAACTGCCATCTGGCGAGATCACACAGTGGGGTGTCGTAAGCTCACAACGTTCCGACGCCGGCGATACAGGTTGGCGGTGCCAAATCACTCCGGCTCCGCCCCGCCAACGTCGTCGCCGTACCCAACGCCCGTGAAAGGAGAGCGCTCCGTAAGGAAGCCTGCCCTTCGTTCACGGGCTTTCTTATGCCCGCGCGTCAATGCTTCGTTATGCCTCACCTCATGATCGACCAATGCTAAACTACGAATGGTATGACCGGACGAACCCACGACGCTGCTGCCCTCACCGCGCTCATTATCGCGGCCATTTGGTATCCGCCCGCCAGCCTCACGCTGGCGACAGCGCTGGTGGCACTGCTGGCCAATCAAATTGGTGGCATCACCCCCGACATCGACCAGCCCACGGCGCCGTTCTGGCGCAACCTGCCTGCCGAAAAATTCCTCGGCCAGGCCACCGACAAGCTGCTCGGCGGCCACCGTTTCCTTACCCACAGCATCATTGGCGTGGCGGCCTTTTGCTGGCTGGCCCACTGGCTGCTGGTGTTCTTGCAGCCCATCATGCACAGTGTCGACATTACACTCGTCTGGTACGCCTTCGTTATCGGCATCGCCTCGCACCTCGTCATGGACACCATCACGAAAGAGGGCGTGCCATGGCTGCTGCCCATTCCCATTAAATTCGGCCTTCCCCCGCTTAAGGCCCTACGCATCACCACTGGCCACTTCGTCGAAACACTCATAATCTTTCCCGCCCTGCTCGTCCTCGATGTTTGGCTGATCACGCAGCACTACCACGCCATCCACCAATTCATCCGCCTCCACCTCGGCGCATAACAAAAAACCACCCAAAAGAGTGGTACCGGACCCGCACGCCTGGGTAGGCGTACGGGTCCGGCTGGTGCTCTCACTTGAACGAGAGAGCACAGTTGCCGAGCATCGAGGGAGTCGGCACGTCAGCCTTGTGGAGCTCCACCAGGTAGACCGGGCGACTATCAAACTGGGAGTCCGGCCGACGGTCGGCGATCTGGCTGGCCGACACGACCACCATGTCGCCCGGCCGCAGCTGCTCGCCCCGCGGTCCGTCGGGCTGGTGCCGCAGGAACACCGGGCCCTTGGGGGTCCGAATGCTCACTTGCAGCACGCTCCCTCCTGGACGCGGGATTGGCCGGACTACGAGGAACTCGCAGCCCGCCTGCCCGAACATGCCGGTCAGCCCGTTGATGGGCCACCCGAATTCGTGATCGGGATCGAGGATCGAGTCCAGGCGCTCCCGCCAGGTGATGCCGTGCGATGGCCTAAACCCGCGCCGGAATCCCTCAGCGAACCAGCGCCAGTACACCGGAGCGTTCTGCGGGCGTTCGTGGCAGCAGGTGCGCCACATCACGCTCGTGAGTGCGGACAGGTCCCGTTGGCCGCTGCGGCCACGGAAATCGTAGCGTGCGACCACGAACCCCTTGAGAACGAGGTTCCAAGGGTGGTAGGCGTTCACCCGCACCGCCGCCCGGATCTGGTCCGGAATCGGCAGGCTGCGGATAAGCCGGAACTCGGTCTCGCTACCGATCATGTGCAGGTGCCAGGTGGCGGCCTGCAGAATCTCGGTAACGAACTCCGGCCGGCCCAGGCGCTGCGCCAGGGTGTCGTGGTGCTGCAGCAGCTCCTCGGCGTGATCTGACGCGATCTTCTTGGCGAAGTCGCGCAGGGCCTCTGGGGAGTCGTGGTACAGCGCCGCCGCGGCCTCACCGTCGTGCCAAAAGGCCTGCCGGTTGGTCGTGTGGCTGCCCCAGCTGTCGTCCGTCAGTGCCAGCCTCTCGAAGAGGCCGCGCACCAGCTCGCGGTCGTAGCCGGCCGCCAGCAGTTCGGTGACGTAGCTGAGACGGATTGGTTCGCGCCAGCCGTCCGTACCACTCTCCTTGTACTCGAGGTAGTCGGTGCTGGCACGGCCGACGAGCTCAGCGGAAGCCCCGAGCTCAATCGCCCGGAGGAGTGCCGCCGCGGGGAACCGCTCGACGTCGCCGTAGGTGTGCTTTAGGTCATCGTAGACCTCCTGGTCGTCGCCGTAGTTGGCCTGACTCGTCATGACGTGCTCCTTCGATTGTTTTGGATTGGTTTCCTAAACTGGCGTGGGGTCATTAGTCCCACACCTCGAAGTCGTCACGCCGACGATTTTTCTCTATAGAGAGGTGTGGGACAAGGCTAACGCCAGCTCCGCGACCTCTGTATATGCGCTGCATCGTTGGCTCCCTTCAGGTTGGGTATTGCCGCGATAACAGATTTTAAAATTATAACATATAATACACAATTATACAATTATTTAGCCCTGAACCACCCTCGCTCCCTTGAACCTAACTAAAAATGGCGACACACTGTTTTCCAAAAGCGCTAACCCAAGGAAAACAAATATGTCACCACTCGGTATTGTACGAGATATTTGTACAGTCGTTCAAAAGCAATTAATGCCCGAAGTCCCAAAACGCTGGAGCAAGCAGGTCGATTTTGGTGTCAAAGCCTACGCCCTACGGTCATTTGCGAGCGCCGGTAGTAATGCCCGTAAAGTCGTTGAGAATACCGCCAGCACCAAAGCCGACCGCCTGCTGGCGAACCTGAAGTTGGCTCGTCACCTCGGGACCGTCTTTGACGTCTTGGGCCTCGTTCGGCCGGATAGCTTCGTGAACATCGACCATACGGATATGAATGGTCTCATGGCTCTCGCCGGAGCTGTCCAGACTAGAAGAGGCCGGGCCATTCCCTGTATGGTCGAAACAACCTATTCGGACCGGTTGCCGTCTCATGCGGACGCACCACCGAGAAAGAAAGCCCTTCGTCGTAACCGGGCTCACGAACGGGCCGGATTGGGCTTAACCGAGCACACCATTCGCTCTCTTCAGGCTTTCGCGAAACGACTAGGGTTTTGGCCAAAGTTCGTCTTTGACCGGGGCTTTTGTGCCAAGGAGATTATCCGGCTGCTGTGCAGGCACGAAGCCACCTTTTACATGCGCATGAAAGCTGACCGGCTCGTTGAGCTGGCCGGAGCCGTTACGGTGACAAAAGCCCTCCGTGGCCACGACAACACCATTCGTCTCTACGACTATACCCTTCGGGTAGTGCGTAGCCGCAAGCCCAAAGGAGGCGAACCTTGGTGTATCCTCACCAACGATCTGATCAGCACCACGAAACGTGTCTTAAGATTCTACCGTCACCGGTTTGAAATTAAAGAGACCTTCAAGGACATGAAGCACATCTTTGAGCTCAAGCACACTCGGCTTAACAGGCCCACCAGCCTCAAGTTCATCCTGTGGCTGGTGAGTATTGGGATTGCTCTGCTGTACCTGGTTACCAAAGACTGCATCACCGACGAACGGCAACATAATCCCAAGAAATGGCGATCCTGGATTCGAATGGGTTATGAGCAATTGGAACGAACCTACACGATGATGTTTTGGGGCACAGCTACGGATGAGGTATGAGGACGAGATGGAAGTGAGGGTGGTTCAGCATTTAGCCCCACCACGCCCTTCCAGCTCGTGGATCGCGCCATGACCCAGGCCAAAATAATGCGCCACCTCGTGCCAGACTGTCTGATGCACCTGGACGGCCAGGTCAGATGCATCACGCGCCATCATTTCGTGCGGCCGCCGGAAAATCGTAATTGTATCCGGTGTCACCCCATTGTAACCGTTATTGCGCGCTGGAAGAGGAATTCCCTCGTACAAGCCCAATAGCACCGACCGCCCGTGCGCCGGCCGATTGCGTCTCAGCTGCTCGGCATTCGGCTCATCCGCCACCAAAAACGCCACGTTATCCAAATACTTCGCAAACCGCTCGGGGATTGCGTCCACTGCTCGGTGCACCAGTCGCTCAAATTGTGTTTGCGACACCTCAGTCATATAAAAAGTATAGCGCCAAAAACAGGAAAACCGACGGCCACACAATGTGCAGCCGCCGGCTATTCGTTCTGATCGGACCTACCACGCATCGGCTACATCGGCCTATAGGCTTCGGCGATGAGCAGCGTCATGCCGCCTGGCACTTCGTCGGCGTAAATGCCGGCTGCAGTGCCGCCGAATCCGAAGTCGGCCGCTATGGCCAGCTTGTCAGCCAGTTTGTGCTCCTCGGGCTCGGTCAGCCGCCCCGGTACGAGCTTCGCGGCCAACAACCCCGGTTCCATGTAGTCAGGCTGGCCAGGGTCAGGGTTGATCGCGAAGCCGAAGACGTAGCTGTAGCTTGCGAAGACAGTGCTTACCAGGCACCGCATGCCATTGGGCAGGGCAATCAGCGCGTTCAGCACAATGGTGCTTTCGCCATCAGAAGTCGGCACTGACTTGCAGCCCGAGTGCGACCATACCCTCGCGAAAAAGGTGAAGGCGTCCACCACGAACAGATTACCCTTCGCCACTACGGTGCCGTTGTCACCCTTGATTTGTACCCGAATTTTCCCCATCAGCCGCTCCCTTCTTGTCGTTTCTGCTAGAGCAAGGAGATCGAGAGAGCAAATAATCTCATAATTTATCAAAAATATCAACATTCCCACCGACCGGTCAGGTTACAATGGTAATGCTATGCCTCAAACATCAATTACGCGCACCCAAAGCCACACCGACGACGCCTGGCGCGCCGAGCTCAGCCAATTCATCCGTCAGGCTGCCCGCCACCTGCGCCCGCTCCTGCTCGATTACCTGTTCGACCCCGAAACCGGTGAGCTCGTACCCCAGCGCCTCTACCGCTATCACGTCTACGATGACTACCTCACCCGCGACCGCGACGATTTCGAATTCGGCTTCGACCTCATCACGCGCGCCGAGCATATTACCAAACCACGGAGCTACGGTGTTTATATCGTCGAGCTAGACGGCAACAACAACCACCTCTACGTCGGCCAAACCTGGTACGAGCCGCACGAACGCCTCGCCCAGCACAACACCGGCTTCGCGGCCTTTCATGCCGCTCGCCCGTTCAAACGCGGCGCCCGCGGCACCCTCCGCCCCGACCTCTACGCCCACCTCCCGCGCTTCCGCAACCAGGCCCAGGCCGAAGCTCTCGAAGCCCAAGTCGCCCGCGAACTGGCGCGCCAAGGCTTCCGAGTGGAGGGTGGGCATTGACACGTATCTAAAGATTCTAATTTTTGACAAAACAAAGAAATTATGATAATATAGTCCTATCTCCCGGAGTGTCCGGGGGCGATCCCCGAAATGGAGCAGTCATGTCAGGCACCAAAGCTCTCCAGGACAAGGCCAGCCGCATCGAAAAGTGCGGCAAACGCATCCTACTCGATATATGCGAACCGGCCTTCGCCAATGAGGACACATTCTCCGCATACCTGGACGGCCTCGCCGTTTTCGGCCACTGCCTCGTTGCAGTCGTTACCAACAGGTACGCTTGGTACAACGACGGCTACGGCGGCGACGGCCAGCTGCGCATGGAGCCCGCGACAATTGCGTGGATCCAGCAAGTCTCGAGCCTCGAGGACTACATGTACCTCTTCAACACCGACAGCTCCTACTTCGGTTGGAGCGAAACGGACAACTATAGCGTCGAGTGGTACGCCGTCCCCCAACGGCGAGCGCGATCACTCAAGCTTTAGTCGCCATTCGTTAGATTCGCGACGTCTGAAAAGATGTCGTTGTCGGAGATCTCCTGATACTGTAGCTTCACCTGACTGATTGACCCGGCTAAAGCCGACACCACCCCCACGATTTACCCGTGAGCGGTAGCTCCGAATGTCTAGGATCGAGAGGCCACGCTTCAATGCGAATCGGCCCGCGGGCGCTTCGTGATTCACGAGCGCCCTATACTTTGCATACATTGTTCGCATTTTGTTCGCAAAATCTGATATAATTCAGGTATGCGAATCGAGTTTTCCCGTCACGCTCTCGATCAATTAAAGAACCGCCCGCGCATCACAAGGCGCATGGTGGTAGAAACTGTCACAAGCCCGGACGAAGTGGTAGCTTCATATCGCGGCCGACTGCTTTATCGCAAAGCGCTCGAAACGGGCGCGCTTGAGGTGGTCGTGAAAGAAGAAGATAATAAACACATAATAATCACCGAGTATCTCTTGGAGCCCGAGCCGTGAAAATTACCTACGACAAACAAGCCGATGCCGCGTACATTAAGCTGACCAACAAGGTCAAATACCAGGCCAGCCGCAAGGTGTCTGAAGACGTTATGGTTGACTACGCCGAGGATGGCACAGTGGTGGGCATTGAGATTCTGGACGCTTCAAAAAATATGCCGCTGTCCATCGAACAAACCCAAGTGCCGATCGAGACCGCGTAACATGCCCACACCAACCAAATCCAATTTCTCGCACCCCAACGAATCCGCCCACCCCACCGCCAACATGGCGGTCGACACGGTGGAACTCGGCGGCCGCACGTTCCGCCGCGTCACCATCCAGCCGGGCTGGCGCTGGACCACCGACCTCGCGCTCGTCGTCGGCACCAAGACCTGCCGGATGGAGCACCTGCTCTATATGCTCTCGGGTCGCATGGCCGTACGCGCCGATAGCGGCGAAGAAGTCGAATTCGCGGCCGGTGACCTGGCCCACATCCCGCCCGGCCACGATGGCTGGACCGTTGGCGATGAGCCGGCCAGCTGGGTTGAAATCCCGCACTAAAATTCGAGCCGGAATGTTGGGTGATCGGCGAGGTCAGGAAGCTGCTCGAAGTATTGGTTAACCTCAATCCCATACCGCCGTCGGTACGCTGCCACCACGCGTTCGCGCTCGGCGCCGGCCACCTCGATCGCCGTAAACTGCTGGCGGTTCCAACCGCGCCGCAGTTCGCCGCGCGCGGCCACGCGCAAGTTCAGCGCCCAGTCACTGTTACCTCGTGTTGAAACCAAGTACTTCTTGCCGCCAACGGTTACCGGGATTATCGCCGCAATTCTCAGCGTGCCACTCTTGCGACCCGGAATCGCAACCGCTGGCGCACCGACCTTAGCCAAGAAGTTATTCATTTTGCGTTGCCCCGCACCCGGTTTTAGGTACTTGCTTGAATCAGCCATCCTGCCTTCGCTTCTACCATTATTCTAGCGCGTTAATCCGTGCCGCCAATGCAATATCCTTATCCGTCACTCCACCGGCGCTGTGCGTTGCCAGCCGGATTGTTACGCGATTATAGGAGTTGGACCAATCGGGATGGTGATGCATGTTCTCGGCCTCAGCTGCCACTTTTCCCATAAACGCAAACGCCTCGGCAAAATCCTTGAACGTAAATTCACGGACCAGCGCATTATCCGCACTAGTCCAGCCCGGCACCGCCTGTCGTCGTTCATCACTGCTCATAACAACACCATACAACAACCAGCGCTAAACCGGGCGCCGGCCGGTCACGAGGTTCCAGATAAAAACAATAATCGCGACCACGAGCAACAGATGAATTAGGCCGCCACCAATGTGGGCAATTAATCCCAGGAGCCATAAGACAAGCAGAACGGCGACAATCGTGTAAAGCATTTTTAAGTCCTTTATTTAGGTACCCCATTGTGCTCTAGATTATCGGCAGATGATTTGGTCAAAATAACAAAGGAAATACCAGAAAGCAAAATAAATCATAATTTTGCACAATAAAATCAATTCCGATGCATGGATGATGCGCCATTGCATTCAAACAGGTAAGCGTGACATCATGGCTCTTAGTCAAAAAGGAGCCAAAATTATGAGCCAACTATTTCTTAATCCGTACGTCAACTTTGAAGGCAAATGCCGCGAAGCTATGGAGTTTTACCACGCAGCCGTCGGCGGCAAGCTCGAACTCTCGGCCTTTGGCGACAATGGTGCGCCCCGGCCGGCCGAGGGCGATGAGCCAATCATGCACGCCCGGCTCGAGTCCGACGGCCTGCTGCTTATGGCCTCGGACGGCATGCAGGGCCACCAAGCCAAAGTCGGCGATAACGTCGGCCTCGCTGTCGGCGGCACCGACTCGGAGCGTCTGCACAAAATTTTCGACGCCTTAAGCGAGGGCGGCAACGTTACCATGAAGCTCGAGAAAGCCCCCTGGGGTGACGAGTACGGCCAGTTTAGCGACAAATTCGGCATCAACTGGATGGTCAACATCTCCAAAGAGGCCTAGCAAGCCCACCCGGAGAATCACTCGCCCGAAGGATGCGCCGGGGTAAAGACAACGGGGTTAGCAGACCGCGAGCGAATGAGGGCGAGTGATTTGCAGGAGCAACTCTCCGGCTACAGCTCGTGCAATCTCGGCAGCAAATCGCGGCCAACCGTGTCGTAGGCTGCCAGATCGGGGTCGGGCCCGTTGCGCAAAATCAAGTGTGACACCCCCAGTTTCTTCACGGCCTCGGCCCGGTCGAGCACCGCGCCGGGGTCTTTGGCGGCAGCCATCACTTCCACGCCCGCCATGGCCGTGATCTCGATCTCGTTAAAGTCGCGCCCCACGTCCTGGCAATGCTGTCGCAGCACATCAAGCTTATGCTCCATACCTGGGCCACCAAACAGGTTGCAGGCGTCGCCATATTGCGCCACTAGCCGCAACGTTTTTTGCTCACCGCCGCCGCCAATCAGGATAGGCGGGTGCGGCTTTTGCAATGCCTGCGGTCGGTTCAGCGGCCGCTCCAGCTTAAAATGCTTAGCACGAATGGGCGTTTCGTCACCCGCCCACATCGCCTTGGCGATCTTAAGCGTCTCCTCCAGTTTCTCAAACCGCCCGCCCGCTAGCGGCCGCGGCAGCCCCAGGGCCACCGCTTCGTCCTCGTTCCAGCCCGCACCGATGCCCATGTAGGCGCGTCCGCCCGACAGCACGTCAAGCGTCGTCACCGCTTTCACGAGCAATGCCGGCTCGCGGTAAATCACGCCCGTCACCATCGTGCCGAGGGTGACATTCTTGGTTACGGCCGCCAGATAGCCCAAGGTGGTGTAGGCCTCCATCATCGGGTCTTGCGCCGGTCCCAGCTGGTGAATCTGAAAAAAGTGGTCCATCACCCACTCGCTGTCAAACCCCACTTCGTCTGCCTTGGCACTAATCCCGCGCAGCGTCTCGCCAATGGTTGCATCGCCGCCCGGCCAATCAAACCGGTTAATCTGTAGCCCTACTTTCATTGTCCCTCCTTCACGAGTTTACGTAGCTCAGGCACGACTTCGCGCCCCACCATTGCAATCGTCGCCAATTGGTCCGTTGCCGTTGTTTGGATTACCAATACGTCCGGGCGCAGCGTCTCCACTACCGGTGCGTACGCGTTCACGTAATCCTGCGCCGTCTCGACCCGGTGCCACTGCGCCAACACGTCCTGGCGCGGCATGTCGTCGGCTGCCGCCCGCAATTGAGCCGGGTCAATCTCGGTGTCGCGGTTGGGCGCGCGCTGGCCCCGCAGCGGCTGCAACGCCTGCCAGGCCTCGTCGTCGCTTCCGCCCCGCAGTGTCCAGTGCGTCGCCACTACCGTTGGCGCCGGCCGGCCGGCCTCGCTGGCTGCCTCGCGGGCCGGCCCTACGATCTGCGCCAGGTCGCGCGCGGGGTCCTTCACGCTGGCGATCACGCCGTCGGCCCGGCCGCCCCCCAGCCGCGCCGATTTCGGCCCTGCCGCGCTCAACCATACCGGCACGTGATGCAACGGCGGACTGTACAACTTCGCCCCGGCCGTTTTATAAAAGCGGCCGTCAAAATCCACCCGTTCGCCGCCCAGCAGCCGTTCCATCACACCAAGCGATTCCTCCATGCGTGCTGCCCGCTCGGCGTACGGCGGAAACGGGTATCCCAATGCCCCCTCATTGCGCCCCGTCCCCACGCCAAGAGCAAAGCGGCCGCCACTTAAGCGCTCCACCGTCGCCGCCGCCTGCGCCACAATCGCTGGGTGGTAATGCCACAAAGGTGCCACCACCGCCGTCATCAACGCCAACCGCTCGGTCGCATTCGCCACCGCACCGAGTATCGTCCAGGCAAACCCGCCGGCCCCCGCATCGTCCACAAACGGGTGGAAGTGCTCACTCACGGCCACGCCATCAAAGCCGGCTGCCTCCGCCGCCCGCGCGTGCTCCACCAACACTTCCGGTTGAAATTGTTCCTGAGCCAAAAACCAAAATATCTTCATATTGCTACTATACAAATAAAAGAACGCCGGCGCGTCCGCCCATCCTCCAAATCTCCAAAAAGCTGATACCATAAAATTAATCTCTAAAAGACACCTACCGTCATGCGCTTCGTCAAACTAACTTCGCCCGCACCCGCCATTGATTACATCGCAAGCACGCTGCGGCAACACCTCGAAGCCGGCGAGCACGTGCTGTGGCTGGTGTCGGGCGGCTCGGTTATTACGTTGGCGGTGGCGGTTACACGGCAACTCGCCAGCGCGCCGGTCGATCACCTCACGGTCTCGCTCGCCGACGAGCGCCCCGGTCCGGTCGGCCACGCCGATTCCAATTGGCAACGACTGCTCAACGCCGGCCTGAACCTCCCCGGCGCACGGCTACATGCGGTGCTCGCCGGCGCCGAGACGGCCGCCGACACTACGACCTTCGCCAACTTTCTCGACCACGAGCTCACCGCCAACGAGTTTACGCTCGGCCTGTTTGGCATCGGCCCCGACGGCCACACCGCCGGTCTGCCGGCTCAAGCCGCCGCCGTCTCCGACCAACCGGCCGCCTATTACGAAGCCGGCGACTTCAAGCGCCTGTCCATGACCCCGGCCTCCATCGCCCGCCTCTCAGAAGCGGTTGTGTACATGAGCGGTGAGGCCAAGCGCCCGGCTTTTGAGCGCTTCGAGTCCGATCTACCGTACGCGCAGCAATCAGCCCAGGCCTTAAAAGCCGTACCTAATCTCACCGTCTTTAATAGTTTCAAAGGAGACCGTGCATGAAAATCGGCCTCATCGGCCTCGGCAAAATGGGCCAGCAAATCCTCGGGCGCCTGCACGATGCCGGCCACCACATCGTCGCTACCGATGTGAACGCGCAAGCCCTCGCCGCCGCCGCTGCGCAAGGCGCAACCACCGCCACCACACCCGCCGAGCTGGTCCAAAAGTTGGGTAATAGCCCCGTCGTGTGGATAATGATCCCGCACGACGGGGTTGAACCCACCCTGTCCACGCTCATCGATGCCATGCCCAGCGGCGGCACTATTATCGACGGTGGCAACTCCGATTTCCGCGAAACCAAGCGACGTGCCGAGCTGGCCAGGCAACGCGGGGTGGTGCTCATTGACGTCGGCGTCTCCGGTGGCGTCCTCGGGCGCAGCGCCGGTTTTTCGCTTATGGTCGGCGGCGACAAACCCACCGCCAACAACCTGCAGCCCATCTTTGAGGCGCTGGCCGCACCCGGCGGATGGGGCTATTTCGGCGGCTCCGG
>Ga0265324_10000508_pt1 | contig 26754 bp, 21 predicted proteins | sample 41419metaG_FD_198634 | JGI IMG/M metagenome (GOLD analysis project Ga0265324, IMG submission 198634) | Rhizosphere microbial communities from Carex aquatilis grown in University of Washington, Seatle, WA, United States - 4-14-19 metaG | ecosystem: Host-associated > Plants > Roots > Rhizosphere...
CGCCGAGACCGTGTTCGGTGCCCGCCATGAACGCTGGCGCACGCTCGCCGCCCAGCTCAAAAAGCTGGAGGAGGAAATTGCCACGCGCGACCTCGAGGATATCCCCGCCTCCCGCCTGCACGCCATCGCGGCGCAGTTGCGCGCCGAGATCAGCCGCGAGATGGGCCACGTCCACTTCTCCGAAACCACCAGTCACATTCCCAGCGCGGAATACATCATTGACCGCCAGGAATGGTCGGTGTGATTCCCTATGGCAGTTCACAATGACATTGCGGATATCGGGCGGTGGGGCGAGGACGCTCGTCCCACCAGTTTGCCGCCAGCTATCGCCGCTGTGTCAAAGTTGATGGGAAATACTCAATAAATGCCGGTAACCGGTAAAATTCGGTAAAAATCGGTAAAAAAAACGGTCAAGAAAAGGTAAAGCGGATCGGTGGGGCGAGCGTCCCCGCGAGCCGTTCCTAGAGCATTGACAGAAATGATGTAGCGCGGCGGAGCGAGGATTTATGGTTATGGGCGAGGCTTTTCCGCAACCCATCAGGCAGCGTGGCCTTGATCTTCGCCAATGAGACCGGCGAGCCAGTTTCAGTAGGATTGGAAGATGATGGCTCGCCGAGAATTCTTACCGTGCCAGCCCAGTCCATGAACACGATCACGCTCGGAAAGAACTAGACACCATCACAGTTCTCAACAAAGGGCCTAACTATGCGATGCAGCTAACAGGCTCCGCCTGTAGCTGATCTTGTTCTCGTTAGGCGTCTAGTCACGCTTATGAAATACTTCCTCAACACAAAAGTGGTGCTCACAATTTCGGTGGCATGGGTTGCCTTTTCCATCGGGTTGAGCATTTGCCACCATGACTGCCTTCTCATGGAAGTCGCCGGAGCCGTCAGCAGTCTGGTTAAAAGCCACAAGCAGCTATGACAGTTTTTAGGGTGCCGTAGTGACTTTTACAAAATCTTTGACGTTGAAATCCAAGATCGATGCCAAAACCTTTAACTGATGATTAACTGATGATTGTCAGGCTGTTGAGTGTTGCGTTCCCATGAACAAACCAAGGATGTTGCAATACCCATTTTAGCTGCCCATGGCTGCGAGTGAGATTTTTCTCTAGCCGTTTGACTTTTAGCCAATCGCCAGCCGTCTTCATGCTTAATTTCAACACGTTAGAGCGCCTCTGATTCCCTAGATTCGCCGGGTATTTTACTTGAATTGAGCGTTGTGCAATACCCAACAGAGCTACTTCGCCCAGGACGGAATCCGAGTCGGTTCCGAAGGCGTGTTGACCAGTCATTTGCGCGGCTGTGGTCCGAGGTTGCATTTTCCGAGTAGAACCTGCATACAGCCCGCCGCCATTTCATGAATGTGTTTGTTCCAAGTCAGCGGTGGATCAGCGAGTCGGAGCCAGAGCTCGGGCTGGGCACCGTCGTATCGCTTGATGACGACCGCGTGAAGGTTGAGTTCAAGGCCGCCGGTGAAATCCGCATTTACGCCATGAACCAGGCACCGCTGAAGCGCGTGCGCTTCCGTGTGGGCGATAAAATCCGCACCCAGTCAGACAAAGAATTCGTCATCCAGGAAGTGGTTGAAAAGCAGGGGCTGCTGACCTACATCAGTGAGAGCCAGAAGCTGCCGGAAGCCCAGGTAAATGACCGAGTCAGTGTGCAGGGACCGCAGGAGCGCCTGTTCGCCGGCCGGTTTGATGACCCGGCAACCTTTGCGCTGCGTAGCCGCTCGCTCGAACTGCTCCATCGCTCGCGCCAATCGCCGGTGCGCGGGTTCGTCGGCGGCCGAATTGACCTGATTCCGCATCAGCTTTACATCGCCCAGGAGGTCGCCAATCGGCACGCGCCCCGCGTCATGTTGTCCGACGAGGTCGGCTTGGGCAAAACCATCGAGGCCTGTCTGATCCTGCACCGCCTGCTATTGAGCGGGCGGGCGAACCGAATTCTGGTGCTGGTGCCGGAATCGCTCGTGCATCAATGGTTCGTCGAAATGCTGCGCCGGTTCAATGTCTGGTTCCACATCTTTGACGCGGAACGGTGTGCGGCCATCGAAGCTGGTGAACCGGGCGCGAATCCATTTCTGGACGATCAGCTCGTGCTGACCAGCATCAATTTTCTAGCCGGCGATCCACGCCGGTCAGCGCAGGCGGTGGCGGCGGGCTGGGACATGCTGGTCGTGGACGAAGCCCATCACCTCGAATGGTCTGAAACCACTCCCAGCCGCGAGTATCAGGTGGTGGAGGAACTCAGCCGGCAGTCGGCGGGCCTGTTGCTGCTGACGGCCACGCCGGAACAACTGGGCGTGGAAAGCCATTTTGCCCGGCTACGGTTGTTGGACCCGGACCGGTATCGTGACTTGGCAACGTTTCAGGCCGAGGCAAAAGATTATCAGGCCACCGCCAGGGTGGCGGAGAAACTCCGTGATGCAACGCCGCTCATCCCGAAGGACGTTGCCTTGCTGCGTCGACTGTTCGCACATGACGCGCTGCTTGAGCATCGGTTAAGGGAACTGGGGCAAGGCAACGAGGAGGCAAGACAGACATTGTTGGAAGATCTGCTGGATTTGCACGGCCCAGGCCGCGTGCTCTTTCGCAACACGCGGGCCGGCATGAAGGGTTTTCCGAACAGAACCGTGCGGCTGGCCAGGCTGGATCCCGGTCCGGATGCCGCCCACTGGTTGGAGGTTGTCTCTGCAGAATTCGCCGAGGATGCCGGGGCTGTCCGGTTGCAGGCCACGTTGGATCTGACCAAAGATCCGCGCCTGCTCTGGCTGGTGAAATTGCTGCAACAGCTTGAACCTCAAAAGGTGCTGCTCATCACCCGCACCATTGAAAAAGCCGAAGCCATTGATGAAGCCCTGCGCCGCCACCTGACCGTCAAGACCGGCATCTTTCATGAAGGCCTCACCCTGTTGCAACGAGATCGCAACGCGGCTTGGTTCGCGGAACCGGACGGTGCGCGGCTTTTGATCTGCTCAGAGATCGGCAGCGAAGGCCGTAATTTCCAGTTTGCACATCACCTAGTTCTGTTTGATCTACCGTTGAATCCAGAACTGCTGGAACAACGGATTGGCCGCCTAGACCGGATTGGGCAGACGACGGACATCCAGATCCATGTTCCCTATCTTGCGCACAGCCCACAGGAAGTCCTGGCCCACTGGTATCACGTAGGTTTGAACGCCTTTGAAAGCAACCTCGAAGGCGGCAATGAATTGCTGCATCAGTTTGGCCGGGCCGTTCACGATCTCGCGCTGGAATATCCGGTGGCCGAGCGCGGGCCGGCGGAACAGGAACTTGCCGAATTGTTACACCAGACCAAGGCCGCCCGGCTGGAAATGCGGCGGTGCCTGGAGGCTGGCCGTGACCGTTTGTTGGAGCTGAATTCCTTCCGACCGGCGACCGCGCAGAAAATCATCCGCCAGATCCGGGAGCAGGACGCCCAGCCGGAGCTGGAAAATTATCTACTCGATGTCTTCGACCATTTCGGTGTTCACATCGAGGAGTTGGCGCCGCAGACCTGGCAGCTGAATCCCCAAGGCATCATCACGGATTCGTTTCCCGCCATGCCGGCCGAAGGCATGATTGCCACCTGCGACCGTCGGCGTGCGCTGAGCCGGGAAGACGTCGGGTTTCTGACGTGGGATCATCCGATGGTCACCGGAGCCATGGAACTTCTGCTCGGAACCGAGTCGGGCAACTGCGCCTTTGCCGTGTTACCCACGGCGAATGACCGGACGATGCTGTTGGAATGCCTCTTTATCTTGGAGGCCATCGCCGCGCCGCATCTGCACACCGATCGTTTTCTGCCGCCGACACCGGTTCGGGTGATCATCAGCCACAAACTCGTAGATGTCACGGATACCTATCGCGAGACGACATGGGAAGCCAAGCTCCAGAAAGGTTCGCCCTACAAACTGCTGGAAAATGCCGATATCGCCCAGCGAATCCTGCCCGCGATGATCGAAGCTGCCACCAAGCTGGCGGAAGCCAAGTCGGCAACATTGCGCCAGACTGCCCAGAAAGAGATGAACCACCTGCTTGGCCACGAAGTGCAGCGCCTGCAGATGCTCCAGCAGGTGAATGACCACATCCGACCACAGGAAATCAAACTGGCGCAGGTGCAGCAGGTTGAGTTGGCAGTTTGTTTACAGCAGGCCCGGCTCCGGCTGGATTCATTGCGGCTGATCTGGAAAGGCCCGCCCGAAGCACTGAAATGACGGTGCCGCGTAAGAACTGATCACCAGCAAAGGTAGTCCTAGTTAACCGAGCTGCCACCGGCGCTCATCTCTGTCTCCCACGGGAGACCGCCAGTCACGCGATCAATCTGGCCAGCAAATCGGAAAACCGGTTCACGCTGGCCGACTTGCTTGGCTTGCGGTTATAGTGGACGCGCCGCTTGAATTCAACCCCAGCCAACCACCCGCCAAGGGCAGATGCAGTCGCTGACATCATTGCCTATCACGACCGAACCAAACATCATCCCGGGCGTTACGCCAGCGGACCGCAGGGTCTCGACTGGGCGACACAGCCAAACCCTTTCCGCCGTTTTGCCGGCGCACCGGTGCTCCAGCTTCCGTTGGCCGTTTCGGACGACACCCCCTCTGCGGCCAGCTTGTTCGGCGCGCCGACAGTGACGCCACGACCGTTCACGCTAGGATCAGTGGGCTTGTTCTTTGAACTGTCCATGGGGCTTTCCGCACGCAAGGAGATCGCCGGTTCGGGCTGGTATCTACGGATAAATCCCTCTAGCGGCAACCTGCATCCGACGGAAGCCTACGCCATCCTGCCCGCCATCGAAGGATGGCCGGGCGGTGCCGGTGTTTATCACTACGCGCCGCGGCAACACGCCTTGGAACAACGGGCGCGCTGGCCGCAAGACGCCCTGTCCGGGGCGGCCGGATTCCACGTCGGACTGACTTCCATCACTTGGCGCGAAGCGTGGAAATACGGTGAACGGGCCTTCCGTTATTGCCAGCATGATGTGGGGCACGCGCTCGCGGCGCTGCGTTTCGCGGCGGCTGCGCTGGGCTGGCGCGTGCAACTCATGCCGGAGTGGGATGATGCCCGGATCGCCCGACTGCTCGGCTTAGATCGCGCGGAAGATTTTGCCGACGCAGAACGGGAAACTCCCGAATTGATCGCCCGGGTAATCGTGAACGAAGTTGTGGAGCCACCCCTGTCGCCCGCCGCCGATGCCAACAGCGAATGGTTCGGACGCGCCAACCGGTTGAGTGATTTCCAGGTCGAGTGGCCGGTGATCGATGAAGCCATTACGGCTTCGGAACGATTAACTGCGGGTATCACTCAATCGAAAGCCTGTGATTTGGTTGCGTGGCCGCTTCCGTCACCCCCCGCATGCAACCATTCCGCCGGTCAATTGATTCGTCAGCGACGCAGTGCCGTGGACTTCGACGGGGTCACGAGCATCACACGGGAAACGTTTCTGGCCATTCTTGACGCCACGCTGCCCCGCACGTCCGCGCCGCCCTTCGATGCCTGGCCATTTCCGCCGCGTTCGCACTTGGTGTTGTTCGTGCACCGGGTCACCGGCCTGGAGCCGGGATTGTATCTCTGGCTGCGCGCGCCGAGGGATGCGGACGCCTTGCGACAGGCTTTCCACACAAACCTCAAATGGGAAGCGGTGGCGGATTCAGCGCCGCTATACCGGCTGGGGCCGGGCGATCTGCGCGATTTTGCGCGAACGCTCTCCTGCCAACAGGACATCGCCGCCGATGGTGCGTTCAGCCTTGGCATGCTGGCGCGGTTTGAGCCGGTCTTGCGCGAGCGCGGCGCGGCGGCTTATCGCGAATTGTTTTGGGAAGCGGGAATGATCGGTCAGGCCATTTATCTGGCGGCCGAGGCTGCCGGGGTTCGCGGCACCGGCATTGGTTGCTACTTCGATGACGGGTTGCACCGCGCGCTCGGACTAGCCGGCCACGATTGGCAGACCCTCTATCACTTCACCATCGGTGGTCCGGTTGAGGATCCTCGACTGCGCACCGTTCCACCCTATGCGCATCTCGCGGAAGACGTTTGAGGAGCCGGGGCGAGAAAACAAACGTCAAGCCAGGGCCGGCGGACTTCAGACTGTTCGGTGATCACTATTTCCCCATCAAATCATTCCACCCGCAGCCCAGCGCCTTCTGTAGCCGTAGCACCGTGGTCAGCAGGATATTCACATGGCCCGCCTCGATCTTCTGGATGGTGCGGATGTTCATATCCACGAGTTCGGCGAGTTTTTCCTGGGTGATTTTGCGGCTCATCCGCAGCCGCCAGACATGGATGCCGAAGGCTTTCAGTTGGGCGGCTTGTTTGGCATTTAATGGCACGCCTATTGAGGCGTAGTTTCGGATTTACGACCACGGCACAACGGGGCGTAAAATGGTACCGGGATATGAATCGGAAACATCTGTTAATCTGCGGGGCAGCCTTGCTTGGTTGTTCCATCTTGCTGGGTTTGGTGATGGAAACCTTAACCGCTGGTGCCCCATTGGCTTGAGGCTGCGGCATCATAACCTCCAACGTTAAGACCATTCCCCGAATCCCATGACAAACCTCCCAGCAGTTTCCAAAACCAGACGCGCAATTGCCACGCTGATCGATTTCGTGGTGATCGTGTTGATTCTCGCCCCCATATTTGTCGTCCAACATTTCTTGGGCATAAAATTAATTGGCGAGGCGTGGCTCCTTGGCACCCCAAACGCAGACCCGGAAACAGCTGGCAAAATAATGGGGTTTGCGTGGTGTATTATTTCCGGTTATCTGGTTGCTGCCTGGATCTATTTCGTCCAGATGGAGACATCGCGTTACTGCGACACCCTCGGCAAAATGGTGGCCGGCTTGCAGGTGGTAAACTTCGCCGGCGAACCAATATCAAGCCTACGAGCCACCATCAGGTTTATCTTTAGCGGTCTGCGGGTGTTGCTCATATATTTGCCGCTTTCTATAACCGTAATGATGCTTGGATTTATCCTCTGGGATCCCCTGCCCGATTCATGCCTCGACATAAGTCTAGCGGTTGTGTTCGGTGGCTCCTTCATTTGGATCGTTTTTCACTCTGGTAAACGCGGTCAGCGCCTCCAGGATTTTTTTTCACGCACCAGAGTGGTTCGCCGGGGTTGGCACCCTGACAACTCCTCAATCCAGGGTGGCGGACACCCGGTTTCAAAAAGATAACTATGCTTCCGGATTACTACGCAGTTCTAGGGGTTCCCAATACCGCGGATCTTCTAACCATAAAAAAGCCTATCGGCAAAAGGCCATGGAGTGCCATCCAGACCGGCATCCCGAGGGTACCCGCAGCGGGAAGGAAGGTTTCTTCATGCCAAACAGTGTAGCAAACCGTGTAGAAGTTTCAAGAATCATCAGAAACCTTTATAAAATGGTCGGGGCGGGGAGATTTGAACTCCCGACCTCTTGCACCCCAAGCAAGCGCGCTAGCCGGGCTACGCTACGCCCCGAACCATAAATCTTGAAAGCTCCAGTCTCGCTGGAGGTGACAGCGAGCGCTGCATTGTGCCGAATCTGCGCGCGAGAGCAAGTTCATTTGCGGAAAGACATCGTCATATATTGCGGCGGGCCATTCACCCACGCACGGCATTTTAACGGTTTGGCGCAAAGCTGATTATTCGTGTCCCGATTCTGGATAGATAACCAAAGGGATTGAATTAAGATGGGCACATGAAAACGATCATGTTTCTATCCGTGAACATCGCGCTGGCCGTGCTGGCGTTGTCCGCCCGCGCGGGACTCGCTTCAACCACAGCTGATTGCCAGACGAGCAGCTACACTTACAACAACGGCTATTGCGGCGGGGTGGTCATCCCGACGGATTGCCAGTCCGTGACGCCGAATTGCACGACGCCGACGCCCTCAGTGCAAACGGCAGTGCCGGAACCCTCGACTTGGGTGGCTGGCACGTTGGTGGCTTTGCCGCTGGCGGGAACCTTCATCCGCATCCTGCGCCAGCGCCGTTCGTCCGAGGAATAAGCCAACCGGAAGTTTTCCACGCCGCCGTTCGTCCTACCGGATGAGCGGCGGTTTTTTGTTCAATTCGCCCAAATGGTGCCGGTGCTGCTGACGGGCATGAACTTGCCGTTACCGATGTATTGCAGCTCCACGGCGGAGCCTTGGCTGCCGCCAATTGACCCGAAAACGCCAACAGTCGTGGTGGCAGTAGTGGCTTGCAGGAATGCTTGGCCGTAATAGATTCCACCGCTCGAACTACTTTGATAATACACAGCAGCCATCTTGGTGCAGTCAGCAGAACAAGCCACACCGGTCCAGTTTTGAACTGCCACAGGCTGTTGTGACCAGGAATAACCCATGTTGGCGGACAGATAAACGCCACCGCCATACACCGCAGCAAGCAGGCGACCGCCATCGGATGAGCAAGCAATGGACGACCAGTTGGCGATGGGCGCATTGGTCTGCAAAGCCCAGGTCACACCATAATCGCTCGACGTATAAATCTTCCCGCCAGCAACGGTGGCCGCCAGCCGGCTGCCATCAGACGAGGAACAAATCGCCGTCCAATTGGTCGTCGGGGATGCCTGCAGCGCCCAGCTGGTTCCGTAGTTCGATGACGTATAAACCTGACCATTGGTGACCACCGCCGCCAATCGCGAACCGTCCGACGAGGAAGCTACAGATTTCCAGTTCTTGTTAACATTAACTGGCGAAGTAGCAACCAACGCCCAATCGGTGCCAGAATTAGCTGAAATATAGATGCGCCCCCCATAAACAACCGCCACTTGCCGAGTGGCATCGGCCGACATGGCCAAGGCCTGACAGTTCGCCATGGATGTTGCTGATGAGGCCCAAGTATTTCCGGAATCGGCGGACACTGTGGTGCTGGGAGAACTGCCAGCGTTGTTCCCCGCTACCAGTTTGCTGCCATCAGCCGAAGACACCACGCAAGTCAGGCTATAAATGCTGGCCGAATTAGTCCAAGTCTGGCCAGAATTTTTCGTGGTAAAAACGCCCCCACCTCCCGCCACCGCCACCATCTTGAAACCATCCGCCGAAGAAGCGATGCCATTCAGCCCCTTGGAAGCGATATAACCCGATTGCCAGTTGTAGTTATTGGCCGTAAAAAAATTTCCATAAATAGCCTGGCTGATGTTCTGCGCCACTCGCCAGCCGCCCGATCCGGCACCGGAGACGCGCACAATGTATCCGATATTCGTACCTTCACTGCTGGCGGGTGTTAGCGGCAGCATGACCGTGGCGGGCTGTGAATTGGTCAACAGGTAGCCATGATTGAATTCCGCCTGCACGGTTGGACCAGGAAAAGCATCCCATCCCACGTTGCCATTGCCAAAAAAACTGCCGGTAAACCGGTTGCCGACATTGGTGAAGGTGTTCACGCCGTTAAACTGATCCGTGCCGTTGGCAATGATAACGCCGTTGAATGTATTCGCGCCGGTGAACGTCTGGTTGGCGTTCAGCAGCGGCACGTTCGCCGAAAGCCGCGCGTCCGCCACCGTGCCGAAGGTCAACTGGCTCGCGTTCAGATTGTTTAGCGCCGAGCCGCTGCCGGTGAATGTTCCCGAAAAGGCATTGTTGAGATTCGTGAAACTCACGACGTTCGAGGACGCGCCCGCGACCTGGCTGGCCGGGAGGTTGCCGGAGAACTGCGCGGCGGTCAGCTTGCCCAGCAGGTTGCTTGCGCTGTTCGCAAAGATGGCATACGGCACGGGCAGAATCGGCTGCCGGGGAAACAGGCCGGTGAAGTTCGTCCCGCCGTTCGTGCGTACGCCGATGTCCAGCCAGTAATTGCTGCCCGTGAATACGCCCGCACCGAAATCGAGCGTCACGGCGAACAGCCCATTGCTCACTGCCACGGCAGAATTGGTGAGGGGAAAACTGATCGCGTTGCCGTTGGTCACGGCGTCATAGACGCCGAAGCGCAGATCGTAGGTGCCGTTGGCGGGCGAGCCGCCGTCGCTCAACCGGCCCTGGTAATTGAAAGCGGTCCCCTGCGCGGCCAGCCGGAACGCGGCGCAAAAAAATAGCAGCGCGACAAAAAATGAATGACGGTTCACGGCAAATATATTGGCACGGTGCAACGGCAATTCAATGCCGAATACGATTCACCGCGCCGGTAGGACCGCGAGCACTTCCGCCGGCGGCGCGAGCGAAGCGAGCGTATTGGTTTCCGGCGCGCCGGCTTTCACCCACCATTTCAGCAGCGCGATTTCGCCGGCAGTCAACTGCGGCTTGCCGGACGGCGGCATATGGTCATCGCTGTCGGCGGGCAGAAGCAATCGCTGAAGCAACACACTCTGTGCCACATCGCCCGGCTTCAGCACCGGGCCGTCGTCGGAACCGGCCTGCAACCCGGCGAACGAATCCAGCCGCAGGCCGGCCTTGGATTTTTCCGCGCCATGGCATCGCACGCATTTGTTTTCCAGCACGGGCGCGATGACGCCGGCGAACACCGGCTGCTGCCGCAATTCAGCCAATGAAACCGGTGCGGAAGTTTTCTTCGCAACGGCAATGCCGAGCAGTTTTTTCACCGGTGCCGGCGCATATTGCGTCAGATAATCGCTGCCATGCGTGAGCGAGCCGCCCAGATGCCCCGCCGCCATCAGCACGCCGGCCGTCGCAAACAAACAGACGCGATAGGCCGGAAATTTTCCACGCCAAAAAAGCATTGCCGCCAACACACTGCCCGCCGCCGTGGCCGTGCCGAGCCATTTGTGCCACGCGAGCAGTTGCGCATCGTAGCCGCCGGCGAGCGAAAGCAGCCAGCCGCACAACGCCGTCACGACCGCCAGCGGTGCGGCGAGCGCAAGGATGAAGCCCGCGCTGGCATTGACGTTTTTGAATCGGGGAAGAAACGCGGCGAGTTCCAGCACCGCGAGTGCCGCGAGCATGCCGATGGGCAAATGCACGAGCAACGGATGGAATCGGCCCAGAAATAAAAAAATGTCAGGTGGCTGGTGCAAGCAAATATATTAATCGTCGGCAGAGAGTTGCTAATCTGTCACTTGCAATCAAGTGCAAATCTCCCCTCCACCGGGCCGCCATGAATCACACGACGGCCTTTTTCCATGTCCGGCGGGATACCCAAATGGATACCCGGAATACGCCCCAGGATACCCAACAATGCCCCAACTTACCCCAATACAAAGTTTTGTAAAATTGCCCTTTGAAGTCTGTTCCTCAGCAAAGAATCGCCAGCAACCACGGCCTTAAAATGAAAAACCGCCAGTAAAGACTGGCGGTTTAGAGTGGTGCCCCGGGAGAGATTTGAACTCTCAACAAACAGATTAAGAGTCTGCTGCTCTACCAATTGAGCTACCGAGGCAAAATTCGCCGGCGAATCATGTTCACCGCGAAGGCAGATTCTGTCAGACCTCAAATTCCAAGGCAAGATTTTTTGACGAGCTTCGCCGATGGGCTGACTTCAGCGCGCCGCATGGAAATTGGCGGCGCATTTCATTTTTTTAATGACGTGTCGGCGATTGTGTTCAAAAATGCCCCGTCGCAACCGCAATGACTGTCACGCTTTTCATCCCGTGTTTCGTGGACGCCCTGTATCCGCGCGCCGGCATCAGCATGGTCGAGATTTTGGAACGGGTCGGACATCGCGTCGTCTGTCCCGAAGAAATCGCCTGCTGCGGCCAGCCGCCGTTCAATTCCGGCTACCACGCCGAGGCCCGCACCATCGCCACGCCGGTGCTGGAAAAACTGGCGGACGCCGAGGCCATCGTCATCGGCTCCGGCTCCTGCGGCGCGATGGTGAAAAAGTTTTATCCCGAACTCTTCGCCGGCACGCGCCACGCGGAGCTAGCGAAACAAGTCGCCGCGCGCACCTGGGAATTCTCCGATTTTCTCGTCAGCAAGCTCGGCGTGACGGATATCGGCGCGAAGTTTCCGCACAAAGTCACATTCCACGACGGCTGCCACGGCCTGCGCGAACTCGGCATCCAAAAACAGCCGCGCGCACTGCTCGCCAACGTCCGCGAATTGGAACTGGTCGAGATGCCGGAAGTGTCCTGCTGCGGTTTTGGCGGCACGTTCGCCGCCAAGTTCCCGATGATCTCCACCGCGATGGGCGAAGTGAAATGCGCCAGCGCCGCCGAGACCGGCGCGGAATATATCGTCTCCAGCGATTCGAGCTGCCTGATGCACATTCAAGGCCTGCTCTCCCGTCAGGGCAAGCCGACGAAAACCATCAGCCTCGCCGAGGTGTTGAACGCGCGATGAGCACTTTTGTTTCCGAATTCAAAACGCGCGCCACCGAGAAATCCGGCGACCTGCGGCACCGTCAATTCATCCGCACTGCGCTGCGCGGCTACGAAGCCGCGCGCGACAAACGCAAAGGTGCGTTCCAAAGCTGGGAAGCCGCGCGTCAGGCCGCCGCCGAAACGAAGTGGGAAGCGGTCAACCATCTTGATACGCATCTCGAAGCGCTCGTGGCCAAGCTCGAAGCGCGCGGCACGAAAGTCCACTGGGCCAGCACCGGCGCACAGGCGCGCGAAATCATCGCGAAAATTCTCCGCGAAAAAAATGCCCGCTGCATCATCAAGTCCAAGGCGATGACGAGCGAAGAAATTCACCTGAACGACGCGCTGGAAAAGGAAGGCTTCACCGTCGTCGAAAGCGACCTCGGCGAATTCATCGTCCAGCTTCGGCACGAGACGCCGTATCACATCGTGTTTCCCTCGATGCACCTGACGCGCGGCGAGATCAGGGATTTGTTTCAGAAAGAAATCGGCGACGCACCGTCGGACTCGCCGGAGGATTTGACGATGGTTGCCCGCCGCGTGATGCGCCAGAAATACATCACCGCCGATGTCGGTTTCACCGGCGCAAATTTCGCCATCGCCGAGACCGGCATGATTTCCATCACGGAAAACGAGGGCAACTCGCGCCTCACATCCGCGTTACCCAAGACGATGATCACGCTCATCGGCATTGAGAAAGTGTTGCCGCGCTTCGCCGATCTCGCGCTGTTTCTCCCCATGCTCGCCACCGCCGGCGCCGGCCAGCCGATGACGTGCTACAACACGATGTATTCCGGCCCGCGCCAGCCCGGCGAATGCGACGGACCGGAGGAATGGCACGTTGTCCTGCTCGACAACCGCCGCACTGAACTACTCGCCGACGCCGAGCAGCGCGACTCACTGCATTGCATCCGCTGCGGCGCGTGCCTGAACGTCTGCCCGATTTTCCGCAACGTCGGCGGCCACACCTACGGCACCACTTACAGCGGGCCGGTCGGTGCCGTCATCACGCCGCACCTGCGCGGATTGCAGGATTGGAAACACCTTTCCAATGCGAGTTCGCTTTGCGGTGCCTGCACCGAGGCGTGCCCGGTGAAAATAGATTTGCACCATCACCTGCTGCAAAACCGGCGTAATGCCTCCGCCAGCGAACCCGCATTTTTCGAGAAACTGGCGTATCAACTTTTCGGCATCGTGGCGAACGAACCAAAATTCTGGTCGCTCGCAAAAAAAATCGGCTGGCTCACGCAACCATTGCAGCGCGCGGTGAAAGGCTCCGCGCTCGACCCGGCGAAGGCATGGACTAAAACCCGCGACCTGCCGCCGATGCCGCAGGAAACATTCAAGGATTGGTGGAGGAACCGGAAATGAGCGAACGCGAAAACATTTTGGGCCGCATCCGCGAGGCGTTGAAAGTGCCGGCTCCCCTGCCCGGCTCGCATGGCGATACATCGGTTTATACGCCTGCCAAAGCGCCCGTCAGCCACGCCCGTGAATGGTTGCCATCCGTTGGCGCCAGCATGGCGGAACAGTTTGAGTTGTTTGCCAAAAACGCCGCTGATTTGAAAGCCGATTTCCAGTTGCTCGCCAGCCGCGAAGAATTGAAGGCCGCGCTCGCCAAAATTGCCACCGCCGAAAAATGGTCGCTCATCGCCAGCCACGACGGCGAGTTGAGTAATTTCGCCAGCCGTTCGCTCGGGCTGCCGGTGCTGCTGACGGACAAGGGCTACGACGTGCAGGCCATGGAGAAGTGCGACGCCGGCATCACCGAATGTGACGCGCTCATCGCCCAAACCGGCGGCGTGGCCGTGACCAGCCGCAGCGCCGGCGGACGCGCCTTGTCGGTACTGCCGCCGCATCATGTCGTCGTCGCACGCCGCGAACAGCTCGTGGCGGATCTGCCGGCGGCGTTCGCGCTCTTGCAGCAAAAATATGCGCCGGATTTTCCGAGCATGATTTCGTTCATCACCGGGCCCAGCCGCACCGGCGACATCGAGCGCATCCTCGTCCTCGGCGCGCACGGGCCGAAGAAGCTGACGATTCTCTGCCTCTGATGACGCATTGATTTGGCGCCCAAATCTGCTATCCTGTTTTCGTCATGCAAACGAACCCCACCCCCGGCAGCGCCAAGAAAATCCTGGTGGTGGACGACAATCCGGTCGTCCTCAAGGCCATGTATTTTTTCCTTCGCAACCACGGCTACGACGTGGTGATGGCGGAGTCCGGCTCGGACACCCTCACGAGCCTGCGGCGCGACAAACCGGATTTGATCCTGCTCGACCTTGATTTGCCGGACACCGGCAACGTCTCCAACGCCATGCGCGACGGCTTCATCATCATGGACTGGGCACGCCGCACCGGGGCCGCCGAGAACATCCCTGTCATCATCATTTCCGCGCTCGACCCGGAGGAATACAAGTCCCGCGCCCTCGCCGCCGGCATCGCCATCTTCTTTCGCAAGCCGGTGGACAACGACAAGCTCCTCGCCGCCATCCACGCCACGCTCCACGATGCACCGGTCCGGTCCGCCGCTTAAAAGTTTCCCATGAAAGGCAAGCTGCTGCTCCCGGCCATTTTCGTGGCGACGTTCGCGTTGTCGCGGATTCCCGGTTTGCTGCCGCTGAACTTCAGCGTGGCGTATGCGTTTGCGTTTTGCGCCGGCGTTTATTTTCGCGGTGCGCTGGCGTGGTGGTTGCCGCTCGGCGTCATGCTGGCGACGGACATGGGACTGAATGTTTACTACGCGAGCCACGGAGTCAGCGTCTGGGACCTGCCCGATTTGGAAAATTTATTTTTCAACTACGCCGCCTACGCCGCGCTGATTCTTTTGGGCCGGCGGTTCAAGCCGCAATCGTCCTTCCTTGGCCTGCTCGGTGGCGGCCTGCTCGGCGCCATTTTGTTTTACCTCATCACCAACACCGCGTCTTGGCTTTTCAATCCGTTTGGAAACGCCGAATATACGAAAAACCTCGCCGGCTGGATCATTGCGCTCACCAAAGGCCACGCCGGCTTTCCCTCGACGTGGGAATTTTTCCGCAACACTTTCCTGAGCGGCGGCCTGTTCACCGCGCTGTTCGCCGCCGCCGGCCAGCTTGCCGCCGAATCGCCGGCGGAAAAAAAAGCCGGCCAACGCGCGCCCGAAAAGGAACCCGAAGCCGAAACTGAGCCGGAGGAAGCCAAGGCGTGAAAATCGGCGTCATTTCGGACACGCACGGTTTCCTCGACCCGCGCGTGGAAAAAATCTTCGCCGGCGTGGACCACATCCTGCACGCGGGCGACATCGGCTACGCGTCCATCATTCTCGAACTCCAGTTCATCGCGCCCGTCACCGCCGTGCTGGGCAACTGCGACGACCCGCAGATCAACTACCGGCTTACCGAAGCGGTCGAGCTGGCGCGGAAAAAATTCCTCGTCCACCACATCGTCAACCCGCGCGCCTTGGACGAGACTTTGGCGCGGCGGCTCGCGAAAGAACGGCCCGACGCCGTCGTCTTTGGCCACACGCACAAACGGTTTGCGGAGACGGTGGGCGGCGTTTTCTTTTTCAACCCCGGTTACGCCGGCAAGCCCAAGCTCGGCGCGGAACGCAGCGTGGCCATCCTGCACCTCGACGAAAAGGGCTTCCGCCACGAATTCATCCCGCTGTGATCGCCGGGCGGCGATTTCAGGCCGCCAGCTTCGCCGCCATTTCTTTCACGCTGCGCACGTCCAGCTTGCCGGTGCCGAGCATCGGAAAACTGTCCACACGATAAAACGCGTCGGCCTTGGGCTTCCACAAGTTCGGCAGGTCGCACGCGGCGAATTTTTCCAGCAGCGCCGGCATGGCGTCCGCCGGGATCTTGTGCAGCACCACCAGGCGCTCGCCTTTTTTCTCGTCCGGCAGGCCGAACACCACGAACGCCACCTCCGTCACGCTGGAAAGTTCCTGCAATTTCTCCTCGATCTTCAGGTGCGGCACCATCTCGCCGCCAATCTTGCTGAAGCGGTTCAGCCGGCCGGTGATTTGCAGGAAGCCGTCTGCGTCGAGCATCGCCATGTCGCCGGTGCAATACCAGCCGTCGCGCAGCACGTCGGCGGTTTTTTCCGGCTGGCCAAGATAGCCGAGCATGATGTTCGGGCCGCGCACGAGGAGCAGGCCAGACTCGCCCGGCGGCAAGACTTTTCCGCTCCACGGATTGTCGGCGTCGGCGATGCGCACGCACATTCCCGGCACCGGCTGGCCGATTTTGCCATGCTTGCCACCGACCTGATAAAATCCGGCGGCGCGATAATCCCAAGCGTTCACGGCCACCGCCGGCGCACATTCGGTGCAGCCGTAACCCTCGAATGGCCGGATGCCAAAGCGTTCCTCGAACGCGGCGGCGAGTCGCTCCGGCAGTTTCTCCGCGCCGGTCACGATGAGTTTCAGGCTGCCAAAATCCTCCGGCGGCACTGCGCGCAGATAGATTTGCAGCAGTGTCGCGGTCGCGAGCATCACGGTGGCCTCGTGCTGACGCACCATCGCGCCAACGCCTTTCGCGTCGAGCGGATTCGGGTAAAACACCACGCCGGTGCCGAGCACGAGCGGCAGGCAGAGCGTGACCGTGAAGCCGAACGAATGGAAGAACGGCAAAATGCCCAGCACGCGCTGCGATTCGTCGAGCGCGATGACCTCGCCGCATTGCTCGATATTTGCGAGCAAATTAAATTGCGACAGCATCACGCCCTTCGGCTCGCCGGTGCTGCCGCTGGAGAAAATCACCGTGGCCAGATCGTCCATGCCGATGCCGGTGGAACCGAACAGCCGCTCCAGCAAAAATGCCGGCGCAAATTTTGCGAGCGCCAGCGAGCAGAGTTTTTCCGGCAGCGTCGGTTTGGCGGCGAGGTCTTCGAGGTAAATCAATTCGCCCGGCGGCGTGAGCTTGATCTTCTCGATGAACTTCCGCGACGTGATGACCGTCTTGATTTCGCACTGCTTCACGCACGCGGCGAGCGTGGTTTCGGACAGCGTGTAGTTCAGATTCACTGGCACCTTGCCGCACAGGAACGCCGCGTAATTTGCCAGCGCGCCCGGCACGCTTGGCGGCAGGTAAAGCCCGACCATTTTTTGTCCGCGCCAGGCTTGCTTCAGCCGCCGTGCGAGGAATATTGTTTTCGCCAGCGACATGCCGAACGAAATCTTCGGCGTCGTGGCGTCGGCGAAGGCAAAACGGTGCGGATGCTCGCGCGCCATGCGGATCAGGTTGCGGTGCAGCGGCTGCATCCGGTCGCGGCGCAATGCCCATGCGTTGACCTGCAATTCCTGCACCGCCTCGCGCACGGCGAACGGCGTGGTGTTTGCCGGCATGGGTTTGCCAAAACTCACCGTCACCGGATGCGGGCAGCGCGCCGTGAGGAGATGAATCATCCGTCCACGCCGGAAGCTTAACGGCCCGCCCAGCACACCGTCGAGCGCCACGGGGATCACCGGCGCGTCCACGTCCTTCATGATGCGCTCCATGCCGCGCCGGAACGGCAGCAGTTGCCCGATGCGCGTGATCTGTCCCTCGGCAAAGATGCACACAACTTCGCCATTCTTGATGGCGTCGCTCGCGGCTTGCAGCGCGTGGAGCAGTTCACGCGGGCGCTGCTCCGAGGAGACCGGAATGGTGGCGAGAATTTTCGCGAACGGCTTCACCCAGCGCTTTTCGTAAATGTCCTTGAACATCAGAAACCGGATGGGCCGGTCGGTCGCGGCGATGAGCAGCAGCGCGTCCACATAGGAAACGTGGTTGCAGACGAACAGCGCCCCGCCCTTTTCGGGAACGTGATCGCGCCCAACGATGCGGATCTTATATAGCGAATGGGTCACGCACCACAGCACGAACCGCAGCAGTGAATCAGGCAGCAGGAACAAGACATAAACCGCGCCGAACAGTGTCAGCACACCGCCGACCAAGAAAATGCCGCGCGGCGTGAGGTGCAATTGCTGCGCGAGCAGCCAGTGCGCGCCCGACGCGAGGAACACACCGACGAACGAGAGCCAGTTCGCCGTGGCCTGCACCTGACCCTTGTTGTCGCGCGCCGGGCGATGCTGCAATAGCGCGGCGATGGGCACAATGAAGAAGCCGCCGGAGAAACCGAGCAGCGCCAGCAGCACGTAAGATTCGTTCAGACCCACGCCCGTTCTGGCCAGCAGCGCGGAGAAAATGGAAAGCCCGAACGCGCCAAGCGGCACAAGGCCGTATTCAATCTTGCCGCCAGACATATAGCCCGCCGCGAGGCTGCCGAGGCCAATGCCCAGCGCCAGCGCAGCGTTGAGATAACCGATGTGCGTCTCGGTGGCGTGCAGGGTTTCCGCGCCGTAGAAAAACAAGTTCAGCAGCAGCAGCATCCCGAGGAAGTTGAAGTAGGAGTTACCCACCAGCGCCAGCTGGAGCGGACGGTCGCCGCGCATGGCGCGGATCTGCCGCCAGATTTCGGCGGGGAAATTGGGATTGAACTTCTTCTGCGGATTCGCCGCCGGGACTTTGCTGATGCCGAGGCACGCGAAGAATCCGACCACCGCCAGCGCGATGAGGATGACGGCGGACAGCCATTGCCGCCCGCGAAACTGTTCCGACATCGCCGCCGCCGCGACGATGCCGAGGATGATGGCCACGAACGTGCCGAGTTCCAGGATGCCGTTGCCCCACGAGAGCTTCCGCTCCGGCAACAGCTCCGGCAACGAGCCGTATTTGCTCGGCCCGAAAATCGCGCTGTGCGTGCCCATCAGAAAAACGCTCGCGAGCAAAAGATTTTTATCCCAGCGCCACAGGCCGGCGAACACCAGCGCCATGATGAACAGCTCGAACACCTTCACGCCCAGCATCACGGCGCGCTTGCTGAAACGGTCCGCGAGAAAACCGCCGGTCATCGAGAACAAAATGAACGGCAGCGCGAACAGCGCGCCGATGCTTTCGCCGTAGCTGTTCTTTTCGGCCAGCGTCATGCCGGTGCCGAAGAGCGCCACGAAGATGACGAGGTTCTTGACGACGTTGTCGCTGAACGCGCCCTGGAACTGCGTGACGATCAGCGCCCAGAAACCCTTGGACGAGGATGGCGGATGGAGGATGGAGGATGGCGACTTCGGATTGCTCACGTCGTCACACTAGCGCATTGCGGCGGGAAGTGTGAATCGAAAAACTTTCGGGCGACATTGTTTGGGACGATGACGAGCCGGACGGAGCGCCGGTCTTTGACCGGCTTAAAATTAACTTTGGGATCGAAGCTCCCGACAACGCCGACCGAACGACCAGATCCCGCCTTAAGCCGGCTGGAAGCCGGCGCTCCCGGCGTTCACTTGGCCGGCACCTGCTCGTAGTCGGTGAAGTCAGCAAACATCTCGTCTTTGCCGACTTTGCCGAGATGCTTGAGGATGAACTTTTGCAGCGCGGCGGTGTCGGCGGTGAGGATGACGCTGCCATCCACCACGCGATGCGCGAGGGCGGAGGAATTTTTTTCGAGGAAATTCTTGAACCAGTCAGGATTGCAGACGGCCATGGAAAACTTGTCGTCCGCCAGCTTCACGCGAAACAGCAAATGTCCGGGAATCACCGCGCAGTTGAGCAGGCCGGCCTGCTGATCGTCGAACTTACATTCCGTGGGCGTGACATCGAGGAACATTTCCTTGCCCAGCTTGAACAGATGGCCTTCAAACTTGCCACTCTTGCCTTCGTCATCCTTGAGCGTCACGGCGTAGGCGTTGTTCGTGGCGGTGGCGAAAGTCCAGGTGGTCGCCTTGTCTTTTTTGCCGGCCTCCATCCAGGTGCCGGCGAGGCGCGGGTCGGTAACAACATCCTTGTCGGTGTAGAACGGGTTGACGGACGGCACGCACGCGACAAGCAACGCAGCGGCGGCGACGGCGAGGAGGCAGGTTTTCTTCATAGAACTATTTGATGCTCCTTTTCGGAAAAACGTTCAACCTAAAACCGTGCGCTCGTTTCCTCGTCTCCGGCTTTGGCTTGTCCAAAGTATAGAAGCAACCCCTCCTCAAAATCGCGTGAATGGTAGGAATATAAAATCATTTCCAAACAAAAACGAAGACTCTTTCTGGGGGTATGCAGCCAAAGGCAAAGGGCAATGGACCACCATCGGTAAAATAAAAGCTGGCACCCGCTTTGGAACTCCAGGTGGCGAGCCAAGGGAAAAGGGGAAATTGAACCACTTCCAAATTAGTGGCTTTTGATGGGTCGGGACCATCCACATTGCAGTTTTCGGCTGGTATGATGAGCAAATCGCCGGATTTAATTTCAGAGTGGTTGAAGTCAAGCGGCCAAGCCCCGCAGGTTTGCATATAATACTGAAAGCCCCAATGCCCTTCAAACCAGACCTTGCCGGTTGCGCCGGCATATTTCACACTGATCTGCTCCGCACTTCTACGCGCCACGTGAGCCTGCTCAAAATCCACCTGCGCGGTCAACAGACTCAAAGCCGCGGTCAATACTAGTGAAAGTTTAATCCCCGGAGTCAGGGTCAAATTGGTTTGGCCCAGTCGCCGGACAATCAGGATACCCGCCGCCGGCAACAATGGTAGAACAATACGGCCATTGACCGTCCAATAAACACCGGCTGCAAACACAAAGATTCCCAACATCCATAATACCAGCAACCCGGAAGCAGCATCACGGTTTCGCCAAACATCGGCGCAAGCCAAGCCCAGCACGGACAATCCGGCGAAGGTCCAGAGGAAGATTTGTATTTCCACATAAAGCCCGGCGTTCCCGGTGACCCAAGAATAATTCTTTACCATCATGCCGCCGGCAACAGCCTGAACTGTCAGGACGAGCGCAGTCAGGGCAAACCATGCCAGCGCTTTTTTGCGCCACACGAAAGGAGCGAAAAAGAGGGCCGCCGCCGAGCAACCGCCGATGAACGTCAGGGTGTTCAAGGCCTTGAAAACCTTTGAAACGCCGTGGTTAGCCATGACCGCCTTGGCATCTTGGTTGGTGGCAATGGAGTTAAGAAAGTGTGGATGTCCATAAAGCCGGAAGGTGAACCATTCGTCGGCGGCCAACAGCAAGATTGGAATCAAAAGAAAAAACACCCACCGACCTACGGTGCGTTTTTCCAACCAGCCACAGGCAGCCAGCAATGGGATGAGACAAATCGCATTGTATTTGGTCAGGATGGCCAGGCCGGTCAACAGGCCGGCGACAAATAATTTCCAAAAGTTGTCCTGCTTCACTCCCTCCAGCCAAAAAATGACCGCCCAAACCCACAAACCCAGCATCGGCACATCGGACATGACGGTGGTGCTGGAGATGAGAAAGCCCGGTGCAAACAAAGTGACCAGGGCGGCGAGCATGGGCCAGCGACAGATGTCCTTGGCCAAACGGTAGGTGCCCAAGACCACCGCCAGCGTTGGCAATAGGCAGGCAAAATGCAACCCGATCTCATTCCATCCGAAAAGGGTAGCGGCGGCCGCAAGAAAGTAGGAAAACAGCGGCGGATTTTGCGTGGCTGCCCACATGGTTTGGGCGACGCCATACCAGTTGATATTGAATCCGTATGGATTGCCCGGATGCAACTGGATTTGCTGCGCCGCCCAAATATAGAGCGGATCATCCATGTTAAACGGTTTTGCAAGGAAAGGTGACAGGGTGGCAAACGTCAATAGCACCAGCGTCCAATATGGATGACGGAAGCCCCAATCGCTGATTTTTGCCCAAAGGTTATTTTTTAGGGGAGTTTTGGAATCGGTCATATCGAACCATGAATGCCTTTTTTAAAGCTTAAGATATTCGAACTGGCATCCGCCAATCTTTTCTCAACTTGGGTTTGCCCGGCACCAACATGTTCTATCCGTCGGAAAGCAAAGTCCGCGCCGACGCGCTCGTCGAGGCCTCGCGCTTTAGCTCTGCGGCGACAATCTTTACCCGAACATCCGCGACGTCGCGCCGGTGCGCGGCGAGGAATCCATCCGCCCGAACGGCTAGGTCCGTTTGAATTTGCGATACCGCAGTGTCATATCCGTGACTTTCATTATGTAAAAGGATATGTCGGCAGATTTGCTTCCGCATCCGTGCAATGGGCGTGCCTATGACGGGCGCGCGACGGATAGTGAGCGGGAGTTTAAACCGTTGAATATTTCGTTGAATGTTCCACCCCCAACCCCAAGAAACCCCTATAAAATATAAGGAATTTACTGGAGGCGAGGGTCGGAATCGAACCGACGATGCAGCTTTTGCAGAGCCGTGCCTTACCACTTGGCTACCCCGCCTAAAGGGGAGCGGCAAAATAAATTATTTTGCCGGCGAATCAAGTTCTACTTTTTGCACCCGAGGCTATTCAGCCGCGAAAACCAAGCGTATGCCGCTGGCGCCAAAGTTCCTTGGGCTTGAAAATGCCCGCCGGCGTGATGATGCCAGTGATGAGTTCCGCCGGCGTCACGTCGAATCCCGGATTCCGCGCGCCGCTCGTCGGGTTGGCCACGCGGAGGTTTTCGCGCTGGCCGCGCGAGTTGATGCCCCAGGCGCCGAGGACTTCGCTTTCGTCCCGGTCTTCGATGGGGATGTCGAAGCCGCGTTTCAGGTTCCAGTCAATCGTGGAAAGCGGGATGGCGACGTAAAATGGTATCTGGTGCCGCGCGGCCAAAACGGCCTTGGTGTAGGTGCCAATCTTGTTCGTGACTTCGCCGGTGCGGCCGAGCGTGCGGTCGCTGCCAACGATGACGAGATCAATTTCACCGCGCTGCATCAGATGGCCGGCGGCGTTGTCGGCGATGATCTGGTGGGAAATCTTTTGCTGCGCCAGCTCCCAGGCGGTGAGCGATGCGCCCTGTGAACGCGGGCGCGTCTCGTCACAGAAGACGTGGAACTGCTTCCCCTGCCCTTGCGCGGCATACATCGGCGCGGTGGCGGTGCCGATGTCCACGAACGCCAGCCAGCCGGCGTTGCAGTGCGTCAAAACATTCATGCCGTTCCGGATCAGCTTGGCACCATGCCGGCCGATTTCCTCGCAATGCTTCACGTCCTCGTTGGCAAATTCCTCGGCGGAGGCGAGCGCAAGGAACTGGCGTTCAGCCACCGTTTTTCCTGCGAGCATTTTGCGGCGGACATCGTTCATCGCGTTGACCGGGTCAACGGCAGTCGGGCGCGCATCGGCGAGCGTTTGATAAACCACTTCGATGTGCGCGGAGAATTTTTTCAGGTCGCCGCCGCGAAAGGCCAATGCACCTTGTGCGAGGCCGTAGGCTGCCGTGGCGCCGATGGCGCCGGCGCCGCGCACGACCATGTCGGTGATGGCGCGGGCGGTGGCGCGGAAATTTTTCGTACCGACAATTTTGAATTCATGCGGCAGCAGCCGTTGCTCAATCAGCCGGACGCAATTGTTTTTGGCGTCGAAGGTGACGGTGCGGAAGTGTTCGGTGCGTCCGCGCAGGGTGACGTTCATGCGAAAAATTTAACCGTAAAGAAAACAAAGAACACAAAAAACAGCGGTGCCAAGACCTGAGACCTGAAGCCAAATGCTGAAAACTGAAAAACTGAAAAACTGAAATAAAACTGGCCGAAAAAGCAAACCGGAAACCGAAACTCTGCCCCCTCACCCTTAATCCCTCACCCCTCGGATGGGCGAGGGAAGATGGCCGCAAAAGGCACAGAAGGCGCAGAAGGCGCATAAAGCAAAGTGAGGATTTTTCGGCGGGACGCCGAAAAAGACCCGTGGGACGCGGGTGCCACCTCACACGACTGCCAGCCTCGCAAGCGTGAAAGCAATCCAATTATAATGCGCCGCTTGGGCTTTTTTGCGTAAAAGAACTGCGGCTTTTGGGATTACTCGATGCCCAGGAGTTCAACCTCGAAGACCAGGGTGCTGTTAGCCGGGATTTTCGGGCTGGGACTGGCCGGGCCGTAGGCCAGACCCGGGGGGATCACAAACTTAAATTTGTCGCCCACCTTCATGAGCTGCAGTCCCTCGGTCCATCCGGCAATGACCTGGTTCAAGGGAAAACTGATGGGCTCGCCCCGCTCCACCGAACTGTCGAAGACCGTGCCGTCGAGCAGGGTGCCATGGTAATGCACCTTGACGGTGTCGGTGGTCTTGGGAGAAACGGTTCCCGCGCCATGCTTGAGAACCAGATATTTGAGGCCGCTGGCGGTCGTGGTCATGACCGCATTTGATCCCGAGGGATCGGCCGGCGTTCCGGAAACCGCATTGGTTGAAGCCGCCGGCCCGGACGGGGTGCGCGCTTCAGGGGAGCAACCGGCCAGAACGAGGACGGTCGCCAAGGACATGAGAATACGAGGAGTGTGGTTCATAAAAACTGGAATGTCGGCGTCAGTGCGACTTGGATTTCAGCGCCTGGATTTGTTCCTTGATCTTGGCGAAGACGGGCTGGGCGCGGAGTTTTTTCAGGTCGGGATCCTTGGCAAGCCATTTGAAATCGCGGTAGCCGAGTTCGATGGCGTGGTTGAGGGCGGCGAAGGCGCGGTCAAATTCGTCGGTGAGCGAGTAGCTGCACGCGAGGTTGTAAAAAACGAGCGGGTTGGCGGGTTCCAGCCGGGCCAGTTGCTCGTCCACATGAAGACCTTCGGTGAAACGACCGCGCTGCGTGTAATGGTCGCCAAGCAACTGGAGCGCGTCCACATAGTCCGGGGCGCGACGGATCAGGCCTTCCATGAACGTGATTTTGGTGTCCAGTTCACGCTGTTCGGCGGTGGTCAATTTTTTGCTGGGGCTGCTTTTGCGCGGCATACGACGGGGGCATTTTTTCGCAGGCGGCGGGGCAAGTCAAGCGGGCGCGGAATTATTTTATGGAATTTAGATGGCAAGAGACATTAAATTGGTTCAGAACTCGTCCTATGAAATGTTTTGTCACCGGTGCGTCCGGCTTCCTCGGCGCGAATCTGATCCAGGCGCTCCTTGCGCGCGGGCACCGCGTGAAGGCGCTGCTGCGGCCGGGCGCGGACGAACGCAGCCTGCAAGGACTGCAATACGAGCGCGTGACCGGCGACATCCTTGACCGTCAATCGTTCGCACACGAGCTGGAGGGCTGCGACTGGTGTTTTCACGCGGCGGCGAGCTACCAGCTCTGGATGCGCAAATACGCCCCGATGTATGCGGTCAATGTCGAGGGCACGCGCAACGTCCTCGAAGCCGCCGGCCGGGCGGGTTGCAAAAAAATCGTCTATACCAGCACTGGCGGCTGCATCGGCGTGCCGTCCGCGAAGCATGGAAAAACCATCCCGTCCACCGAGTCCGAAAAAATTCCCGACGACCAGCTGTGCTGCGACTACAAGCGCTCAAAATTTCAGGCGGAAGGCGTCGCCATTGAGATGTTCCGCAAGAGCGGGCTGCCGGTCATCATCGTCAACCCCACTGCGCCCGTCGGGCCCGGCGATGTCAAGCCCACGCCGACCGGGCAGATTGTCGTGGACTTTTTGAATGGCCGGATGCCGGCCTATTTGGACACCGGCTTGAACTGGGTTCACATCCGCGACGTGGCGGTCGGCCACATTCTCGCGGCGGAAAAGGGCCGGCTCGGCGAACGCTACATTCTCGGCAACCAGGCCGGCAACCTGACACTGCACCAGGCTTTTGCCCTGCTTGAAAAGATTTCCGGCGTCCCCGCACCGAAGCGGAAAATCCCCTACTGGCTCGCGCTGCGCTTCGCCGAAGTGAGCGAGATGGGTGCATTCATCACGGGCAAGGCACCGCGCGCGACCTTTGCCGGCGTGCGCATGGCGCGGAACAAGATGTGGTTTGATTCCGGCAAGGCGGTGCGCGAACTCGGCCTGCCGCAAACGCCGACGGAACAAGCCTTCGCCGACGCCGTCGCGTGGTTCCGCGCCAACGGTTACGTCAACAAGCGGTGAGCGCGCGTTTCGGGCCCGAACCTGAAACCTGAGACCTGGCCCGATGAAATACCAAATGCAATTTCATGGGCTAAAAAACCCATTAACCAGGATGGATACCAATCTTAAACAAATGCTGACATGCTGAAATGCTGAAGCATCCCGCAAAGGACGGAAGCTGTCCGGCGGAAGACGGGGAAGCGCCGGACAGGGACGGCGCAGCGCACCGTCCTCCACCACCCTGCCCGATCCGCCTGGGGTTAAGGTTGATGAAATTGTCACAGGTCGTTTTTTGTGTGTTTTGTCGCGATTTGGCACGATTTGGCACGATTTGGCGTTTTTGTCACCCCGTTTTTTGTGCGCCGGCGGCGGCGAGTCGCGCACGATTTGACGATGGCGTAATTTCATGAGCTACAAGCAGGTTTCGGCGGGACGCCGAAACCAACCCGCGGGACGCGGGTGCTACACCGGATCCGCTTTACCTTTTCTTTACCTTTTCTTTACCAAAATAATTTTTTGAAAGGTAAAGGTCCGGCCAGACGAGGCACACCTCATCCGTCGTTCCGACACGTTGACTTGCTTGCTCCCGCGCACTCGGCCCAACGGGCCTCCGTCCTGCGTACGAATTCCGTTCGCAACTTCCCAAATTGCGAACGTCTCCCCAGAGCGGAGAAGGGCGGCGCAGCAGCGCCGCCCTACCACCCCTACCCCCTGCCAGTCC
>Ga0265324_10000511_pt1 | contig 26656 bp, 15 predicted proteins | sample 41419metaG_FD_198634 | JGI IMG/M metagenome (GOLD analysis project Ga0265324, IMG submission 198634) | Rhizosphere microbial communities from Carex aquatilis grown in University of Washington, Seatle, WA, United States - 4-14-19 metaG | ecosystem: Host-associated > Plants > Roots > Rhizosphere...
ATCAGGCGCGAGCCGAGCGCCGGATCGCGCGTCTCCAAAAACCGCGCGATGTGTTCCAGCCGGTTCCGCCGGACGAACGCGCAATGCCAGCCGAAAACCAGCAGCGCGATGATCCCGGCAATGATTACCAGCAGCAGCCCCAGCCGCCAGCCGGCAGTGAGATGCCATACCACATCGAGGATGAAAACCGACAGGATGATCGCGACGGCGTATTTCACGCCGGCCAGCAGCAGCCGTCCGCCCGCCTCCTTTTGGTGCGCGCGATCCGCCCCGGCCAGCCGATCCAGAATGTTTTGCGTTTCATTCATTGGCGTTTTGAACATTCAACAGCCAACATCCAACCACGAACATCCCATGGCCGCCCGGCGTTTTTGGATGTTGGGTGTTCGGTGTTGGATGTTGGATGTTTCCTCATAATTAGCATAATCCCCACCGCCTTCGCAAAAACCAGTCCAGTCCGAACAGCAGTCCGGCCAGATAAAAAACCCAGGCCTCGTTCCAGACCGGACGCAGAATGGTTTTGGGCGTCTGACTGGTTTGATCAGCGCTCAATTCCTTCAGCAGCTTCGACAGCTCGGCGGGTTCGATCAGCCGTCCGCCGCTGCTCTCGCACAACCGCCGCAGATACAGCGTGTCCGCCGCCACCTCGGTTTCCTCCAGATTTTCCGTGAACACGATGAAGCGCGATTCCTGCGTGGTGCCGTCCGGCAGATTCACCACCGCGCGGTAGCGGCCGGTGCGCTCCGGCAGAAACTCCGCCGAGAGCCGCGTGGCGCTGCCCGGCGTGGGCGCGAAGCTCGTGCGACCGGCCTCCCGCTCACCAAAATAAATCGTGACCGGCGCGGATTTGACCTTCGCATCCGGCTGCCGCATCACGAGGCGAAAATAAACTTTTTCACCGAGCAAAACATTCGCGGAGTTCGGACGGAATGAAAACTGCCGGTTCGGAATGAAATCGCGGCCGGCCAGCAGCCAGAGAATCATCTGGTCCCAAAACCGGTCGAACGGCGAATTCGCGGCCTCCACCCGCGCATTCAATCCCCAGCGCCACAGCCCTTCCGTGCCGATGCTCACCACCTGGCCGCGTCCGTAGCGCCGGTGCACCATCGCCGCCTTCGCTGCGCTGTCGCCGCGCTCCGCGCCCACGGCCAGCGTCGAGGTGAGCGGCTGCACCGTCTCGGGATTTTTGGCGGCCAGCAAATCCGGCAGCGCATCCAGCCCGCCTTCGCCGTCAATCAGCATCCGGAACGGCGAGAGGCTGCGGCCCTCGGCGGTGACCTCCAGGCGAACGCGGTCGTGTTTGCTCTCGCCCCACAAGACCGGCTCCAGCTCCCCGGCGGTTGAATTTCCAAAAGCGCGGCCCCGGCTGAAAATCACCGTGCCGCCGCGGTCCTTGACGAACTGGTCGAGCAAGCCGGGAAAACCAATGGGTCCGCCGCCGCCGGCGAGCAGCGATAATTGATTGGCAGCGCTTTGCGAATTGGCCAGCGCGTCCACCGAGCGGCCCAGGAGAACAACATCGTAGGCGGCCAGCTGGTCCAGCGTGGACGGCAAATGAAGTTCGCCCAGTCCCGGAGTTTTGCGGATGGCGCGAACATGGTCCGGCCCGAAACCGATGAGCGCGTCCACGTCGAACTTGTCGTTGCGCATCAGCGAGCGCTGCAGAAACGTCGTGTCCCAATACGGATCGCCCTCCAGCAGCAGCACGCGGATTTGCTGGTCAATGACGTTGAGATAAGTGATGGCGCTGTTGTTCGCCGAGTCCACCTCGTTTTCGAGCGTCGGCACGCGGACCTCGTATTCGTATTGGCCGACCTCCGGCTCCGCCACCTCGAATTCCACCGGCAATTCCTGAAGCTCCTGCGCATTGACCCGCTTTGTCTGGACCACTTGTCCCTGGCGCAGCAACTGCACGGTCAGGTCTTCCAACTCGCAGCCGATCAGCCGCAGCGTCGCGCTGACGTGCGCCTTTTGTTTGACGTAGCAATACGGCTGAAACCCGGTGATGCGCACCGCCACGTCGCGCACCTTGCCCTGCTTGCCGAACGCGACCGCGTAGATCGGCGTGAGGCGGTTGTGCGCCGCGAGGCCGGTCTTCACGGGATTGACGAGTTCAAAATCATGCCCGTCGGTCAGCAACACAAGCGCGTTGGGGGTCTCCTCATCCTCGCCCGCCGTGCGCAGCATGGTGGTGACCGCCTGATGCAGCCGCGTGGTTTTGCCCGCCGGCGCGAGCGTGAGCAACGATTGCGAAAATGCCCGCGCGTCATCGCTGAATTCAAACAAATGCACCCGCGCTTCGTCGGCCACGCCGTTTTGCGCCACGGCACCGGATTCCAGCAGCAGATTTTTGGCGGCGTCAAAACGGGTTTGGTTGCCGGCATCGCGCTGTTTCATGCTCAACGACGTGTCCAGGCCGATGAGTGTGACGCGGTCGCGCGCCGGCGGCGGCAGCATCTCGTGGCGCGACGGTTGGAGCAGCAGCAGCAACACCAGCGCGACCCCCGCCAAGCGGAACAGCAGCAGCGCCAGATTTCGCCAGCGGCCGGCAGACGAGCCGACGCGCCAGTAGACGCGGATGGTGAAGAACAGCAGCAGCCCGCCGATCAGCGCGATGACCGGTGCCGGCACCATCGGGTCAAAAACCAGTTCGTTGTCCGGTAGGTTCATGCCGCTTTCCTCCGGATCAGAAATTGAAAACCCGTTTCCAGCAGCAGAAATGCGACCGCGCCCAGGACAAACCAGTGGAACACCGGACGGCCTTTCGCCAGCGCGTCGTAATCCTCGCTGCCCGCCACGAAGTGCGCCTCGTGATGTTCCGCGAATTCCGCCGGCAAGACGCTTTTGTCAATCGGCCGCAAATCCGCTTCCTCCGTGGTGGGATTGATGCCAAAGGCGTAATGCGGACGCGGCGCGCCGAGCGTGTAAAACCCGGTCTGTTCCGGCGTGAACGCGACGGTGCAGCGTTCGCCGGCCAGCTCGCGCTTGGTGGTGACGGCGGTTCCGGCGGGGCTGATCACCTCGTCGTGCATCTCGCTGCGCCAGACTTCGGCCTGGAGCGGTTCGCCGACGGTGTAGGCCGACGGCGGCGGTTCGGCGGTGTCCAGCGTCTTCACCAAATCCTGCATCCACGCGGGAAATATCCGCTGCCGGGCGAGGTTGCTGGAAAATTCACCGGCGGAAAAATTCAGCAGCAGCACCGTGCCGAGGCCGTGATGCAGCGCCGCCATCGCCGGCGATTCGTCGCCGTATTGCAGCAGCACGCCGCCCGCGCCCGTCGCGCCGGCCTGGTAATAATCGTAAAATTCCAGCAGCGCGAGGTCCTGCCGCGCGCCGCCTTGGAACAGCTTCAGGTAGGGCGACTTGAAATCGCCGCGCACGATCTGCTGCGCGCCGGCGGTCACGTTGGTGGCGAGGTTGCGGCGCGCGAGGCGCAGCGGCAGCGTGCCCGGCCCGGTGATTTTTTCCAGCGCGGCCAGGTTGTCGGCGTCCGCCGGGCCGTCGAGGAAATACACCAGCCCGGCGCCTTGAAAAACGGATTTTGCCACCGCCGCGCCGGCTTCGGAACTCAACCGGTTGACCTGCGTGAAAAAAATCTTCTGCACGCCGGCCAGCCGCGCGGGCGAAAGTTCGCCGGAGGAAATGACGCGCGGCAGCAGCGAGCCGGCGTCGTTCGCGAACGGGTTGAGCGCGGTCTTGAGATAATACGCGCCGCTCTTCCGACCGTCCGGTTCGTCGGTGACGATCAGCACCTCCTCCTTTTCCTGAACGGCCAGCGTGAGGAAAAAATGGTTGTCGTATTCGAGCGCGTCCGATGGCAGGCGCACTTCGCACTGGTGCACGCCCGGCCCGCCGACGGACACCGGCACGGTCACTTTTTCCTGCGACCACGGCGCGATGGCCACTTCCTGGTCGAAGCTGAACCGCTGGTCGAGCGTGGCGGTGACCCGGCCGTTGAACGGTTCCGCCGCGAAGTTGCCGACGGTGACCACGAGCGGAACGGTGTCGCCCGCGAGCAGTTCGGTTTGGGAAAGCCGCGCATCGAGAATGGCGCGGTTGTCGCGCCGCGCCGGGCCGGCATCCACGAAGAATAATTTCGCCGCCGCTGGCAGCGCGGTGAAATTGACGTTGGCCCATTTCTTCCGCGCGAAATCAGAGAGGTAGTAAATTTCCGGACGCGTCGAGGTTTGCGCAAACAGTCGCGCCGCCACGGCGTTGGCTTGGTTGACATCCGCGCGGCCGAGTCCGGGCTTGAGCTGGTTCAGGAACCGCTTGGCCGCGTCGGTGTCCTTGGAAAACGAGACGAAACACTGGTTGAGATTCGGCTCCATGAGCAGAATGTTCACCACATCTTCCGGTCCGAGCGAGTCCACCAGCTTCACGGCTTCGTGGATGGCGCGCTCGCGCGAGGTCGGGCCGTCGCCCTTGTGTTCCATGCTGACCGAATGATCGAACAGGATCAGTACCTGCCGCCCGCTCTGGTCGGCGGGATCGGCCCCGAACAGCTTCAGCACCGGCTGCAAAAACGCGGCCAGCAGCAGCAGCAGGAAAGCCGTCCGCAGCAGCAGCAAAATCCAGTGCCGCCAGCGGTGGATTTTCGAGCGGCGCGCCAGCGTTTCCTTGATCAGCTCGACCGAGGGAAATTTGAAATGGCGCGGGAAGCCCCGGTTCAACAGGTGCAGCGCCAGCGGCAGGGCGGCCAGCGGAATCAACACGGCGAACAAGGCTGGGCTTAGAAATGACATGGCGCGTCAGCGTCCCGCAAGGTTGGTTCCGCGAAAGCCGAGGTAGGCTTCGATGGCGTCGAGATACGGCCGGTCGGTGTGCACCAGCGCGTGGCTGATGCGGCGCAGGTTGGCCTCGCGCGCCAGCCGGTCCACGCGGCGGCGGGCCGATTCACGGTAGGCGGCGCGGATTTCCTCCGGCTCCACCTCGATTTCCTCGTGCGTTTCCATGTCGTGAAACCGCGCGGCCTGGACGCCGGGCAGATCCAGTTCATGCGGATGCACGACGTGCAGCAGGAGAATATCAAATTTCCGGTGCCGGAACCGGCTCAGCGCCTCGAACGTCGCGTCGGGGTCGTCCCAAAAATCGGAAAGCACGATCAGCCGCCCGCGCTTTTTGAACAGCGAATTGCACTCCTCCAGCGCGCCGGCGATGCCGGTGGTCGAAGCCGGCTCGACGGCTTCGAGTTCGGAAACCAGATTGTGCAGATGGCCGCGCGTGCCGCCCGGCGGCAGGAAACATTTCAGATTGTCGGCGAACAGGCCGAGCGCGGCTTTGTCGCCCTGATGAATCATCAGGTAGGCCAGCGCGGCGGCGATTTTGGCGGCGAGGACATGCTTGGATTGCTTGCCCGCGCCGTCGTAATCCATCGAGGCGCTGACGTCCACCAGCAGATAAACCACCATGTCCGTTTCCGCCGTGTATTGCCGGATGAACAGCCGCCGCGACCGCCCATACGCGCGCCAGTCCAGGCGCTTCAGGTCGTCGCCCGGCACATATTCCTTGTAGTCGGCGAACTCGACCGACGAGCCGCGCCGTGGCGATTTGTGTTTGCCGACGAAATAGCCCTCGACCGTCGAGCGGGCGAACACGAGGAGGTTGCCGAAGCGCTCCAGTTCCGCCGGCGACAGCAGCGAACGCCGCCGGACGGCGGGCTTGCGCTGGAGCAGATCCGCCAGCCTTGGCGGAACCCGCGGCGGCGGTGCGATCACCGGCGGTGGCCGGATGAATGCGGGCGGCTTGTGCAGTTCCTCGTTCATGGCTGGACCATTCCTTCCGCCCGATTTCGTCAGTAAGTTTTCTCCTTCACCTCGGTCAAGATGCTTTGCACCACGTCGCGCGACTTTTTGCCGGCGCCGGTGGCGCGGTAGTTGGTGATGACGCGGTGCTGCAACACGTGCATCGCCACCTCGCGCACATCCGCCGTTTCGGGGCTGATGTTTCCCTTCAGCAGCGCCAGCGCCTTCGCGCCCAGGATGAGATATTGCGAGGCGCGCGGGCCGGCGCCCCATTCGACATAATCCCGCGCCGCCTGCGGTGCCTCCGGGTTGCCGGGCCGCGTGGCCGCCGCCAGCGACACCGCATAGTCAATCACATGGTCGGACACCGGTGCGGCCAGCACCAGCCGTTGCACGCGCAGCAAATCCTCCGCGCCGATGGTCGGCGTGAGCGCGGGCATTTCGTGCAGCGTGGTCCGCTTGACGATTTCCATCTCCTCGGCCTTCGCCGGATAATCCAGATGGAGCGAAAACATGAAGCGGTCGAGCTGCGCCTCGGGCAGCGGATACGTGCCTTCCTGCTCGATGGGATTTTGCGTGGCCACTACGAGAAACGGATCGGGCAGCGTGCGCGACTGGCCGCCGATGGTGACTTTGCGCTCCTGCATGGCTTCGAGCAGCGCGGCCTGCGTCTTCGGCGGCGTGCGGTTGATTTCGTCGGCGAGGACGAGGTTCGCGAAAATCGGCCCCTGCTGATATTCATACTCCAGCCGCCGCTCGCGTTCCTGAAGAATCTCCGAACCGATGATGTCGCCCGGCATCAAGTCGGGAGTGAATTGGATGCGCTTGAAACTTAACTGGAGGATTTCGGACAGCGTGCGGACGATCAGCGTTTTGGCGAGGCCCGGCACACCGACGAGCAGGCAGTGCCCGCGCGCAAACAGACTCACCAGCAGCAGCCGGACGATTTGTTCCTGGCCGACGATGACCTTGTTGAGTTCCCCGGTGATGCGGCCGTGCAGCTCGCTGACTTCCTTGGGCGAGATTTCATTCATATTTTAGTTTCCCGATCATTTGCTTTTTTATTCCCCGAAATGCTCAACCAACCTGGACCAAAAAAAGAATTTGCCTGTGCAATTTGATTTTATGGTCGGATGCGCTGACGATAACACCAAGCCGGGCCGGCCGACAAGCATGAGAAGTGCGACGCCTTCTTCAGCCCGGGCTGGCCGCCTGAAAACATTCACAAATTTGATTCAGCCTTGCCGGCGGCAGGCGCTGCCACGGTTCCCAAATCAGCCGCCGCGATATTGAGCGCGACGCATTGGGCCAACCAGGCTTCCGGCGTGATCTCATTATTCTTCAAGGCCGGCAAAAGACCGAATGGCTTTATCTGCTGGCCGTTCAAAGTCACGGAAACGTCATTGCCGGGCGCGGCGTCCAAATTGCCGCCGCGTTGGATGAGCAACAGATTGAGGGCGGCTCCCACCACGGAGTTGGCCAGCCCCTCGGCGTTTTCCTCCTCGGGTTTTTCGTTCGCATAGTCCACCACGGTTTTACCGAACGTTTTGATGTCGGCGGCCAGTTTGGGCAGGGATTCCGGCGTGACGCCTTGCAGGCCGGCGGCATTCAATTGAACCAGGCGCGTCCATTGCGGGATATAAACCTGCGAGCCGACTTCCTCCCAGCCGATCGGCTTGAGTTTGGCCGCCTTTTCCGTCCCGGCAATCTGGGCCATCAGCGCCCGCTCCAGTGCCGGCACGTCTTCCAGCAGCGAAACGGCGGGCGGATCTTCGGACAGCTCCGGTCCCGCCGGCAGGCTCGCGACGGCGGCGATGCGCTCTTTCAGCGGCGGATGGGTGTCATACGGATCCGCCTTGCCGCTGGCTAGTTGCTCTTCCAGATGTTTGTCCATCTTTTCTGCGATGGTTCCAGCGCTCGCAAATCGGGCAAAGCCGTCCACCAGCGGCGGTAAAAAACCGGCGTGCAGCACCGGCGAACACTCGCTGCGCCAGTAATAATCAAACGCCGGTGCCACTTTGTGGATGCTCTTCAATCCGTCCGCCAGCGGTTTGGCCCCCACCGTGCGCGCGGCCAGTTCGTCCGCCACAAATTCCTGGCGGCGCGAGACCGCGTGCGTGATGCGCAGGAATAGCTTGCCATACCACAGGAACGGCTTTTGCAGCCACGAGCCATTGCCCAGGGAATGCAGCGTGCGGCCGATGGCTCCGCGCGTCTTGTAAATCCACGGGCCGATTTTCGTGTCGCCGCCGTGGTAATGGCCGAACTCGTGGGCCAGCACCGCGCTAAATTGCGAGCAGGTCAGGATGCGCATGAGCGGCAGCCCCAGCCCCATCACGCGCCGGCTGCCAAATCCCATGATGCCGCCGCGTTGGGTCACCCACGCATTCACATCCGGCACCAGATAGACTTCGGCGGGCATGGCCTGGTGGGTGGCCTTGGCCACGGATTCAAGCTCCGCGAACAGTTTGGTATATTTTTCCCGTTTCAACTCCGGGCCGGGGGCCATGAACTTGTCGAACCGCGGCAGGACCGACCACAAAATCGCCCCCCCACCGATGATACAAATGATCGCCAGCTTGGGCGTGACCCGGTGCGCGTAAACCAATTCGGCATAGGGAATCCACAGCAGCCCCGAGGCGATGCCCACCGCCAGCAGGTAAAAACCGATCATCAACACCACTGCGAGAACCGCCCGGCCGATAATGAATGAAGCCTTCATGCACCCGTGTCCTTTTTTTGATTAAGTTTGTTGAATGTTCCTCCGCGTTTGTAACAGGGATGCGGGGTGCTTGCCAAGCTGTTTCTCGCCGGAGCCCCCCCCGCCCCGCGCAGCCGCAACGTCTTCGCGTTTCATCGCCCGGAAACCTTGCTCGCCTGACCGCCAACTTGAAACGGGCGGTTCGTTTGCGGCAATCTATCTTGCCGAAAGCCTTCACCGGCCAACTGGCTTGACGGAATCATGCGTAAAACATAGTTTAACAGCATGACCAAGACGATCACCAAGATTGGCAACTCGCAGGGGTTGATGTTTGATTCGGCCCTGATGGATCTGGCGCGCCTCAAGGTGGGCGACCAGGTGAGCATCAGCCTGCACGAAGGCGGCTCGATTGTGCTGACGCCCGTGCGCCCCGTCATCAACGCCGAGAAAGCGGCCGCCACCGCAAAACGTTTGATCAAGAAGAATGCGGAGTTGTTCCGGCGGCTGTCATGAGGCGGCCGCTCTCGCATCCCACGGTGGAGGCCGTGAAGGCGATTCACGCGGCAGTGCTGGCCGCGCACGGCGGCGGCGCGGGACTGCGGGAGGAGGCGTTGCTGGAATCGGCGGTGGCCGCGCCGCAGGCCACGATGATGGGCGAGGCACTGTTCACCGATCCGGGGGAAATCGCGGCGGCCTATTTGTTTTATCCGTGCCGCAATCATCCGTTTGTGGATGGCAACAAACGCACGGCGCTGGCGACGTGTCTGGTGTTTTTGAGTGAAAACGATTTGCTGCCGGACGAAAAGCTCGACGTGGATGCGTGGGAGGCATTGACGCTGGATGTGGCGGCCAGCCGGCTTGACCGCGAGCAGACAACGAAACGGTTGCGAAAACTTTTACGTTCCCGCAAATGAGCAATCCCGTACCGCCATTCGTCCAAAAAAATTTGGAATTATTGCAATCTTCTCCGCGATGGCGAACAATCCGTGACGATCACTGAAGATTTGTGAAATGAATTGTCCTCCACCATTGGCTTCCGCGCCATCGCCGCCTCTGTTGCCAACAGCGCCGAATCGCCGGGCTGGGTCTATGCTGCATCTGCTTGGCCTTCTGCTCAGCCTTTGTCTTGGGCTGTTTTTGGTGGATGCGGTGGTTTCTTTGCTGGATGACTCCCTGATTCTCTTTGGCGGAATGCATGGGCTTTCAATTTTCCGCGAGCTGATTTCCTTTTTTGCCGTGCTGATGGCCATCGGAATTTATGGGCTGATCGGGGTGACGCCCTCGGTTCCCAAGCGGCTGTTTCTCCCCATTCCGCTTTTCTGTCTGGCCACCATGCTGGCCGTCTTTCCCTTCGCAATATATTGTTTTGGCCGGCTGCCGCAGGTTGCGGTGGGATTTTCCATCGGTCAGGTCCTCCTCGCACTGGGAATTCTATATCTATCTCAAGGCGGATTTAAATTCCGCTGGCCGCTGGTGCCGGCAGACCGGCTGGGAGCCAGAAGCTTTAGCTGGGGGAATTTGACCGCGTTTATCCTGCTGAACGGCTTTGTATTGTTGCCGGCGGTGCTGATCTATCTTTTTGTGTGCGCATCCCTGGCGGTGGGGCATTTCAGCGATGGTTTCATGGCGCTGCATCCCGGGGGGTTGTCCGTGCAGGTGAGAAAATATGTGCGCGACGATGGAAAAACAATTGAGCTGTTTCCCATGGCCCATGTTGCGGATGCGGGATTTTATGGGCAGGTTTCCCAGGCGTTTCCGAGCAACTCGATCATTTTAATGGAGGGCGTCACGGATGTTAAGAACCTGCTGACGAACAAGCTCAGTTACCAGCGGATGGCAAAATCGCTCGGCTTGTCCGAGCAAAAGAAAAAATTTGTGCCGGTCAAGGGCAAGGCGGTGCGGGCGGATATCGACGTGGATCAATTCTCCCAGGAAACCCTTGAGATTCTGAACCTGGTTACGCTGATACATGCCAAAGGGTTGACCCCCGAAAATCTTCAGCGGCTGATGCAATTCTCGCCATCGCCCCAGATTCAGGAACAACTCTTTGAGGATATTCTCTGGAAGCGCAACCGGCATCTGCTGGAAGAGATCCAATCCCACCTGTCGCAGTCGGACAGTCTCATGGTGCCGTGGGGCGTGGCGCACATGCCTTGGATCGCGGGGGAAATCCAAAAAGCCGGCTTCCATCTGGGCGAAACCCATGAATACATGTTGATCCGTTTCGTAGGCACCGGAAATAATGGCAAAGACGTCAGGCCTTAATGGCACTATCATGACTAATTCCAAGCGCATATCCACCGACGGCGGGCCGGGCTTAAGTCAAACACCCTTCGCCGCCCTGTCCAGCGCTGGCTTGCCCTCGGCTCCAGCTAATCTGCCGTCAGATTCTGCGCCAGCCTCCGCAGCCAAGCCGGCGAAGAAGCATCGCGGACGGGTGGACATACTTCGCGTGAAAGCCGGACGTGGCGGCAAGACGGTGACGGTGGTCAAAAACTTTGTCGGCATCGGATTGCCCGAGAAAGAGCAACTGGCCAAAGCGATGCAGCGCGCCTGCGGCACCGGCGGCACGGTGAAAAACGGCCAGATCGAGATTCAGGGCGACCAACGCGCGGAGGTCGCGCGCATCCTGACCGAAGCCAACTTTCATCCGGTATTCGCCGGCGGTTGAACCGTTCGCCAACTCGGTGCGCCGTGGCGCAGGCGGATGCCCCCACCATAGGCAAGCACTCCGCAAGGAACTGGGGAAAACACAGGCAACGACGGGAGGAGGCCCTTCAATTCCGAATTCAAAATTCCGAATTTGAAACGGCCCGCCGCGCAATCCGGCCAGCGACCGCCTCATGACTGCTGGTCAACGGCTTGCCATGAGTGTAAGGAGAATGACCAGCCCGGCCAGCCAAATGGCCGCGGATATTGCCGGTTGTGACGATAACCGGTGGCCGGCACACACGGCACGGTTCAAGCTGAATTCAACCTTATGAAAACCACCCGTAAGCTTGTCTGGACGCTGGCGGTGACCGGGATTGCGGCCCTGGCCCTGGCCTCTGGCTGTGTGTATCAAACGCCGCCCCCGCCGCCCGGTGCGCCGACGGTCACATTCGTTCCCGATTATTATTTCTGGGATGGATTTGAATATGTCTGCTGGTATGGCGACGGATATTATTACTGGGGCCCCGGCAATGTCTGGATCGTCTGTGATCCGGTCCGGGGGCAGCGCGTCAATGTCTGGGTGCAGACGCATCCAAACTGGCGCGCCCAGGCCACGGTAACGACGCAGCCCCGGCCCAACGCCTATAGCCATCCCCGTCCCCAGCACCCGCCGCCCGGCCGGCACGGCTTTGACCGCGACGATTGAGCGCGGCCTCAAAAGCCCGACGCGCCGGCACAAAGGATGGCCGGTCCGTGATGGCTGGTTCGAGGTTATACAAAATCAAGCCCGTCGTTTTTGGTATGGGCAGAAGGTCAACAAGCTGCCGGTGAGGAGGAGCGCGAAGCCAAACCCCATCCACCCCAAGGCGGCAAACTCCACCCCGTTTTTCTGCCAGGCTTGCGCGACGGCGGGCATGACCAAGGCCGCGCCGGTCAGGAGGACGACCATTCCCGCACCAGTCTTCACGGGTTGCTTGGCCGGCTTGATTTTGGCTTCATCAAATTCGCCGTTAAATTTTTTCTGGAAAAAAACCTGCTGGAACAAGCTTGACGACCAGCAAAGTAAAAATAGGCCGATCAACCACAAGCCGAGCCTGCCGTTGGCCATGACCAATTCATCCCGCAGTTGAAGGCTTCCGGGAACCAGCAAAGCCGCACCGGCGGACAGGCCGATGATTCCGGCGTATATTTTTGCGGTCCGGTTCATAAATGTCCTTCCGCTTTTTTTGAATTCACTGTTGAGGGCTTGGGGGTGCCCGATCTGCTGGCTGGAAATCTCAAAGGCTGCTTGTGCGGTCAATCCCGCTTCCATCTGCCGCTCGATTTCATCGCGCAGATGACTTTCCAGTTCCTCCAGCGGCACGGGCGTTTGAATGCCGGCGGCGAGCATCTGCCGCCGCCAGTCCGCGAGGGATTGTTCCAGGTCAGACATATTGCTCCTCTCTCAAGCCGGCCAAAACGGCATGCACCAGCGACCACTGTTCGTGGTGCTTGGCCATCGCCTTCTTGCCGTCTTTTTTAAGCGAATAATATTTCCGCTTCCGTCCGGTCTCGCTTTCGCCCCAGCGCGCCTTGATCAAGCCCCGGTTTTCCATCCGGTGCAGCACCGGGTAAAGCATCCCGTCCGTCCAGGCAATTTTATCCCCGGACAGCCGCTTCACTTCCTGCGTCAGGGCGTAACCGTAGCTCTCGCCCCCGGCCAGGAGGGATAAAATCAACGGTTCCGTGGAGGCGGCCACCAGTTCTTTGTTTAACATAGCAACACGATACATTGTGCTGCAATGTATGTCAAGCCGCAAACAGGCGACCGGCAAAGACCGGCCCGTGCAAGGGGCTGGGGAATGGCGGGACAAGCTGCGGAGCTGCGACCCATAGTAGCCCACGGCTTTAGCCGTGGGATTTGTCCCACGGAATGAATTTAGCCCCGGAGGGGGCGGAAGAACGGTTTGTCTGGGGGCTTCGAGGACCACTTGCGGGCGTCGAGGATGGCGAAGCTGTCCTGTAGTCATTGGAGCCTAGCCTCGAGTTTGGCAAGGTTAGCCTGCAATCTGAGGAACTTGGCTTTGAGTCTGACAAGCTTGGACTGCACTCTGAGGTGGTTGGCTTCAAGTCATCGGAGCTTAGCTTTCAGTCTGACGACCTTAGTTTTGAGCCTAACGAACTCAACTTCAAGTCTAAGGAACTGAACTTCAAGTCTAACAAGCTCAGCTTCCCACATTGGCGATTGATGCGGAAACAAAGGCTCCAACAAACCATAGATTAATCGGATTATCCTCTGCCTGTTGGCTTTATACGCACACTGATTGACACAATGCCAAAAGTTTGAGAGTGTCGTTGCGTCAGCAGCCTAAGCTGGCTCGCCTTCCTGCGAGTCAGTGCGGGGGAACCAACCCTTGGGAAACCAAGGATGGGGCTAACGCCGGTGGCGAACCACCGTCGCGGTCACTTTCAGGACCGAGCCCGTCAGCTAACCTCGTCGGCATCTGGAAGGGCGATCCTCTAGCTCCCGCGTGTGCGGGAACCCACGGTCTCCCCAACTAAACGCGTTGTGTCTTGGCGCGGCGATAACCCGCGCCCGGGTCCAACCACATCGGAGATGGGTTATGACAACGAACATCCTGTTGGCCGTCGGTGGCAGTTGGTTTGGTGTGGCTTGGTATTGGTATGTGCTGGCGTTGATCGCGCTCGTATTGCAGTCCGGCTTCGTGCTCATCCGCGAACGCCAGGTCGGCATTGTGATCAAGCGCTTCGCCGCCAAGTCGCTCCCGCCGGGACATCTGCTCGCGCTCGAAAGCGAGGCGGGGTTTCAGGCGGACACGCTCGCGCCGGGATTGCATTCCGGCTATTGGCCGTGGCAATACCGCATCATCAAAGTGCCGGTCACCGTCGTGGAACAAGGCGAGATCGCCCTGGTCATGGCGGCGGACGGCGCGGCGATGCCGTCCGAGCACATCCTTGGCAAGCGCGTCGAGTGCGACAACTTCCAGGATGCCCGGAAGTTCCTGCTCTGCGGTGGTGAGAAAGGCCGGCAGCTCGGCATCCTCACCGGCGGCACCTACCGGATCAACACCGCCCTGTTCACCGTCATCACGTCGGCGACGGCCCATGAACACGGCATGCTGCCGGAGCAGTTGCTCCTGCATCGCGTCGAATCGGATATGGTGGGCATTGTGACCACCTTGGATGGCCAGCCCATCACCGCCGGCGAAATCGCCGGTCAGACCATCGCGGGACATGAAAGCTTCCAGAACGCGCAGGCGTTTCTGGATGGCGGCGGCAGCCGCGGTTTGCAGGAGCAGATCCTGTTGTCCGGCGTGTGGAACCTGAACCCGTGGTTCGTGCAGGTGGAGCAAGTGCCGATGGTGCAGATTCCCATCGGCTACGTCGGGGTCGTCATCTCGTTTGTCGGCAAGGCGCACGAGGATGTCAGCGGCCTGGACTTCAAGCACGGCGATCTGGTCAATGCCGGCCACAAAGGCGTGTGGGTCACGCCGCTGTATCCGGGCAAGCATCCGCTGAATACGCGGGTGATGAAAGTCGAGCTGGTGCCCACCACGAACATCGTGTTGAACTGGGCGAACCGCACCGAGGCGCATAATTACGACTCAAAGTTGCAGTCCATCACGGTGCGGTCGAAGGACGGGTTCGCGTTTAATCTGGACGTGTCGCAGATCATCCACGTCGGCGCGCTCGACGCGCCCAAGGTGATCAGCCGCGTGGGTTCGATGCAAAACCTGGTGGATCATGTTCTGCAGCCGATTGTCGGAAATTATTTCCGTAATTCGGCGCAGGGCTTCACGGTGCTCGACTTCCTGAGCGCGCGTAGCGCCCGGCAGGTCGATGCGGCGGAACACATCCGCACCGCCCTCGGTGCGTATGACGTGCAGGCGATTGATACGCTGATTGGCGACATCAATCCGCCGGCGGAACTGATGACCACGCAGACCGATCGCAAGATCGCCGAAGAGCAGCAGAAGACGTATGAGACGCAGCGCGCGGCCCAGCAGCAGCGCCAGCAGCTCGTGCGTCAGACGTCGCTCGCGGACATCCAGCAGCAGGTCGTGGGCGCGGAGCAAGGCGTGAACATCGCCGAATTGAAGGCGAACGCCAGTGTGAAGCACGCGACTGGCGAAGCGGAGGCCATCCGTCTTCGCGCGCTGGGTGAGGCCGAAGCCATCCGGGCGACTGGCGATGCGAAAGCCCAAGCCTATCGCGCGGGCGTCGAGTCCATCGGGGTGCAAGGCTACACGGTCATGCAACTGATGCAGATTGTCGGCGAGCGCAACGTGCGCATCGTGCCGGACGTGGCAGTGAACGGCACCGGCGGCAGCAATGGCCTGGTGGATGGACTGCTTGGCATCATGCTACGCAGTCAGAACAACGGCCAGAAATCGGCCGAAAAAAACTGAGCCGGAATTGAGAAGCAGCAACCGAGGAGCACGTCGGCAACGGCGTGCTCCTTCGTTTTGTAGGCTTAGCCACCGGACCGCTTTACCCGCAGTGGCGTTTAAACAAACTTGCAGCGATATTTTTCTCTCACTTATTTTTGGTGTATTTGAAAATCAGCCACGGAAAGCTTCTTCAACTCGATGGTTCCCAGATCGACCACCGAATTATCATTCGTGCTGGCCGCCGGCGGAACGATAAGCTGTTGCGGCGACATGAACGCCTGAGCGTCCTCCGGCTTGAATGATGGACTTGGCTGCGAGAAATCCACGGCCATCTCATATTTGCCAGCCGGGATGGTATCTGCCTTGAACGAACCATCCTCTGCCAGCTGGATGGAATATTCATGGGGGTTGGCCATGGCCTGCTGAAAATCTTCCGATTGGAACAACGCCATGCGCTCCTCCTGCGTCTTGGCTTGCTTCAGTTGTTCAATCATTCTGAATGAGGATCCTGCGTGCAACGTCGCCCGGGCCTGGGTAAAACTGGCAGGAACATTCGTCCCGACCAACGCCACCTTGCCGCGGACAACGCGTTCATCTCCGCCGTAATTCACCTGAACTGTCTTACCCGGTTCGACAATGATGTTGCCCAGGCGCTGAGGCATCCGGGCCCCATTGCCCATGGGCACCAGCTGGGCCAGCGTGCGCTCCCCGGGCGGGACATACGTGATGATAAAACGGCCCTGGTCATCCGTCCGCGCCTGAAAATCGTTGGAATCATAAATGACCGGCTCAAACCGTTCCGGACTGGTATTCGTGAAGGCGAAGGTGTTCGTTCCCCCGGGCTGGGACGAGCGGATTTGCTTTGGCCGGAACTGCGTATCGGAGAGCACAATGATTTCATTGGTCGCGGCGTGGTGGCCGCGCCGCAAAGTTCCTTCCACTTTACCCCAGGGTTGCAGGGTGATCTGCGGGGAGCGCTTTAAGTCAGCCACCGGCACCAGCGCGTATCCTTTGTCATGCACCGCGATCACCGTCTGGGCGTCGGCATACATCGGCAAGGTAAATGCGCCATCTGAGCCGGCGCGAACGATGGATCCGTCCTGCCACGCGTCGGAGGCTTTGAATGCGGCCCGGCCTAGCGACAGATATTTTCCCTTCACTTTGACTGCGACCTGCGCATCGGCCGCCGGTTTTCCGTCGGGCAAGAGGATAGTGCCCTTGATTTCCTCCCCCGGGATACGCACTGCCGCCGGCGGCGACTGCCCGGTGAAACGGTCCTCCACCTGCCGGGCCTTGGCCTTGATATCCACCTCCAGCGTCTGTCCCGGTGCCAGTTCCACCGGCTGCAACGGCGGCGCCATCCAGCCGTTGCCATTCATTTTGACCCGGTAGGAAATCAGGAGCTTACCTGCCGGCACCCGGTCGAACACAAAGCGCCCGTTGCCGTCCGTCACGGTATGATTGGCCAGATTAAATCGCTGACGGCTTAGGTTATCAGATTCTACAAACGACAGATCCAAGTCCTCGTTGGTGCCGAGGCCAGTGGGACGGTGCAGCACTCCCGTGATCGTTCCAAACGGTTGCAGCACGATGTGCGAGTCGGACTGCAACTGCTCCACGGCGATTCGGGTAAAACCATTCGGCGCGGCCACCGCAATGCTCTTCATGCCCAGCTGGGGTTTGAAGTGAAAGTTTCCGTTGGTGTCTGTCTGCGTGATCAAATCCTTGTTGCGCCAGGAATTCAAATGGCCTTCGTAATCAAATCCCGCCTGCTCCGAGTCGTCGCAAATCAGCAGCACATCGGCCTTCGCGATGGGCTGGCCATTGGTGGTGGCCACCTGGCCCAGCGGGCCAGTTCCCGGGTGTAAAATGAAGTCGGCATTCGTCTGCTCCAGTGGCCGCAGCAACACGGAGGCCGGCAGATAACCTTCGGCCTCCACTTTTAAAATCGGCTGCGGCCATTTCTTGTCCACAAAAACGGAATAGACCCCGTTGGTTCCCTCCGTCTGGCTTTGCACATCCCACGTGTTGCGATTCCACGTCAAGTCGGACCGGCCGGGGATGACTTTAAAGTGCGCCAGCGACTCGCCCGTCTGCTTATCGGTGACGCGCCCGGTAACGGCCAGCTGATACGAACGATCCACGCCCGCCTCCGCCCCGCGCAGGGGTTTGTTTCTCGGCCAGTCGGATTCGGACGAGTCGCTCGTGTAGTCCGGCGTCAAATCGCCGCCTTTCTCCATCAGGAAAACCAGGTTGGTTACATCGCCAGTGACCCGGCCAATCAACTGAAACGGATTCAGCCGGTCCAGGCTCGCATTCTTCCCGGAGACCCGGTAGCCAGGCAACCGCAGGCTCAGGCCGATGGTTTCCGCCGGCACGCCGGAAACCTCAAATTTCCCATCCGGCGGCAGCATCACCTGCACACTATCCCAGGCATTTTCGCGGCTCACCAGCAGCCGCGTCTTGGCCGGGATCATCGCCCCATCCGCCAGCACAACCCGGCCCGCCAGCCGGTGAGCCGGCGCCACCACCAGATTGCCGATGTCCGTCACGTCACCATCTTTTCCGGCATGGATGGTCTTGAGCGGAATCGCGCCCAACTTTTTGAATGAATCCATGCCGCCGTAAATGTAATAATCCACGTCGGACGGCAGGCTGACGAAGAGAAACCTTCCGTCTGAATCCGTCCCAATATCGAAATTGCCGGTGAAGTGTTCCATGTCACGGTTCACGGACACGACGCCCACGGTGACATTCGTCACCGGCTGCCCGTTGAACAGCACGCGGCCGCGAACCGCCGCGCCCTCGGTCAGAGTCAATTCATGCACGCTGGCACCGCTGGCCAGTTCGGTGAAATTCTTGTTGGCGAATCCGCGGGCGCTCACGCGGACATCCATCTGATCAAATGACTTTTGGGAGGTGATCAAAAAATCCCCGTTCTCATCCGTCACGGCAAGCGGATCCACCCCGGGCAAACTGCCCCAACGACCACCGCCGTTGCGCGTTCGGATGCCATGAGCTTCGACCACCGCACCCACCACCGGTTTGCCTTTGGCATCCTGGATGCGCCCATGAAGGCAATTTCCGGGCGCGGCGTCGGCGAGTTCAATCGGATCCAAGGTCACCGTGATCGGCCCCTTGGCCGGGTCAACCTTGTCGGCATATTTCGGTTTGAAACCCTTCGCCACGGCCAGGACTTGAAACCGCAGTTGCGGGTCCAGCGAGGAGATTTCAAAGTTTCCAGCGGCATCCGTCTTCGCGCTCTTCTGGCAATCGGCATAGCACGACGGGCAGAACGGGCTTGTGCCCACCTTCGGTCCGGCCGTCGCAATGAAAACCGTCGCCGCCACGGCGTCGCCGTTCTTGGCGTGAACCGAGCCGGTTAAATTCGGTCTGGCTTTTTGAGTGGCGGTGCCGTCCAACGCGACTAAGGAGGAGTCGGATGCCGATGGCGACAGAGCTTCACCCCATGACACAAATGAGGCCCCGGCGATGAGCGTTGCGAGGATGGTTGATTTCCAAAGTTCCTTTTTCATGGTGAGCGCTGATTTGAATAGTTCCCTGACTACCTAGGCTGACGCTAAGTTTTGAACACGGTGGGCCATGCCGGAAGTCTGTCCCACCGCGCTCTGAAGTCAAACCTGCACTTGGGAAGCCAAAGACAACGCGTGGCGGGTCATCTGAAAATCCAACCCTTATATGAAATTAAATTCGGCGCCCGCAGCCGTGATGAGAAAGACCTTGTTGCGTATCTAAAATTTCGGTCAAAAATGGCAATCGCCAAAAGCGCGAGGCCCAAGTTTTATCAGTAACATTGGCTACCCATCACTTCACCACCAGTGGCAGGCTTTCGCTGTGGCTGTTGAATTCCGGCGCAAACATACACTGGATTTCCGCCACGCCGGTCTGATAACTGCCGCGCTGCTGCACCCGCGTGGAGTATTCGAAGACGTAGGCGCCCTTCGGCAGGTAATCAATGAAGAAGTGGCTCGCGGTGTCGCGCGTGCTCTCATAATACGCCAGTCCGTCCTGGTATTTGTAGCGAGACAGCACGTTCACCGGTTCCGTGCCGCTGCCGCGCTGGTCTTTGAGGTGGACGTATTCCATGTCGCGGTCCACGCGCAATTCTATGCGCACCACAAGTTCGTCGCCAACGGCAAGGGGGCCATTCATCGGCTCCAGCGTCGGGCCTTTGGCGGTGTTGATCTTGGTAAACAAAGTCTTCTTCAACTTGAGCGGCGTGCCTTCGTAGGGCGTCACCTTGCTGATGTCCTCGAAATACTGCCAATGCACGCTGCCCCACGAAACGCCTTCGTCCATTTTCTTCACAGTTATCTCGCCCATGTTGGCTTTTACTTCGGCACCGGTGAAACGGCGTTCATAAAAACCTGTGCCCGGTTCAACGCTGGTCGCCATTTCGGATTTCGGATTTCGAATTTCAGATTTCGCTCCCGGCGTCACCTTGATTTCGCCCACGCTGACTTCCACGAGCTTGTCGCTCGCGAGCAGATTTTTTCCGCGGAGGAGCAGCGCATAGACCGCATCTGCCGTGGCGGTCGTGGTCTTCCAGTCCTGCGTCTGCTTTTGCTTGAGCAGCCACCCGCGGCAATCGTCCACCGCCTGCGCGTCGTCCGCCACCTCGTCGAACGCCTCGATCATCAGCGCCTGCGCCTCAATCGGCGCGCGATACCACCACCAGCTCAACTCTGTGTCGCGCCAGAACCGGCCCATCTCCTCGTTCGTCACGCTGCGCTCCTTGAGCGATTTCATGATGTCCGCGGGAGTTGAATCCGCAAACGAATTGAAGGCGTTGAAGCGGTTCAGCGCGATGGCGAGATGGCCCTGCGTCTGGCGATTGTCGGTTCGCAGCCAGAACTTGCGCGACTGCTTCAGGAAAAAATCGACGGCCGTTTTGTTCGGCGCGGCAACGGGCATGTCCTTGAGGAAAAAGCTGCGGCCGTAGAGATACAGCGCGTCCATCGGACTGGGAACGTATTCCTCCGGCTGTTTCAAATCCTTCTGAATGCGGTCGTAGTTTTCGCTCATCCATTCGTCGAGGCGCTGCAACGCACGGATCGCCGGGGCTGCATTCACGTCCACGTCGAGGTGACGCAAGCGACCAAAGCCCGTGACGATGTAGAGCGTGATGTAATCGTTGCCGTAGCCGCCGGGAAACCACGGCCAGCGTCCGTCGCCAAGCTGCATCTCCTCCAGCTTCTTGAGCGTGGCCGCCGTTTCGGTGTTAAGCCGGTTGTCGTCGAAAAGAATGCCCACGTTGCGGCGCGCTTCGCTTTCGCTCTTCGCCTGCCGCCACCAGGGAGTCTCCTCGATCATCACGGATTTGAGATCCTGATTTTTTTCCATCGGCGAATCCAGCGCCGGCGTGTTTTTCCAAAGATCAAACACGCGGCGGATTTTAGGATCGCTGTTGGCGACGTGGCGGGCGAGCGCGTTTGCGTAAAGCCGGTTGAACGTCTGCTCGCTGCATTCGTAGGGAAACTCCATGAGATACGGCAGCGCCAGCACCGCATACCACGCGGGCTGCGACACCATCTGGACCGTGAGACTCTCGTTCTGAAGCGTGGAGGATTTGCCGGAATTCAGCAGCTTGGTAAACTCGAATTTCTTCACCACTTCTCCGCCGCCGACCTTGCCGCGAATCGGCAACGGCAGTGATTCCGTCACAAAAATGCGCCGCGATAGCACAGGCAAATAACCTTCCTCGCCGTCGCTCAACGTGCCGGTCGAAGCCACGGCCTTGTAAACGAGAAACGGCGCGCCATCCGGCACACTAATGCGCCAGAAATAACTGCGCGATTCCTTTGCGGGAATGTCGAAGGCGAGTTCGGGTTTGGTGTTGCCCAACAACGTATCCACGGATTGCTGCGTCGCCGCATCCGAGAAAACCAGCTTCATCGCGCCATGCTGCGGCTGGTCACTCTGGTTGGAAATTTTCACGCTGAACTCAAGCGTGTCGCCCTCGCGCAGGAAACGCGGCGGATTTGGCTGCACCATGATGTCCTTGGCCGTGACGGCGTGGCCTTCGAGTAGGCCCGCGCGCAATTGCGTGTCGTGCGCGAAGCCGAGGAAATGCCACTTGGTCAGCGCCTCGGGCATGGTGAACGTCATCCGCACGACGCCGTTGGAATCGCTCGTGAGCTGCGGGAAGAAAAACGCCGTCTCGTTGAGATTCTTGCGCGCGGAAACTTTGCTGAGATCGGGCTTGGGCGCGTTTGCGTGACCGCCACCGGCACCGCCACCAGCGCCAGCGCCGCCGATCTCGCCCATGCCTTCAAAAGAATCCTTCATAACCACCCCGTTGCCAGCTGCGGATAATCTCGTGACGGACTGCGCCATATCCATTTCCCCCGCCGCCACCATCCCCGGAGCAGCCGGCGCGGACATCGGCATCGGCATGCCCGCCACCGCCCCGACACTGTAATATCCTCGAACGCCACCATGAATATTCCACCCCCATTGCACCAGGTCGGCGGGGAAATGACGGTAGGTGATGCTCACGCCCGCGTAGCGCTGATTCCAATCTCCAAAAACGTGCTGGAATCCACGCTCCATATTCGCGAACTGCGGCTGCGCCGTGCTAAAATCCTGATGGAACACGCCAAATCCGTCCGGCCATCCTTGTGGCGCGAAGGCGTCCAACGATTCATCATAAAGCGTTGCCACCAATTCCGCCGCCGCCGTTTCAGCAAACTGCGGATGGCCGGTTGCGGATTGCGGATTGGCAATTATCAAACTCCATGTTTCTTTTTGTCCCGGCGTCAGCTTGGAAACGAAATGCTCCCACTTCAAATCCAGATCCTTGTTTTTCCACGGCACGCTCACCTGGCGCGACATGAGGTAGCCGCGGTTCTCGCGCACCTGCGTAACATGAAGCGTAAAACCGCCGCGCATCGCCTCCGTCACCGCCAACTTGATTTGCTGCTGCGTGTGACCCGGCGCCGTCCAGTAGCGCTGGATGAATTTATCACGCTGCTCAATCTCGATGAACGCGCGGCCCGTTTCGTAACCCGTGCCCCACACCGCCATGAATTCCCCGCCTGGCCGGGCCTCCCAATCTGGCGCGGCAACGAGATTCGGAACCTTGATCGCGAGCGCCCGGGCCTCCGGCTTGAGCACCTGCACCGGCAACTGGCCGGTGACTTTTTTGCCGAAACGATCCTGCGTCTCGAGCATCACGCGATACGCACCTTCGGCCAGCGTGAATGAAATTTTCGCCGTTCCATTGGTGTCTGTCGTGAAGCCGCGCTCGACCGCGACTTCACCCAGCTCCCAATTGTTCGGATCCGACAAGTCCGCGTCTGGCTTGCCTTCCCCATTGTTATCTTCCCCGCCGATGCGGGCGCGGACTACTTTTGCGGGTGATTTCAGGCGGTAAACTTTTACTGCGCCCGCGGCGACCTGCGGCTCGCCATCGAGCGTCGTGGTTGTGATTTTGATTTCCACCGGCTTCGCGGCTTCCTGCCATTCATCCGCCGTAAGCACCGCTTCCAGCGCGGCGTAGCCCACGCGCACGCTGCGGTCGGCGGAGCGCGTTTCGCCCGCGCTGTCCGTCACGTCGGCGGTCACGGAATACACAAACGTCGGCTCGTTCGTCGGCGAAATGGCGAGATCCGGCTTGGCAATGAACTCCACCGTGAACGCCCCATCCACGCCGGTCTTCGCGGTGCCGTGCGCGATTTCCTGCGATGGACTCGACGGAAATCCGCCGCGCCACCAACCGCACCACCACGGCCAGCGCACTTGCCGCTCCACGCGCCATTTCACCGTCGCGCCATCCACCGCCGCGCCGGTGTAGCCCGCGGCTTTGCCGGGCACGGTGGTTTTTTCGCCAAGCTTCGGCGCGATTTTCGGCGCGTCGAGCGTGACCTCGAATTTCGGACGTTTGTATTCCTCCACGCTGAACGAGGCGGCTCCGTTGCAGCGCCCTTGCGCCTCGATTCGCATCTGGCCCATCACGCGGTCGCGTGGTGCCGTGAAGCTGCCGGCAAAGGAGCCATAGTCGTTCGCACGATGTTTGGAGCGGGCAATCTCCTGGCCGTTCACGTCGCGGAAGACGACTTCAAGTTGCTCGCCCGCCAGCGTCGTGTAATTGTCGCTGCGCTGGTCGGTCTGGAGGCAGATGCCTTTGTATTGAATCGTCTGGCCAGGGCGATAAATCGCGCGGTCGGTGAAGAAGACCGTTTGCTGGCGTGGCCAGTTTTCGTCGCGCTGCCCGCGCCAGTCGTAATTCCAAAGATCCTGCGCGGAGGCGAGTTCGCGGCCCTGATGCCGCACGCGAAATAGATAGGTGCGTTGCGGCACGGGCTTGAGACTGAAGAAGCCATTCGTGTCCGTGGTCAAAGGCGCACTGGCAACGCGATTGCCGTTTTGATCCAGATACCAGGCATTGGCCTCCGCACCGGCGAGTGGTTCGCCGCTGCCTGCTTCCAACACAAAGCCCTCGAACAAACCTGAGCGCGTGCGCAACACGAGCGCCAGTTCGCTCACCCACACAGTCGTCATGGAAACTTGATTTTCTTTCGCGCCAAAGCCGGGATCGTGACTGGCGAAGATGAAATAGAATCCCGGTTTGAGCGTTGTCGGTGCGGGTGTGCTAAACGGGTGCTCCTTGAAATCCGTCGTGGCGGGAAGCGACGCGGACCATTCGAGCGTGGCGGGCTTGGCCAGAAGTTCACGCTGCTCCCTATCGCTGATATTTTCCGGGCGCGGGCGTTTGCGATCGAGGAACGATTCCCAGTTCGCCGCGATGGCGCGGAAATAAACCTTGTCCACATTGCGGTAGTGAACGGCGATGCGGGCGCTGGAATTCCAGACGCGTTCGGTCGTGAGGCTGGCGGACTTGGCTTCGATTTCCGTGATGAGATTGGCGCAGTTCTTCGCGCCGGGCGTGCCGGGCTGCTCCGTCTTCGCTTGCAACGCAATCTTCCGCGCCTCGACCCAGTCGCCTTCGTCCTTCACCACGCGCGCCAAATTCCACGATGCCATTGCTGAAAGCGGATGATCGCCCCACTTGGCCATGAAGGTTGTTAAGGCAACTTTGAAACGCGCATTCTTCTCTTCGCCGAACGCAGTATTCCAAGCCCAGACCAAGCGGGCAAGATCGGCGTCAAGGTAAGCGGATTTGTCGGCGTCGCCTTGGTGAAATTCCATTAAGCGGCCGTAGATATCCATCGCCTTCACAGTGGGCGAATCTGGAAATTCTTTGATCGAAAACGTCCGGTGCCACGCGAGAAATTTGTCCGTGTCCGCAAGCGCCGGACTGTCGGCCATGAGTTCAAACGCGCCTTCCGCCTTTGCGCCTGCTTGCTCGCCACTGGTGTAAAATTCCAGCGCCTCATGCGCGAGAAAATCGTAGAGCGTCGGGCGGTAGCTGTCGGGCATGGTGCCCTTTTCAAGCAAACCGTCCCACGCGGCGATGGGCGTGGCCTTGAGAGTTTTTTCGGCGGCGAGCGCGGCCTGGAAATGTTTGTCAATTTCCGCAAACAAACCTGGCAGGTCCCAGGTGGTGAAATCCTTGCCGGGCGCTTCGGCCGTCTGCGTGCGCTGCATGAAACGCCAGCGGTTCTGCTGGAAGTAGCTCCAATACCAGTGCGCCAACAGCGTTTGCAGCACTGGCTTCATTTCCGCCGGTGCCTTGGCGATCTCGGCTTCGAGACGCACCACTCGTTCCTCGGCCTTGTTGCCTTGAATGGTTCCTTCCAGCGCGATCTTTTGGCCGAGGGCCTTGGTCGCTTCGGCGTAGGCTTTTTCTTTCATCGCGGCCGCGATGATGGGTCCGAGGTTGGTGATGGCGGTTTGCGGCAGGCCTTTGTTGACCGCATCCTGCACGGCTTTCCATTGTGCGTCGCGCGGGCCCGCGACGGCGGCGGTTTGGAGAGTGACGGCAAGCAGAAGCCCCAGGATTTGGACGCAACAGCGGTTCATGAACTTCATCATAGAACGTTAGACGGAAGAACCAACAAAAAGCTTCCCGAAAAAACTCCGACCCGCAAAGCGCGTCAGGCGCAGGCTCCATCGCCTACCCCATACATCAGTCCTACGGGCGCTCCCCGCTCGGCGCCATCTTCACCAGCTTCGGCATGAACTCACCCAGCACCGTGACCAAATCCTTCTGCGCCGCCATCACGTCGCGGATGTTCTTGTAGGCCATCGGCACCTCGTCGAGGCCGGCGCTGATGAGCGTCACGCCTTGTTGCTTGAGGAAGCGGTTCACGTCCTTCCAGTTGAACTTCTCGTTTGCGGCCTTGCGGCTCATCGCGCGGCCCGCGCCGTGCGACGCGGAATTTAGCGATTCCGCATTGCCCTTGCCACTCACAACGAATCCCGGCGTGGCCATTGAGCCGGGAATGATGCCCAGCACGCCCTGCCCCGCCGGCGTTGCGCCTTTGCGATGCACGATGACCTCGCGTTCCACGCCGCCGATGATATGACGCTCCTTCCATGCGAAGTTGTGATGGTTTTCCAGATCCAGCAACACCTGCGCGCCGAGATGTTCGGCGATGTGACGATGGATGCACGCGTGGTTCGCCGCCGCGTATTGGCCCATCAACTCCATCGCGTTCCAGTATTCCTGACCTTCCTGCGAATCGAGCGACAGCCACGCGAGCCGTTTCAACTCGCTCGGCAAATCTGGCATCTGGCTGACGGCAAGCTTGCTGTAATGGTCACAGACCGACGCGCCCGTGCCGCGACTACCGCTGTGCGAGAGGAGTGCGACATATTGTCCGGCGGGCAGAAGTGGTGACACCCCCGCCCCCCGTCCTTCTCCCCCGCTGGGGGAGAAGGTGGCCGAAGGCCGGTTGAGGGGGCACGCCAGATCCGCATGCACAGTAAAAATCCCAAACTCCACAAAATGATTTCCGCTGCCGCTCGTGCCCAGCTGGGACCACGCCTTGTCTTTGTTGTGCTTCGTGATCGGGCTGACCGACCAATCCGCGTCAAGCACATCGTGCTGACGGCGTTGTTTGAAATTCGCACCGATGCCAAAGCGCGTCTCCGTCTCGATGGCGCGCGTGAGCCGGTCCTGTTTCTGTTCCAGGTCACGCATCGGGATGTCCAGCACAGTCATCTTCATGCGGCATGCGATATCCACGCCCACGGCATAGGGAATCACCGCGTTCTCCGTGGCCAGCACGCCGCCGATGGGC
>Ga0265324_10000531_pt1 | contig 26139 bp, 32 predicted proteins | sample 41419metaG_FD_198634 | JGI IMG/M metagenome (GOLD analysis project Ga0265324, IMG submission 198634) | Rhizosphere microbial communities from Carex aquatilis grown in University of Washington, Seatle, WA, United States - 4-14-19 metaG | ecosystem: Host-associated > Plants > Roots > Rhizosphere...
CTTTCATATTCATTGGAATTTTCAACCATCCCTTCGAATTATAGCCTTGCTTCGAATGCAACCGAAATGATTTTACTTAATTTATTTTTTAGGTTTTATTTTCTTCAATTTCCAGGCCGCATAACGCTCGATTAACCCGCGGGCGAGGGTGAGTGGTCGCGCCTGCGAAGCAGAAGCAACCCGAACGAACCGGCGTGGCTTTCGCGCAAGCGAAAGGCATGCCGGCCGAGATCCGGCGGGTTGAATCGATTGTTATACGGCTGACCACTAATATTAGTCCTTTTAAATTCCATCTTTATTTCCAATAGTACGGTTTGCTATAAAATTGGGCTAAGGAAAACACCATCGCAGTATCCGTTAGTATAAATAGCAACTTGTATTTCTAGTGACATAGACTATCAAACTTTTCTGTTATATTGTATCCGAACTCTTCACTGCGACTATTTAGGGTATATTTATATTCATAAATTGAATCATTGAAAAGATAGGAAATGACTCCCTGGGCCTGGAAACATTGGGTCCCGTTCGTTATATATTCTTTTCCATTTGACTTAACAATGCTACCGAATGGAAATCTATTCTCCACGCCTATTGTTTTAAACGCAAAGAATGCTTCCCCATTTTGAACCGACACATCCACATCCTTTTCAATGTAACTACATTTCGAATCTATTTTTCTGGCTTTTCGAAACCACTTACGTATTAATGATTGATCTAAAACTAAGTCCTTGTGATTAATATTGTCATTCCTAAAATATATTTTACTCGTTTTAAATTTTCTCAAATCAGGCCACTGGTCTTTACCGCAATCTACCAAATTGTAATTTTCTTTTTCCCCGAATGCGAGATAGTGTTCTCCTGAAGAGCCATATCGATATGTGCATTCAAGAAGGCACAAGCAACATATAAAGATAAATATCCGGATTTTAAGATTTAATACTGTCCGGAATATTGAGTTTATTTCAGTCATGTCTTTCTCGATTTATATGGTCCGTATAACGCCGGAGTGAGCGGCGAACGAGGACGAAGGGTTTCGGCTGGAAAGCCGGAACCCTGAGTGTCACCGGCGCGGACTTTGCGCAAGCAAAGGACGTGACGGCCGAGGCTCGTCCGTTCGACTCCGTTGTTATGCGGCGTTTTATTGACCATATTTATTGGTCTTTCTTTCTGTTTTAAATTTCTTAATTACTATTTTTATTTCCATGAGAATCCAAACCTAAATTTAATTAAAGATATCCTCCATTGGATATTTTCCCGCTGCAGTTTTTAAACAATCATGAATTCTCCATTTATCTTCGCTTTTATTTTCTGCAGCCGTTTCTAGCGCGGATAGTCTCATCCACCCACGAATATTCGGATTGGCTCCATGTTTAATCAAGAATTGGATCATCTTTAAGGAGCACCGACCCGCGATATCGGCAATGGGTGTATGTCCTATTGTCTTTTCATCATGGGCATTTATATCCGCTCCATTTTGGATCAACACCTCGGCGATTTCGAAAAATTCATTTCTCGTTGCGTAGTGAAGTGGCGTTCTCCCAATTTCATCGAACACATTTGGACTATATTCTAATGCCAAATATTCTTTGACCGCTTTTAAATTTCCGTTATCTGCAGCCACATGCAATTCGAATTTTTCCGCGTCCTCTTCCAATTCATTGTCTTTCATATTCATTGGAATTTTCAACCATCCCTTCGAATTATAGCCTTGCTTCGAATGCAACCGAAATGATTTTACTTAATTTATTTTTTAGGTTTTATTTTCTTCAATTTCCAGGCCGCATAACGCCCGAGTAAGCCGCCTATTTTGAGCGAAGGCCGACGGTGGAAACCGGCGGTCTTCGCGGTGCCGGCGCGACGATTGCGTAAGCAAGCGGCGTGACGGACAAAATTGGTCGGTTTGACTTGGTTGTTATGCGGCGGTTTATTGACCACTTTTTTTGGTCTTTATTTTGAATTTCAATTTCTTATTTTCTTTTTCAGTTTTCTAAACCCGAGCCTAACCCCATTTTTTTTCTTCCCGCCCCCAAAAAATAATCACTTTTTACTTGGCCTTGCATGTTTACCAGCAATGCCAACATTTCTCTTGGCCCATTTCCCCGCCCAACGATTACCAGGGTGACGTGGGTTTTTGGATTAGGGCCGAATCACGAGGACGTGAGCGGAGTGGGGCCTTTCGGCCCCCGGAGCGAACGCCCGCAGCGTGCTGTGAAAACCCCTTGAGAGCAAGCGATGTTTCGTCGCGCCGCTCGAAAGGGCGTTTGAACAGCCGGACCAATCCAAAAAACCATGTGGCCGAAGCCCCGGAGCGCGGGTGGAAACCCGCGCGGAGCTCCCTGGTGATGTTGGGCGATGTGGGCCATGGTATTTCTTTGGGGGCGGTTTCTATTTTTATTGATAATACTTTGCTTAAGAGATTAAAGGGTAATACGGTACGTTGGTAGCACCAAGGTTAACTTTCTCAATTTTCGTCATCCAATGAAATTCCTTTTTGGATCTCAATATTAATTTTAAAATCCAATTCCTAATCCAAAAGATAGTTTCAGCCATTCGAGTGCTGAATTTTTATCAAGTGAATGATACATTCCAAAATGGATGCTTAGCATAGCAGCCATCAACTCAACTTCAGGTCCTAAATAGCCAAATTCCGAGGGCCAGGATTCCTTTTCAAACGCCCATATATTCATATAAACCAATTTCAATCTTAAAGATTCATCTACTGCAAACCTTTCGTAATTGTTTGCTAGTCCAACAGATATTTTATTCCCCGCCAAACCAGGTTCAAACTGAAAATATGGATCAAAGAATCCAAACCTTTCTTCGTACCTCATGTAACAGAGAGATGCGGAAATAATTTGAGGGTAAGATGTTTTTATGCCATAAAATAATTGATACTTTTCATTACGAAGCGAATAACCAACGGTGGGTATCAGGACCATAATTAAGATTTTAAATTGTAATTTCATCTACATTAGTTCCCCTACCTTCGAATTAGCGCAACACTTCGGAAACAGCCGAATCTTTTTGTTTTGAATTGAAATTAATCTCTTCAATTTTTCAGTCCGCATAACGCTCGATTAACCCGCGGGCGAGGGTGAGTGGTCGCGCCTGCGAAGCAGAAGCGACCCGAACGTACCGGCGCGGCGTTTGCGCAAGCAAACGACGTGACGGCCGAGATCCGGCGGGTTGAATCGATTGTTATACGGCGGGGCACGCAGGTTACCCTTTTTGATCTTCTTTTTTATGTAAGCCTACCGGAAGACCATTTCGCGCATCAACAATACGAAACAGGATAAAATATAGAGCCCGAAGAGCACTTGTCCCGTGTTCTCCCCAATGGATTTCATATTGGAAGCGCCAGTTGCTTATTATCTGCAGCCGAATCTTGGTAGAGGCTTTGCTCCAAATTTCCAATCCTGGCTTTATGTCTCCGTAAATGTCAGCAATGTCGTCTGCAAGTGAACCGTATATAGCTTCCTTTTCTCCTGAATCATATGGGTCGAATATTTCTCGATATTGATTGTACTTTCCAAACTTTTTACCGAGGCTTGAGTAAAGCACCTTCCATTTTTTCGAATCTTCATCCAAATTATTTTTGGATATTTTCAAATACTCATATCCGGTGATCTCGCTACCAAACTTAAGCAAAGCTGCAATGGATGGATACAAAGCCTGGAAAAATTGAATTCTTGAAATTTTTGACCTCTGGTCTACCGTGTGACAAAACTCCTTCGCCACGATCAAGAAATCTTTAATATTTTCTCTTTTACTTTTTCCCATTTATTCCATCCGCACCTTATTGATTTTCAGTACGCTTAGTGGTGCGACAATATCTTTAATCTATCGATAGCCTGAAATGCATTAAATAATAGCATTACAATGGGGATTAGAAATACCCACCGATGCTTCCACTTTGTAAGCGCCAAACATATTGAAAAGGTCACTGAAGAAAAACACCCCATTTTGAGCGAAGCAAACAATATTGAATCGTAGTTCTTGGCGGAGGAGATACCGAATAAGTAGCTCATCATAAAATATATGGCGCCAACAATAGCACAGGCAATCGTAGAACCCAGGACAAGCTTATCTCTATTGTTCATTCTGATTTTCCCTCGACTCGTTCCAATTTCTTATTTTTTATTTCGTCCGTATAACGCTCGATTAACCCGCGAAGCTGTGGCCCCCATTCGCCTGGCCTGGAAAGGACAGGCGAATGGGGGTTCCGGCGCGACCTTTGCCGTGAGACCGATTTCCATTGACCCACCCGAGCAAAGGGCGTGACGGCCACGCTGAGTCGGTGTTGAATCGATTGTTATACGGCGGGGAACCCAGGTTACCCCCCATGCACCATCCATTTTAACCTGGGTGCAACATGGGATCCGATACCTCTGGATAGTCGCGGGCACATTCGATTAAAGATTAACTTCTCGAATTGATTTTGTGGTCGTGCACGCGATTCCGTTTGATGAGGAGCCCTCCCAACTATTTCCTTTGATTCAACACCCAAGATAGTGCCGGATTTTTTTTGCTTGAGGTTGGCACTTGGTTTCCTTTACGGCCGGTGATGGGCCAGATTTGCCTTGAACAATGCACCGGCCACAGGTTGAAATCGGATATACCGTCCGCCCAAGTGCCATCCCTTCGTACTCGCACTCTTTTACCTGGTCGAAAAGGCGCCTCTTCAACTTTTCCTTACGTGCCCGATAATCGCCTTAATAGGTGCCCTGGATCTCCAATACGTGCTGATGCCAGGATACGCCCATCTTTACCTGATTCTCCGAGTGGCCGAGCGGATTGTGCCCCGATGCGGGTTCTGATTCGGGCACCGAACCTCTTATTTTATTCCGGGAATGCACCCAGTGCCTGACGCGGGGCGGCTCTGCCGGTAGGGTCCCCGCCCTTCTAATACGCCAAGCGCGAAGCGCCTATTCTATCGGTTTTGATCCTCTTCGATTTGTCCGTATAACGCTCGATTGAGCGGATTGGTGTGGCCCGAAGCTCGCGGACCGGAAGGTACGCGAGCGTAGGGGTACCGGCGCGACCTTTGCATATCGACCCACCTCTTTTGACCCACCGCAAAGGGCGTGACGGCCACGCCAATTCCGATCGAATCGATTGTTATACGGCGAAGCACCATGTTTAATGGTACTACCTTTACCCCGGGGTTGTACTTGGAATGTGCTTAGATGCTTTTTTCCGACTATTTTTCGAGTCCAGTGAATCGAGTCGCTCTTTGTACTTAAACTTTGGGTACCCCTTTCTCAATGCCAAGATCGCCTCATCTGCTTCTTCCAATTTCCCTGACTCGGATAGAAATAATGCCTTGTTGAAAAGCAAGTCAGGATTTTCCTCGTAGGAGGCATTCGAACTCCTTAACGAATCAACAAGTTCTGTGAATTGAGACAACGAATCAAGTGAAGCCTTATTGCTTGAACCAAATGCGGCCTCTTGATACATGAGAATGCGGTTGTAGAGAACATCGGAACCAACGATCAGATGCTTTGGTCTTTCTCCAAAATACTTCGTCGTATCCAAAGAAGCGATTTCACTCCAGTACCGGTAAGAGTTCTGGGGATCCCCAATTGAATTATAGCACAGCGCTAATGCTTGTTTGACTCTGTACTCCTCCCAATCTTTTTGGCCTGAACCTCTGGTTTCCATTTCCTTAAGATAAAGGATTGCTTCCTTGTACGATGCTTGGGATTCATCCTTCAATTTTTTCCGAATAAGATCGAGAAGGTCCCCTTTTGTTACCAAACTTAAGTCAGATTCGATTTTATCAATAGCCCAACTAATGTTTAGGAAAACAAGAATACAAAGGTAAGGGAGTAGCTTCAGATACATTTTAGCCCACTGTTTAGACATCATGCATTTTACCATACTACAAACTTAAATTCGCCAAGCGCTATTTTTGATTTCTTGGTTTCTTTTCTTCAATTATTTATTCGTCCGTATAACGCTCGATTAACCCGGGAAGCTGTGGCCCCTGGGTTCGCGGCCTGGAAAGGACGCGGACCCTGGGGTTCCGGCGCGACTTTTGCCATAAGACCGACCGCATTGACCGACCGAGCAAAAGGCGTGACGGCCACGCTGACTCGGGTTGAATCGATTGTTATACGGCGGGTAGCACACAGGTTACCTTATCCCTTATATTGAGTTCGATTAGGGCTTCCAAACATATTTTTCGTTGGATTTTCCTTCGATCAAAACAACCTGGCCTATCCAATCGACGAGAATGATGTGGCACTTTTCATTAAGAAGGGAAAAGGTCTTCATCAAGTTTTTATTATCTGGCTTTTGGCCAACTTCCGCACATAATTCGTGAATCCCCCGCTCCGTTGTTGTTCCGTAAAGTGAGATATTTCCCCCTATGTAGATGGAAAATCCATTATTTGCCTTAGCATTGCCTTCTGTTGAGCTTAAGAAAAGGTTTCCATTCTTATTTTGCTTGAGTAAACTCATCACGCTGTTTAGGTCTGCTTTGCCACTTAAGATCGATTCTTTTTCAAATATCCGCACATAGACATTTTTCCAGCCATATTTGGTTCTATTTTCAGATTCAAATTTTTTATAGTCTGTAAGCATTGTCTTGACTTTTTCAAGCTGCGAAGCCAGTAAGAACTCGACCTGGCACCAATTGTCCTCGTAAACGACCAGATCGTTTTTCTCCGGACCAGCTGAGGTATTTTCTGCTTTAGCAATTTCACTTGAAATCGTGGGGACACTATAGAGGAAATTGCTTGTGTCAATTTTTGCGACCTGCTGTGCTCTGCTTTCTATGATTCCAAATAAGCATATGACAAATACAATCAAGTTATTTCCCATTCTTTCCTTTATTTCGACAGTATTCAGCCGATTTAGTGCCGCACGGACCTTACTAAAGTCCGTATAACGCTCGATTAACCCGCGAAGCTGTGGCCCCCATTCGGCCGGCCTGGAAAGGACGGACGAATGGGGGTTCCGGCGCGACCTTTGCCTTGAGACCAACCCTTAGACCCACCCGAGCAAAGGGCGTGACGGCCACGCTGAGTCGGTGTTGAATCGATTGTTATACGGCGGACGCACCATGTTTAATAGTCTATCACATTATTTCGACTATTATCGAATGGAGGAAGTAGGATTGCTCACCTCGCATGGCTCATTCATGCTCGACAGGTACTGTGGGATACTATGTATATCATGATTAACATAATCACGTGGCCCGATGGTGATTGATTCGAACATTCTTCCATCGCCATTAAGATTTTCAATATTTAATTCAATGTAAGGAATGAAAAACCTGTCCGTTGCTCGATATTTTACATCATCTAGATGATCAAGATTATAGTGCTTGGAAATTAGTCGGTATTCTTGTTCTTCGTGGAATTCATTGGTTTTTAGTTTCGACAGTTTCTGAATCGCCCATCCAATTTTTGATTCGGAATACTTATCGACCGGCTCACCTTTGTAACTGTTTTCAAAATCTTTAACCATGTCTTTGATTATTGAAAGATGCTCTTCGGTCTTATAAACACATTTTTCCATCACCATGCCACTTTTTGCAGCTCGTTCGGCCAACTTTTCGTAATTGAACCCAATGCTAATTCCTGTATTAGGTTTAGTATATCCTCTCCACTGACTTAAAATGTTTCCCGTGGGCGTTAAACTAAAACCAAAAATGTTAACAGGATTGTTTCGAAACTGATTAAGTCGATCCGCGAACCTTTCTCTTATATCTTTTTTCTTTGGATCTTTCCCATCGTCCTTGAGCATTGAAAGCAAGGTGTCAAGACCATGTTTTATTTCATTCTTATCATTTAGGTATGAAAGACTTGAGAGCCACAATTTTTTGAATTTTACAATTTCAGTCAGGACTTGAGTTGAAGTGTAGTGGTATAGTCGCATGCTTAAAACCTAGAATTATTTTCCGTCCGTATAACGCTCGATTAACCCGCGAAGCTGTGGCCCCCTTCTGCCTGGCCTGGAAAGGACAGGCAGAAGGGGGTTCCGGCGCGACTTTTGCCGTACGACCCAACATTAAGACCCACCCAGCAAAGGGCGTGACGGCCACGCTGAGTCGGTGTTGAATCGATTGTTATACGGCGCGTTTTGACAAAGTAAGTGCAACATCTTTTAGACGGGTGACCTGCCAGCTTGCTACCTCTTTTAGTCGACCAAAACCTTAAGAAGGAGCGTGTCTATGTACCAGCAGATCACCCTAAGCGAAAGATACTTGATAGGCAAACTTCGCCGGGACCATTTCTCGATCCGGAAAATAGCGAAGCACTTAGGGCGCAGTCCCTCGACCATTTCCCGAGAGCTCAGGCGCAATGTACGCCCAAGCGGGAAGTGGACTGCCCCTGTTGCCCATGAGAAAAGCCGCGCTCGCCTGCGTCGAGTTCGGCGGAAAAGCCATTTCACGGAAGAGACTCGGGCTTTTGTCTTTTCCAAGATCCGGGAGGAATGGGCTCCCGAACAAGTCGAGAGGTGGCTCAAGAAAAACCAAGGCCCTTCCATTGCGGCCAAGACCCTCTACCGTTGGATTAAGAAGGATCGTAAAACCGGAGGCGACCTGTACCACCATTTGCGCCAGGCCCGTAAACAGCGCAGGAAGGCCTACCGCTCCAAGGATAGTCGAGGGAAATTGGCCGGAAAACGCCACATCTCGACCCGTCCCGTTGAAGCCGCGGAGCGGCTCACCTATGGCCATTTTGAAGTCGACTTGGTCCTCGGAAAGGTGAGCCGACATTGTGCTCTAACCCTGGTGGACCGCAAAACCCGCTTCACCGTGGTTCGGAAAATCGAGAACAAAACCACGGAAGAGGTGAACCGGGTCCTTATTCCCTTAATCTCGGAATTCGGGATCAAAACATTGACCGCCGACAACGGCTGCGAATTCCACGGGTATAAAATCGTAGAGGAAGCCACGGGCGTGGAATTCTATTTCGCGACGCCGCATCATTCCTGGGAGCGAGGAACGAACGAAAATACCAATGGACTCATTCGCCAGTACCTGCCAAAGGGGATGTCGATGAGGAATATCCCGGCGGAGTATTTCGAATTTGTCCAAGATCGATTGAACAACCGTCCTAGAAAAGTGCTAGATTTTTTTACGCCTTACGAGGTCGCAAGCCGCTGCGCTTAATCCGTTGCACTTGGAATGTCCGACCGCCCGGCGGACCACTATTTTTAGTTTTCGGTTTAATTATCTTCTTTTTTTGTTTTTGAAATATTTTTGGGAATACTTTTGATCTTCAGAGCTTATACCCTTTGCTTCTAATAAATAGTCTAGCTCATCCTTTTTCATTGGATTTTTTCCAATCCTATACGCAATTGCATATGCAAATATGGCAGTGCCAATTTCTTTAAGAATTCGGCTGAATGAAAATGCCATCTTCCAGAATTCTAGTTCTTCAGGCTTGAATCCTCTTGGAAGTAGCGAAGGGTCCGTTTTTGATATAAAATATGTTGCCAATATCCATTCGTAAACAATAACTGCCCCAACCCCGTACAAACCAGCAGCATTTCCAAAATATTTTCCTGACCCTTTGCCTAAATATTTTACTCCCATCCCGGTTAAGACACCGAATACTACCTTGAAATAGCCTAACGAAATATGCGCTGTATATGTGATGGTTGTGCACAAAAATACGGCGAGCAATCCCGCGATTATTCCACCTAAATTGGCAAGTAAAACGGATTGCCTATTTGTATGCGCTGCGAAATCGAGATCGTGTTTCTCTATCGGGTTTGATTCTTCCATTTTCTCCCCTTATTACTTTAAAAGCTAATATCATTTTCCTTTGCGCCGATTATTTTCATGTGCCTGCGACTTATCGTCTTGGTGTTGCATAATATTTTTTCCGTCCGTATAACGCTCGATTAACCTGAGAGCACGGCCGAAGGGGCGCCTGCGAAGCAGAAGCCCCTGAGGGAACTGGCGCGACGCACGCGTAAGCGGGCGACGTGCCAGCCGCGCGCATTCAGGTTGAATCGATTGTTATACGGCGGCAATTCGCACCATCTTATATGGTATTTCTTATTTTGTAGGCTCAATAGCGCATGTTCCGGTTGGGATTCCGGCAGCTTTTATTTTACCAAGCAATTCATATTTCCATTTTGACCACCATTCGGCGCTCTTCCATTCGTGATTTGTAATAAACTTTTCACCCAAAGCGGCAAGCAACATGTATTCAAATCTCGTTAGCTGCCCCTGCCTACCACCCGATACCTTTCGGCTAACTTCATTATCATCGTATGGACTGAGGCACTCTTCTAATTCTTGGAAGTTTCTAAATCCATATTTGATCAGTCTTTTGGCCTCCCAATCGTAGGAAGTATCCGTCATGCGACCATCAGAGCCAAGCTTTCTATCCAAGTACGCCTTCAATGCATCTCCCGTGATTTCTACTTGACCAAGCTTGCCTTCTGATACTGATTGCCGTGCTTCGATTCGAATCCTATCGTCTTCGTTTTGAATCGCTTGGAACTCGCGGTCGGCAATTTCAATGAGTCCGGCCAATGCGATAAACCTCCGCTTAATTTGAGCGGGAATAGTTTCTTCGGATTTATACTGTATATCGTGCTCGATTTCGGCCCAGGCGTGCTGAAGAATCGTACGAACTTGTATCTCTGTTTTTAGGTAGCTAAATCTTGAATACTCCGGTAAAATGCCACGGTTGTGCTTTAGCTGAACCAGAAAGTGCACACTTTGGTATCCTAACTTCTCGTTCTTGATCAGAATATCTGTTTTATTTATTCGTTCGATGACTTCGAACTGCTCGCGGATAACTTCTTCAACCTCAGTAATTGTGTTAGGAAAGAAAGTGATTACTCGGACTCCGCTTAAATCTGTAATTTCAGTGAGCGGGTCAGCATATTTAGGGCTGCTTGGGTCTTCCTCATTTGGGGTGACAGCTTTTTCAGCGAAGCTGTCGATCGCCTTCGCTCTAGCTTCAATTGTTGCGACCTTAATTCTTTTTTCGGAAAACGTCTGCTTTAATATGCTTTTTACAGTTTCGCTACAGCCTTCGTAAACATCCCTGATCTTTTGATAATCAAGAACTGCTCGCGCTTTGTGGTTCTCAAAATCGAAATTTTGTAGGGATGGATTTGCTTCGCTCATATTATTGTAAAGTATAGCTCAAATTATTTTCTTGGATGGCGATATTCTTATCTAGCGAGAATCGCATATTTTTCATTTTGATTCAGTCCCCTTCACCCATTATTCCGGCCGTATAACGCTCGATTAACCCGCGGGCGAGGGTGAGTGGTCGCGCCTGCGAAGCAGAAGCGACCCGAACGAACCGGCGCGGCGTTTGCGAAAGCAAACGACGTGACGGCCGAGATCCGGCGGGTTGAATCGATTGTTATACGGCAAACCACTAATGTTGGTTTATTTATCAACCTATATTGACGCCGATAATTTATCTTTGATTCTTGATCTAGTTTCATCAGATGCAATGAACCCCGTTACCCAATGGTAGTCCGCGTAAAACTCATGCAAGAAAACTATCCTTTCCTTGGTGAACAATACCTTGAAGTTGTAAATATCGGAAGGGTATTTTCTCGGGAAGGATGACCAACCTTCGATCCAATCGTGGCTTAGCAGCTTATTTGCCCGTACTTGGTTTTCCGTTACAATTCGTAGATGCTCCTCCTCACTCAATTCTCCGTTTTCACCTTGCTTGATATAGTTTAAACTCCACGAGTCAGCGCCGCTCCAATCGTTCCCATTTTCGAAATCCTGCATGCAGTCCCAAATTAAACCAGCAGTAACCTGCGTGACCCAAATTGGGATTCCCAAGTTGTCTTTTACGAATGCCGTCTGCTGAGAAAGAAGTGCATCGGATTTATTTTTTACAAACGGACCACGAATGACCGTGTTTTTTACCTGATCAAATCTATGGGCTGCCGCTTTGAGCGCAGATTGTACGTTTTGATTCAGCGACCTTCTTTTGGAATCCCCTTCAATTGCGATTAGGAAGGACTTAACAATTGCTTCATCTATCCCAGATTTTCCATTATTGTGCTTATTGCAAGACGGAACAGTTATAGCATCGCAATCGAATGCAATAAACATTTGTTTGGAGGGAACATGCTCCAGGCTTGTTCCCGGTTGACCGCAAAAGTAACATGCCTTATTTTTCCTCTTCATTTTAATTCACTAGTTTTATTGTCCGTATAACGCTCGAGTGAGCTGGGAGCATGGCCGAAGCCCCGCCTCGCAGAGAAGGGGCTGAGGGTACCGGCGTGACTTTTGCCGTTGAGACCGACCCTGATTAGACCCACCCGAGCAAAAGGCATGACGGCCACGCGCACTCTGCTCTACTCGATTGTTATACGGCAGCGTGCGGCACTTCGTGCTCGCACGCTCTCCGAAATACAGGGCGCCAGCCCGGTCTTTTCTTGCGGCGCGTTCCCGAAGCCACTGTTTCTGGCTTAACTGCACGTTCTACAACGTAGCAACGGGACTAGGCGGTCAGGGGGACGACCCCCAAGGCCATTAATTGCTGCAGGGATAGTGTCTCTCAAGCCGGGGCCACCCTTCGCGCGGGCGATCTTCGGAGGTACGCGGTATGCCGCTCTTCAAATTCCCCACCCCATAGACCAACCCTGCCGCACTTCGGACGTGAGCCGCGGTTCCCTCGGTTCGATCTTCACTTTGCTCGTGCGCAAAGTAGCCCCGGCGCGGTTCCCTCAATGCTCTTAAGAATGACCAGCCGCGAAGAATTGCCCACCCGCGGTTCTCTGTTAGCGCCGCCTATTGATTTTCTTGGATTTTATTCTGGTGCTCGGTTTTTTACTTGCGAGTTCGAGGCACTTCTCATGAGTTCATCGCGTGCCGCAGTTTCAAATTCGGGTTTTCGTTGGTTGGACGAGCGTCTCTCCAATTCTTGGGGCGGCGTTACGCCGGTAGGGTCCCCCCGAAGAACTGAATGCAGCGCTTTTCTTGGCCGCACTTCGGATGTCCGTATAACGCTCGAGTGAGCTGGGAGCATGGCCGAAGCCCCGCCTCGCAGAGAAGGGGCTGAGGGTACCGGCGTGACTTTTGCCGTTGAGACCGACCCTGATTAGACCCACCCGAGCAAAAGGCATGACGGCCACGCGCACTCTGCTCTACTCGATTGTTATACGGCAGCGTGCGGCACTTCGTGCTCGCACGCTCTCCGAAATACAGGGCGCCAGCCCGGTCTTTTCTTGCGGCGCGTTCCCGAAGCCACTGTTTCTGGCTTAACTGCACGTTCTACAACGTAGCAACGGGACTAGGCGGTCAGGGGGACGACCCCCAAGGCCATTAATTGCTGCAGGGATAGTGTCTCTCAAGCCGGGGCCACCCTTCGCGCGGGCGATCTTCGGAGGTACGCGGTATGCCGCTCTTCAAATTCCCCACCCCATAGACCAACCCTGCCGCACTTCGGACGTGAGCCGCGGTTCCCTCGGTTCGATCTTCACTTTGCTCGTGCGCAAAGTAGCCCCGGCGCGGTTCCCTCAATGCTCTTAAGAATGACCAGCCGCGAAGAATTGCCCACCCGCGGTTCTCTGTTAGCGCCGCCTATTGATTTTCTTGGATTTTATTCTGGTGCTCGGTTTTTTACTTGCGAGTTCGAGGCACTTCTCATGAGTTCATCGCGTGCCGCAGTTTCAAATTCGGGTTTTCGTTGGTTGGACGAGCGTCTCTCCAATTCTTGGGGCGGCGTTACGCCGGTAGGGTCCCCCCGAAGAACTGAATGCAGCGCTTTTCTTGGCCGCACTTCGGATGTCCGTATAACGCTCGATTAACCCGCGAAGCTGTGGCCCCCTTTCAGCCGGCCTGGAAAGGACGGATGAAAGGGGGTTCCGGCGTGACTTTTGCCGAGCGACCTACCTCTTCGACCGACCGAGCAAAAGGCATGACGGCCACGCTGAGTCGGTGTTGAATCGATTGTTATACGGCGGTGCACCATTATAATTGGTAACTATTTCTTACTTTTCAATGCGTTAGCGTATTTTTGAGCACATTGGAACTGTCTTATTGTAAATTTAGCGACCGATTTCACAAGGACGTTTTTCTCTTCAAGTATTTTTTCCGGCTCCAAATCAATAGCCTCTAGTAAGCCATATGAGACGTAGTAGTTCGTATCAATTTTTTGAGAAGGTGCGCCCATCGCTTCCCACTCAGCTTGATACTTGTAAATAAATTCTACGTCGACCTCACCATTCGAATTTTCTGATAAATTTTTTACGACTTCAGTAATAATCTGGAAGTATGTTCTAGCTTGCCATGACCAAGATGTACAAATTGCTCCTAATGATACTCGAACCTGTAATGCCAACATCGCAATTAGAGCGTCTGGTTCTTTTATTGGAAATTTATTAAGATCGAAAACCCTGCCCTCGGCAATATCATTAATTTCAGAAACAATCATGGAAACAATTTCTTTCTGGTACTCATTGGATGGACGGACAAAGTAAAGCATAATTTCCTCATCTGGAATATCTTTACCTAGAGTATTAAGGAGGCTTACCTTATCCAAAACTTCATCCGAAATCGTCCTTCTGTAAGTGTTGTTGTCTATTTTTTCTCCGTTTACTCCATAGATTTCCTTTTTGAGAGAAAAACCGATTTCACCAAGTGCCGCCAGCGCGTTATCTCGACTCGATTTAAAATCAATTAGGCTCAAGAGCCGATTTGATAAATCGGCAATCCTTTCCGAAAAACCTTTGTATTGTTCTTTGAGGTGGGTCTTTAATATCGCCTCCCAAATTCCCCTTACCTTTTCTTCTTTTACATTTTTGTTTGGAAATAACCTTACTACTGTTATCATTTGAACAAAGTCGAAGCAGGTCACCAGTTCATAGTTTATAACCTGGTGGCCATTTATCTTATAAACCTCATCTCCGAATATTGCACCCAATCTTAAAGCGAAGAACATCATAAGAGTTCCGTCGTCTTCGGACGAATTTCTTTTCCCGAAAAGCTTGCCTAGGATTGCCATACACTCGTCCTATTTTTTATCCCGTTTTCTGAAACAATAAGAGTAACTATTTCCCGTCGGTATTCTATTGCCTTCGTGCCGCACGGACATTCCAGAAGTCCGTATAACGCTCGATTAACCCGGGAAGCTGTGGCCCCCTCCTGGCCGGCCTGGAAAGGACGGACAGGAGGGGGTTCCGGCGCGACTTTTGCCGTATGACCAACCTCATTGACCGACCGAGCAAAAGGCGTGACGGCCACGCTGACTCGGGTTGAATCGATTGTTATACGGCGGTTGCACCATAGGTTATTGTTTTACCTTCTTTTATGGTAATGTTTAAGTTATCTCTTTATTTTTAACTGTTTTTCTGATGTTGGAATATAATGCAAGCCAAGGACAATTTCAGTTGCGGATAATTCAACTTCGCTATATTCAGGATCGCAAAATCCTGGGGAATCGCGATCAGAGCATTTTTTGTAATATTTTATGAATAAAATATTTGGAATTATTTTTGATTGTTCTGTAACAACCAATTCGCTTCCGCCGGAAAACACATATCCCCAATACCTTTTGTACACTTTTACCTTATCTTTTGTTGATAAAAGGATATATGGTTGAGTATAATCACCTATGACAAATACTACGCCAAGTATTCCAGGGAAAAGCATTGCATGAAGCAGAGAAGATACCGTAATAGCCGACCATTTGAGAGGCTTCCATTTGATCATTAAGATGATGCACCAAATCAAATAATAGGCAAAAAGATAAAACGCTGGTATAATGATTTGATTCTGAATAAATATTTTTTGGTCAGATCAATTAAAATTCCAACCAGGCTCACAATGCCAAAAGCGAGAATCTGTGTTCGAAATACCCTTTTTGATGAATACCTTTTCAGCAGGACCGCGACTAATGGTATTGCATACAAATAAATAAGATAAGCAGTTTCCATTTTATTCGAATCCCATCGCGTAAGTGCCGCAGGCCCTCAATATACTCCGTATCCTATCTCTCGCGTCCCGCAGGACCCCTAATTTAGTCCGTATAACGCTCGATTAACCTGAGAGCACGGCCGAAGCCCCGCCTGCGAAGCAGAAGGGGCTGAGGGTACTGGCGCGGCGCTCGCGCAAGCGAGTGACGTGCCAGCCGCGCGCATTCAGGTTGAATCGATTGTTATACGGCGGCGCACCATGTTTAATGGTTAGGCTGCTTTACTGCGTCTCAGAATATGCTCGTGAAGCAGCTCTCCAATATAGGTTTGATATTTCTTTCCGGATTTTAGAGCAATCTCTTTTAAAGCTTTCAAATCCTGACCGTTTAACCTAAGAGTCACAACCTTATCTTTCGCAAGGGCAGCTTTAGCTGCTTCCCTATATTTATCTCTTTCTTTTTTTGGTAGGTCAACGATTTCAAAGTCGCCTTTTTCGATTGCATCCTTCAACTTATTTTCGAATTTGGTCATCTTCATATTATTTCATCTCAAAAATGGTGAATAGGTATATGGAGTCCTTATTTTCTTTGAACGGAACAACCCATAGTTTTCTTTGCAACCGCACCAGAAAGCACATTTGGCCGGGATGGTTCTTGCTCTTAACCTTCGCAAGCTGGAATCCGTTTCGTGCGATCGCATCAGAAACCATTTCGAAGCCAACCCCTCGTTCCAGTTTCAACTTCAGATTTTTGCCAAGGTTCCATTTTAACGGTTTCACACCCATAATATATTTACATTGTATTTACATTCAAGTAATTTTTTGAAATTTAGGGCCAATATTCCTTCAATTTTAACCGGTTTTTAACTTTTGCGGGTTCCTCTAGCGCGCTGAGCGCCATCGTCATTCCGAATTGTCTTAATTTTATTGGTCCGTATAACGCTCGATTAACCCGCGAAGCTGTGGCCCCCTTTCGGCCGGCCTGGAAAGGACGGACGAAAGGGGGTTCCGGCGCGACCTTTGCCGTGAGACCAACCCGAATTGACCCACCCGAGCAAAGGGCGTGACGGCCACGCTGAGTCGGGTTGAATCGATTGTTATACGGCGTAGCACCCAGGTTACCCCCACGCACCATCCATTTTAACCTGGGTGAAGCATGGGCTCCGATACCTCTGAATAGTCGCGGGCATATTCGATAAAGATTAACTTCTTAGATTCATTTTGTGGTCGTGCCCGCGATTTCGTTTGATGAGGAGCCCTCCCAATTTTTCCTTTGGTTCAACCCCCAAGATGGCGCCGGTATTTTTTTGTTGGAGCTTGGCACTTGGTTTCCTTTGCGACCGGTGATGGACCTGAGATGCCTTGAACAAGGCACCGTCCTCCGGTTGAAAATTGGAGATACCATCCGCCCAAGTGCCGCCCTTCGTACTCGCGCTTATTTACCTGATTGAAAAGGCGCCTCTCCAAGTTTCCATACGCTCTCAATACTTGATCGTAATGGTGCCCAAGGTTCCCAATTCCACGCCGTGGCCAGTACTCTTTTTTTACCCGGTTCTCCGAGAGCCGAACGGATCGTGCCATTTACGGTTTTGAACTGGACACTGAACTTTTTTTCACTTACTCGCAGATTGCAACCTGGGCCTGACGCGGGGCGGCTCTGCCGGCAGGGTCCCCGCCCTTCTAATACGCCAAGCGCGAAGCGCCTATTCTATTGGTTTTGATATCTTCGAATTGTCCGTATAACGCTCGATTAACCCGCGAAGCTGTGGCCCCCTTCGGCTTGGCCTGGAAAGGACAAGCCGAAGGGGGTTCCGGCGCGACCTTTGCCGTAAGACCCATCTCTTCGACGCACCGAGCAAAGGGCGTGACGGCCACGCTGAGTCGGGTTGAATCGATTGTTATACGGCGGTAGAACCATTTATATTGGTTTATATTTAAATATTTTGATGCTCATCGATTATGCCTGCCTTTTTAAAAAGGCGTTTTAGCGCCACAGATCTTCTTTCGGCATCATCTGAAAGAATATATTCCCCGCTTGGCCACTGCATCATAAGGCTCAGATATCCAAATCCAATCGTTGCGGTAAACTTTTTTGCAAAATCGAGAAGCTCGATACATTCATTCCATGTTACTCCGGCAATTCTTGTCGATTCTATGTGTTCATTATGTGCGATCCGCTTGTCCCTTGACTCACGTAAAGCTATCAAGGTTTTGCTTAACTTTGTATCTCCTTTGTGATGAGGAATAAATTGGCGAAGCCTACTAACTAGTATTTTCGAAAATTCGGAATCTGGGAGAGGATCATTTTCGCTGAAATCTCCATCCCCACCCAGTTCGTTTAGCCCAGAAATCAGCTTACTTTTTGAATTAATTTTCAAAATGAACGCGTTCTTTTCCAAATAGGTGAGTACCGATGGTATGCTTCTGCTCGGATTTTTCTTTTCAACTTCGAACAGTTTATTCAATGACAGTACAAGTCTATCCGACAGGACACCCTGAAGAGCGCCAAATAATTCCCCAAAATTATATTTGTTTATTCCCTCTGCATTTAAGCCGATCATTTTATAAAGGCTGATACTCTCATCGGCTTGAAAAATATCAATCATCAATCCTTCATTAAAAAGTGACTTGAGTCCTTCCTTGGCTCGTTCTTCCGGGTTGATCTCTCCTTTTTTTTCATCCATTTGCTCAGTCATCTTTGCCGTATCCTATTATCTTGGTGTCGCACCCTCACTTCATTCCGTCCGTATAACGCTCGATTGAGCGGCGAGTAGCGTGCCATAGTGGTTGCACTGGAAAGTGCAACCACTATGGCGAACCGGCGTGGCGCTTGCGTAAGCTAGCGCCATGACGGACGCGCGCAGTCCGATCGAATCGATTGTTATACGGCGTCGCACCAGTCGTTCGTATTCCAGTTATGCTCTTACCGATTTCCTTGATTTCCGTTCCAAGCGCCAGAAGAGACCTTAAAATGAGATCGATGGATACCGACTCCCCGCCCTTTTCCATTTTCGCGACACGCGACTGACTGGATTGAATAAGGCTTGCCATTTGATTTTGGGTGAGCCGACGTGTTTTCCTTTTCTCTTGCAAAAAGTGACTGAGCGAGAGCTTAAGCTCAATGTAAGCCTCCTCTTCCGGCGTGAGCCCAAGGAATTCTCCAGCCGAGCCTACGTTCCAACCTTTTTGCTCCAAAGCTTCCTTCTTCGACTTATTCATTTTTGGCTCCTTATCGCCTGATCATATTCGCTGAGTCGTTTACGGCAGATATCCAATACACTCTTTGGAGTTTGCTGAGTCTTCTTTTCAAAGACCTCAGCAATAATGACAGCATCGAAATCTATCCGATACACAATCCGCCATATTTTCGATTGGTCATTGATTCTCAATTCGTGGCATCCACTTCCTATCGAAGGCATCGGCCTTGAGTGGGGCATGGGAAGCTTGGCACCCTGTTGCAGGAGCCTTAAAAGATAGCCCGCTTCAATTCTGGCTTCCCTCGAAAACGGTGGCGAGGTAACTTGGCCATGCAGCCAAACCAGCGGCTTGTCTTTTGGACTCATGCTCTTAAAATATATGTCAGATCTGACATATATTCAACGCCGGATTATTTCCTTTGATTTTGCCCAAAATGAGAGTCTTTTCAGCCATATCTAAATGCCATGGTGCCGCAGAAACCTTCATTCCGTCCGTATAACGCTCGATTAACCCGCGAAGCTGTGGCCCACCTTTCCGTGGCCTGGAAAGGACACGGAAAGGTGGGTTCCGGCGCGACCTTTGCCGTGAGACCGACCTCCTCGACCCACCCGAGCAAAGGGCGTGACGGCCACGCTGAGTCGGTGTTGAATCGATTGTTATACGGCGTAGCACACATGTTACACAGGTGGCATACCAATATATTTCCGAATTTAGTTTTTAATTTCTTTAAATTCGATTCCAGCATTTGGATATTTCTTTTTAACCGTTTCGACAGCACGGTTTTGAAGCACCATCATTTCATTTTTGGTAAGTGTATTCGGCGGAGCAATCAAAAGCAGTTTGTCGATAACTGATTCTAAAAGCATAACTTTATATTCTAAATTTATAATCGCATCAGCAACCGGGATTCCGCTGATATTCATTTTGATTCCTTATTTTGTTCGAGTTCGATTTTCTTGTTATTTACGTTGTGAATTTTCACCCAGGCGTATGTGCCTGCAATTGAGGAAATAACGCCCACCAAAAAACTTACGACTAAGCTAAGAACGAAGGTTTTTAATTTTGACCACCAAGGGGGTTGGTAATCAGGTAACCAGGTGACATTATTGCATTTTAAGCATTCTATTGTGGCTTTACCAGTTATGCTTGTTACGTCCAGATCATTTGTGCACTTTGGACAGCCGAAAATGAGAGTGACTTTCCTAGTCACTCTCAACTCCCGTCCCACTAACAGTTTTGGTGCTGATAAGTCGTTACTCATTATCCTCCGCAACTAAGCTATGAGAGAATCAAGTTTTCCCGCTAAAATTTAAATCTTATAAAGACCAACAGCCTTGTCATCTTAAGATTGGGTTTTATTTCCGGGTGATTGATGAAGTGATGGAATATGGATTATCCTCGCGATTACTCCACATTGATGGTGGCTCGGGATTTCTTCCGAATTTATTTGATTTGTTTACGTCCGTATAACGCTCGATTAACCCGCGAAGCTGTGGCCCCCTTTCGGCCGGCCTGGAAAGGACGGACGAAAGGGGGTTCCGGCGCGACCTTTGCCGTAAGACCAACCTCTTAGACCCACCCCAGCAAAGGGCGTGACGGCCACGCTGAGTCGGGTTGAATCGATTGTTATACGGCGGACGCACCATGTTTAATGGTATTTAAATCTTAGGTTCCACTTATTTTTTCCCAATCCAGCTCAGCGGCCACATCCAGTACATTTTCAAACCACCTCTTATATTCCTTTGACTCTTCGGAATATTTGCTTAGTAATGAAGATGTACCAGTTGCGTTGACGGTATAAAACGACGCGTAATATCGATTTTCATTTTGTGGATCGCGAACGATAATACCTGGAATTCCTTGCTGCATTACCATTGTTGATTGAGCAGTAATCCGAAAATCGATGCTGTACAGCTTTGATTTGAGGGATATCGTCCGAGTGTGGTCAGAAGAACGCTTTACTAACCGACCATTTGGAGGAAGACAAAGTTGCCACAACACCGGTATGGAGTCATCATCGTAAACAGCATTGCCTTTAAATATTGCCCTTATTTCTTCTTTCTCCAAAATGGTTTTATCTTTCATCTTTCCAGGTGTAAAAACAACTTGGTTAAAGCCTGGTCCCTTCATTTTATCAAAGATGTAATCCCAATTGTGTTGGAAGCGAAGCGAAAGTTTGGAAACGAGAATTCTTTCAACAACATCTAGGCCAGGTTTATCAATCAAGTCCGATTGAGATTGAACCTTCCTCAATCCTGCCGAAGTTAAATCTCCTTCGTTAAAAGCGAAGGCAGTTGAATACGTGCTTGGAACAATTCCGAATACTATTTGCTTCGATTCGGAATCATAAAGCAGCATAAAATGAAACGTCTTTTCTGTCTTTTCGGGAGTCAGATTGCTGAATCCGAAAATTATGATTGGCAAAAGGGAGGCAACTACTGCACCGACATTCTTGAGTGCATCTGGTGCTTCGGAGTTTTTCCACATGATGAAAATCGATACGCCCGCTAACAACACGTAGATGATCAACGAACCCTTAACGATAAGGCTATTCATATTTTTCCTTTTTCCGTCCGTAACGCATGAATTACCTACCCAATTCCCGTTTTAACCGCTCAATCTCTGCTAAATCCTTTCGCCAAGCGATAAAGGACTTCAGAAGGTATCCGACAAAAATTACGACCAATACTATTCTTGTCCATTTACTTGTTGTTAATAGGCCATAAATTATAGGCACGATTACCAAGATTTGGAAACCTAGATTTATTCTTTTCGCGTGCTGCTGTCCAAGTTCTTCTTTCGGCATTGGATAAGTCTTTTAATTTTCCTTCTTGAATTATTTATTGATCCCGTCCGTATAACGCTCGATTAACCCGCGGTCGAGGGTGAGGGGCGCGCCTGCGAAGCAGAAGCGACCCGAACGAACCAGCGCGGCTTTCGCGCAAGCGAAAGACGTGATGGCTGAGATCCGGCGGGTTGAATCGATTGTTATACGGCAAAAGCACCATTTTATATGGTTTTATTATTTCTTTTGTCAGGCCACTTTCTTGCGGCTACCGGTGGGTACTTGGGAGGCATAGTAGTCCAATAAATTTCGGATAATTTTTTGATATTGGGTATGGTGCTTGTTGGCCATGCCTTTGAAGAAATCAATACTGGATTCCTTCAGATTAATGGTCACCCTTACGTTTTTTTCCTTCAATACCAAATCCTTTAGCGAAGGCAGAAAATCTTTTACGATTTCCAATTCGCCCATTGGCTCATCCGTGTACTTAATTTTCTTTTTCATATGTTTTCTTTCCTTTCCGCCAGTATCCCGCTCCAATGATCCTGATTTTCTGCTCTCGGAAGGTAAACCGAACAGTCATAATCCCGCCTTTTACCTTACCCATGCAGTAATACCGCTTTTCATGCGACGAATGTGTTTTATCAAAAGCAATGATTCTCTTTGGGTCCAGGAATGCTTCTTGTGCCGCTTCGAATGATACCCCATGCTTTTCTTGGTTGACTTCATTCTTTCCTTCATCCCATTCAAACGAATCCATCCCACAAGGATACATATTTTTATATGTATATTCCAGGAGGCCTTATGGCCCAACGCCATTAACCCTGTTTTCTTTGGTTTTTAAGGGAAAAGACGGGTTGAAGAATCGGCCGCTCGGGGCGATTCGCCTTTATTTGAAGCCATAAATCTAAGCTTTGTTTCGGCCGTATAACGCTCGATTAACCCGGGAAGCTGTGGCCCCCACCTGACCGGCCTGGAAAGGACGGACAGGTGGGGGTTCCGGCGCGACTTTTGCCGAAAGACCAACGGTATTGACCGACCGAGCAAAAGGCGTGACGGCCACGCTGACTCGGGTTGAATCGATTGTTATACGGCGGTCAACCATTTTAAATGGTCCTACATCTACAGTCGCACCGACCTCTCCATTTATGTTTCTAGTGCGTCGCATTCTATTTTTCCAATTTTGATTTCGAATGCTTCCCCAATTTTGTATAGTCTATCCACAAAATGATTGAATATATCTGAATTTTTTCCTTTGTACCACCTTTGCGGGGCCGCAAGTAAAACTGCTCTTTTAAGATCCTTTGCATCCTTGTGCTTAATTGTCGTGGCTGAAAGTAGATAAAGAAAATACCGAGCAAGTTGGGAGTCATCTAAGCCATAGTTTAATTTGGCCTCCCATTTTACTTCAATCAATATTCTATTCTGGTTCGATATTTTTGAATTAACCACAATATCAGGAACCATTCCTCCTATTAAATCCGGCGAAATTCCTTCGTGGCTTTTCCAGTTTGTGTTATCCTGAATTACTTCATATGGAAGATCCTGGAGATATTTCCAAATTTCCTCTCTAGCACCTGTGATCGGGTCAACTATCCAAACGCCCTTGCATTCGGGACCTTTTTTTAAGGTAGTGACCAAATAGTTTTCATATTCTTTTTCGCTTGAAAACATTCTGCTGCCCTCACAGGTTTATTCCCGTTTATTTGCGTTGCCCACATAACTTTATTCTGTTCATATGACTTCCAATTTTCCATCCAATCAACCTGCGCGAAGCGCCACTTCGATTTTCTCCTGAGTGACGCACCTTTACTTCATTCCGTCCGTATAACGCTCGATTAACCCGCGAAGCTGTGGCCCCCATTCGGCCGGCCTGGAAAGGACGGACGAATGGGGGTTCCGGCGCGACCTTTGCCGTACGACCCCTCCCTTAAACCCACCGAGCAAAGGGCGTGACGGCCACGCTGAGTCGGTGTTGAATCGATTGTTATACGGCCGTGCACCAATATATATGGTTTATAGTTATTTCTGGTTTATTATAAGCGGACTTGAGTTGTCCTTGATATATTTCATTTCTATACCCTTTTTTCTTCCAAGAAGATCGAATAGTTCGGAGTTTTGCAGACTTTGGTTTTTAACGCCAACCGAAGATATTTTTGCGGCAGGCCCATTTAGAGATATAAACAAGAAGGCATTCCACGGATCTAAATACAACTGACTATTTGTATTAAAATCAGAGAGGGTAGTACTATAAATAAACGTGTGCAAATACGATTGATTTGAAACCGCCCACTCGACCATCACTAAATTTTGGTCTATTTGTTTTGTGATTATCCCTGTGTAGTGTAATGTGCCAATTATTGTGTCGACAATTGAATTTAAAACGGGCGCCTGTGTGCTATTTACTACAGTAAAAACCTTATATAGCCTGAAGAAAGTTTCATCGCCTGGAGCAAGGTTACCAGCTTCATTCGAGAGCAGCCTCGATAGCCGCATGGTTACCGGTTGTAACCCAACACGTGTTACTTGCAGAGATATAACGCCGAATGACGTGTCTGGTATACCCATTACCCAACCAGGTGGGGTTTGAAATACTGTATTGTAGGCTGTGCTATTGTATGTTTGTTGGGCGAATCCAATTGAACAGATCGCTAATATGTATTTAATCACCAATTACCTCCAATTATGAGACCCAAAGAATACTCAGGTGATCTATCATATTGAAGTGTCGGAGTTTCTGACACAACCCACCTCAAAATCATGTTCTTTCGGAATGTTATGTACAGGGAACTAAGCGACTATTTCATTCGAAATCGAAATTTTTCTATGCCGATTAGACCAAATAAACTGACTCCTCTTGGACCCTTTGCTCGTTATCCCCACCTACCTATTCACCAATATTTTTATTCGATTCCTAACCTCAGAATGACGCAGACCCTTACTTTAGTCCGTATAACGCTCGATTAACCCGCGAAGCTGTGGCCCACCTTTTCGTGGCCTGGAAAGGACACGGAAAGGTGGGTTCCGGCGCGACCTTTGCCTGAGACCAATCTCTTCGACCCACCCGAGCAAAGGGCGTGACGGCCACGCTGAGTCGGGTTGAATCGATTGTTATACGGCGGACCATTAAAGATGGTTTTCCGGATTATTGTTTTGTCTTTGGCTTCTCTGCTTATCGCTTATCCTCAACAGCATGGTGGAAATATTGCCAGCTACATTGATTGCGAGGTCAGATATTTCTGCAAGATTTGGCTCACCAATTGAAGAGGAGCCATGTGAATCGCCAAGCCTGTTTCGAAGAAAAGCAATGCCGTTAACAACGGCGCACATGCTACCGAGCATTCGCTTGGTTTCTTTATCAATATGCTGGCTAGGAGATAATTCAAGCACTTCCAATACCTGGGCAATAAGGCCATTGATATCAGCGGAAGGCGTGTAAGGTATTTTACTTTCATCCAGAATACTTTTACACGTAGCCTCAATAATTGTCTTTGCGGATGTTAATGCGCCATCTGGATCGGTTTTTCGTCTTTGGATTGCCTTTTCCCAAGCCCTTTTAATATGTGGAACATCCACAGTTTCCAATATTTTTTCGACTTCGCGATCCGATGGAAATTCCGTTTGAGCCGATCCCAACTTTGGTGCAAAATTAACGCTTCTTATTGAGCAGCTTACCGACATAGAACATTCATTTATTGCTTTCTCAATTGCATCGAAAGCACTTTTAAACTTTGTCATGTCCTGATAATATCGTCTTGGGCATTTAACTCTTAGGTCATAGATGTCGATTTCTTGTCCGCCATCAAATGGGAATCCAGTATCTACATAGCTGTAGTCAAATTCGCATTGAGCGAGTATGTCAGCGGCTGCATTTTCCTCGCCTTCCCTTAGCCAATGGACAACGTCTTCCAATTCAAGCATGGTTTATCCTTTGTCAAATTAAACATAGGAAAACAATACCTTCATTTTAAAAGATAGCCGCGGGCGGCTTCTATTCCAGATTCAATTATTTATTTTTCCGTATTCTATTGCTTTGTGACGCAGGAACCTTCCTCAAGTCCGTATAACGCTCGATTAACCCGGGAAGCTGTGGCCCCCTTTCGGCCGGCCTGGAAAGGACGGACGAAAGGGGGTTCCGGCGCGACCTTTGCCGTGCGACCGACCTCTTCGACCCACCCGAGCAAAGGGCGTGACGGCCACGCTGACTCGGGTTGAATCGATTGTTATACGGCGGCGCGACCATATTTCGTGGTTTTATAATCTATTCTTCGTAACGAGGCAGTGGTGTGGT
>Ga0265324_10000532_pt1 | contig 26132 bp, 22 predicted proteins | sample 41419metaG_FD_198634 | JGI IMG/M metagenome (GOLD analysis project Ga0265324, IMG submission 198634) | Rhizosphere microbial communities from Carex aquatilis grown in University of Washington, Seatle, WA, United States - 4-14-19 metaG | ecosystem: Host-associated > Plants > Roots > Rhizosphere...
ACTGACTCCCTCTCCGCGTTGCGAGTCGGCGAGCAATGGGGAGAGGGCCGGGGTGAGGTGTTTTCCATCCTTTATCCTCCAGCTTCCATCCTCGTCCACCCGCATTGCGAGCCCCGGTGCGGTGCCGGTGGCATTGAGAAAAACCTCCGCGCCTTCGGGCACGAAGGTTTCCACGTCCGTTTTCACCGGACGCGGACGGTTGCGCTGCGCAAAGAATTTTTCGATGTGCGCCAGCACGTCCGGATTTTTCACCAGCTTTTTGCCCAGCAGTTCCGCGATGAGTTCGCGCGTGAGATCGTCGGAAGTCGGGCCGAGGCCGCCGGTGGTGATGACCAAATCCGCACGGCTCAAAGCCTCGCGCACGGCCTGCTGGATTTCACTGCTGGTGTCGGCGATGGCAACCTGCCGCGTGACGACGTGGCCGAGGTCGGCGAGCCGGCGGCAAAGCCATTGCTGGTGCGTGTTCAGGACGCGGCCCAGCATCAGTTCGCTGCCGGTGTTGACGATTTCGACATTCATAAAGACAAGGGGAGGAAACCACGAAATCCGGGAAATACACGAAAAATTTGACCGAACCGCTTCAACCGAATCCGTCCAACCCCGCGCCACCCGGCTTGAATTCCTACCGTAAATTTTGTGGTTTAAACATCAGCTCTGCGGCGATGCCTTGGGCTTGGGTTTGCGCGCGTCGGCGGTGAACGAGCCCACCAAGTAGCTCTTCTCCGCGTCCGGCGTGCACAAATGGATTTTCCCCGGCAGCCGGTTGTTCGTCAGCGCGCCGAACTCCAGCTGCATCGCGTAGCCGGCATCAATGCTGGCCGTCATCATCTGGCTGCCTTCCTTCCAGCGCAAGGTCACGCGCGCCGCCTTGTCGGCGTTGGTGGTCACGTTAATCGACTGGCCGGAGACCGACTCCGGTTGCGCGCCGCTGAAATTGATCGTGAGGCCGAACTCCATCGCCCCGCGCGTGCCGGCACGCAATATCAGCATGCCGTTTTGGTATGCCGCCCGCTCGACGACGAAATCCCGGCCATGAATCCGCCCCGCCGCCGGCGAATTGGAAATCGCATTCGTGTCGAGCAACAGCGTCCATTTCGTGTCGCTGACCGGCGGCGCAGCCGATGCCGGTTTCCTTTCCGGCGCGGGTGGCGCGACCTTGGCCTTGCCTTCCACAGTCACCCGGTCGAACTGCGCCTGGCAGAGGGCTGCCGCATTGTGCGAGCAGACGACCAGGCCGGCATACACCTGGCCGCCCATGGAAATTTTGGTCGTCCCCATTTGTGCCCACTCGGTTCCATCGGCTGACGCGAACGCCGAAAAGGTGTCTCCCTGCCGTACCAAGCGAACCCAGTAAGGCGCGGTCTGGCCGTAAATATTCCAGATGCCCGAGGCCGGGGCGGCGGTGTGGTCGCGCTGCTGGAAGGCGATGCCGGACGACGGCGAAACGAACGCCAGCGCGTAGGCGGAATCGGGATTGAGCGATTCGCGGATCATCACGCCCGCCTTGGCCCAAACGTGGGTGTTCTTGATGTTCAGCACCCGGGCCGTGAGCGTGCCGTCGCCGGTCAACGGCTGGAAGACGTAACGAAAGGAGTCCGCCTGGTCCCAGATGTCTGCACCGTCGCCGGTCACGGTGAACACGCCCTTGGCCTGGCTGACTGAGCCGGCCGCGAGCACACTACCGATATCCTGCGTCTGCCAGCCTTTCGCCAGTCCGGGATGGAACAACTTTCCGCCGAAGAAGAAAACGCCCGCGCCCACGCCAATCACCAGCACCAGCACGATGACGACGGCGAGGGGAAAGGTTTTTTCCTGAACGGCCGCCGGCGGCGCAACCACGCCGCGCACGTTGATTTTCTTCTCCGAAACCTTGGTGCCCGTGAGGATGAACTTGGAATCCGGGCCCGGGGCCTGCGGCGCGGCGATCTTCTGGAAGCAGGTGGGGCACTCCATGACCGAGCCGCCATGCGACACATCACACATCATGTGCTGACCGCACACGGGACAGGCAAATTTGAATTCGCTCATGGCTGCGGCGCAAACATTTCATACTACCCGCGGTTCGGCAATCCACAATTTTCACGACCCGCCGCAAAAAAAGTGTTCAACCGCGCCGAACTGTGCTTTTAATGTGGCCGCAACTATGAGCAAAAAATCTCCCGTCTCCCGCAGCGGCCGGTTTGCCAGCGGCCCCGCCGCCGACGTCGCGCAATTCACCGAGTCCATCTCCTTCGACTGGCGGCTGTGGCGGCACGACCTCCTCGGCTCCATGGCGCACGCCGAGATGCTTTACAAGATCGGCGTGCTGACCAAAGCCGAGATGCACACCATCGTCCGCGGCCTCGACGCCATCGGTAAGGAGATCCAGGCCGGCAAGTTCCAGTGGAAAGCCGAACTCGAAGACGTCCACATGAACATCGAGGCCGAACTCACGAAGCGTGTCCCCGCCGGCGCGAAACTCCACACCGCCCGCTCGCGCAACGACCAGGTCGCCCTCGACGTGCGGCTCTGGCTGCGCGATGAGATCACCGCCCTGCTCGGCGAAATCGCCAATCTCCAGCGCGCGCTCGTTTCGCTCGGCGAGAAAAATGCCGATGTCATCATCCCCGGCTACACGCATATGCAGCGCGCCCAGCCCGTCTATTTCGCGCACCATCTGCTCGCCTACGTCGAGATGTTGGAACGCGATTGCGAGCGGCTCTGGGACTGCCACTCGCGCGTGAACGTCTGCCCGCTCGGCAGCGGTGCCATTGCCGGCTCCACGCTGCCGCTCAAGCGCGAACTCGTCGCCAAGCTGCTCGGCTTTGTGAATGCCAGCGGCGAAGTCCAACTCACGCAGAATTCCATGGACGCCGTGAGCGACCGCGATTTCATGATCGAATTCGCCGCCGCTGGCGCGTTGCTCGCCGTGCACATCTCGCGGCTCGCGGAAGACGTGATCCTCTGGGTCAGCGCCGAATTCAACTACATCAAGATCGCCGACGCCTACACCACCGGTTCGTCGCTGATGCCGCAGAAGAAAAATCCCGACATCGCCGAGCTGGCGCGCGGCAAGACCGGCCGTGTCGTCGGCAACCTCATGGCACTGCTTACGCTCTTGAAGGGCCTGCCCATGACCTACAACCGCGATTTGCAGGAGGACAAGGAACGGCTGTTCGACACCGCCGACACCGTGCGCGCCACCACGCGCCTCATGGCCGCGATGTTGAACAATACGAAGGTGAACAAGCCTGCCTGCGCCGCCGCCGCGAGCGATCCGGCGCTGCTGGCGACCGATCTGGCGGATTATCTCGTGCGCAAAGGCATGGCGTTCCGGCCCGCGCATCATGTGGTGGGTGCGGTGGTGGCGCTGGCGGAAAAAACCGGCAAACCGCTGAATCAACTCACGCTAGTCGAACTGCAAGGTGTGAACCCGACATTCGGGCGCGACGCGCTGGGCGTGTTCAATCTGCAAACGGCGATGGCGAAACGGAACCTGACCGGCGCGCCGGGCACGAAAGAAGTCGCGAAGCAACTGGCGAGATGGCGGGAACAGCTTTCGTAACAATTCGTGCCGAAGGCACAACCGGAAATTAGCCAGACACAAAGTGTCTGGTAACGTCCCCCGATTTAATCCGTCCCGGAGGGACGGCGGAAACATCCACCCGCAATTCCATCGTCCCTCCAGGACGAATCAATTTCGTGCGTCAAATCCAGACACTGGCGTGTCTGGCTAATTTCCTTTGTCGCTTCGCGACACAAACCAAATACAATCCGGCGACCGGTCGCGCCGCGGCCATATTTTTCCTGGTGTGGTCGGGGGCAATCCGGCAAATAATCGCGCATGCCCTCCACCCATTTAAGCCTGCATTTCCACATCGTCTTTTCCACCAAAGACCGGCATCCATTCATCGCGGATGCGTGGCGTCCGCGCCTGCATGAATATCTCGGCGGTCTGGTTCGCGCGGCGGATGGAATTCCGGAGGCCGTCGGCGGCACGGCTGACCATGTTCATCTGCTGGTTGGTTTGCGTGCGACGCACGCGCTGGCAACGTTCGTGCAAGACATCAAGCAAACGTCGTCGCGCTGGGTTCACGAAACCATCGGCGTGAAAAATTTTGCGTGGCAACCGGGCTACGGCGCGTTCACCGTGAGCATTTCCAATTGTGATGCGGTCAAGGACTACATCGCAAATCAAGCCGAACACCACCGGGCCAGGTCTTTTCAGGAGGAATATGTGGCGTTTCTCCAAAAGCACGGCGTTGAATATGATGAAAAACATTTGTGGTGACCTGTTCCGGCCATTTTGATGGACGAGCTGGTTTCCACTGAGGACGGCATTTTTCAGGGTTGGCATCATTTCCCGGACTTGCTAATGCTTCGCCATGCTCAACATCGCCTTATTCGGTCCGCCCGGCGCCGGCAAGGGCACCCAGTCGGAATCCCTCATCCAACAGCACAACCTGTTCTACATTTCCACCGGCGACCAGTTGCGCAAGGAGATGGCCGACAAAACCAAGCTGGGCTTGGAAGCGCGCGACATCATCGCCGCCGGCGGCCTGGTCTCGGACGAAATCATCGTGCAGATCATCGAGAAAACCATCACCGACAATGCCGGCGCCGATGGTTTTCTTTTCGACGGCTTTCCGCGCACCTACATCCAGGCTTACATCCTCGAAGGGTTGATGCTTAAACTGCACACGTCGCTCAACTGCCTCATCAGCCTCGCGGTGCCGGAAGAGGAATCGGTGCGGCGCCTGCTGGCCCGCGGCAAAACCTCGGGCCGCAGCGACGACAACGAGGCCGTCATCCGCAACCGGCTGCGCGAATACAACCAGAAGACGCTGCCGGTGCTCCAGTTCTACCGCGACAAGGGAATTTACGTGGAGGTGGACGGCACGGCGGACATTGCCACCGTGCACCAGCAGATCACCGGCATCATCCAGGATGAATTGAGCAAGAAACTGTTCAACGTGGCGCTGTTCGGCTATCCCGGTTCCGGGCGCGGTTCGCAGGGCAAGGCGCTCGCGAAAAAATTCGGCCTGGAATTCGTCGCCACCGGCCCGATGCTGGACGCCGAAGTCAAGCTGGACACCGAAACCGGCCGGCGCATCAAGGAACTTTACGACAACGGCCAGTTGGTGCCCGACGAGATCGTCGTGCCGCTCATCGAGAAAAAACTGGCGGATACCAAGGGCGTGAAAGGTTACATCTTCAAGGGTTTTCCGCGCACGCTGGTGCAGTCCTACATCCTGGACGGCTTGCTGGAGAAACACGGCTCGGCCATCTCGCAGGTCGTCGAGATCGAGGTGCCCACGCTGGAACTCATCCGCCGGCTCGACGCGCGCAGCCACACCGGCGCTTGCATGCCCTACGACAACAGCACGGCCAAAATCGTGAAGCGCCTGCAGGAGCACGAAAACAAAACCGTGCCGGTGATCGAGAAATACAAGCAGCTGCACGGCGTCACCAAGGTGGACGGCATGGGCACGTTCGACGAAGTGTTCGCCCGCACGTCCGTGGTCATCGAAAACGCCTTCAAGAACATGCGGTGAAAGTCGCGAAGCAACTGGCCCGCTCGCGGGAACAGCTTTCATGAAAATGCGCGGCCCATTTCATGTTCGTGCCGAAGGCATGGCTGACAGAATTCACCAGATTTGAAACTTGAAGTGGCGGCGCAAATTGAATTCTGAAAATCCGGTTCCTGCGGTCTAAAAATGATCCGTGCGTTGTAATTAAAATGAAAGCTGCAGCCAAAACCCGAACGTCCCAGCCTGCCCGGCACTTTGGCTGTTTTGGATGCCTGCGTTCGTCTTCCTGATTGCTTTCCGCGCCAGTTGCCCTAGTTTTTTTCCGCATGGGACAGAAATTCAAAGCGTGGGCCTGTCTGGCGTTGGCTTGGTTCTGCGTGGGGCTGGGAACGGCCGGGGCCACGACGTTTCTGGAATTGCAGAGTTCTTATATGGGCGGCGGCTGGTTTCAATACCGGTTGAAGGCCTTCAACGATCCGTTCTTCACCCAGGGCATTGTGGCGGGAGCGCAGATCGGATTTACCAGCGAAATTGACCACACCGCGGTTTCGACCAATTGGGATCAAACCGGCTATGACAACACCTACACTTCGTGGGCGTTCACCAACGGCACCGCGCCGCCGCTGCCCTACGAGATCACCTGTATGATCCGGAGTTCGGAGACGACTTATAAATTGCAGACCAATGTCTTCAACGGCGACGTCATCATGCAGTTGTCCCTGGCCTTTGCCGGCATTTATCCGGGGGTTGCCGGCGGGGTGTTTTCGCAGAACATCATGGGCTGTGCCGGCCTGCCCTGTCTGGTGCCGTGTCCGCCGGCGGAGGCGGATGGTTCGCCCGCACACTTCAACTACAAGTTGAAACTGGCACCGGATGTCGTGGTGGAACATTTGATCCATACCAACGGCGAGATCCACGGCGTGGATTTCATGTGGGATTCAGAGGCCACCTTCATGCTCCAAGGAACGAAGGATTTCAATAACTGGACGAACGTCGCCACGGTCTGGAGTTCTCCGCCGGAGACCAGTTGGACCACCAACACCCCCTTGAATGATCGCGGCTCCTACTTCCGGCTCCAGCTCGTGACCGATGGCCACAGCACCAATTTTTCGACGGCGAGTTCCAGTCTGGCGGTTAAGCCGAAAATCCCCGGCTTCACACCACCTGTTATCAAGAGTTGCCAACTAACGGGTGGCAATCTGGCGGTCAGCTTCAGTTCGGGTCCGGGGCAATATTATTATGTGCAAGCGCTGGACTCGCGACTGGTGGTCCGACAAAACCAGATGGTGGTCGCCTCCGGCACTCTGACAACCGTCAACTTTGCCCCCACGAATCTGCCGAACCCGGTTTTTTTCAGGACTGTCCTTCCTTGAACAACGATTCAACGGGGCTGGATTTCCCGAGAACCATTGGCGATAGTTTGCCCGTGGCCGAACCGCAACCAAACCAACGCGAACTGCTGGGCAATCTGCTCAAGGCGACGTCGCGTTCGTTTTACCTGACGCTGCGCGTGCTGCCCGCCGCCGTGCGCCCGCAGATCGGCCTCGCCTACCTGCTCGCGCGCACGACGGACACCATCGCGGATACGGAAATTTTGCCGGTGGCGCAACGGCTGGATGCATTGCAAAAACTCCGCGAACGGATTTTGGGACAAAACTCCACACCGCTGCGTTTCGGCGAACTCGCCAAGCAGCAGGGCGCCCCGGCGGAAAAGTTGTTACTCGAAAAAGTCGAGGAGGCGCTGGCGCTGTTGCCGACGTTGTCGCCGGCGGACTTGAAGCTGGTGCGCGAGGTGCTGGTCACCATCACGAGCGGGCAGGAGCTGGACTTGCGGCGGTTTGGTGGCAGCGCCACGGGCAATAATTCCAATCAAAAAATAATTTCACTCGAAACGGCGGCGGAGCTGGATGATTACACCTATCGCGTGGCCGGCTGCGTGGGCGAGTTCTGGACGAAGATCTGCCGTGCGCATCTGTTTCCCAATGCCCGGCTGGATGAAAAACAATTCATCGCGGACGGCATCCGGTTTGGCAAGGGTTTGCAACTCGTGAACATCCTGCGCGACCTGCCGGCGGACTTGAAAAACGGCCGCTGTTATCTGCCGCTGGAAAAACTGGAGCCGGCGAAGCTGCGGCCGGAAACATTGCTGTCGCCGGCGAACGAAAAGAATTTCCTGCCGCTGTTCCGCGAACACCTCGACAAGGCGGAGGCGCATCTCGCCGCCGGCTGGCGTTACACGAACACGCTGCCGTTCGGACAGTTCCGCGTGCGCCTCGCGTGCGCCTGGCCGATTCTCATCGGCGTGAAGACGATCGAAAAATTGCGCACGGCAGGCGTGGTGGAATTGTCGCAGCGCGTGAAAGTATCGCGGGGCGAGGTGCGCGGCATCCTTTTCCGGTCGCTGCTGGCCAGCCCGCTGCCGGCGGCGTGGCGCGGACTGTGGGTGCCCGACGTAAAAGCAGTTGATTCAGGCGGCAAATTGGCGTAAGAAGTCGCCATGCAGATCCCCAAAATTTCCCTTTTCATTTGCGCACTGGCCGTGTCCGGCGGTCTCGCGCTGCACGCGCAGGACAATCCCGCCCAAGCCGCCGCCCGCGCGGCGTTGCTGGATAAGATGAACGAGCTGGACACGAACCCGTCGGCCACCACGCCGGCCCCCGCCCCCACCGCCCCGGCACCGGTTGCCGACACGGTCGCCCCGACCACGGTGCCCGTGGCACCGGCGGCAACCACCGGCGCAGCCGCAGCCGTCGAAGTGGCACCGGCGACGGATGCTTCCAAAACCGCCGCGCGCGCGGCGTTGCTGGAAAAGTTGAGCGAGTCGGAGACGAACCCGCCGGCCACCACGCCACCGGCACCAGTTACTGACACGGTCGCCCCGACCGCAGTGCCCGTTGCACCGGCAGCAACCACCGGCGCAGCCACGACCGTCGAAGCGACGCCGGCGGCGGATGCTTCCAAAGCCGAGGCCACCGCCAAGGCAAACGCACAGACCGCGAAAATCGAAGCCCATAATAAAGCCGAAGCCAAACGGGCGGCTTTGGCCGAACAAAAACGCGCGGCGGCGGCAACCAAGAAACAGGCGGCGCTGGAAGCCAAGAAACGCACCGAGGCCGAAAAACACCATATCGTGGTGCCGGCCAACGAATCGGCGAAGGAGTTGGGTCTGTCCCAAGTCAACGCCCCGGCGCTGCCGATTACCGCGACCAAGCAGGAAAAGCTGGCCGGCCTGCTCCAGCTTTACAAGGCCGACCAACTTTCGCCGGAAGAATACCAGACCCGGCGCGCGGCCATCATTGCCGAGCCGTAAAACAGCTTGCTATCACGCCCGCCGGAAAATTTTCCGGCGGGCGTTTTGTTTTACGAACCTTGAACTTTCGGCGATGGACACTAAAATAACGCTTTATGCATAGCTTTAGTTACGTTGGAAATAACCTGTTCTGCGAAGGTGTGAGCGTGGATGCGCTCGCCCAGAAATTCGGCACGCCGCTTTACGTCTATTCGCAAGCCACGCTGGAGGATCATTTTCAGAAGCTCGATGCCGCGCTCGCGCCGCTCGACCATCTGATCTGTTTCGCGATGAAGGCAAACTCGAATCTTTCCGTCATGCGCACGCTGGCCAACCTCGGTAGCGGTTTCGACGTGGTGAGCGCGGGCGAATTGCAGCGCGTCATCGCGGCGGGCGGAGACCCGAAGAAGTGCGTCTTCGCCGGCGTGGCGAAGTCGGAAAAGGAGATTGAGTTCGCGCTGCGGCAGGGAATTTATTCCTTCAACTGCGAGAGCGAGCCGGAAATTTTGCGCATCAACAAAGTTGCGGCGCGGCTGAAAAAGCGCGCGCCCATCGCCGTGCGCATCAACCCGAACGTCGCGGCCAAGACGCATTCCAAAATCACCACCGGCACCTACGAGAACAAGTTCGGCATCCAGTTTGAGCACGTCGAGGCGATCTATGCGCGCGCCAGCAAGCTGAAAAATATCTGGCTGCGCGGCGTGCAGATGCACATCGGCTCGCAGTTGACGGACGTGACGCCTTACGAGTTGGCGGTGAAAAAAGTCCTGCCGCTGGTCCGCCGGCTGGCGGAGAAATACGAGCTGGAATTTTTCAGCCCTGGCGGCGGCCTCGGCATCATTTACAACCCGGCGCTCGCCAGCGGCGCAGCGGCGTGGTGGAAATCTTCCGCTGCGAAGAACATTTTGACGCCAGCCAGCTACGCGGAAAAACTGCTGCCGCTGCTCCAGCCGCTCGGTTTGAAGATTCTCATCGAGCCAGGCCGGTTCATCGTGGGCAACGCCGGCGCGCTGGTCACGCAGGTCGAATATGTGAAGCGCACGGGCAAAAAGAATTTCGTCATCGTGGACGCGGCGATGAACGATTTGATCCGCCCGGCCTTTTACGATTCGTATCACGAAATTATTCCGCTCAAGAAAAAGTCCGGAAAGCCGATTTCATCTGACGTGGTCGGCGGCATCTGTGAGTCCGGCGATTATTTCTGCAAGGACCGGCCGCTGGCGAAAGTCGGCGAAGGCGACCGGCTGGCGCTGTTGAGCGCCGGCGCCTACGGCTTCGTGATGGCGTCGAACTACAACACGCGCCCGCTGGCGGCGGAGATTCTGGTGAGCGGCCGGAAGTTCGCCGTCGCCCGTGAACGACAAAAAGTAAAAGAAATTTGGGCGGGCGAAAAAGTTGTGGCATGGTTGAAATAGGATTGTGAGCGAAGAAACCTCCATTGCGGCCTACTGGTCGGACGGCATGAACGTGGCCGGCCTCGCCGACTGGGCGCGGCGGCTGCGGGCGCGGCTCCCGGCGAAATCGGTGTCGCTTGGGCTGGTCTTCATGTCGCCGAAGTTTTTTCCGCACGCGGAACAGGTTTTGGAAATCCTCCGGCTGGACGCACAAATTCCGCTGCTGGTTGGCTGCTCCGGCGGTGGCCTCGTCGCCAACGCGGAGGAACTCGAAGGCGCCAACGGCCTCGTGCTGGCGCTGTATTCGCTGCCCGGCGCCAAGCTGAAAGGCGTCCGTTTCACGCAGGAGCAGGTCGAGGCGGCGGCCGGCGAAAATTTCTGGCCGGTCGAAACCGGCGTGGCGCAGGACAAGGTGAACGGCTGGCTGGCCTTCGTGGATCCGTTTCATCTCGACGGTGAAAAATGGCTGCGTTCGTGGAACCAGTATTATTCCACCGTGCCGGTCTATGGCGGACTCGCCAGCGGCAATTTTCCCGAACCGCGCGCGCAGGTTTATCTCGACGGTGAAGTTTTTGAGGACGGCGGCGTGGCCATCGCGGTCGGCGGCGACGTGGCGCTGGCCGGCGTGATTTCGCAGGGCTGCACGCCCATCGGTGAGGCGTGGACGCTGACGCGCGTCGAGCAAAACCTCATCCGCAACATCGCCAACCGCCCGGCCTACGCGGTGCTGTCCGAGACGGTGCAAAACCTGCCGCTGGAGGAACAGCGCAAGGTGCAGGGCAATCTGCACATCGGCCTTGCGGTGAACGAATACCTCGAGGATTTTCACCGCGGTGATTTTCTCGTGCGCAACCTGCTCGGCGGCGATCCGAATTCCGGCGTGCTCGCCGTCGGCGCGCTGCCACGCATGGGCCAGACGATCCAGTTCCAACGCCGCGACGCCGACGCCGCGTCCGAGGATTTGAAGGAACTGCTGGCGCGCGAAAAAACGCGGCTCGCCAACACGGAAATCTACGGCGGCTGCCTGTTCTGCTGCAACGGGCGCGGCAAGAATCTCTTTGGCCGGCCCAGCCATGATTCCGAGCTGGTGCAGGCGCAGTTCGGCCCGCTGGGCATCGCCGGTTTTTTCTGCAACGGCGAGATCGGCCCCGTCGGCGACCGGAATTTCCTCCACGGCTTCACCGCTGCGCTGGCGCTGTTTGTGAAGAAGTCGGCGTAATTCGCCATTGCTTTTGCCCGCCAAGCCGCCATCCTCCATGGAAGCTTTTTTAAGAATTTGTGCCTGACGAACAATCCAATTTGAACTCGCCTGCGCCGCGCCGGCCGGCCGGCGGCAACAGTCGCCGTCGCGGTCGTCGCGGTGGCCGTGGTCGCGGCCCGCGGCCCGTAACAGCAAAACCCGGCGCGCCGGGCCCCGAAGAAATTTCTCCCGCGCCGGAAGCCGTTGAATCCGCCGTGCCGCCGTCCGAAACGGCGGAGCACGCCGAGCACGCCGAGCACGGGGAACACGAGGCCGAAGCCGCCGGCGGCTTCCGCGAACCCCATTCCGACGAGCCGGAAGGTTTCAGCTCGCATGAAGATGCGCCGCCGTCCGAAGCGCACGAGCCGGAGCCGGCAGCCGAAGCCGCGCCCGCGCCGGAACCGCCGCGCGAGCCGCGCCGCGACCGCGAACAACCACGCCGCGATGACCGCCGGGACGACCGCCGCGATGTTCGCCCGCCACAACCGCCGCCGCGCATCCCGCCGGCGCAACGCCAATGGGTGAAGCCCGCCGATTTCCGGCCCGCCGCGCCCACGGCCATCAGTCAGGCCGTCGAACATGCGATGTTCATTGCCACGGCGTTGAAGGAATTGCACGACCAGATGGATGAAGTTTTGGAACTCGTCGAGATTGCTGAGCGGCAGAAAATCGCCGACGAGCGCGAACTCGATGAACTGCGCCGTGCCCTGCGCCGCATCCAGCCGCAGCGCCAACAGCAACAGCAGCAGCCTCATCATCATCCGCATCACCATCAGCCGCCGCCGCAACGGCCCCAGCCACGCCGCGACGAACCGCGCCAACAGCCGCCGCCGCGTGAGCTGGCGGAAAAGCGCGAGGAGCCGTCGTCCGCGCCGGAAGCCGAGCAGCCGCACACGGATTGAAAATTTTTCCGCGCCATGAACCTCGCGGAAAAACAACAGCAACTCACCGCCGAACTCGCCGCGCTGAAAAACAGGCAGGACCGGTTGGCCTTGCTGGTTGAGCACGCGAAAAAACTTCCGCCGCTCGCGCCGGAATTGCGCACGGAGCAGAGTCTGATTCCCGGCTGCCTCGCGAAACTTTGGTTTGTTTCCGAATTCCGCGCCGGCAAATGTTTTTTCGCCTGTGATTCCGATTCGCTCGTCGTAAAAGCCATCGCCAGGTTGCTCTGCGACTTTTACAGCGGCCACGCGCCGGCGGAAATTCTCGCACACGACCCCGGTTTTCTCGCGCCGCTCGGCATCACGCAGCACCTCACGCCCAACCGCCGCAACGCGCTGGCCAAAGTCTGGGAGCGCCTCCGGCAATTCGCCGAAGCTCACGCACCATGATGTTTTTCGACGCGCACAATCATTTGCAGGACGACCGTTTCGGTGGCCGGCAAAAGGAACTGCTGGCTGTGTGCGAAAAAGCCGGCATTAAAAAAATGGTTGTCAACGGTGCTTGTGAGGAAGACTGGCCGCAGGTTTTGCAACTGGCGCAGGAAAATAAAATGGTGCTGCCGAGCTTCGGCTGTCATCCGTGGTATTTGCACGAGCGCACGCCAGACTGGCTGGCGAACTTGGAAACATTTCTCGACGCCGTTCCCAGCGCCGTCGGCGAAATCGGTCTCGACCGCTGGAAGCCGGATTTGAGTTATGACGGTCAGGAAGAGGCTTTTCTCGCGCAGCTCCACCTCGCCGCCGAGCGGAATCTACCCGCAAGCATCCACTGTTTGCAGGCGTGGGGACGATTGCTGGAATTGCTTCAAAAAAATCCACGACCGCAATGCGGCTTGGTGCTGCACAGCTTTGGTGGGCCGGCGGAAATGATTCCGGCCTTTGCCAGGCTCGGCGCATATTTCAGTTTTCCCGGATATTTCTTGCACGAGCGTAAAACCCGCCAGCGTGAAGCTTTCAAGCAAGTACCCGCCGACCGGTTGCTGGTTGAAACGGATGCGCCGGATCAGATTTTGCCGGCGGAAAAAAATCTGCACCCGCTCACCGGTGCCGATGGCAGGCCGCTGAACCATCCGGCGAATCTGGTTGCCGTTTATGCCGGACTGGCGGAATTGCTTGCCGAAAAAGTGAATTCGCTGACCGCGCGGGTTGAAGAAAACTTCCAGCGCGTGTTTGACAGGTAGGGCGACGGAGCACCGCCGCCCTACCTTTCCGAAATCTGCCGCACCACGATTCCCGCCGCCGCAAAGCCAAACGCACCGGTCACAAACGTCGCCGAGCCGAGGCCGCCGTTGCAGTTCAGCCGCGCGCCGTCCTCCGCCGCCGTGCGCATTTCACACACCGAGCCGTCCGCTTGTGGATACACGGTGCGCTCCACGGAATACACGCACGGCACGCCCATCGCCAACTGGCCGGCCGGATAGCCGTGTTCCTGGCGCAATCGCCGCCGCACTTCAGCGAGCAGCTTGTCGTGGCTGGCTTGCGACAAATCACCAACGCGCACGGCGGTCAGCTCGCGCCGTCCACCCGCGCCGCCGCACGCCACCACGGGAATGTGGTTTTCGCGGCAACGGACGAGCAGCAGAACCTTGTTGGTCACGTCGTCAATCGCGTCGAGGACAAAGTCAAATTTTGTCGCGAGCAGTTCGGCGGCGGTTTGTTCGTTGAAAAATCTCTGTTCCGCCGTCACGCGGCAGTCGGGGTTGATGGCGCGGATGCGCTCGGCCATCACTTCGACTTTGGCGCGGCCGACAGTTTCGGTGAGCGCGTGGAGCTGGCGGTTGATGTTCGTCACGCAGACTTCGTCCAAATCCACGAGCGTGAGCGCGCCGACGCCGGAGCGGGCGAGCGCTTCCGCCGCCCAGGTGCCCACGCCGCCGATGCCGACGACGCCGACGTGCGCGGCGCGCAGTTTTTCCAAACCGCTTTGGCCGTAAAGCCGGGCGATGCCGCCGAACCTAGTTTCAAAATTGCTCATCAAATCGGAAAAATTTAACCACGAAATACCCGAAACACACGAAAACAAAATGGCAGTTCACGGCTTGAACAAACCAGTATTCGTGGGCTAGTGTGCAGCAGGATGAAACACGACGCGGCAATCCGCTACAGCGGCGAGGTGGTTTACATCTACGCGTTCGATGTGGCCTACGACACGGCGCGCAAACCGATCCAGACGCTGCTGGGACAGCCGGTGGCGCAGTTCGCGGTGGATGCCAGCAAGCGCAGCCCGCGCCAGTTGTTTTTCTACAAGCCGCAGATGGTGCGGCTGCCGGCGATGGAGCGCGTTGGCCCACTCGGCCCGGTGCGCGTGGAACGGGTGGTAAAATTGCTGCCGGTCGGCGCGGTGAGCATCACGGTGCGCGTGCCGTTCACCGCGCAGCACATTGAGGAGCTGGTGGCGTTCCATGACTTGCAGTTCAGTAACGGCTCACTGCACGACGAGGTGCTGCGGCTGGCGCAAGAGATTTTGGCCGAGCTGAAGCCGGGGCTTATCCGGCCGCATCCGCAACTGGCCGAGGAGGAGGCTTACACGGTTTTCTGCCTGGCCGCGCCGGTGTTGAACGCCGAGAACGAGCCGATGAACGCCGAGCAATGGTTCCACGCGCACCGCCGGCAGGTCGCGGCGCTGCTCACGCAGGAGGAGGAACCGGAGCGGCTCTCAAAACAGGAGGCCGAGGAATCCACCGCGCGCTACTTGAGCTATTACGAGGACGACCTCTGCGTGGTCGATTGGGACGCGGCACTGCTGGTGGACGCGCCGCAGGATTTTGACGAGACCCTTTATATCATGGAACTGGCGAATCTCCAGCTCGCCGAACTCGAAGCTTACGACCGGCTGCTGGACGACGCGCTGGATCGGTCCTACCGCGACCTCGGCGAAAGTCCGTTGCGTTCGCGCACGGATATCTTGCGCGAGCTGCGCGAAATCCGCATTGATCTGGCGCGCCTCAACGACGAGCTGTCAAACATCACGAAGTTTTTTGGCGACTGGCACCTCGCGCGCATCTACGAAAAAATCTCCTCGCGCTTTCACCTCACCGAATGGCACCGCACGGTGGACGGAAAATTGAAAACGCTGGACGAGCTTTACGAAATCCTCAAGCACGAGCAGAACAACCGCGTGATGCTCTGGCTGGAAGTCGGCATCGTGGTGCTATTCGTGATTGACCTGGTGATTTTGGTGCTGGGGCTGAAATAGGCGGACGCCGAGTTCGGCTGATTCACTCCGCCGCCGTCAAAATCATGTCGCGGGCGTAATACAAAATCCGACCGCAGCTCGGACAGGTGATGAGTTCCGCCGCGCCCCGGCAACTGGTCACAACCTGCGCGGGCAGCTTCATGTGGCAGCCGCCGCACGCGCTGTGCTCGATGCCCACGACCACGTTCTCGCCCTTGCTCTTGAGCAGCCGCTCGTAGCGGTTGCGGGTGGACTCGTCCACGGCGGACGCCAGTTGCGCGCGATCGCTGGTCAGCGCGGCAAAATCCTTCTTTAAATTTTCCTCGCGCGCGTTCAACTGGCCGATCTGGTCGTCCACGAGTTTTTTCGCGGCGGCGGCCTCGGCGGCGGCGGTCACGACGTTTTTCTGCGCGACCTCGGCCTGCTCCATCAAAACAATTTCCGCGTCCTCGATTTTGAAAATCACTTCCTTCGCCATCTCGATTTCGTGCGTGAGCGCCTTATATTCCTCGTTCTTGCGCGTGAGCAACTGCTGGTTCAGGTATTTTTCGATCTGCGCCTTCTTGGCCTCGATTTCGAGATCGCGCTGCTTGCGCTCGGTTTCAATCTGTTTCACGCGCAGTTTTGCCGCGTCGAGCGAATTTTGGGTGCTGGCGGCCTTGGCCTTGAGCGATTCGCGTTCCGGCCCGATATGGGCGAGTTCCTGGGTGGCGCGGGAGATTTTCCGGTCGCGGTCCTGCAAAACAAGGAGTTTCTCAATGATTTCCTGCATTCAGCCTAGAGGCTAACTGCCGGGACGGGACAAGTCAATTTTCTGAACTTGCAACCTTCCACCTTCAACCTGAAACTTGGGCCATGCGTTTCATCGGCAATGTCATCGAAAAGATGCAGCGGCATCCCAAGCGGGTCGTCTTCCCGGAAGGCGGCGAGCCGCGCATCCTGCAAGCCGCGCGACAATTTTACGCGCTGCGCATGGGTGTACCCATCCTGCTCGGCGATCAGGCCAAAATCCGTGCCGCCGCCGCCGACCTGAAAATTTCCCTCGACGGCATCCGCGTCATCAATCCCGCGACCAGCGAAGATCTGGAAAATTTTTCCAGCCGCCTTTACCGCATCCGCCGCGAAAAAGGCCTGCGCCCCACCGAGGCGCGCGACGCGATGATGCAGCCGAATTTCTACGGCGCGATGATGCTGGCGATGCATCAGGCGGACGGCCTGGTTTCCGGCGCATCGCACATCACCGGCAGCGTGCTGCGGCCGCTGTTCCAGATCGTCAAGGCGGCGCCGGACATCGGTGCGGTTTCGGGCTGCGCGGTCATCGAGGTCGAGGACACGCGCATCGGCGAGAACGGCACGCTGTTCATGGCCGACTGCGGCGTGATCCCCGAACCGAACGTGGAGCAGCTGGCGGACATCGCCGTTTCCACCGCGCGGCTCGCGCGGCATATGCTCGGCGTGCGGGCGCGCGTGGCCATGCTTTCCTTTTCGACGAAAGGCAGCAGCGCGGGGCATCCGTCCATCGGCAAAATGCAGGCGGCCACCGCGCAGGCGCGGCGCAAGGCGGCGCAGCTCAACATCGAGGCCGACTTCGACGGCGAACTGCAGGTGGACGCCGCGCTCGTGCCGGAAATCGCCACGCGCAAATTGCATGACAGCCAGGTGGCCGGCCGCGCAAACGTGCTGATTTTCCCCGACCTCAATTCCGGCAACATCGCCAGCAAAATGCTCGGGGTCGTCGGGCACGCCAACTACTACGGCCAGATTCTGCTCGGCCTGAACCGGCCCGCCGCCGACGTCTCGCGCGGCTCCAGCGCGCATGACATCCTCGGTGTGGCGTCCATCATCGGCGTGCAGGCGACGGATTATCAGAAGCTGTATCCGGGCGCGGACGCGAAACTGCCGGGGGAATAAATCAGTTTTAAATTTTGAATTTTTTAGTTTTTAGTTCCGACCTGCCACAACATGAGTTTGCCATTAAGTCCCTTTCTCAAAACTTTGCCGACGTATCAGCCGGGCCGCCCGATTGAAGAAGTCGCGCGCGAACTCGGTTTGCCCGCCGATTCCATCATCAAAGTCGCGTCGAACGAAAATCCGTTCGGCCCGTCTCCGCTCGCGCTGGCGGCGCTGCAAAAAGCTTTGCCTGGCGTGAATCTTTATCCCGACGGCAATGCGTTCTATCTGAAGCAAAAACTCGCCGCAAAACTTGGCGTGGAAACGGCGAACCTCGTCCTTGGCAACGGCTCAAACGAAATCATCGAGTTTGTTTCGCACGCCTTGCTCACGCCCGGCACGGACATCGTCGTGTCGCAGTATTGTTTCGCGATTTATCCCATCGTCGCGAAAATGGCCGGCGCGGACGTCATCACCGTGCCGGCGAAACATTACGCCCACGACTTGCCGGCGATGCTCAAGGCCATCACGCCGAAGACGCGCATCGTGTTCGTGGCGAACCCGAACAATCCCACCGGCACGCTCGCGGCACGCGAGGAACTCATCCAGTTCGTCAATGAAGTGCCCGATAACGTGCTGCTGGTGATGGACGAGGCCTACATCGAATTTCTCGAAGACGCGGTGGACTTGATCCCGCTCATCCGCCTCGGCGCGCGGAAGAACCTGATTTTGATGCGGACGTTCTCGAAGATTTACGGACTGGCCGGTTTGCGCATCGGCTACGGCATCGCCGCGCCGGAACTAGTTTCCGCGCTGGAAAAAATCCGCCAGCCGTTCAATGCCAACCTGCTCGCACAAACCGCCGCGCTCGCCGCGCTGGATGACGACGCGCACGTCCATAAAACGCGGCAGAATAATTTTGCCGGCTTGGATTTCTTTACTAAGGCGTTTCGGAAACTGGATTTGGAATACGTGCCTTCCCACGCCAATTTCATCCTCGTCCGCGTCGGCGAAGGGCAAAAGGTTTTCGAGGCGATGCAGAAGCTCGGCGTCATCACGCGGCCGATGGGCGGCTACCAGTTGCCGGAGTGGATCCGTATTTCTATCGGCACGCAAAAGGAGAACGAGCGTTCCCTCGGCGCGCTGAAAAACAGTCTGGATAAAATTAGTAATATCACTTGACGGTCGCCACCATTTTTAGAAAAATTTCTACTGCACTCCATGTGGAACCGGGGAACAGTTGGAAGTTTCATTGAAAGCCATCGCGCAGCCGTAACGCGCCCTGACCGGAGAAATTTTTTACCCCAAACTGGTCAGCTTCCGCCCGCAGCACAGTTTTCCAGGCTGCTCCCTCAATTACAAAGCGCCGTCAGCATCCCATCGTCAGTATGAAACAAGTAATTAAAACTTTAATTATGCCGACCTTGAATCAATCAACCGCTTTGCGCTGCTTAAAAACCTTGGTCTGCCTGGCCCTCGTCATTGGGGCCAGCCGCGCCGGGGCCCAGTTCAGCTATGTCAACAACAGCCAGGGTATGCAGTTCGTGCCCTACGGCGGGAGCTACACCTATTCGGTTTCCTGGACCAACGGGGCCTATGACTACAACGGGAACCATGGCGCCTGGGTCAGTTATTTTTACAAACCGGGCAGTTCGATCAGCATTAATGCGCTGTATTCCTCGACCGGCACTTTTTCCTACACTATTCCATTCGTGACCGCGTCGGATGATGGTGCCTATTACTTGAACCTGAACGGCGATGGCACCAACCTCATCACCACCAGCCAGGTTTTCATGCATGTGACGCCGGGTATCTTGGAGCAGCCGACGAATGCCAGCGTGTTAAGCGGCCAGGCAACCTCTCTTGGGCTAGTGGCCGGCCCTTCGACCGCCACTTACACCTGGATCAATGCGGTCACCGGTGCCACCATCGGCAACGGGGCCACTTTCACCCCCACGACCTACACGAGCGGCATCTGGGTGTATTGCAAGATCTCCAACACCTACGGTTATACGGTCAGTTCACCGGTTTGGCTGAACGTTTATACCAACACCAACACCTTTGCCTATGCCAATCGCAATCAGGGAGTGGAAATCGTGGCCTACGGCAAGCCTTTCACCTATTCGGTGGCTTGGACGAATGGCACCTACTACGCGAACGGAAACTACGGCACCTATATTTATACATTTTTCAAACCAAGCGGCTCGTTAAGCATCAATTCGCTGTATTCCTCGACGGGTGACTTCTCCTATACCATCCCGTTCGTCACCTCGTCGGACGATGGTTCCTACTACTTGACCCTGAACGGTGCCAGTGGCAACGGCTACAACACGAGCACCGTGATGATGCGCGTGGCCCCGGGCATTGTGAGCCAGCCGGTGGATATTTACGTGCCCAATGGCACGTCCACCAACATGGGAATGATCGCCGGCCCCACCACCGCCACCTATACCTGGATTAATGCCGCAAACGGGAACCAGATCGGCAGCGGGACTTCCTTCAACGCCACGACCAGCATGGACGGGATGACGGTGTATTGCAAAATCTCGAACACTTACGGCACCGTCTATTCCACGCCGGCGGTGATTCACATCAAGCAGTTCAGCTATGCCAACAACAACCAAGGCGTGACGATTGTGCCCTACGGCGGGACTTTCAATTATGCGGTTTCCTGGACCAATGGCATGTATTACGCGAGCGGACCGGTGGGCACCTGGGTCAACAGTTTTAACAAGCCCAGCGGCACGCTTAACATCGCTGCCCTCTACCCGGCCAATGGCGCATTCTCCAACAGCATTTCGTTCGTCACCTCCACGGATGACGGGGCTTACTACCTGAGTCTGAACGGCACCGGCTCTGGTTCCATCAATACCAGCACCGTTTTCATGCATGTGGCACCGGCGATCATCACGCAGCCGGTGGAAACCACGGTGGCCAACAACAAGGCGACCACTATGGGTTTGTTCGCCGGTCCCTCGACCGCCACGTTCACCTGGATTGATACAGCAACGGGCAGCAGCATAGCCAATGGAGCTTCATTTACCGCCAATTCAAGCATGGATGGCAAACGGATCTATTGTAAAATCTCCAACACTTATGGTTCCACGCTCTCAACCCCCGTTTTGATCCACATCGGCTCTTTGATGCCGACCATCACCAGCCAGCCAACCTCTGCGACCGTGGTTTTGGGACAAAGCGCCACCTTCCGGGTGACAGCCAGCGGGGCGCAGCCCTTGGCGTATGCCTGGTATCGCAACGGCTACGCCATCGCCGGGGCCAATGAGAACTTTATCACCATCGCCACCACCACCGACAGCGATGCGGGCAACTATTCCTGCATGATCAGCAACAGCTATGGAATCACCAATACCCTCAGCGCGATGTTGAGCTTTGCGACTTACCCGGCCATCGTCCAGCAGCCCCAAAGCCTGACGGTCACGCAAGGGCAGAACGCCGTTTTCACTGGTGCCGCCAGTGGCTCGCCGGTTTATTATTCCTGGTATAAGGACGGCAACATTGTTGCCGGAGCCACCAACGCCACATTGACCATCTCCAATGTCCAGGGAAGCGCTGCGGGCAGTTATGTTTTCGTGGCCGCCAACGGTCTGGCAACGCTTTTCAGCACCGGGGCGGTCCTGACCGTTTATTATTCTCCCACGATCTCGGTTCCGCCGGCAGACCAGACCGTGGAGATGGGCACCGGCTTTATCGTCGGCGTCACTGCCGCCGGCTACCCGGCGGTTGCTTATCAATGGCGCAGGAATGGCACCAACATCACGGTGGCCACCAACACCGACTATGAGGTTGCCAGTTCACAGACCACGGATGCCGGGGTTTACGATGTGGTCATCACCAATTCCGTGGGCAGCATCACCAGCAGTGTCGCCAATATCAACATGGTCTATTACCCGCCGCTGATCACCGACCAGCCGGCCGGTCAAACCCTCATCGCCGCCGGGAGCAACGCCACCTTGTCGGTCGGGGCCACGGGCAGTGTGCTGAATTACCAGTGGTATAAATACTCAACCAACACTGCCGCCGCGCTGCCCATCGTCATCAACGGCTTTGTTCTCGGCGCAACCGTGACGAACACGGGCGGTGGCTATGTCCTTGCGCCCAACGTCCAGATCATCGGCGGCGGGGGAAGCGGCGCAACCGCGACCGCCACGATCAGCAACGGCACGGTAGTGGCCATCAGCATTGCCTCCACCGGTTCCGGCTACACGAATTTGCCCGCCATCCAAATTGATCCGCCGGCGGTCAGCCTGACCAACCAAACGGCGGCGGCTTTGAACCTTCCGGTGGCCACCACCAATGATGCCGGAACTTATTTTGTCGTGGTGGCCAACGCCGCCGGTAGTGTTACCAGCAGCAACGCCACTCTGACGGTGAACGTGCCGCTTTACATAACCTCCCAGCCCCAATCACAATCTGTGCCGCCGGGCAGCAACGTCACGTTTGCGGTTTCGGTGGTCGGCACGGCACCGTTTGGCTATCAATGGTATTATGCATCTCCGGCCCAAGCCACCGCCACGGCCTCAATCCTGAACGGCTTTGTCTATGGCGCAAACATCGACAACGTCGGAGCGGGTTATACATCCGCTCCCAATGTGCAAATATCCGGCGGCGGCGGGAGCGGCGCAACAGCCATCGCCGTGGTGAGCAATGGCATGGTCACGGTGGTTAATGTGATCAGCACCGGTTCAGGCTATACCAATGCCCCCACCCTTCAGATAGATCCGCCAGCGGGGGGGGCGTTGAGTGGACAAACCAATTCAATTTTCAACATAGCCGGAGTCAGCACCAACAATGTCGGGAACTATTTTGTGGTGGTCACTGATGGTTTTGGCAGCGTTACCAGCTCGCTGGCCTCGCTTTCAATCAACAATGGAGCCACCTCCAACGCCATCCAGATTCCGCTGGCCCCGATGATGGCGGTTGCAGTGAATGGTAGTGGGTTGCGATTACAGTTTACCGGCACCCCCAATTATCCATACATCCTCCAGTCGGCCACCAACCTAACGCCGCCGATAAACTGGCAATCCATTTCCACCAACCCGGCAGACATCAATGGCAACTGGCAATTCACGGACACCAACCTGACTGGCGTTCAAAGATTTTACCGGGCCATGGGACAGTAAAGCGGGGCGGCCCAAGCATTGGACAATTTCCCCGCGACTCCGCGCTTGTCCCGCCTTTCCTTCACCCGGTGACCGGAAGTTTCCGGGCGGATGACGGAAGCGCGCCCAAAATAGTTATTGAATCCCGCGCGATTCCCGCTACTTCTTTGGCGTTGAAATGAAACCGACTGACCTGCGGGGCATCCTGCAATACATTCCGCAATTCCGCGAGAAGACCTTCGTCCTCGCGCTCGACGGCGCGATCGTCACCGACGAGAACTTCGCCACGCTCCTGCTGGACGTGGCGGTGCTGCGGTCGTTGAACATCCGCGTGGTGCTCGTTCACGGCGCGTCGGCCCAGATCAAGGCGCTCGCGGAGAAGCAGGGCCTCACGCCGTCGAACGCCGACGGCTCCGGTATCACGGACGCGGCGACATTGCAGATTGCCATGGACGCGGCGAACCGGCTGACGCACGAGATTCTCGAAGGCCTTTCCGCAAACGACCTGCGCGCGGTCTGCCCCAACGCCATCATCGCGCATCCGCTCGGCATCATCGGCGGCGTGGATCATCTCTTCACCGGCAAGGTGGAGAAGGTGGACGTGGAGCTTTTGCAGACGCTGCTCGCGCAGGGAATCATTCCCATCATCCCGCCGCTCGGTTTCGACGGCGACGGAAAGACTTACCGGGTGAATTCTGATTCGGTGGCAGTTTCCGTGGCGGAGGCGTTGAAGGCGACCAAGTTGATTTTCGTCACCGCGCTGGACGGCATTCTTGTCCAGGGCCGACTCATCCGGCAAATGTTGGTGGCCGATCTCGAATCCGTTTTGGCCTTGCAGAAAAGCGACATCGCACCGGAGCTGCTTTCCAAGGCGCTGCACGCGGTGGCCGCGTGCAAGGCCGGCGTGCCGCGCGTCCACGTCATCAACGGTCGGGTGGATGAAGGTTTGCTGGCGGAGGTGTTTTCCAACGAGGGCATCGGCACGCTGATTTACGCCAACGAATACCAGCAGATCCGGCGGGCGATGAAGAAGGACGTGCGGGCGATTCAGCTTTTGACCAAGCAGGGCGTGGATTCTTCCGAACTGGTGAAGCGGACGCGGGCGATGATTGAGAAAAACCTGTCGGATTATTTCATCTTCGAGATTGATAAGAATCCCGTCGCGTGCGTGGCGCTGCACGTTTTTACGGAGCAGAAAAAAGGCGAGCTGGCGTGTCTTTACGTCAGTTCGTCGAACGAAAATCGCGGCATCGGCAAGAAGCTGATCCAGTTCGTCGAGAACAAGGCGAAGGAGATGAACCTGACGGAGCTGATCACGCTCTCGACGCAGGCGTTCACTTATTTTCAGTTGAAGGGCGGTTTCAGCGAAGGCACGCCGGACGACTTGCCGCCGAGCCGGCGGGAAAAATATGACCAGAGCGGACGCAACTCCAAGGTGCTGGTGAAAAAACTCGCCAAGCCGTGACCGATGCAAACGCGCGTCCTCATTTTGACGATGAGCGCGGCGGTTCTGGTTTCCAGCTGCACCAGTTTTCAATTCATGAGCGAAAAAAATTTACCCACCGCGTGTCTCGACGCCTGCCAAAAACACGGCGTCGTGCCGACGAAATACGTTTTGACCGTGAGCGTAAAGGCGCAGACGCTTTCGCTTTTTGAAGACAGTCAGTTCGTTAAAAAACTTCCCTGCTCCACCTCGCGCTTTGGCATCGGCCAGATCGAAGGCTCGAACCGCACGCCGCTGGGACTGCACCGCATTGCGGAAAAGATTGGCGGCGGCGAGCCGGCGGGCACGGTGTTCCAGTCGCGCCTGAGCGTCGGCCACACGTCGCAACCGGAATTTGCCGATGCCAAAATCACGACGCGCATCCTGTGGCTCGAAGGCCTGGAGCCGGGTTTCAACCAGGGCACCAACGTGGATTCGCACGAGCGCTACATCTACATCCACGGCACCGCCGACCAGAAAACCATCGGCGAGCCGGCTTCGTGCGGCTGCATCCACCTCGCGGATGCGGATTTGATGCCGTTGTTCGATCTGCTACCGGCGGGCACGCTGGTGTGGATCGCGGAAAAATAAACCCGTTGCAAAATTTCGTCGCCGGTTTAGCTTGCGGCCGTGTTTGCGCGCTGCGGAAAAATGCTGGTGGTGGCCGCGCTGGTCCTGACGACCGGCGCGCACTGGGCCGCGCTGCAAACCGTGGCGTGGACGACGATGCTTGCGAACAACCTCCGCACACAATCCGTTTCCGAGGCGGTTTCCAAAACCTTCGATGGCGAGCATCCGTGCTGTCTCTGCAAAGCCATCGCCGCCGCCAAAAAATCGGAGAAAAAATCCGCAGCCGTCGCGCCAACGCTGAAAATGGAGTTCCCGCCGGTCGCCGGGGCCGTGAATTTGTTCCCGCCCGCGCTGTTCGAGATTATGCCGGGACAAAACTGCTTCGCTGATTCACCTTCTTCCCCGCCGCTATTGCCGCCACCGCGCGGTTTTCCCGCCTGATTCCCTGCATTTTTCCGGCCAGCGGCGTGAGACGCCGCTGCAATTTTATCTTTTAACCTGAGGACGCCGCGTGGTGTTCGCGCAAACTTAACTTTTAAAAATGAAGAATACCAATTTGAATTCGCAAATGAAAAAAATCGCCATCGCCATGTTGGCGGGCATTTCCGCGCCCGGTGCCACTTGGGCGTGCGCCTGCGGTTGCGGCGTGTTTGATGTGGGCACCAGTTCCATGTTCCCGTCGGCTGCGGGCGGCACGGTGTTCCTGAATTACGATTACCAGGACCAAAACCACAACTGGAGCGGCACTTCGTCCGCGCCGAACGCGAACAACGACGACAAAAAAATCGAGACGCACTTCGTCACGCTCGGCGCGCAATATATGTTCAACCGCAGTTGGGGCGCGCAGGTGGAATTTCCATTCGCCAACCGCACGTTTGATTCCGCCGGCAATGCCGCGTCGCTCAACTGGACCACCATCGGTGACATCCGGCTCAAGGGCATCTACACCGGCTTCTCCGAGGATTTGTCCAGCGGCCTGACCTTTGGCGTGAAATTGCCGACCGGCAGTTTCAGCCACACAATGTCGCAGGGCGACATTGACCGCGACACGCAAACCGGCAGCGGTAGCACGGACATTTTGCTCGGCGGCTTTCACCGCGACCGTTTTGGTGCGTCGCATTGGAACTGGTTCGCACAGGCGGAACTGGATTTGCCGGCGTTGACGCAGGGCGATTATCGCCCCGGTTTCGAGGCGGACGCGGCGGCGGGAATTTATTACGACGGCCTCTCGCTGGGCCGCGTGAAAATCTCCCCGGTCGCACAAATCATCGGTTCCTGGCGCGACCATGATCACGGTGCCGCCGCCGCGCCGGCGGATTCTGGTTACGAACGTGTGCTGCTTTCTCCCGGCATCGAATTCCACCTGCACCCGGTGAAAATCTACGCCGATGTGGAAGTGCCGGTGTTTCAAAACCTGAACGGCAACCAGCTCGTCGCTCCGGTGTTGTTCAAGTTGAGCGTGAGCTATATGTTTTGAAAATGCCATCGGCATCAACCAACGAAACCAAGCCAGCCGGGCG
>Ga0265324_10000541_pt1 | contig 25832 bp, 18 predicted proteins | sample 41419metaG_FD_198634 | JGI IMG/M metagenome (GOLD analysis project Ga0265324, IMG submission 198634) | Rhizosphere microbial communities from Carex aquatilis grown in University of Washington, Seatle, WA, United States - 4-14-19 metaG | ecosystem: Host-associated > Plants > Roots > Rhizosphere...
CGCCTGCGTGAAGATGGCTTCGTAGCCTTTCGTCATTTTCAGGGTCGGTTGATAAGCGGTGGACCAAAATTCTCCGGTGCCGACGTCGCGCAGATAGACGAACATCCCCCAGCAGTCCCGCGTGGCATCTTCGCGCCAGCGGGTGACGGCCAGTTCGCGCCAGCGACTGTAGCCGCCGCCCGCGCTGCTGATGACGACATGATAACGACCATTGGACAGGAGATGAACCTCCGGTGCTGGCGATGTGGGATTCGTGAAAACGCGCATCACACTTTCGCCCTCGCCTGAAGGCAGGCGTGCTTCCTCCATTTTTAAATCGTCAATGAGCACGCTCGCAGCGGTTTTGGGCACGCGCTCCTGCAACAGCAAGTCCGCCGCCTTGAGCAGAGGGCAGGCCATGAAGCGCCTTTGCATCGGGCAATCGTGCAAAAAATTAACCAGCGCCAGCAGGCTCATGCCCTGGTGATGCGCCATGAAGGATTTGATCGTTGCGCTCGTTTCGTCCGGCGGCAGGCGCGCCGGCGTGTAATCCACCGCTTCATGAAAACCGTAAGCACCGGCGCGTCCCTCGGCCGCGAGCCGTTGCAAATTGTCACACGCCTCCACGGGCGACACCGTCAGGGCCATGGCGGTGGCGTAAGGGGCGATCACTAAGTCTTCAGCCAGTCCGCGTTTCAAGCCGAGGCCGGGCACGCCGAAGGCGCGATATTGATAATTGAGTTGAACATCGGTGCGATTGTAGCCCGATTCGGAAATGCCCCATGGCACGCCGCGCAATTTTCCATACTCGATTTGCTGCTGCACCGCTGCCCGGCAGGTGTGGTCAAGCAAGGTATTCTCATAATTGGGCATGACCAGCAGCGGCATCAGATATTCGAACATTGAACCACTCCACGAAACCAGAATCGGCTCGCCATGCGAGGCGACGAGCAGCCGCCCCATCGAGAACCAATGATCCTGCGGCACCTGCCCCAAGGCGATGGCCACGTAACTGCACAAGCGCGCCTCCGAGGCCAGCAGATCATAAAAGCCGGTGTCGAACCGGCGTTCGGTGACGTTGTAGCCGGTGGAAAATAAATTCCGAGCGGTGTTGAATAAAAAAGCAAAATCCATCGCGGCCAGTTCGTCGCATTGCTTCGCCAAGGTTTCGAGCGCGAGCAGCCGCTCACGAGCGTGATCGCCGGCTTCACGCAGGCAGCGCGTAAACGCGTCGGTGCTATCAACCAAAGTGACCGATGATTGTTCCAACAACGAGATTTCACGCAACGTGTGCGTCTGATCGAGTTGAACGAACTTTGCGTCCAACTGGGTAACCACTGGCAACGCCAGCCATGGGGCGACAAAACGCAATCCTTCCAAATGCACCTCGCAATCGCGTTTCAATATTTCCGCCCAACGGGTGATTTCTTTCTCTTCATTTGCCAGCGCAGTCGCAATTTGAGTTGCCTGACTCGTGGCGTTTTCTAATAACACAAACGCGGCGCGCAGGTTCGTCGGCGCTTGCGCCAGTTCCGTATCAAGTACCGCTAGCAATTTATTTTCCGGAAGCAAGTTTTGGAGAATATTTACCGTGTCGAGCAGACCGGCAAGAATTTGGGGCGTGAAAATCTTCTCATCAGCTTGTTCCCGCAAACCGGCGGCGAGCGTCAGCAAATGGCCGGCGAGGTTGCCGCTGTCCACGCTGGAAATGTAGAGCGGAAGCAGCGGTTTCAGCGTTCGCGTCTCATACCAGTTATAGAAATGCCCGCGATGCCGGTCAAGCCGCTGCATCGTGGCGAGCGTGGCTTGCGTGCGTTCAATCAAGCCCCCCACCGAAAGATAGCCGAAATCGCGTGCGGCCAGATTGGCGAGCAGCGCCAGGCCCATGTTCGTGGGCGACGTGCGCGTGGCAATCAACGGGGCGGGAATTTCCTGAAAATTATCCGGCGGCAACCAGTTCTCCAGCGCACCGACAAACGTGTCGAAAAAATGCCACGTCATGCGCGCCGTGCGCCGCAGAAAGGTCAGCTGCCCGGACGTCAGATTGGGCGTCGCCAGTTCAATGGGCTGGCTGATCCTCCAGGCGATCCAAGGTGCCACCAGCCAGACCAGCGGGAGCGGCAGCGCAAAGAAAAGTTGAGCGGGTTGCCGAATGATCACGCAGAGTCCGATCGCCAGCGCGATACCCGGCGCAATCCACATGGTGGCGTAAAAGTCGGCGAGGTCGGCGCGCTTGGTCCGCTCCGAATCACTCGACGTTTGCCATTCGAGTAGGCGTCTGTGGGTTACCAGCAGCCGCACCAGCGTCTTGCAGATGGCATCCACGCTGATGAATGCGTCGTAAACCAGAAAGGCCAGGGTGAGAAAAATCTGGCCGAGCTGCCGTCCGCTCGAGCTGGCCACTCCATGCAGATGCAGCACCCACGGCAAATCTTGCGGCTTCCGCACGGCATTGACCAAGGCTGCCAGCAATCCGGGCAGCGCGATGATTCCAATCACCACCAGGAAGCCAATTCCGGTAAGTTCCGGCACAAGCAGCCAACTGCCGAGCAACATAAGCAGCAGCGCAATGGGAACGAGGCTGCGCCGCAAATTGTCGAATATTTTCCATTGCGACAGCACTGAGAGCGGATTGGCAATGCGCCGGGCGTCCGAACTCGGCACGCGTGGTAAAAGCCATTGTGTAATCTGCCAGTCGCCGCGAATCCAGCGGTAACGCCGGTCCATGTCCACGTTGTAGCGCGAAGGAAATTCTTCGTAAAATTCCACGTCGGAGACGAGCGCGGAACGGGCATGACACGCTTCCAGTAAATCATGACTAAGAATTGTGTTCTCGGGAAAACGTCCGGCCATGGCGCGCTGGAAGGCGTCCACATCGTAAATCCCTTTGCCGATGAACGAGCCTTCGCGAAACACATCCTGATAAACATCGGAAACTTCACGAGTGTAAGGATCAATGCCCGCGTCGCCGGCAAACAGCCGGACGAACCATGACCGCCGCGCGCTCGGCAAACTCACCCCGACGCGCGGTTGGAGAATACTGTAACCTTCGCGCACGGTGCCGCGCGCGGTGTCAAACACTGGACGATTCAGTGGATGCGCCATCGTGCCGACGAGTTGACGGGCAGCTTCGCGCGGCAACTGCGTGTCCGTGTCGAGCGTGATGACATATTTGATTTCCGACAGAATGGCCGTCTCGCCGACGATTTCAGAAAAGCAGTCGCGCGCACCGCCGCGCAGGAACGCATTGAATTCCATGAGCTTTCCTCGCTTGCGTTCGTAGCCCATCCACAAGTTTTCACCGGCGTTCCAACGGCGCGGGCGATGAAACAGGAAAAAAAGATTTTGGCCGGCGGACGAATGTTTTTTGTTCAACGACTCGATTCCAGCCCGTGCCCGCTGAAGCAAAATTTCATCGCCCGGCAAAGCCTCCGTCGGGGCATCGCGGAAATCCGTCAGCAACGCGAAGTGAAGATGCTCGTCCCGATTCGCAAGATGATGAATCTCCAAAGTCTCGACCAGGCGATCCACGCCGGCCATGCTCGACAGCATCGTGGGCACGACGACCATGGTGCGGCAATCTTTCGGAATGCCAGCGGAATAGTCCATGCGCGGGAGCAGGCTGGGTTTTACCAGCAAAGTGGACAGCCAGTTCATCAACGCCACCGCCAGTTGGCTCGCGCATAGCAGGAAAACCAGCGTGAAGAAAATGAGTTTCCAACCTTGCAGTTCCAGCGTCAACGACTGCCGCACAAAACCAAACGTGGCCAGCAGCGTGAGCAAGCCGATCCCGCCGGCGTAAAAAACCAGTGGAAACCGGTGTATGCTTCGTTCCATTGTGGTCTGCCACGGCCAACGGACTCTTAGATTGCGCGCTAATTGGGGCTGACCTTTGTCTATGAGATGGAAACCAACATGGGTGGTGCGGTCGCGGGTGCCATTTTGCCGGGCACTGTCCGCAGCCAGTTGGATGGCGCGCTGGGCGACTTCCGCTTCCGAAAATTGACCATGCCGAGCCAGAAATTCGACGGAATGCCGGTAGCGATCACGTGTGGCAAAATCCATCAAGCTGTAAACATCGGCTGGATCGGCTAGCAAAATCGTTTCGACCAGGCTAAGGTTTTCCACGAACTCCTTCCAATCCATGGCGCTTAAGAAACGAAGACTGGTAATGCTGTGACTGACGGAAACCTGGTCCGCCGCCTGATTCTGACTTTCCAACTGAACGAGTTGTTCGATGGACAAGCCTTGTTGACCCAGCCGCTGTTCCAGCCAGCCGCGGGCCAGATGCAGCACCGGGCTTTGTCGCGACAAGCGCTGGCAAAATTCCGCCACGAACGAACTGGACAACGGCAGCTCGGACTTCGCCATGTCCGCCACCACGATGACGAGGTGGGACGGATCCTTCTCGGCCATCTCCTGCAGACGGTTCACCCATAAATCCGCCAGGTCGCGATCCGCCCGGGCGAGGTTCAGCCGGGTGGTGACGCGCTGGAGATTTTCAATCAATCCCAGGCGCAACATGATCGGAATGGCCCACAGCTCTCCAAGTTTCAAGGAATGCACCGTTTGATAAGCGGCGATGAAGGCGCTCAACGGTTCCGCATCAATCTGGGCATCCACATGCGAGATCAATTCGAGCACGATGTCATAAACGCGCGGCAGTCCGGCGGAAGGACCATTTATAAGGCGGGGCAACTCCTGGCTGTAGCCACGCGGCAAATGCCGCTTGGCCATTTGGATCTGCTCCTCGATCAGGTAAAAGTTATCGAGCAGCCATTCGGCGGCTGGGGTAATTCGGCGGGACGGATCTACGGCGATGGTGTCCCGGTTGAAGGTTCTGAGGATGTCCTCGTTTTGCCCCAGACGGCTCAGCAGCCAGTTGGAACCACGCCTGGTGACGACCGTCTGAGTGGCCGCGAGCGACTTGGCATGGCGCGCGAGTTGTTGGACGCTGAACATATCAGCCCGCAACGGCGGCTCATTCGCGCCACCGCGCGGGCGTGCCAACCCAGCCATCCATTTGTGAAAGCGCAGTGGCAGTGGTTGCATGTTCTTGGGGAATAACTATTCAACGTTCAATATGATGAAAATGACTTAAAAAAACTTCATCGCACTGCCGGGCCACAGCGAAATCCCTTTCAGTGATCCCTCCTTCGCCATGCGTAGTGAGCGTCAACGTCACCTGATCAAACTCAATATCAATTTTTGGATAACGAGTGATTTTTTGAACATTCCTTGCGATGTGGTTGACGAAAGCGAGACTGTTCACAAATCCATTAAAATAATAGGTGCGGCCAATGGTTTTTGACCCTTGCGACCAGTGCGTTACGGTATTAAAGCTGGCCTTGATTTGTTTGGGAGTGAGGACTGCCATAATAAAATATTCCCGATTCCTGCCTTAGCCAGTGTCTGACCGACGCCGGCAAATCAGTCGCGGCGGATCACGCTCGCACAGGTATGGTTTCGAGGTTGAATTTGTTACCGCATTGTTAAGCGATGGCTCAATCTTTCATATGGGGTGAAACCCCACAGTCAATTACAGGCGATTCGATTTAGGGAACGAACCCGTAAACCGCCATTTTTTTTTGGCTGTCATGTGCTGCGAATGCGCGGCAGAAATGGTTTGAAGCTATTCACGAAGTTTTTGATTGAGCTCATCCATTCGGATCATCCCAGTTGAGACATCATTAAAGCAGATTCATCGATGCCTCGCGTGGGGCTCCGGCCCGATTGAGGTGACCAACTGAATCCTGTGAAGGGCGGATTGTCACCCTGCAACTTCCTCCCGTTGCCATTCTTTAGATGGTTCGGCGTCTGAATGGTTCCGTCGCGTCCGCCCTCGGGGATCGTTTCATCTGCAAAAAGAGATTTCATAACTTTGGGTGCTTCTTCAGGTGCTTGGCGATATCATCTTATTCGTCTGGCTGGTTTAGCGCCGCACCACTACCAACACGACGATGGCATTGAATCCGGCATCACTTTACTCTGAAAGCTAATCTGTCGAGCGAGCTTCAGCCATGGGGTGTTACCCGACTACAAAATAATATTCGGATGATTGGACATTCGTTGCCCTAGCCAGTGGCGTTATATGATCCTGACTCTGGTTATTGCCTTGATGTTTAGTTCGAGGCGAACATAATGAAATCAGCCGTTTGCGTACTCTTTGGAATGGGCAGAAAGTAAATTTTGAGCGTTTCGGGATACAAATATGGGATACAAAACAGATTTCTCGGTTTTGTTTATTCGCAAACCGTTAATTATCAAGTGGAAGGGTGGCAGAGTGGTTGATTGTACCTGACTCGAAATTTATTATCGAGTTTTCATTTTGCATGGAACCATTTGGACTTCAACGGACTCACGACCTCAACAAAAAAGTCGAGAAGGACTCGTCTGGACAAATTTGGCCCCAGTTTCACGGCTGCGGGATACAAAAAGGGATACAAAGGCATGTTGAAAAGAAATCGCATAGTTAACCGAGTAGATAGCGAGCAGGTTGCGTGTTAAGTCAGGTAGTTGGCGGATATTGTTAGAAACCTCTTGAACCCCTTTAAAATCAATCTTAAAATCCCCTTGTAAATTGGGATATTGGGGCTGGTTGTCGGTGAAGACCTTGTTCGATTCCGGCCCTCGCCTTCAACTTCATTCCGGTGATTGACAGTCATCCTCGAGTAGGCCGCAAGGCGGCTATTGAAGAAATTGTTGAAGGTTTCATTGAAGATATTTCGGATGGGATTCGCGGATTTTCGGCAGTGGTGCAGTTTGAAACGGCGACTTCACATTTTCCATTGCATCCAGTCCGAATCAGCGCGAAGTTGTAACATGTCGTATGAACCGGCACGAACATTTCCATTTTAGCGTCACTGTTCAAACATGGGAGTTATTTATGGTTTCGGCAATGCGGAGACTTGCGTGGGAATGTCAGCCACAGATCAATCGCCAAATCGCGGCGGCCGGAACGGGCAATGACCAGTGGAAACGCAACCAAGGCAGGGCAACATTCTATTTCACAAGCACCGCCAATCGAAGCGAGTTCCTTGGCGAACTATCCCTGATATTCCCGACCGGATGGGAAAAAATCAGTCATGACGAAAAGAGAACGGCACCGCGCCAAAATTGAAGCCGTTCTCGTTCTCAATCCCTGCCTGTTTTAATTCAAATTAGGACACCGCCAGAGCAACATGAGCGGCACCTATTTGCCTCTGCAAAGGCCGAAAGCTCCGCCAGAGCGGTTTGTTCCAAGTTGCGTTACTATCTGTGATTTGCCACCAAGCCCGCCACCGCGAGGGCTTCTGAGATGTTTGCCAACGATCCCGTCAGATCCTCCGAAAGTTCAGCGTCGCAGCAATAGGACGGCAACGACGATGATCAGCAATAGACCGAACCCGCCGCCACCAATCCAGATAGCGCTGCCCATAATCGGTGAAAATAATAGAGTCATATAATTTGGATTTAGTTTTGAATGGAAAATACTTTGCCATTCATTCTGATATGAAGCTACGAGATGAGTCGGACCGTTGCCATGGGGTGTTACCCTATCTGAATGAAGCGCCAGCGCTGACCGCCTGGCAGGTTTTATGGTTCAAGCAGCCGCCGGACCTCTTCCCCCGTAAGCGTTTCCCGTTCGAGCAGTGCTTGTTCGATACTTTCCACCCCGGCGCTCCTCTGTATTAAGAGTTCGGCTGCTTTGGTTAATGCCTCTTTTAAGATCCGATTGATCTCGGCTTCTGCGGCCGGCTGTTTCGGTTCGTAATACATCTCGGTGCCCATGCCCCACTCGCAAACCATGGCGGAGGTTATGTCCCGGGCAACGGACATGTCGCCGGCGGCACCGTTGGTTATGGTAGCAAAACAAAGATTTTCAGCGGCCCGTCCGCCCATCAACATGCAGAGCTGCTCCATCAGCAGGTCTTTGCTCTGGATATGGGCATCCTCCTTCGGAAGTAGCATGTTGGATCCCAACGACTGATTGCGAGGCAGGATGCTGACTTGATACAGCGGCGGCAACAATTTGCAGGTAAAGTGGACCACCGCATGACCCGCCTCATGGCGGGCTATGATCCGCCGCTCTTCCAGGTTTTCCACCATCGTGCGACTGCGCCCATACATGACCTTGTCCCGGGCGTAAGTCAGCTCGGCCGGGGAAATTTCTGACACCCCTCGCGTCACGGCAGTGATGGCGGCCTCATTCAGCAGATTGGCCAGGTCCGCCCCGGTCATTCCAAAGGTGGATATGGCGAGCGCCCCCAATGATGCCTCCGGTGCCATGATGGGCTTCCCTTTGGCATGCACCTTTAAGATGGCCAGTCGCCCGCTGGTGTCTGGCTTGGCCAGGTAAACTTTTCGGTCGAAGCGCCCCGGTCGCAACAAGGCCGGATCCAAGTCTTCAACCCGATTGGTGGCGCCAATGACCACCACGCCGGTTTTATCCTTGAAACCATCCATGGCCACCAGCAGCGCGTTTATGGTCTGCCGGCTCTCCTCATGCTGACTGTCGTTGCGTTTTCCACCAATCGCATCCAACTCGTCAATGAAGATAAGGGCGGGCCGGTTCCACATCGCCTTTTTAAAAAGTTTGCGCACACGTTTGGCACCCACACCGGCATATAGTTCGATAAAGTCGCTGCCGCTCATGTTGAAAAAGCTGGCATCGGCCTCGGCAGCGATGGCTTTGGCGAGCATCGTTTTTCCTGTGCCTGGGGCACCCACGAACAAAATGCCCCTGGGCAATTTGCCGCCAAGCGCATGTAGTTTTTTTGCGTTCTTGAGAAATTGGACCACCTCCATTGCCTCGGCTTTGGCCTCTTCGATCCCCGCCACATCGGCCAGCCGAACATCCGGCTTTCGGTAAACGCGGCTGCGGAAGCCGGCGGCGGCGCTGGACTGCACAAAAACCATCAGGCAGACCAGGCCAATGAGGAATGCGCCATACCCCACCATGGAACCCGCTGCGAAAATTGTGTTCCGGGCCGCGGAAGGATGAACGAAGCCGACCTGCACGTTGGCCAGGGCTAGCATGGCAGCCATGTCCGCCGAGTCAATATAGGCGGTCACGTTGACAGTCAGGTTGGTGTTTCTGCCTTCAATTTCGCCCTTTATCTCAAACGTCTGGGTTTGCCCGGCTGGCGAGACATAAAATTTTGCCCGGGGGTGATCTTTGATCAGCTGGAGCAGATTTGAAACCCGGGTCTGCTCCATCGTGACTTGAACCGGTCTGGGGCCGGCGGCAGGTGCCAACAGACCGGAAAACGTGACCCACCCGACGGCCAGCAGCCAAATCATCAGGCCGCCCGTCACGGTTTGCTGAACCAGGTATTTCCAGCGTGCTGGCAGCCTGCTTTTGAAGAGGAGCAGGCATGCGGCGGCAAAAATAATCACTGCAATCAAAAGCTCACGCAGCATATTGGCCTTTCAAGCAGGACGAACGTGCCAAGATACCCTTCACCGGTGGACGATGCGCGGTGCTGGACCGTGAAAGGAGAATGAAATCACTGACGGTGCGACAGACCGCAGATTGGAATGCTGTTTGAATAGATAAGCATAACGCTCATAAATTTTGACCGCGACTAGGACATTCCTAGCCGCAACAACGCTGGACGATGAGACATGAGCTTTTCAACCGGAATGAGAGTCAAAATCAGGATTCAGCGAATGGAGTTGTCTCCCGGCGCACGTTCAACCGGACCGCTCCGCAGTTGGCATTGCAGGGCTAAACCGGAAGTTGATCCCGTTTGCGAGAATTTGATTTTACCCATGACAAATTAATATTCCCCGGAAAGCCTTCCTAGCGATATGGGATGTTCACCCCAGCAAGCTTGATCAACTCGGGCGCGATTATGTAATCTTCCGCGAGTAGAACAGTGATTCGCTCTTAAATGTTCAAGACTTGGTTGCGGATGACCGGTTCCCATTCTTTTTTGCGGCTTCGATGGTGGCAGGGATCTGGGCGGTTACGGCGGTGCCATGACCGGGCGTGGATTTGATCGAGAATTTGCCACCGACCATCTGCAATCGTTCCCTCATGCCGAGCAATCCCAATCGTCCGTTTCCTTTCGTGCGGAGGATGCGTTTCACATCAAAGGATTTGCCATCGTCGGTTATCGTCAGGCAAATCCAGTCCGGCAGTTTTTTAATTTGAACTTCCACCGCGCTGGCCTGCGCATGGATGCCCACGTTATTGAGAGCTTCCAGAGCGACGCGATAGAGGACGGCACTCTGGTCGATGGGCAGTTGGTTTACCGCCGCGTAGGCAGTCAAACTCGCCCGCACGCCCGTCCGCTTCATAAAATCCTTCATAAAAGTATGCAGCGCGGGAATCAGTCCCAAATCATCCAAAACCGTCGGGCGCAGTTCCACGGCGAACCGATGCACCATGGCCAGTGATTTTTCCACGAGCTGTTGCGTCTGCGCAATTTTCCGTCGTAGGCTTGTGGGATTGTCCGCTGGCTTCGGAGTCAAGGACGCCAGATGGACACTGATACCCACCAAAGTTTGCAGGACCGTATCATGCAGTTCGCGGCTGATGCGCTTCCGTTCCACTTCCTGCGCGAGCAGAATTTCGTGGGACAATTGCCGTAATTGTTGCTCGCTAGTCTTGAGGGCCTGCTCCAGCGCTTTGCGCCGGATTATTTCCTGCTCCAGTTTCCGGTTAGAGGCGGTCATTACCTCCAGACGGACTTGGGCTGCCTCCGCAACTTTGCGCGCGGTGATGTCCACCAGAGCGGCGCGACATTCCTGCAGGTTGGGCGAGCGTTGAGCTTCGATGTTCACGAACCGGAGCGGTTGGCCTTTGCCAGCAAACTCAAAATCACCGGATTGTTTGGCCTCGCCTGCAAAAACTTGTTCAAGAAAGGTGCTGAAAGCCGGACGAAACTCGGCGGAAACCAACCGACCAAAAGACTGGCCCACCAAACGGGAACGTTCGATTCCGACCAGCGTTGCCCCGGTCAGATTGGCCTGAAGAATGGCACCTGTTGCGGCAAGTGTAAAATAGCCGCTCGGTGCAAAATCATAGAGGTCGGTGTAATTCTCCAGCGCCACCTCAAGCTCATCCCGGGCTTGCCGCAACTCGGCGTTCTGCATTTCAAGTTCAATCTGATGGACCTGCAATTCGTGGAGCAGCCGCCGGGAATCCGCTCCGGTCTTTGCAATGCCAGCTTTCAATTTCTTCTGCTCTCGCAACTGGGCTTCAGCCCGACTGCGCAGTTGGGCGGCCTTGGCTGAAGATGGCGGTTTCTTTTGCATGGTGCGGATGCTTCACTATTTGCGCGAGCGCCGCGCTTTGCCAGCCGCCTTGGTTCGCTTCCCGCCAGCCGCTTCTGATGCCGCCCGCTCAGCAGAATCTTCTGCGACACGCTTCTCCAAAGCCGTGTGCTTGCCGCGCAACTTCCCCTCCAGCTTCTTGGCCACGGTGATGTTCGCGAAAGTGATCACCACGCCGTCAATCCGGTCGTCCATCGTGCGGTAGGGCATGATGCGCACCGTGAACCAGCGGCCATCGCGCGCGCTGATGGTTTTTTCCACGGCGGCCAGTTTCTGCAATACCACGAGTGCATCATCGGCCAGTTCCGGATAGTGCAAATCCGAGACCAAGTCGGTGATGGGCCGGCCCGCGTCGCCGGGGATGAGCTTGATGATTTTCGTTGCCTGCGGGGTAAACCGCCGCACATTGAGTTCCTTGTCCAAAAACAGGGTCGCAATGTCCGTGCTGTCGAGCAGGTTCTTCATGTCGTTGCTGGTGTGCGACAGCTCATCCACCTTGACCTGCAACTCCGTGTTGACCGTCTGCAATTCCTCATTCATGGATTGCATCTCCTCCTTCGAGGTAGTGAGTTCCTCGTTGGTGGACTGCATTTCTTCATTCGTGGATTGCAATTCCTCGTTGGTGGAACGGAGTTCCTCCTGTGAAGTCTGCATCTCTTCGTGGGTGGCCCGCGCCTCGCCGCGAACCTGCAAAAGCTCCTGCTCCAATTCCGCCACGCGCGGGCTGCGGGCGTCAGGCTTCGCGCGCCGGACGGTCGCCTTGGTCGCCACGGGCGCGGCCACATCGGTGAAAACAATCATCATCAAACCCTGCAACGGCCCGGATGCATCAAGCCGCCGGACGTTCACATCCACGCACTGCGTGCCGCCGTTCGTCCCGATCTTGAGTCCGTGCAGGGTCACGCCTTCTTTTTTCCGCAATGCCTCCTTGAAGGCGTTCACCAGTTCATAACGCAACCCTTCGCGGGCCATGGCAAAAATATTCAAGTTGGCCTTGCCGGCGGCGGGTTCCAGGTATTTGCCGGTCCGGCCGCTGATGTAAAAAATATCGCCCGCGTCATTGGTAAGCACGGCGGGCGGGGCGTAACTTTGCAGCACCAACTGATCCGCCAAAGCCTGGAGACTGGCCGACGGGTTGGTAGCCGGACTCGCCGCGGAAATGACCGGGGGCCCGGCGGTAAAGGACGAGGGAAAAACAATCTGCTCCGGTCGCAGCACGGATTCCATCCGCCGGAAGAGCCGCGATTTGGCATTTAATGGGGCAAAAAGATGGGTGAAATCCCCAACCGTCTCCGCGCTGCCTTGAAACAATATGCCGCCGGGAGTGAGGCTGAAGTGAAACAGCGGAATCAGTTTCTTCTGCACCTCGGTGGTCAGATAGATCAGCAAGTTGCGGCAGCTTAAAATGTCCAGCTTGGTGAACGGTGGGTCCATGATGAGATTCTGCGGCGCAAAAATCACCATCTCGCGAATCTCTTTGCGCACCCGGTAGCCGTGTTCTTCCTTGGTGAAGAATCGCTTCAGCCGGGCTTCCGAAATGTCGGCGGCGATGTTGGCTGAAAAGATGCCCTGCCGGGCTTTTTCAATCGCGTCCCGGTCCAGGTCCGTGGCGAAGATTTGAATCGAAAACTTTCCCCTTGGCTTAATTTCTTCAAGCGCCTCCTTGAACACGATAGCCAGGGAATAGGCCTCTTCCCCGGTGGAGCAGCCGGGCACCCACGCGCGCAGCGCCTTGCCGGGCGGGCGACTCGCGAGCAACGCGGGAATGGCTTCGGCGGACAACTGCTCCCAAGCGGCGGGGTCGCGGAAAAAATTCGTCACCCCGATCAATAATTCCTTGAACAGCAGGTCCAGCTCCTGCGAATTCTCCTGCAAGTAGCGGACATAAGCCGGCATCTTTTTGATCTGGTGAATGCCCATGCGGCGCTCGATCCGGCGATAGAGTGTGTTCCGTTTGTAAAAAGAAAAGTCGTTGCCCGTGTGTGCGCGCAACAGAATGACCACCTTTTCCAGGGCGCTCTGCGCCTTGTCATCCAGCACTTCTTCACTCCGGGCCAGGAGCGGCGTACGTTGCAGATAGGCGAGAATTTTCCCCGGCAACTCTTCCGCCTTGGCCACGATATCCGCCAACCCGGCGTCAATCGCGCTGCGGGGCATGGAGTCGAATTTGGCCGTTGCCAGCTCCTGCACCAGCACCACGCCCGCCTTTTCCTTGATGGCGCGCAGACCCATCGTGCCGTCCGAGCCCATGCCGGAGAGAATCACGCCGACGCTGTGCTCCTGCTGATCCTGTGCCAGTGAGCGGAGGAAAAAATCAATCGGCAGCCGCATCCCGCGCGTCGTGGTCGGCTTGAGCAGGTGCAGGACGCCGTGCAGGATGGACATGTCCTTGTTCGGCGGGATCACATAGACGCAGTCCGGCCGCACTGTGGTGCGGTCTTTGACCTGGATCACCTTCATGCCCGTGACGCGCTGGAGCAGTTCCGGCATGATGCCTTTGCGCGTCGGATCGAGGTGCTGAACAATAACGAACGCCATGCCGCTGCCCGTCGGCACCCGCCCCAGGAACTGATCCAAGGCTTCGAGTCCCCCGGCGGAGGCACCGATGCCGACGATGGGAAACGTCGCGCTCGCGGGCAACGCGGACGTTTCCGGGCGAATAGTTGGAACGGTCTTTTTTTGTCGGCGTGACGATGATGACTTTTTCATGCGCTTATTTCCTGCGCGTAATCATGGCATCTTTGGTTCCGGTTGAACAGTGCGTCATCGCACGTTTTTTAATGGCTTGCGAGTGCGCTTTTCGGTCAGCGGTCGTCCGGCCATTTTTTATCCTCTGCCCGCACCAACCAACTCGATTAACTTGGGAGCGATTGCGTTCAAAGGCAGGATAAAATCAACGTCACCGGTCTTGATGGAAGTCTCCGGCATGCTGAAATCTTGCGAAGTGGGGCGGTCTTGCGCGATGACCTGGCCGCCGTGCTCCTTGATGATCTGCACCCCGAATGAGCCGTCGCCGTCACCACCCGTAAGCACCACGGCAATGGCGTTCTTTTGGTAAACTTTTGCCACTGAAGCAAACAGAGGTTCGGCTGACGGACGCGCATAATGAACTTTTTCCGCAACGGATGAGGAAAGTTTAAGTCGTCCGCCCTTGGCGACAAACAGGTGGTGATTGGGTGGTGCTACAAAAACGCTTCCACGACGTAGAATCTCGCCCGTATGCGCCTGCTTGACCGCCAAATGAGTGCGACCATTTAAAATTTCGGCGAGAATACTCTTATGCTCGGGAGCAAGGTGCATCACGATGGCAATCGCTGCCGGGAAATCCGCCGGCAAACCGCCAAGAATGACAGACAACGCCTTCAGGCCGCCGACCGAGGCCGCCATGGCAATGACGCAACGGGTCGGATTGCATGGAGTAACACGCATGAACAATTACAATACGGGGGCCTATTTCCGACTTCGCCTAAGTCTGTCGGCCACGGTAGAGATATTCTACAGGCGCTTCGCGCGGAATCCGCCCATGCAATAGACAATCAGGCAGATCAATAGAACGAGACCCAGACCACCGCCGCCGATGGCAGGACCTCCAAAGTAAAACCCGCCGCCACCAAACAAGAGAAGACAGATGAGAACAACCACTAATATATTCATACCTACAGGTTAACACCTCATCACTCTATTCATATGGGGTGAACACCCCATAGTGTTGACTGAAAGATTCATTCATTCTGCATGCTCGTTCACAAATAATCATCTCATTATTTGTTTCGAGAAAGGGACATCCGATGAAAGTTCTTCTGCGCAATAAGAAAACGCGCTTATACGCAAGCGCGACAGGGCAATGGTTAAAAGACCGCATGGAAGCCCACAATTTTGGTAAAGGCCTGCAAGCCTATGAGCATGCGAAAGAATATCTGTTGGAAGATGCCGAAGTAGTGTTTGCCTTTGATGATTTCACCGACGCTTTCACCCTGCCCGCCAGAAGTTTTTCGCCTGCTCCAATCAGGATTAATGACCCCGCCGAAGCAGTCAGGCTTGCATTGGGCGACGACCTTGCTAGAGCTAAAACACTATCCATAACACCATCTAAGTTACTTTGATTGATGGTGTTATGGATAATAACCAAATCCCGCCTGCCAGTGAACAAGTCGGCGCATCACGTCAGCACCCTTCAAGTCCGCCCCAGCGCGTTCTCGTGGTGGATGACAATGCCGATGCCCGGCGTTTTGTGGCCGAAGTGTTGTTGGATGCAGGCTACGAAGTGGAGACCGCCAACGACGGTGCGCACGCCTGGGGTACACTTCAGTTCAACACCTACGATCTTTTGATCACCGACAACTCCATGCCCAAGATGACCGGCGTGGAATTGCTCAAGAGTTTGCGCGCCGCGCGCATGGTGCTGCCTGTCATCATGGCCACCGGAACGCTGCCCGCCCATGAATTTGCCCAAAGTCCGTGGCTCATCCCAGAAGCCACACTCCTCAGGCCATTTACCAGGGATGAATTGTTAGAAAAGATAAAAACCGTCCTGAGCGCGAGCGACAGTCCCCGTGCACCAATGAATCCACCGCCCAACCGCGAAAGCTAGGCGCTGAAACAGGCCTGCGGACGTTGTGAGACGGTCGCAGGTTTTGTTCTGTCAAAGCTCCGTAAGGCAAACACCCCATAGCCCGAGCAGGGCGTTTTCACTTATTATCAAATCTATGGTCATCAATACCCTTTTGGCAACGAAACCCCAGCCCTTATCAACCAATGGTTCAGCTCAAGCCGTCATCCACACTGATGACGGAAAAAATGAAACTCCTACCGCGAATGGCGCAGGCAATGAACACCGCAGCGAGCCGGCAATCCGCGCCTCAGAACTTATTTACCGGCGATTGTTCGAAGCGGCCAAGGATGGCATCCTGATTTTGGAGGTTGAAACGGGACGCATCACCGACGTAAACCCTTTCCTGGTCAAATTGCTGGGCTTTTCTCGCGCTGAAATGATTGGTAAGACGGTTGGCGAACTCAGCCCCTTCAAAGACATTGAATCCAACAAGGTCATGTTGGAGCGATTGCAAAAAGACCGTTACGTCCGCTATGAAGACCTGCCACTGGAAACGAGGGATGGCCGTAAAGCTGCCGTGGAGTTTGTCTGCAATGTGTATCCCGCTGGCGACAAAGAAGTGATCCAATGCAACGTCCGCGATATCACGGAAAGGAAACGGTTGGAGGAATCTCGACGGGCCAGTGAGGCACGCTATCGCACACTTTTTGAGCACGCGCCAGATGGTATTCTCATTGCCGATTCCAAGGGATGCTATCTCGACGCCAACGGACGCATGTCTGAAATGCTCGGTTATACCCGCGACAAATTGGTCGGGATGGACGCCTCCCGAATTGTCGCCGAGACCGAGGTTGAACATATTGAGCCCGCTTTGATCGCGATCAAGGCCGGGACTGATTATCACCGGGAGTGGCAGTTTCGCCGCCAGGACGGTTCGTCCTTCGATGCGGACGTGGTCGTGACGACCATGCCGGACGGCAATCTGCTGGCCATTGTCCGCGACATCACGAAGCGTAAACAGATTGAAGGACAAGTCCGCAAACTAAACGCCGAACTGGAGCAACGAGTGGAGGAACGCACGGGACAACTGGCAGCAGCTAACCATGAACTGGCGGCTGCTAACCAGGAACTCGAAGCGTTCAGCTATTCGGCCTCGCACGATTTACGCGCCCCCCTACACCATGTCAACAGTTTCGTGGAACAGCTCAAGAAAGGCGCTGGGGCGTCGCTCTCTGGCGACAGTCTTCGTCATCTGGCGAGCATTTCACAATCGGCGAGACAGATGGAGAATTTGATAGCGGACCTGTTGGCCTTTTCGCGTTTGGGAAGAGGGACGATCCAAACGTCGGACATCAATCTTAATCAACTCGTCAAAGAAACGATTCATGATTTAAAGCAAGAAACCCAGGGACGGGAAATCATCTGGACGATCGGCGACCTTTCGACGGTACGGGCCGACCCTGCTTTGTTGCGAATAGTGATGGTCAATCTCATCACCAATGCAGTCAAGTTCACCGGGACTCGCTCACCGGCCAAGATTGAAATCGGTTGCGTTCCCGAAGGTGACAAGGAGACGGTGGTCTTCATTCGCGATAATGGCGCGGGTTTCGATCCAGAATATGGTCATAAGTTATTTGGCGCATTCCAACGTCTGCATAGCCAGGACGAGTTCAAGGGGATCGGGATCGGGCTGGCCAGTGTCCGACGCATCATTAACCGTCACGGCGGCCGGACATGGGCGGAAGGCATTGTTGATGGCGGCGCAACTTTCTACTTTTCACTTCCGAAATAGGCATGCGAGCAGGAGGAACGAACCCCAAACCGGAAACATCGCTTACTCAAGCGGTGGGCAGCGCAGTAGAAGCGCTGAAAGCCCTCGAAAGCGACCGGTTCGATCTCGTGACTACTGATTATTCTATGAAGGTGGTCAAGGGCGATGAACTGGCGCGGCGGATCAAAGAGCGCTGGCCTGACCTTCCCATCCTTATGATATCCGCATATGCGGATACACTGGAGGTTTCATGCTACGCACACGTAAATGCGGTTTTGGCCAAGCCATTCATGGCCAAAGAGCTCAAAGATGCTGTCGCCCGACTGTTAGCGCAATAGACACAGCGATGCCTAAGGTCCGAGAATTCCTCAGAGGATTGTAAATTGGGCCGAAAGAAACTATACCGTCTCACTAAACGGTTTAGGCATGGAAAAGTAAAAGGTCGCGCCTTTTTCTACTGCGCCCTCCGCCCAAACCCTGCCACCGTGCCGATGAATAATTCGTTGCACATTTGCTAATGATAGTACCTGTCTGGCTGACGCGAGGTATGGGGTGTTCACCCCATGTCGGAAATGTGGCGCCTTCACACAGCCTGCACTAAAATTCGCCATGTTTATCATCGGTCTTGGCACCGCAGCTCCGCCGCAACGCTATGCCCAGCGCGATTCCTGGGGCGCATTGCAAAACTGGCCAAAGTTTTCGCAACTCAAACCGCGATCCAAAGCCATCCTCAAAAAAGTCCTCTGCGGCGACAACGGCATCGATACCCGGCATCTGGCCCTGGAAACGCTCGCCGAAGTTTTTGACCAGACGCCGGACGATCTGCAAGCCCGCTTTGCCATATACGCGCCAGCACTCGCCACCGAAGCCGCTCGTCGCGCCTTGAAAAATGCGGACTGTCAGCCGGAGGAAATCAACGCCGTGCTCATCAGCACCTGCACCGGCTATTTGTGTCCCGGCCTCACGAGCTACGTCAGCGAACAGCTCGGCCTGCGTCAAAATATCTTTGCCCTCGACCTCGTCGGCCAGGGCTGCGGCGCGGCGTTGCCGAACTTGCGCGCGGGGGAAGCCATCCTCTCCGCCGGGCCGGCGAATAAAGTTCTCTCCATCTGTGTCGAAGTTTGCAGCGCCGCGTTTTTTGTTGATGACGACCCAGGCGTATTAATCAGCGCGTGCCTGTTTGCCGATGGTGCCGGTGCGGCTGTTCTTTCAAATGAACCTCTGGCCGGACAACGACGCCTTGAATGGAAATTCGCCGACTCACGCCTCGTCACCGCCGAACGCGATACCCTCCGGTTTGGTCATCAGAACGGAAGGTTGCGTAATATCCTGCTGCCTCAGGTGCCGCAAGTTGCCAGCGAACTTGCGGAAAAATTGTTTTCTGAATCACTGGTCGCTGCGGGTGTGAAGCGCGAACAGATTACCGGCTGGATTTTGCATACCGGCGGACGCGACGTGATTCTCGCGCTGCGCGACAAACTCAAATTAAGCGCGGATGACGTGCGCCACAGTTCCGCCGTGTTACGCGAATTCGGCAACGTCAGCAGCCCCACGGTTTACTTCGTTCTCGAACGCGCCCTGAACGACTCTGTGCCCGACGGCCTCTGGTGGCTGTCCACGTTCGGCGCGGGCTTCAGTTGCCACGGCGCATTTTTAGAGGTGAGTGTGGCGTGAAGCGGATCGTCCAACCTGAACTCCTTGATACGCTGCCGCCCGGCGATCCGCGTGCCACCCGCTCGCGTCAAGATTTGCGCCGCGTGAACGGCTGGATGCGCCACCACGACATCATGGCGGAGGTGCTGCAAAATACGCTGAACCATCACGCGCCTGGCCAAATCACCGAACTCGGTGCGGGTGATGGAAATTTCCTGCTCCGCGTCGCGCAAAAAATCAGAATGGGACGGACTTCCAGCCGGTCAGCTTCATTCAGCGTGCATGCAACCTTGCTCGACCGGCAAAAAATCGTGACGCCGGAAAGGCTCGCTGGCTTCGCCGCCGTGGGCTGGCGCGCGGAAGCCGTCGTGACCGACGTTTTCGATTGGCCACAAACTTCGGGTGGGGACGGGGTTGTTATTGCCAATCTATTTTTGCACCATTTCAAGGGCGCGCCGCTGGCAAAATTATTCCGCCTGATTTCGCAGCGCACAAAGCTATTCATCGCCGTCGAACCGCGCCGGACGCCTTGGACGCTGTTTTGCAGTCGGCTCTTATGGGTAATTGGCTGCAACGCTGTCACGCGTCACGATGCCGTCGTCAGCGTGCGTGCAGGTTTTTCCGGGCACGAACTTTCCGCGTTCTGGCCGGGTCAGCAAAACTGGCAGTTAACGGAACAACATGCCGGGGCTTTCAGCCATATCTTCATAGCGCGAAAAATCAGTTGAATCATGGCCATGGCAAAGCCCCTCACGATAGTCGGCGGCGGCCTAGCCGGCTTGACGCTTGGCATCGGGTTGCAACAACGCGGGATGGCGGTGTAACATGTTAATTGAGAGCAAAATATGAGCACAAGTTCATGCAACTGACCTCACCAAAGTCGGTGCGCGATGTTGCCTTTTTGCGACCGCAGAGTAACCATCGCTCGCAAGGATGTTGCACCAGTTTGGACACGGAGTTTTCCAATCGCCAAAGAGCCTACGACCCTGGGCGAACACCTCAAGAAGAAACGATTCTTGGCCGGGATGCGGCAGGATGAAGCCGCTGTAAAACTAGGGGTTAGCGGGCGCACCCTCAGTCTGTGGGAATGCGACAGGATATATCCGTCTTGGGCCTTCCAGACGCGTTTAATCGCATATCTAGGCTATGACCCATTCACCGAACCGACGCTCGGAAGCCCCAAACGCAACGAAACATCGTGCGTTGCCTTTTTATCATCAGAAACCTTGTCAACCATTGGTCAAAAACTTACAAAATTCCGCATGGAAATGAGGAAAACGCGGGGCCAGCTTGCGACCCAATTGGGCATCAGCGTCAAAACTATTTGGAATTGGGAAACCGACAAACGCAAGCCGTGCAAGAGCAAGTTGGAGAAGTTTAAACAGCTTGGTTTTAAGGAATGAAAGAAACCGATCTATGCCTATGACATTCCCAAGGTTAATCACCCTTGGACACTTCCCTATTTATCTTGGAAATACTGGCCTGCGCCTTTTTGATTAAACCGGTCAAATCAACTCCGATGCCATCAGCTATGCGGAGCGTCAGTTCCAGCGTCGGATTGCGAAACCCCCGCTCGACCAGACTTAACATGGATTGAGATACGCCAGAGCGCTTCGAGACGGTGTATTTCGACAGCTTGCGCCGTTCCCGCTCTGCTTTGAGGAGCCGGATGATTTCGGCACAAACCGCTTGATGATGACCAATGTTGGACACATCCGAGTTTTGCAGAAAATCGGCTTGACGGTTACTTTGCTATGGTCAAGTATTTGCGACACATGAATACGCCTATTGAATTTCTTCGCAGAATCGGCCAAGACCCCCACGCCAACGGCAGACAGACGGTTGCCCTCAACAACTGCCCGGACATTTTTGAACTAAAATCGGGCGACTTCGCCATCATCGGTATAGACATCACGGACACTGCCAAACCGAAATTGCCGCCGACCGCCGGGTGCGGTCCCGATGAGCGGATCGTTTTCATCCCGCGCAATTTGCTGGTGGAGGCCAAGTCGGATATTCCGAACGCCTAGCGCGGTTGCGCGTCTTCTGTTTGCTACGGTATAATGGCAGACAATGGAGTCAGTAAATTGGATTTTAGAACACTGGTTTGATCTTTTTCAGACGGTCGGCATTGTCGGCGGCCTTTTATTTACTGCCTACGCCGTGCGGAAAGACGAACGGGCGAGAAAAATCACCAATTTGATCGCGCTCAATGAGCGTCACGATTACATATGGAGCAAGTTCTACGAGCGGCCGGAACTGGCGCGTATCCTCAAAAAAGACTTGGATTTGAACCAACAACCGGTTTCCGATGAAGAATGGCTGTTTGCGAAAATGTTGATCATCCATCTGGACACCGTTCGTCGGGCAGCGAAGGCAGGAATGTTTGTCGAGATTAAGGGAATCAAAAGTGACATTCGCGATTTCCTAAGACTTCCCATTCCTAAAATGGCTTGGGAGAAAATCAAACCGTTTCAGGATGAAGAGTTCGTCGAATTTGTAGAAACGACTTTGGGGAAATAGCGGTTTCCAGCGGCATCAAGACCTTTCGTGGATGGGACCGCAATCCAGTATTATTCCGGTATCGGCACACTGCGGACGACATCAAAACCCGCTTGTGTCAGGCCGAAAATCCTATTCAAGCGATTTTCTAACGCATCGCGCGTCATTTCAATTTGCTTTGAAGTGACAGCCTGCGTCGCCGGGGTCATGGCACTCCTAGTTGAATCGGTCAATGCAATCAGTTTTTTGACATCTTCAACGACAGCATCGTGTTCTTTGATACCATCAGGAGAAGCAAAATTGATATTCGGGACTGGCAGTTCCTCTAAAAATTGTTTGCCGTGCGAATAATAGCCCCCTCCAAATACGCTTGTATTTGTGCGGATGATAGCCTCCGAAAGCGGGTGGCAAAGTACCGCCAAAATAAAGTAAATGGAATACTGCGTGCCTGGTTTGGGGCGAATGGCGTAATAGGGGCCATTACCACCACCTGAAATAACGACATTGTCGCTTTCATATCCGTATCTCGGCTCACGAGATAAGACCGTCGCTATGATTTTTTCAGAGTCGAACTTATCCAAGCTTTGAGCGCGGCCAAATTGATACCACTTCCGAGCTTTTGCATTGCCACCCAGGATATTTCGCTTCTTTAATGCCGACTCAAAAGCCCTAAAATAATCCCAGGTCAAAGGATATTTACTCTGTAACTCATTTTCGTTCAGAATCGTCATCTTTCCATCCACGGCTCGATAGGGCCAAATGATATATTTGTTCGCCTTTGGCGTCCCGAACGGGACGATTTGCGCGTCATGTAGAAAAGGATACAAAATGCCACGCTCAATTTTTCGCTCATCCCCATTCAGATCAGTGAACGACACATGCGTTTTGGATTCCCTTGTCGGGTCAATGACGTAAATTTTGTCGGCGCTGGTTTGCGCCCCGACAAATATCTCTGCGATGGAACCTAGCTTTGTCGAGTTGTTGGCCCGAATGAAGTCAAACACCTTGTCCACCTCATCAGACGCGAACCGCCAGGGAAGTTCGCCCAACTCGGCGGTTTTGAACTTATTCACTTCTCCATGATGCCCATACCGCCATAAACTAAGATCAGTAACGCGCTCTACGCTGACATTTGCGGACGGTGATTTAGAGCCGATGATGATACAGGTATAATTAGACGCTTTCGTCCCAAAAACTTGTTGCGCTCCGAAGTGAACGATTTCCGAAACATGCTTGCCCTTTGCAAGAAACTTACGAAGGTTAGCACCATTCTTAATGGTGAAGAATTTATTGGGAATGATAAAACCCAGCACACCAGTCGGCTCAAGCAAATTGATAGCACGTTCCGTGAAGAGTTCATATTTATCGAAGTTGTCAGTGTTCGCAGTAGAGTATCCGAATTTTTTATCGCGGTAGATTTCCACTTCTTCTGGTGAATAACCGACCATGTTTTGAATTCGGATATACGGCGGGTTGCCTAGAATGGACGAGAAACCGCCGCGATCCTTGATGAAAGGAAAGGCCTGTTCCCAATCGAATGGAACAACTTTCGGAACTAAAGCTGTCGCACTTTTGGGATACACGTCTTTCAAGGTCTTGCTCGTAACGAGGCTGTTTCCATGTTGAATGTTGCTGTCGAGGGACGGCAAGGACGGCAGCTTATGAGCCACAACGTAGGCTTTGATACTGTCAGCAGTTTCCCTTTCGATAAGTTTTAAGAGCAAACTGAATCGCGCGACTTCCACGGCCTGTTCGTCAATGTCCACGCCATAAATATGTTGAACGAGAATCCTTCGCCGTTCTTCAAGCGTCAGTTCCAAGCGACCCATCCCGGCCTCAAATAATCTTGGCCCAATGTGTTTGGCTACGCCGTCCTGAATATACCGGTCGCGGTAATAATCAAGAAAAGCCTGATACGCCACCAAGAGGAAGATGCCCGATCCGCACGCGATGTCGGCAGTAGTATAGGGCGCAAGCTTCGTAAGGGTTTTGCCGTCTATTTGCGCACGAATGGTTTTCTTGACTATATTTTCGACAATATACTGAGGTGTGGCACAAACTCCACCGCTCGCCTTCACTTCAGGTTTTAAGACGACTTCTACTTTCCTTTTTGGACGGATTTCAAGTGCTTCACCCAAAAGCAATTCATAAACCTCACCCAGAATTCCAGGCTCAATGACTGCGAACGTGTACGCGCTTTTGGGATAATATAGCTCTGTGATGATTTCACCTAGCACGCTGTCGCTAACGGCCAAATCGAGTGATTGGTCGCCATCTGACTTAAATAAACCTGAATTGTAGGCGGCGTCGGCGGCTTTGAGATGCACTTTTAGTGCTTGATATGCCCCTTTCCCCGCGAGCTTTTTTAATGCCTCGTATTTTTCTATGTCACGATCCTCGCAGATGCGGAGAAAAACCAGCCTCGTTAAAAAGCGTTGTGTTGCAAATGTAAGAAAGCTGCTACTTATATTTTCATTATTTGCGACTATATCTTCGGCCAATCGCAATCTCCATGACCGAATTTGTTTGAGAAATAGTTCATCAAATTGGTTTGTCCCTCGATACTCTGGCCTAACTTTGAATCTCTTATCAAAAGCGCCACTGTGAATGTATTCACGGGATAAAAGATCATAGATTTCATCAAAACGAGCTTCGTATTCGCTGAAGTGGATAAGCTTAAGCCGACAAATAATCGCATCATCTGTGTTGCTCGGTGCCGGGATACAGTCATATACGGCCAAGTGCGTAAAGTTCGTCAACACCGCGATTGGCATACTCGCGCTGAAGCCGTAGCGACGGGTTTGAAACGCGGCGTCCTTATCTGTCTCAATATGCGTTCCGGGCTTCTTAGCCTCTACGAATAGCTTCCGTTGTCGCGCTACACGCAATTCATAATCGGGCTTTTTGTTGAGCTTTTCTTCGCCAACCTCTACCGTCGCCTCTTCGATGACATCTCGTTGATCTTCTGGTAAATTTGTTCCATTTCGCACATTCCATCCGAATGCCTCCAGAAATGGCGTGATGAAATCCGTGCGTGCCTGCGTCTCATTATAGCCGCTAGAACCAGAGGTATATGTCGCCTCGTTTGCAACGAATTTCGCTACAAGCTTCTGAACTTTTTCTTTGGCGATTTCCCGTGTCATAGAATTATTTATTAAATGACTTCTTCTTACCCCGCGTTCTACGTCTCATTCGCATCTTGTTCCAAATACCCTTAAGAAGGTTGCATTCGGCATCTGTAAAACCAAGTTGGCCTTTCAAAATCAACCGGTCGTTTTCTTCTAAAACTTCTTCTAAGCCACCAGCCCTTATTCTAGCATCAATTTCCTTGATAGAGAGTCCTCCCCCAAGAGTCTTTGGCATGAGCAACCTTTCCGCTTCTGTCGGTTCAAGTTCCAATACGCCGCCGCCATAGCTGCGACCTTCAATTTCTGCCGAGGCACCGGTCAGATGGGTGTATAGACTCGCCGCCATGACTGAAGGATCGGCCTTGCAATTCATTCGATGAATCGTATCGGTAGAGGTTGCTTTAGTCTGATTCAAGACAGCTCGCGGAAAATCATAGATTTGACGAAAGAGGAAACAATCCGGTTTCCAGACTGTCGGCACCGAGAACCAAGGCGTGCGAATAGAACACTTGTATCCTTCATGGATTTTATCAGCTTCGCCTTGAGCGATGTAACGGCGCACATCTTGAGAAAGTGAACCATTGGCATTAGGCGGAACATAAAATAGATAGATTCGGCTATTCTCCCGAACCAGTGTCTTGAAATCACTACCAGAAAAGATCGCTCCTTCGAGTTGTGCCGAACGTCCGACCAGCGGCAGCTTGTAATCTTGTAAGCCATTAGCCACCGTTTGCTCCCGATTGAGGACGAAGAATTCATTTTTTCCAGTCACCACACCAACATCTATGGAAGCATGAGTTTTTAATTCCGTTACTTTTGAGGACTGCCGCAATTTTCGCATGAAATCTATCTCACGAGCCGTCAAAAAGTATTTGAGCCACTTCTCCGTATCGTGTTGGACAAACTTCTTGGTTTCGAGTTCTGGAGCCGGGCTTGATTTGAGCAATTCCGCCACGGTGTCGAATTCCGACATATTGATCAGACA
>Ga0265324_10000542_pt1 | contig 25830 bp, 27 predicted proteins | sample 41419metaG_FD_198634 | JGI IMG/M metagenome (GOLD analysis project Ga0265324, IMG submission 198634) | Rhizosphere microbial communities from Carex aquatilis grown in University of Washington, Seatle, WA, United States - 4-14-19 metaG | ecosystem: Host-associated > Plants > Roots > Rhizosphere...
CGCTCAATCACACCTGCGCCATGCTGAGGGCCAACATCAATCGCCTGTTCCGAAGGACTTGGTGCACGACCAAGAAAAAGGAATGCTTGGAGCAGCACTTGGCCGTGTACATGGATTTCCACAACCGCATCCTGCTCACGGGAACCTGAATTCCGAGTTTTTGGAAATATTTCTCAAAGCGCTAACGCTCGGCCAGCAACATCAAAGTGGGCCAGTTTTGCCCGTTTTCCATCGAGAAAACCTTTTCGCCGTAAGACCGGACCTGGGCCCGGCGGGCGGCAGTATAATTGATCCACTTCCAAGCGGGAGGTAAGGGAAACCATGATGGCGAATCGCAGTACTCTGGGGAAACGGATGGCGTCGTTCCTGGCGCTCGCGGCTTTTGCGCCGGCTATGGCCCGCACGCTCGAAGTGGGACCGGGCAAAGCCTATGCCCTTCCCAACCAAGCCGCCGCCATTGCCGCTGATGGCGATACCGTGGAAATCGCCGCCGTGAACTATGAGGGCGACGTGGCCGCCTGGAAGGCCAATGACCTGGTCCTACGCGGGGTTTCGCGGTACGCCCGCCTGCATGCTCCGGCGGATATCCCCAATGGCAAAGCCATCTGGGTGATCCAGGGGAAGCATACCACGGTCGAGAATATCGAGTTCTACGGCGCCGCGGTTCCGGATTTGAATGGCGCCGGCATCCGGCAAGAAGGGGACGGGCTCGTGGTCCGGAACTGCTATTTCCACGATAATGAGGATGGGATCCTGGGGGGCGGCGGGGCCGCCAGCGAGGTCGTTATCGAGAACAGCGAATTCGCCGACAACGGCCATGGGGACGGGTACAGCCATAACCTGTACATCTCCAATATCGCCTCGTTCACCTTCAGATTCTGCGATACCCACCATGCCAAGGTGGGCCATGACCTCAAGAGCCGGGCGCAGAAGAACTTCATCCTTTACAACCGCATCTGGGACGGCGCGGACGGAACGGCCAGCATGGAAATCGATCTGCCCAATGGCGGCACGTCCTACGTGATCGGCAACCTGATCCAACAGGGCCCGGCCAGCGAGAACTCCACCATCCTGAATTACGGCGCCGAGGGCCTGAGCAATACGGGCAAGGATCTGTACGTGGTGAACAATACCCTGGTGAACGATCGGACCGGCGGAGGCACCTTCGTCAACGTGGCTTCGGGCGGGACAGCCAAGATCGTCAACAACATCTTCGCCGGACCCGGGACGGCGATCTCCGGATCCGCAGACACCGCGGCGAATTGGATGGGAAACGATCCCGGTTTCCTGGACCGTCAGGGATACGATTATCGGCTGGCCGGGACTTCCCCCGCCATCGACAAAGGCGAGGATCCGGGAACGGCCGGGAGCTTTTCCCTGTTTCCGGTGTCCCAGTACGTTCCCAACGCCCAAGGCATGCCCCGTCCTTCCAAAGGGTCATTGGACATCGGAGCCTACGAAGCCGGGACCGCGTTTTCCACCGCGCTCCGGCCCGGAATCCGCATGGTGAAAGCCAGCCGCTGGTTCCTCCTCCGGGTCGATTTGGCGGGGCGGGCCTTGCCTAAGAGTCCCTAACAGAATGGGGACGATGAGATTGAATGGGGACGATGAGATGGGAACGGGAACCGCGGTGGCGAAGCTAAGCCGTTTTGGCGATCAGCATTTGCAGCAAATCCCCTACGGTGCGCACGGCCCGCAGGTCTTCCTGGGACAGGCGGATGGGAAATTGTTCCTGGAGCTCGATGATCATTTCCACCAGCAAAAAGGATTCTTGCACCAATTCCAGTAACACGGCGTTGTCATCCAGGCTTTCTGGTTTGCGTTTCAGGAAATTGGCCATGGCGTTTTTGAATGCTTCGCGGGTATGCGGATTTCCCATTTCAATCCTCTCTGTCCTGGTCGGATTCGGCTTCTTCCCCGGCATCGTTCCCGCCCAAGAGGACGTCCAGCCTGTCACCGTGCCGCGCCAGAACATCGGCATAGGCTTCCTTGTCCGCGGCGGCGTATCGCTTGAGCGTGGTTGCGATACCCTCCGCGCCGTACTCGGATTCCATCCCACGTAAGGCTTCGCGGATCCATTGCAAATGCCACTTTTCGTCTTCCATGATCAAGGCCAGGGTCTCGCGAACGGGGGCGTCCAGGCCGGGCAGGCGGCCATGGCGGGAATATTGGTTGATGACGCGGCGCTCGAAGATTTGGGTCAGGGCCAGCACTTCCATCAGGTTGGCGGGCATGCCCGCGGCCGCCAGGTAACGTTCCTGGTACGTCTCCTCCAGCTTGAGGGGAACGGCCCCCAGCTTGGCCAGGCAATCGGTCCATAAGCGCGCGTGCTCGGCCTCGTCGGCGAAGTGGCGGGTGAGATCCATCTGGATGGGGCCCGGCTTCATGGATTTGGCCAGCCGCCCGAAGAAAAGCGCGCCGGTGATCTCCGAGACCCGGTAGAAGCTGAGCAGCCAGATCTGGTTTTCCTTGTCCTTCGCGATGTCCTTAGGCAAGGGTCCTCCCTGTGCATGCCGCCAGCGACAGGTGCCATCCGGCGAGGCGATGCGACACGTAGCGGAATTCCCTGCGGCCTAACTCCGGACGCAACGCGGCCCGGCCGCGGCGGGCCATCGGATCGGACAGATGATAATCCGCCAGGATGCGCTCGCGGTTGCCCGCATCGGCCTTGAACAAGGCTTCTTTCGCGGTCCACAGCCGCAGCAAGGCTTCTTCGAAGCCCGTGCTTGCGGACGAAAGGCCGCGAACGGCCAAACGCGCGCGCTCCCCATCGGAAAGGAAGAAGCGGGCCGACTCGGGGCGCAGGGGCCGCCCGGCCTCCAGATCGACCCCCAATCCCTGTCCGGATCCGTCCAGGCAAGCGACGGCCACTGCCATGCCGCCGGAATGGGTCAGGGACATATCCGGGGCCGGAAAGGACAAGCCCGCCGTATCGGGTCCCCTATCCAGGCGCCGCAGCAGGCGGCGCAGGGCGGCGCGGCCCGTGAGCCAGGAACGCCGCCGTTCGGTTCCATCCAGGGTACGGTAACGCGCGAGTTCCCCCGGGGTGAGCAGGTCCACGGAAAGCGGGGCGAAGGCGACGGCCGCGCGCACGTCCAGGCCCAAGGCGCGGCGCCATTCCCCTGTCAGCCCGCCCGTTTCGAGGTAGGCGGAGATGCCGGGCAAGGTCTCAATCATGGGCGGCCTCGCGGCCCCAGCGCGTGGCCACCAAGCGGGCGCAGGCGTTACGGATGAGGGTTTCCGGATCGGGTGCGTGGTATTCGATTTCCATCAAGGCGGCCAGATTGTCATTGCGGATATCCTTATCGATGAAAAGCTGGCGCGCGAAAGGGGCCACGCTGGCCACGCTTTGCCGCAAGATGCCGCCCCCGAAGCTGCGCACGCCTTCGTCGAGCAATGCGAAGGCTTCGGCGTCCGAGAAAAGCGGCGGCAGGATGCGGCGCGCGCGGAAGCCGTCGTCGCGGCCGAATTCCGCGAAGGCGGCGTCTACCAGGCGGCCTAAGGTGAGGGATTCCCCGCGCGCGTGGCAAGCGTGGTAAATGCCGTGGGGCGCGCCTTGGCGCAGCACGCGTACTACCGCGGCGGTGGCGAAATCCCCGGTGACGAAATACAAAGGCGTTTCCGGTTTCCCGGGGACGATGGACATAAGGCCATGGAAAAAAAGCTTGAGGGTATTGTGGAAGGCGTTGTACTGGGTCACTTGGCCGGACTCGTTATCGGCGATGGCGGTGGCCAGGCGGCAGATCTTCCAGGGGAGATCCCGATGGGCCTGGAGCAGGTTTTCGGATTCCCATTTCGAGCGTTCATAATGGTTGGCGAAACCGTCCGCTTCTGGAAAAGGGATTTCCTCGATGGCCCCGACCCGCAGGCCGGAAGCGTATACGCTGCTCAATAAGCATAGGGAGGAGAGCGCCGGGCATCTTTCCGCGAAGCCCATCAGCTTTTTCGCGCCACCCACGTTGATCTGATCCGCCACGTCGGCTTCCACGTTGAATCGGATCACGGCGGCTGCGTGCACGATGCCGGCCACGGCCCGGGAATCGACTCCGCCGAAAGGCTTTGCGTCCTCCAAATCGCCATGGGCGAAAGCGAAGCGCGCCGACGGCCCTCCCAGCGCGCGTTCCAAGGCCTTCCGCTTGGCTTCGGCCGCGGCCGCATCGCGAGCGCGGCTCCAAAGGATCAGGGGAACATCGGTGGTCTCCGCCAAGCGGCGCGCCGCGCGGGATCCCAGGTATCCGTCCGCGCCGGTGATGAGTATGGCGCCTTTCACGCTTCCGCCTCGGGCAGAGGCCAGCGGGAAGGATCGCTTCCGAACGCTTCCAGGAAAGCGTAGATCCAGCGTTCCAATCCGAAGGCGATGCAACCGGAGAAGGCGTCCTCCCCGGCGCGCTTGATCCCGAAGGCTTCGCCGAAATAATTGCGGTGGAAGTTGATGGACCCGATGGCCAATGGCTCCGCGAAGACGGCTGGGCCGGGAGCCGCCTCCGCGGCAAGTTTGGCGGCAGCGGAGGTGGGCCCGCGATAAACCATCTCGTGCTTTACCGGATCGAGTTTCTGGAGCAGGTACTTGGGATTGCCCTTGGGGTTGAAGAAAGGGTCCATCGCCGTTTCCCAGGCGATGGGCAAGCCGATGGCTGCGAAAAAGGCCTCCAACTTTTCCCGGTAATGTTGCAGGAAATCCTTCACCTCGTCCGCCGTGCCCAGGCAGACGATTTCGCGCATGGAGAAATTCCATTGCCGCCGCAAAGGCAGGTAATGGGTCTCGCGCCGGAAGCAGGCCGCGCGGGTGGTGAGGTAGAGGGGCGCTTCCAGGATGCGTCCCTGGAACAAGGCGTAGAAATGGTAGCAGGCCGCCGGGGTGAGTACCTCGCGCACGGGCGCGGCCAGGGACAGGCGCAGGCTGCCGTCTTCGCCCAAGGGTTGGCCCTGCGCGAAGGCGGAGAGGTTGGCCGGATCGGGATCCAGGGTAACCGGGAAGGTAACCAGGTGCGGGAAGGAACGGAAATAGTCCAGGCGCGCCAGATCCCGCGCGGCGATGAAAGCCGGGAAGCGATGGGCTTCGGCGCCGCACTCCGCGGCCCAGGCCTGGAACAAGGCGTCGAGGCGGCGGAAAAGCCGCAGGGGCCCGCCGCTCAAGGAAGTCTGACCGGAGGGATGCCAGCGGAGGCCCGGCATCTTTCCCGGGTCGAACCGGGAGGCGGCTTCCATCAGGCGTTTCCGTTTCCGCCGGTTCGCCCGGGTTCGGCGCCGCCCGGGCCGATCCCCGCGCGGGCTCCCCAGAAGGCCGCATAGATGGACGCGACATCCTTGAAGGCCCCTGGCTTGAGGCCTTCCACGTCGATGGGAGAGCCTTTCAGGTTTTCCAATTCCAGGATCAAATCCATGACTTGCAAGGAGGTGATGATGCGCCGCTCGATGATGGGCGTATCGTCGGCGATGGCGGAGGCGGATACCTTGCCGGACAGGCGCGCGATGCGTTCCCGCAAGGCGTCCTTGATGGTTCGCGGATGCATCAGAACCAGCCGTCCTTCCAAAGGGAGCAATCGCGGCAGGCCGGGCTCTTGTCGTACTGGCGCTGGCTAACCGCGCGGCGGATCGCGCGCATGCGTTCCCCGTTCCACAGTTCCGCCAAAGTATGCGTTTTCACGTTGCCGATAATCTCTTTGCGCGCCCAATCGTGCACGCACATCAGCACGTCGCCGTTATGCAGAATGTTGGCCGTGGAGAAAGGGATGGGGCAATGGCCCATCCACTTGCGGAACGCGTAACGGCCGGCCTTGTAGGTCCAGGAGAGATCGCGTTCGGGAACGCGCATGTCCCGATCGAATTCCTCCATCGCGCCGGTGCGGTTGTTGGCGGTGTATACGAAGACGGGTACGCCGCGTGCGGCCCATTTCCTGCGGAAGGCATCCACCTGGGGCATATTGTCCTTCAGGCGGATGAGGCGTACGAACACGCGCGTCCCGGGCAGATCGGCGTTGAGCACCCGGTCCACGCCCGCCATCACGCGATCGTAGTCCAGGCCCACGCGCACCTTCTTATACACCTCGGGGCTGATGGCGTCCAGGCTCACGTCCAGCACGTCCAGGCCGCTCTGCTTGATCTTGGCGATATTGCGATCGTCGAGGAAGGCCCCGTTCGTCACCAGCTCCACGGTTACCTTGCCCTTGGTCTTCTCCTTGAAGTTCCGGATCTTGTCGAAGATATGCGGATCGAGGAAGGGTTCGTTCTGCAGCATGGGCACGAAGGTATCCACCTCCGGGCGTTCGGCGATCTCATCGGTGATCTTGTCGAACAGTCCCACCTCCATGCGGCCGCTAGGGAACACGTCCTTGAAAACGGGATACGGGCACATCTTGCAGGCGGCCTGGCAGGCGTTCACGGTCTGCAATTGGATGCCCATCGGGAACGGCAGCTTGGCCATGTCCCGGGACGGCGAATACTGTTTGTTGGCCCAGCGCATCTTGCCGTACAGTCGCCACTGGTATCGCAGCTTGCCCATCTTCTTGATCTTGGGGGTGGCTTCCATCAGGTTCCTTTACGGCTTCGCGCCCCGGCGCCCCGCGGTTATCAGACGAGCGCGGTTTCGAAGTGCAAGGGTAGGACGTCCAGGGCCGGCCCACGGTAACGGCCCGCGGGCGTCGTCACCAGCGCATCGATATCCGTAGGCTGGGCCATGAGGCCCTGGAAGGCGGCGCTGAGCGGATCTTTTTTGTCCAGGCCCACGGAAAGGAACGCGTAGCCGCGGCCACGGGAGGCGTTGTAAGCCTCGATGACCAGGGCCCGCAGCACGTCGGCGCGGCCCTCCGCCACGCAGAGGTTGACGGCGGTGAGATAGCGCAAGGCCCCGCCCGGGGGCGGCAGGGGCGCGGCCCGCAAGAAAGGGGCCGCCAGGTTGAAACCCATGCGCACCAGCTTAAGGTTGCGGGAATAGCGCACCACGCGCGTTTGCTTGAAAGAATCCTGATCCCAAAAGGCGACGAAGCCCAGCAAGCATCCGCGGCCATCGCGCGCCAACAGATAGTCTTCCCAGTCCAGTCCGGGAGCCTGATCCACCCATGCGGCCAGGCTTTCCGCCGTGAATACGGCGGCGAACTGGCGCCCGGGCGCGACCCGCCGCCATAGGTCCGCCATCTCTTCGCAATCGGCGCGAGTGGCGCGGCGGATGGACGCCCCGGCCGCCGCGGGAGGGCTGCGCTTCCAGAGCAGGCTTACGTTATGGGCCCGTAAGGTGGCGAAGCGCGTCAGCTCGGGCATTCCCCGCGGGCCTTGGGCGCGGCGGGCCATAAGGGCATTGCCCCCCAGCACGGTCATAACCGTGGGCACATGATCGCCGCCGCGTTCGCGGCAATACCCGCGGATGAATCCCGACAGGGCGTCCGCGGCGCCCGACCCGCGTTGGTCGGGGTGCACCTTGAGATCGCTGACGTACATGACGCGGGCTTCCGCGCCCGACAGGTAGGCGAGGCGCTCGGCGCCGGCCATGCAGCCCGCCAGGCCTCCGCCGGGCGCGTCCGCCACGGCCAGCCGGAAGTCCTTACCCTCGATGCGGTTCAAGGCGAAGAAGTCCGGCGAGCGATCCACGCGCAGGCCGATATCCCCTTCCATGGTGCAGGCTGCGGTCAGGTCGATTAGGGCCCGATTGTCCTCCGGTGTCGCGAGGCGCGGATGCCAGGCCGCGGCTTTCGCCGACTTTCCTTCCGTTGTCTTCTCGCTTCCCTCCGCATTCATCGTGCTTTTTGCGCTTTCATCGTTCATCCTTACGGATGCGGCAGTAGGCGAAGCGGCTCTGCATCAGGCTGCGGTCTTTCTTGATAAGCTCGTCCCCGGCGGGATCGAGGGGGAAATGGGCCGCGAAGCGGGCGGGCACGTCCGTCCAGCCCACGAAGTTGCGGAAGCAGAGGATCGCTCCCGGCTTAGCCGTGCGCAGGATTTCCGCGAACAGGTCCTCCAGCATGGCCGCATCGTGCCATTCCCCGATATTGGAGAGCGAGAAGCCGTCCAGGCTGGAGGCTTTCTGGGCGCGCAGGTATTCGGTGAAGGTCGCGTCGACCAGCAGCAGGCGCTCGGCGGACCCCGCCCCGGCGGCACCCCCGTCCTCGAGGTAGGGGGGTAACGCGCCGGGTACGGTGGGATCGTAGCAACCCAGCACCAGGTAATGCAGGAAATAATTCGCGCGCGCGGGTTGATGGCGCAGGGTGCGCTCGAACAGCCCGCGGAAATGCCGCGAGAAGCCGGGGTTTTCCACGTTGGCGAAGAATCCGGGATGGTAAGTGCGATTGAAAACCGCGCGGTTCAGCAGCAGGGTGAAGAGGAAGCGCCAGCGGGGCGTGTCCCATTCCTTTTCGAAGAAGCGGATTTGTTCTTTCAGATCCCCGTAGGCCAGGAGTCGCCGCATGCGGGAACGGGTATGGATCAGCAGTCGCACCGCCAGCACGACGGAACGCAGGAACTTTTCCGTGACCCCGGCGGATAGGACCCCGTCCGCCACGGGTTTCCGGCGCGCATCCCAGTAAGCCCGTGCGCCGGGGGAGAGCGTATCGGCCAGGGCGGCATAGGCGCGGGTGCGTTCGTCCGCGGACGCGGGCACGGCGCCCAGGAAGGCGCGCGCATCGCCCGCAGGGAAGCTTCGCAGGGCCGCGGATTTCAATTCCACCAGATGGTTCTGGGAACGGTTCAGATCGATGGCGGCCACGTGGCCGGCCCCGCGGGCCAGTAGGGAAAGGGCCGTGCAGCCTCCCGAGGAAACCACCGCATAGCGCCCGCCGGCATGCGGCTTCAGGACTTCCAGTTCCAGGAGCGGATCTTCGCGCACCTGGGCGAAGAAAAGCCGGTCGTCCCGGGGGGCGCCATAGGCGATGCGTTCAGGATTCATGCGGCCTCCGCGGCGAGCATGCCGTGGCGGCGCAGGAATTCCAGGCATGGGCCCGCAAGGGCGGACCGCCGCGCGGCGCCGGCGGGATGGGCGAAAGCCTGGTTGCGCAGGGCCAAGGAATCCCCCTGCAGCCCTGCGTCCGCGTAGGCGCGCGGGTTGTAGTATTCCTTCCAGGTGGCTTCCAGGTAACTCAGAAGGTACCCCTGTACGCGTTCCCGATCCGTTGCCTTCCAGGTTGGGGCATGCCTGTCGAACAGGTCCCGCGCGACACGGCGGCCGAAAGCCAGGTGCCGCGCTTCGTCCCGATGGTGCAGGGCATGGATGCGCCGCGCCAGGGGATGGAGGCGTTCGTCGCGGGCGCAACGCGCGTTGTACGCGTCCACGATTTCCTCGAAAATCATCACCTTGGCGTAGAAGAGGAAGTCCTCTTCGCCCTCGGCCGGATCCGCGGCGGGGAGGAAGGCCATTTTCTTGTCGGGATAGATACCGCCGGCATAGCGGCGGCAGAAGCCGCCGAACCAACCCATATGGCGATTCTCTTCCTCCAGGAAATGGTGCAGATAGGCGTCGTGGCCGGGCAGGGCGCGCGCGGAGGATGGCGGCCCAGAGCGGTCGATAATGGGGCCGCGATCGCCGCGGTACAGGCGTTGGGCCAGGCCCGCCAGCAGGGATTTCTCCCCATGCACGTTAAGGCTGAAGAAGTTGACGGCTTCGAAGAAGCTCATGCGTTTGCGCGCGCCTTCGTCCAGGGCATTAAATGCCGGCGTGCCGTAGATGGACAACAGCTCCGGGGACAAATACCAGGCTTCCCGATCCAGGGCCGCGGGCCAATCGATGGCGTATTCGCCGGCCTGGGCCTCGGAAGCCTCGCATAGGCGCGCTAGGGTTCTCTCCCAGTTTTCCTCGCTCATGGGTACTTTTCCAACACAACGCCCTGCCAATTCAGGCCATAGCCGGACATCAAGAGCAGAAACTTGTCGCCGGCGCGCACGCGGCCCTCCGCCTCCAGCCGCTGCAGGTTCGCGATGTTGTCCCCGCTGATCATGTGGGCGACTTCCCCTAGGGTTGGGAAGGCCACCTTATCGAAGCCGATCCCCAGCAGACGCGAGAGGATTTGCCAGGCCTTCACGTTCATGTTCTGGGTGACGATGGCGGCCAGGTCCCCGGCTGAGAGACCCGCTTTCGCCAAGGTCTCTCCCACGAAGCGATGGGTATGGTTGAAGAAAGTGCCCACGGTTTCGTCGTCCGAGGCATGGGCCCAGGCCCCGTTGGTGCGCGCGTGGCAGGCCAGGATACGGTAACCCGCGGGTTTCCTGCCCACGACCATGGCCGCGGCCCCGTCCGAGATCAGGTTGTAGGCCTGCTCGTACTTGGCTCCGGGGGGAAAGCGATCCGCCGTGACGCAGAGCGCGGATTGCAATCCGGGTTCGCCCGCCAGCAGCAGATCGGCCAGGCGCAGCGCGCCCAGAAGGCCGGTACAAGCCTGCTGGTTCACGCCCAGGACGAATGCGTCATCCAGCCCGAACTCCGCCTGCAAATGGCTGCCCGGGAAGTCCATCAGGAATTTCACGTCCCCGGTGGCCGCGAAGCGGGCGGGATCGCCCAGGTTGGCATTGGCCGGGATGCAGGTCGCGTAGAGGATGGCGCCGGTCCCCGCCAAATGGGGCCGGAGGGGTTCCACCGCGCGGCGCGCGAGATCATAAGCGGTCGTGCCGTCCGCGCAAGCATGTTGCCGCGCGAAGCCGGCCGCGCGCAAGGCCGCGGCCCCGGAGATCAGCAGGCCCAGGGCATCGGCTTCCTCCACCGTACGTTCCACCTCGCCCAAGGCGAAGGCCATGGCGTTCAGGTAGGCGGGCATGCCATACCTTCCGCTCCCGCCCTGACCAGCATGGCCTTGACCGCGTCTCGCCTCACCTTGCGCGTGGCCGTGCGTGGCAATTCCCGCTCGAAAAAGATGATGCGCGCGGGCCGTTTCCAGGGCGAGAGATCCGCCAAGGCCGCATCGATTTCCGCCCTAGCGGTCTTACGCAGCGACCAATCCGCTTGCGGCACGATCACGACGGCGACCTCTTCCTTACCATCCGGTCCGGGCATCGCCACTACGCAGGCTTCCTTCACCCAGGCCATGCGCGCCAGTAATTCCTCCGGTTCCTCGGGGTGGATTTTCTTCCCGCCTTCCAGCACGATCATGCTCTTGATCCGCCCGGTGATTCGCAAGAAGCCGTCCACGTCCAGGCAACCCAGGTCCCCGGTGCGGAACCAGCCCTCGTCATCGAATGCCTCCGCCGTGAGGTCCGCTCGGCCATGGTAGCCGGCCATGACATGGGGCCCGCGGGTGCGGATTTCGCCTTCTTGACCGAGGCCATCGTTTTCGCCGAGGCCATGGTTATCGACACCGCTTCCTTTCGCATCTTCGCCGTCGGCATCCAATGGGACGATACGGACCTCGATACCCGGCCAGGGACGGCCTACGGTGCCCGCGCGCGCGCCGTCGGGGCGGTTCGCGCTGATCACGGGGCTGGTTTCGGTAAGCCCATAGCCCTGGTAAACCACGACGCCCAAACGCGCCAGGAAATCCTCCGTGGCCGCGTCCAAGGGCGCTCCGCCGGATATGAAGGCGCGCAAATTGCCGCCCAGGGCTTCATGCACGGGGCGGAATACCCGGCGCCGCGCCGTCGCGGGAAGCCAGGGGGCCAGGCCCTGCCAGGCCGAGAACAGGGCCCGCCGCCACGGGGACTTGGCCGCCACCGCAGAATGCATTTGCTTGGCCACCAGGCGCAGGAAGAAGGGTACCGCGATCATGTAGGTAACCTTGCGCCGACGTAACGCGTCCGTTACTTCCGCGGGAAGGAGGCTGCGGCAATAATAGACGCGCGCGCCCGCGTGGATCACCCCCAGCATGCCGCAGGTGAGCTCGAAAAGATGGTTCAGGGGCAGGATGGACAGGAAACGATCGGCGGGAGTGATGCCGAAGCCTTGCATTTGGGCCTCGATCTGGAAAAGCAGGTTGCCCACCGTAATCTGGGCCCCCTTGGCCGTTCCCGTAGTGCCCGAAGTATAAACGATCAGGGCCAGGTCGGCGCGGCGCTTATCGGGAAAGGACGCCGGGGAATGCCCTGGCTCGGCGGGATTCGCAGGCGGCGCGGGATCCGCCCGCAGAGATTCGAGCTCAACGATATCTATGTCGCGCGCGCGGAGGCCAGCCGCCATTTCCGCGCAAACGCGCGAGGCCAGGATAAGTACCGGGCGGCAATTCATGACGATGGCGCCGAGTTCCGTCTTAGTGGCCTTCGCGTCCAAGGGGACCAGCACGGCGCCGGCGATCTGGATGCCGAAGAAAGCGGCCCCCCACTCCGGCCGCGATTCCGAAAGCAAGGCTACGCGGTCGCCGGGGGCCACGCCCATCGCTTCCAAGCGCGCGGCCAGGCGCAGGGCGGTCCCATGCAATGCCCGGTAACTGAAGCGGCCCGATTGCCTGCCCGTGGCGTCGGACCAGGCCAATGCGGTGCGGTCCCCGTGGCGCTGCGCGCGTTCCCGCAGGAAAGCCGCGAAGCCGCGCCAATGGCCATCCGTTCCCGCTTGGGTAACGGCGTTCTCCCGAGGCGCCCATGTCTTACCGGAAACGCGTTGCATCCTTTATTTTGGACGCCGACCGGGCCGAATCCGGTAATGGGCATATCCCATGTTCATCGGCGTCACCCTTTTCAGGGCATTCTGACAATTCAGTCGCTGGGACGCCTGTTTTCCGGTGGCCTCCGGTCCCCGTACATGTTCCGGCTCAGCCCTGATGGCCGAGCCCCGGGCCAGGACGATTCCGAGGCCGAACAAGGATCCTGGTCAACCTATAACTTAGCTGAGATCGAAATAATCGTGACGGATGTAATATTACTTCCTGGATTTAGGCGGGGCGCAGACCCTGGAGGGAAGTCGGGATGAGATCTATTTGGAACCGGGCTAAGACTTGGAATTCCATTTCTATCGGGCCGCTTGCGATCCTATTCCGGCTGGCCCGGAAGACAAAGGTCTCCAGCAATTCCCTGCGCAAGGGCATACGGAACGCACGCATCCTGACCGTGTTCAAGCGGGATGCGCCTACTAGGGAAGAGGACGTGCCTGGCTCCGGACGGGTAGCTAGCCCGACTCGAACGGCCGTGATCGTCGGGGTCGGGGTCGGGCGCGGGATGCTCGCGCGCGAGCTTTGGCCGATGGGTATCCATGTGGTGCACTGCGTGATCGACGCGGATATCCAGGAATCCGTCACCCCTGCCGGCGACTCCCCGCAAAGCGATCCCAAAGATATAGCCGGATTCATCCTCGGGCTCCACCTGCATCCACGTAGCGCCTGGACCAGCGAAGCGGATTTGCGCCCTTTCAATGAACGCTTCTGGGAGCATTGTTGAACGGACGCGGAGCCTGAACATGGGCCTGTTTACGCTTCCGTGAGGTACTCCGATTCCGGCGATCAGCGGCGGAGGAAATCCGTCCCGGTAGGGGAGGCTTTACGGCTCAACTCATCCGCCATCGGATCGTTTTCGCTGAGGAAATTCCCCTTGAGGTCCCAATAGGTTTTCACCCAGCGCGAGGGCAATCCGCCGGTTTCATCCCCGCTGCGTAGATGTTCGACCTCGATGACTTGGATCAGCTTGGCGCGGATATCGTTCTGCATGTCCGTCCTTCCTGGCTAAAGATGCCAAGGTAACTACACGCCGCCCGCCATGTCAGCCCCGGAGGGCCCGCGGGTCCCCCGGCTCATTCGCGGTAGAATTCGCGTAGCACGCGGATCATTATCCCATGGTCCTCGCTGCCGCACATTTCCCGGGCGGAATGCATGGAGAGCATGGGATTGCCTACGTCCACCGTGGGGATGCCCAGCGCGGCGGCCACGTGCGGACCGATGGTGGTACCGCAAGCGAGGTCGGTGCGGTTGACGAAGTCCTGCGCGGGCGCGCCGGCCCGGCCGCAGAGGGCGCGGAAAAGGGCGGCGGTCTCGGAATTGGTCGCGTAGCGTAGGCTGGCGTTGCCTTTGATGACCGGTCCGTGGTTGAGGAGCGGGAAATGCGAGGGCTCGTGCTTTTCCGGGTAATTCGGATGCAGGGCGTGGGCCATGTCCGCGGAGACCAAATGGGAACGCGCCAGGGCGGCCAGGGAATCGGCCCGGCTTAAGCCCAGGGCCAGCAGGGCCCGCTCCAGGACGGTATCCAGGAGATTGGAGTTCGCCCCTTGCGCCGAGATGCTGCCCACCTCTTCGTTATCGAAGAGGGCGGCCACCTGGATGGCCCCGTCGCCGGGGGTTTCTGCGCAGAACGCATCCAGGACGGCGTGGGACATGGCCAGGTTGTCCAGGCGGCCGGAGAAAACGAACTCGTCGTCCGACCCACCGTAACATGCCGGTGACGTATCATAGAGGTGCAGTTCGAAGGAGAGGGTGGGGAAGGCCGCGCCCACGGACTCTTCCAGCCATCCCTCCAGGGAGCGGCCGGTACCGGGATCGGTCAACCCCAAAACGGGTACCAGATGCCGCTGGGCGTTGAGCACCAGCCCGCTATCGTTCACCCCGCGATCGAGATGGATGGCGAGCTGGGGGATGCGCAGCGGCCCCGCTTCCCGGCGGACCAATTGGCTCTTCACCTGGTTGCCGTCGAGGCGGGACACGCGCCCGGCCACGCCCAGATCGCGGTCGAGCCAGGAATTGTACAGCACCCCTCCGTAGACCTCCACTCCCCATTGCCGGTAATTGGCGGGGGAGTCCGGGGGGCGCGGCTTAAGCTTGAGGCAAGGGCTGTCCGTATGGGCCCCGGCGATACGGAAACGCGGGCGCGAAAGTCCCTTGGGAGCGCGTAGCGCAACGATGCTGCTGCCGTTGCGGATGACGAAGGCGGTTTGTCCCGGGCTTAAGGACCAAGGCTCCTTTTCGTCCAGGCGCGTCGCCCCCAAGGCGGTTAACCGGTTCGCCGCGGCCTCGACCGCATGGAAGGGCGTGGGGCTGGCGTTGAGGAAAGCGATGAGCGCGTCGGCGTGGGCGTTCCGGGACAAGGGTAACCTCCGTGTACCGCCGGGCGATGGCGCGCGCCGAGGGTCCGCGGATAATTATACTAAGGGCGGAGCGGGAGTTGCCGCCGCACCGCATAGGTTAGAGTGGCGCCGGTTCTAAAGCGGTGCGCCGTCCCCGTCGCCTTCGACCGGCTTCGGCCCGCGGGCATGGGCTTCCAGCCCGTCGCCGCCGGGCTCGCCGCCCAGATCCTCTTCCCAACGCTCCTTCGAAGCCGCGTCGGGATAGACCTCTTCTATGTGCGGGTGCTTGCCCGCGCCTTCCGGTTCCAACGAGGTCCATCCGCTTTCGTCGACGTACCCCTCGGGCTTGGACGCACCGGAGATGTGATTCTGATCAGCCATGGTAACCCTCCTCGGCCGCAGGGGGCGGCCCATGATCCGAAGATATGTTTCGCAGGGTATCAGGGCGCAAACGGAACGAGGGACAAATGCGCGGGGAGGCGCACGAGCGTAAAGTTGTCGGTTCGTTTTCCGGTTTAGCCGAGGTTGGGCAAAATCAGCGATGCCGCCGGAGCGCGAGCGGCCTATCGAGGATGACCTTGAGGACGAAGGCCTTCCGCATGGCTTCGGCATCGGTGAAATCGCCCGGTCCCACCAAGGCCTCGGCGACGGGTGCGGTCATTGGCGCCGGCGTGGGGCGATAGCCCGAGCCTTCGCTCGGGGAGGGTTCGCCCGTTTCGTTCGTATCCAACCGCCGCGTATCCCGACGGATTTGCTGCTGGCCCGTCTGCGGGCGCATGGATGGGGCTTCTACCGGTCTTGCCGGCGCGCGCGCTGGGACAGGGGCGGGCCTAGGCGACTGGGGCAGTTCCAAGCCGAGTTCGCGCGCCAATTGCTCCAGCAAACCCTTCCCGGCCGGCTTCGGCGTCTCACGGCTCGCCTGCGGGGGTACGGCCCTTCCGGTCCTCTCCACCTCGTTGGCGGTTCCCGTCGCAACGGGCTCTTCGGATGTCCGCTCTTCCTCGCGCGCGCGCAGGACTTCCTCGCGAGCCTGGCGGGCTTGTCGCTCCGCGGCTCTCTGCTTCGCTTCCGCCGCTTCCCGAAGCCGCGTCTCTTCCAGGCTGCGCCGGACTTCCCCATCGCGGGAATCGTCCTTATCCCGCCGCGCTTCGGCTTTTCCCGCTTCCGTCCGCGGGTTCGTCTTGGAACCGGACTTGGCTTGCCGCTGCTTGCGCTTGGAAATCATGCCCGCGACGACATTGAAGACGATGATCGCCAACACGAGCTGCCAGGGAAGCGACGCGTAAGCGACGGGATGGGGGGCGGACGGGTAGAGATGCATGGATCAGGTTTTCGGCTTGACTTCGCCGCCCCCGCCGATCTTCTCGCGCATGGCGGTATCGGCCATGACGTTCTTCATGTTGTAGTAATCCATGATGCCCAAATTGCCGCTCCGGAAGGCCTCGGCAATGGCCAACGGGATCTGCGCCTCGGCCTCCACCACCTTCGCGCGCATTTCGGCCACCCGGGCGATCATCTCCTGCTCGGATGCGATGGCCATCGCGCGCCGCTCCTCGGCCTTGGCCTGCGCGATCTTCTTGTCCGCTTCGGCGCGATCGGTCTCCAGGCCCGCGCCGATGTTCTTGCCCACGTCCACGTCGGCGATGTCGATGGAGAGGATATCGTAGGCGGTTCCCGAGTCCAGGCCCTTGGACAGAACCGTCTTGGAAATCTGATCCGGGTTTTCCAGGACCGATTTGTGCCCGCGGGTGCCGATGGTCGATACGATGCCCTCGCCCACGCGCGCCAGGATGGTCTCTTCGCCCGCGCCGCCCACCAGCTTGTCGAGATTGGTGCGCACGGTAACGCGCGCGATGGCCTTCAGCTGGATACCGTCCATGGCTACGCCCGCCACCAGGGGCGTCTCGATCACCTTAGGGTTCACCGACATCTGCACGGCCTCGAGCACGTTGCGGCCCGCCAGCGAAATCGCGGCCGCCCGCTTGAAGTCCAGGTCGATGTTGGCCTTGTCGGCCGCGATCAGGGCTTGCACCACGCGCGGCACGTTGCCGCCCGCCATGTAATGGGCTTCCAGCTCTTCGGTGGAAAGCTGAAGGCCGGCCTTCACCGCCATGATCTTGGATTCCACGATCACCTTCGCGGGCACCTTGCGGAAGCGCATGCCCAGGAGTTGCACCAGCGACACGTCCGCCTTGGACATGAGGGCCTGGAACCAAAGCCCGAAAAAGTTGAAGAGCACGAGCGCGATGACCAAAAAGATGATCAGGATCACGATCCCGCCTACTATTCTCAAATCCATGCGAATGCTCCTATGGGTTGGATTTCTCGACTTGGAAGCGGCTGCCCGCGACCGATATCACCTTCACCGTCGCGCCGCGCTCGACGAAGTCGCCCGCGGCCTGGGCTTCGTAAGTCTCGTCGCCGATGCGGATGCGCCCGGTCGGCCTTAGGGGGGTATCCGCCAGGGCGGATGCGCCTACGTGCCGCCGCAATTCCGAATCCAGGTTTTCCAATCCGGATCCGTGCCCCAGGTTGGTGCCATGCGAAATAGGCGATCGCCCCAGGTATTTAAAGGCCAAGCGGATGCAAACGGGAATAAGCACGAGATCGGCGAGGCCCACGGCCAGCATCATGCCGTGGCCGAAATGCTGGATCAGCAAAACCCAGGACCAGGCGAATAAGGCCGCGCATACGAAAGCGAGCAGTCCGAAAGAAGGCAGCAGGACTTCGGCGAAGCCGACCGCGAAGGCCAGGGCCTGCAAGACCAGGGGCACCCAGGCCTTCATGTTCCCTTCTCCCCGGCGGAAGCTTCCTTGGCCCGCACCACGATGATATTGCCGTCGATGCGGCACACTTCCACCGGCTTACCGGCTTCGATGAAATCGCCCCGCGAACTCACGTCCATCGTCTCGCCGGCGAAGACAGCCTTGCCCGAGGGCCGCAACGGGGTCTTGGTAACCCCGGACGTCCCCAGCCCCACGTGGGAGGTAGACGGGACCGTCGCGCGCGCATTCACAAGGGTGGCTTCCGATATCACCTTGGCGCCCTTGGGCAGATGCGGCAGCAGATAGCGCGCGCTAACGAAGGGGATGAGCAGCGCCGCCAGGGCCGATCCGAAGGTGACCAGCAGATTATCGATCAGGCTCTTCCATTCCCAGGGCGCGCCCCGCTCCGGCAAGGTGAACGATTGCAAGGAAAGCGTGAGGGCCACCAGGAGGACGGCCAATCCCAGCCCGCCCGCGATCAAGGTACCGGGGAAGAGATAGATTTCCACTGCTACCAGGACGAAGCCCGCCAGCATTATAAGCAGTTCGGTATGATTGGCCAGGCCCACCGCGTATTTGCTGCCGAAGACCAGCAGCAGGCACACGACCCCGATCACCCCGAAGATGGACAGGCCCGGGGTCTTGAACTCCATGTACAACGCCCCGAAACCGATCATCATGAGGATGGGCGCGAACTTGCCGATGACCCGCACCAGGCCTTCCGACCAGGATTCGGCGGCTTGCTCCATTATGACGAATCCCTTCGCCTTCAGGAATTCGTCCAAGCCCGCGAACGATCCGATCGAGAAGCCGAGAGCGGCGGCCTCGCGGTCCGTCAAAGTCAGGAGCTGCCCCTCGGGTACGATGATCTTATGGGATTGATACTGCGCTTGGCCCTTGGCCCCCAGGCTTTCCCATTGCTTGGCCGTCAGGAATTCCCGCCCGTCCTTCCCCGGAGCGACTCCCGCCGGTACGGCGGCCACCACTCCCAAATCCGCCGTCACCATCGCCTGGGCCGGGAGGCTCGGATAGCCGTTGCGTTCGGCCAGGGTGCGGAACTTGGCCCGTAAGGGCGATTGGATCTTCTCCCCCAACATGATGATGCCGTCTTGGCCCCCTTGGGTGATGGGGGCGCAATCGCCGATGGTGGTTCCGTTGCCCATGGCGATCCGATTGGCGGACAGGGAAATCAAGGCTCCCGCCGAAATGGCTTTTTGCTCGACGTAGACGTAGGTGCTGCACTGCACCACGCCGGTCAGCAAGTCCACGATGTCGAAGGCGGCTTGCAACTCGCCTCCGTAGGTATTCACCTTGAAGACCAGGGCATCGGGTTTCTTTTCCAAAGCCTGGCCGACCGAGCGCTTCAAAAAGGCGTACATCCCGAAATCCACATCCCCTTCGATGGGAATCACGATAACGCGCTTGCCCTGCGCGGGGCCCGCGGTCGCCGCGAAGTCCGGCTTGGGGGACGCAGTCGGAGCAGAGGCGCTCGCCAGCGAGACCGTGAATTGCGCGGAGATCGCGCAGAAGGCCATACCCGCGATGAGCGGGAGCCGGTGGAGCGCGGAGGGGAAACGCATGCGCGCAAAGGTAGGTCCCCGTATCCGGCCGGTCAAAACCTGCTGGTCCGAAATCCTCCACTGAGCGTTGCATTCGTCGCAATCGGATGGCCCATCCCGTCTAATCTTGCGAAAGCGCCGGCGATGTGCAGGCATGCCCATGGCATGGACTTCGCTCTCCCTATCGCCGTTACCCGCACCGGGTCCATCCCACGGGGTCTTGTCCACCCCGGACCCGGGAGCTGGAATGCGGGGCCCGCTCCGGGCTCCCGCATTCCTCTTTTTGTTTTCGCTGCAAACCCATGCGTACCCGCCTATTCACATTCTGTTCAAGGAATCTTCACCAATGCATTCCCGATGGCTATCTTGCAGGCTTCCTTCGCCTTTCTGCTCATTTACCCCATGCTTGTACACTACTTAAAAGTCCAAATACAATCATTTTTAATCGGATTTGAGTGGTGTGGTTTTAAAAAATGAGCTATACTGCACTACGGACCCATGCACCTTTCCGCCCATTCCGTATTCAACTATACCGATTACCGCCGCTACCTGCGGGAGTATTACGCGTGGGCCAAGGTCCATCAGCGGGGATTTTCCCATCGCGCCTTCATGGCCAAGACCGGGATGTCGGGCCCGAATTATTTCAAACGCGTTATGGAAGGGGCTCACAACCTCACCGAGAACAGCATTCCCAAGTTCGCCGCGGCCCTGGGTCTCGGCGAAGCGGAAGCGGAGTACTTCAAGAATCTGGTTTACTTCAACCAGGCCGAGACCCTGGAAGACAAGGACAAGTACTTCGGGATCCTGATGGAATTGAAGTCGCCGCATTCGCAATACATGCTGGAGAAGGCGCAATACGAGTACTACCGTGACTGGTATAACATCGCCATCCGCGAAATGCTTTCCTTCTTCCCCTATGACGGTAACGCGGCGGAAATGGGGAAACGGCTGGCGCCGCCGGTGCCTCCCAAGCAGGTCAAGCAAGCGATCAAGCTGATGGAAGGTTTGGGTTTGATCGCGCAAGGGGAGGACGGGATCTACCGGGCGACCGCGAAATTCATCCTCACCGATCCGGACGTGCAATCGCTTCTGATCCCGAAGTTCCACCAGGCCATGACGCGCATGGCCGGCGAAGCCATTACGCGTTTCCCCAAGGAAGAGCGGTACTTCAGCTCCTCGACGGTGAGTCTTTCGGAATCCACCTACCAGGATATCATCGAACTCATCCGCGGCACCCGCAAGGAAGTGCTGCGCAAGGTGGGGGAGGATGCGGCGCCCGAGCGCGTGTACCATCTGAACATGCAGTTGTTTCCGTTGACCGCCGGCGCGCGTCGAAAGGGGAAAGCATGAACGTCCGGCGCGCCTTCCGCATTGCCTCCCTCCGCCCGGCGCGCGTTTTCGCGGTCGCCTTATCAATCTGCCTCTCCGCCTGCATCATAGGGGGAACGGGGACGGACACCGAGAACGGGGTGACGGACAAGACAAACCCGGATCCCAATGCGTTGCAGGGCATTTCCGCGCGCGTGACGGATAGCACGGGGAAACCCCTTCCCGGCGTGACCCTGAGCCTTTTCGATCCGGCTTATCGGCCCGATCTGGGACTGCTCCCGGAAGCCATTGCGTCCAACAAGCCCGAATCGCTGGTGAGCGATACGGGAGGATATGTACGACTTACTCTGAATGCGGCAGGCAAATTCGTGGTGGAAGGCGTGTTGCAGGGAAGGACCTTGTTCTTCGATACCCTTGCCGTGCCCGACTTGCAACGGGCGGCGATCTACACCTTCCGCGCCCGCGCCCAATTGGCCTTCCGGGGCAAGGTGAAGTTGGCCTCGGGGCTGCGCATCGATTCGGGGCGCGTGTTCATCCGCGGGACCGGGCGCATGGCCAAGGTGGATTCGGCGGGCGGCTATGATTTGGGCCTGCTCCCCGCCGACGCGGAACGGATGGCCTTGGGCGTGCGCTTCGTGTCCAGCCCGGTGGCCGTGCTGAGCGCATCTCCGTCCCCGCTTTCGATGACGGATACGGCTAATCGGTCCCCATATTCCTGCAAGCAGTTGTCCGGCGATTCGGCCGGCAAGGCCTTGACGCCGGCGGTCGCTGGCCAGCAGGCCGAGGTATCGTCCAAGCTGGACACGGGAGTGGTGAATCCGGCCCTCAAATCCTGCGGTGCATTGCAAGAAGGGACCGTCATCAACGTTTCGGACGGAAAGTCGTCTGCGGGCACTGCCGTCAGCTCCCAAGAAACCAGCCTGCTGGTTCTGAAAGGGACGGATTCCACGACGTACACCAGCCCCAAGGTTTTGGGGCCGGTGGTGGTGCCCTTGGCGCAGTGCGTGCCGGGCGCGGGGACGGAGAGCACGACCTATGCCGTGGAAGTTCAGCAGGGAGCGGCTTCCGGCGATCTCCTCGTGGGCGATGTATCCCAAAAGTGCCTGGCCCCTTAGGCCCATAGCGGTTCGCCGGAGACGGGGTAGCGGAGGAGTTACGTCGGGGAAGGCGGAGAAGGCCCCCGGCATTCCCGGAGGCCCTAAGGAGCTAAGCCGAAACCGTGCCGGTATTCGGATTCCGGTTCCGGAACAGAATCAAGGCGAGACCGGCCAATCCGATCATCCCCAGAGCCAAGGAACTCGGCTCCGGAACGGCGACAAGATGCGCCGTCAGGCCTATGCTCCCGTTACCCAGATCAGGCGCGGGCCGCAGGCCTGTGAAGATGCTGGTATTGAGGGTGGCATCGACCAACGCGGCCATGGCCGGATCGTACAAGAGGTCCAACCCGAAGGAAACGAAGGCGTCGTCGGGGGTGGCATCTGCGTATAGCCCTAGGAAAACGAATCCGCCCACGTCAACCGTTTCCGTTGCCGGCGTGAAACTCAGCACAATGGAAGCCGAGGCTGATCCTGCCGCCAGGAATTGGCCGGCGATCAGGATGCCCATCATAATTTTCGTCGCGCGCTTCATGGTCATTTCTCCTTTAATGGAACAGGCTGCGGAAAATACTGTAATCACCTAAACCCACCACCCCGTCGCCGTTGTAGTCGGGCTCCACGCCTTTGGTTATCGGCCGCCCGAAAGCGGCCAGGAAAGCGGGGAAATCCCCGGCGTAGTCCAGCGCGAGATTGCAATTGAGATCGCCGCGCGGGAAGGCCGCGACCGAAAGGCTGCCGCGGATCGACTCCGATTGGAACGGCGGCAGATGCAGGTGGTACTGCTTCGCGTAAACACGATCAACTTCCAAGTCGGGAGAAGCATTGGGAAGCGCAGTGAGATCGGTGGGAGCTCCGTCGCGCAAATAATCGAGCAAGGTCGGCTGGTCACCCCGGCTTGCCAGGCGGCCCTCGAACATGTCGAGATTGAAAGCGTCCGGCGCCAAGGGCTCGGTATCGGTCGCGTAAAGACGGTGGGTTCCGATGCGGCAAGTCGTCTGCTTGATGACGGAGCCGTTCGGGGAGGGGGCGGAAAGGCGGTCCGAGTCCGGGGAGAGATCCATGTCGTCGTATACGTACGATTCGATGTCCAGAGGGAGCGCGGTGCGGTTGGTCGCGACGACCTCGTAATCGAACGAACCGGAGTACGACCCGGCCGAGCCGCCGTGCAATTTGTAACGGATATCGGTATCGAAGGGAAACGTCGCCCCGGTATACTTCAGATCGATTTCCTTGGCGAAGGGATCTTCGGAAACGATTGCATCATCGGCGCCATCGTTGAAATGGTCAAAGCCGCCGACGGCGATTTCGCCGCTCCGGCCGCCCCCGATAATCCGGAATCAGTGCCATTGGGCGAATAGGACGTCCATGCCTTCCATGGTCCATCGCAAACCTCCCGGCGTCTTTTGCTTGAAACCGAAACCGTCATCGACGATTCCAGGTTCTCCGAAGACCGTCGCGACCAGTTGCGAATTGCCATCGCTGACTTCGCATACTCCTCCGTCGCACGCCGCCCCCGCGAAAACCGTGAAGACCGATAAGCGGACGTCGGTATCGAGGATTTGGCCGGTCGCTGTGTTCACGAGGGTCGCGACAGTCTTCAGAGCGTGGCGCCCGTTCAGGAGATTGAACGTGGTATCGACATTCAATGGCGTCGACGGGGAGGAGTGCGAGAGGACGGGAAGCGAATCGAGAAAGTAGGCCAAATTCAGTGACTCGTTCGCCGCCAAGCCCCCGAATTGCGACGCAGCCGAGGCCGTCGCTCTCACCGCATGGCCGTTGATGGTGGAGCCGTTAACGGGCGCGAACGACGTTATGGCTACGTCCGGTTGCCGGATTATGCTGAAGGAAACGGCGCCGGAGGTCGCTCCCCCATGCGTCCCGGAGCAGTGGTCCGACACCGTGATCCGTGCCTGGACGGTATGGCCTCCCAACCCGAGCGGAAAGGGACCTGACCGGTTGTGGATGCCACCTCCGAAGCTCTCTACGATCCGCTCCGAGCCGTCCAGCGTGATAAAAAGGTTGACGTCATAGCAAGATGAGATCGACGTCACCGCTTGCGCGCCGATGGTCACGGAAGCCGTATTCACGAGCACTTGGCCCGCGGTAGGCGTTGTTATGCGTACGCTTTGGGCATGCGCAACGTTTCCCATGAGCAAGATGGGCAACAACATTGGAACGTGGCGTATGAAAGCCGATGAACGGTTGAATATGGTCCGGGTCATGACGCTTTCCTCCCTGTCGGGGTTCGGCGTCAAACTGTGTTCGGGGAACGCTACTGTCCAGGATCAAAAAAAATAAATCGACACAAAAATAACATCATCGACTCCGCGTGATCCCGGAAAATCCGAAAGCATCGATGTGGGCGATCCTATGGACCAGGATGCACGCGCTGGTTGTGGTGATCAAGCCGGATGCTTCGGCTTACGCATCCTGAGGCCTCGGGTCGCGGCGTTAAGAATGGGAAGACCATCGTTTACGCAATGGCCTTGTTCTCCGCCTCGCTCTTGTTCGCCTTCGAGTAGTCGTTTTCCTGGCGCGCGTGGTTGACGGCGTTTTTTTGCATGTAGATGCGGAAGACCCCTTCGGCGTCCAAGCCCGCCGTCATCGCCAGGGACATCCAGAAGTGCAATTGGTCGATGATTTCCACGCGGATGTTCTGCATATCGAGATGATCCTTCGACCACCATTTCCAGAGCAGCTCTTCCTTCAGTTCGCGGGATTCGTCGTCCAGGGCTTGCAGGTATTTGCCCAGCCATTCGTTGACCTTGGTGTTGGGGCCGAGCCCGGATTTTTGGGCCTCGGCCATCAAGGCCGCCATGGTGAGGACCTTGCCCTCGTTGTCGCGGATGTCCTTCTTGGCGAAGATGCGATCGTTGAGTTCGAGCTGGAGAGCGAAGAGTTGATCGAGCTTGTCGGCCATAAGGAACGCCTGGGTTGGGGTGAGGCGGCAAAGATAGCAGCCCGGGGCCCTCGGCGGAATGGGGGCGCGTCACGGGGAGCTCCCAAGCGCGGTCAGCGGGACGAAAGGGCCTTGACGGGGTATTTCGCCCCCAGGATTTGCCTCTCACGGGGGACCCAACGATCTTCCAAGGCCTTGCGGACGTCTTCGTAGCGGGTCTTTTGCCCGGGTCCCGGCAGGCAGATGTCTTCATAGGCATCCTGGTAGTTGCGGGCCACTTCCGGGAATTCCGCCAGGAGGGGAGCGGTCGTTAGCCGGTTTTCCACCAATTGCTGGGACGCCGTCTGGAATACCTCGGCGGTCCAGCCGCCCCCGAACATGAGGCCCAGCTCGCCGAGCAGATCCTGGCGGACCGGGACCATGCCGAAAGCGGAACTTTCCAAAACCTGGTTCTCGGTATCGGACAGGAAACGGGCGAGCTCATAGGCCAACTTGGGGTTGCGGGCTTCCTGGGTGACGCCCCACCAATAGCTGCGCGTCGCCACGCTGCGGCGGCCTTCGCGCAGCGGATCGCCATTGCCATCGAGGAGCAGTGAATTGCCTTTCGGCATCACGGCGACTCCCATATCTTCGGGATCGGCCAGGTATCCGGGCAGATCGGCAGAGCCGGTTCCGTGGATCTGGAAAGCCTCGCCTTGGGGAACAGCGGATAAATACAGTTCGCCGGAGCGGAAGCCTTCCCGGACCTGTTCGTCGGTCCAGCGTTCCTTGATCAGGCCGGGGTTGAGGATGCCCTCGCGCGCCAGTGCCGACTGCCATTGGAACATGTCCGCCACGCCCGCGTCGTTCATCGCCAGCAGCCCCTCGGAAGAAACGCCGGTCAGGAAGCAGGCGTCCATCAGGGCTTCGGGAGCGGAAGGCGAACCCAGCGGCCCCAAGGCCATGCGCCCGCGCCTTTGGCCCTGCACTTCCTTGGAGTTCCAATACCATCCCGCCACGAACAGATCGAACCAGTCCCATTGCGAGGGATCTTTCTCGAGGGTATAACCGCGCGGCAGCCCGCGGCCGTTGTAGCGCGCCAATGCGCGGTTGATATCGTCCCGGCGGATTTCCCAATACTGGGCCGCCTCCGCCACCTTGGACTTCAGGTATATGAGGACGGGGGTTTCTACATAGCGCGGCAGGAAAAAGGTGCGTCCATCGACGACGCCCAGATCGGTGAGGAAAAATTCCTTACGCGCTTCCGCCAGGTCCTTCGGCATCGTGATCGCGTCGAGCGGGGCGATGAGATTGC
>Ga0265324_10000543_pt1 | contig 25808 bp, 23 predicted proteins | sample 41419metaG_FD_198634 | JGI IMG/M metagenome (GOLD analysis project Ga0265324, IMG submission 198634) | Rhizosphere microbial communities from Carex aquatilis grown in University of Washington, Seatle, WA, United States - 4-14-19 metaG | ecosystem: Host-associated > Plants > Roots > Rhizosphere...
CACGGAGGAGGTATTCCCGGGGCTTTGGAAGGGCTATGTCGTATTGGGCAGCCTGATATGGCAATTCTATTTCAGACAAAAGCGAGCAGTCTGTGGGCATTATCCGAACTAAACCAAGACCAATGATTGAATTGGCCATGGCTGGTGCGGCGCGCCCGGAGTGAATTGCCCAGCCGTCAGAACTTTACCAACGCCTTCTCAATCCTCGCCATGACGCGTTCTTTGCCGAGGACTTGGAGCAGGTGGTAGAGGCTCGGGCCGGAGGTCTTGCCGGTCACGGCCAGGCGGCAGGGATGCACGAGCACGCCAGCCTTCACGCCGAGCGCTTTGGCGGTTTCCTTGAGCGTGGCTTCCAGCGTCTCGGCATTGAACGCCGGGGCGTGGGCGAAGGCGTCGCGGAGCTTTTCGAGCCGCGGCTTGGCTTCCGGCACGAAATCTTTCTTCGCGGCTTCCGCGTCGTAAACGATTTCGTCGGTGAAATAAAACCCGGCATACGCGGGTAGTTCGGAGAAGGTTTTTATCTTGCCGCGACAGGTGTCGAGCGCGGCTTTGACGTAGTGAACGTCCAGCTTGTTCGTATCCATGCCGGCCTTGGCCAGGGCGTGGACGCCGAGTTCGTAGAATCGGTCGGGCGCGACTTCGCGGCAGTATTCGCCCTGCAACCAGAGGAGTTTCTCCATGTCGAACTTGGCGTTGTGCCGGAGAATCTGCGGGAGGTCAAAGCGTTCAATGACGTCGGCGAGCGAAAGTTTTTCCAGGTTGTCCTTGGGCGACCAGCCGAGGAGGCAGAGATAATTGTCCACGGCTTCGGACAGGAAACCTTCGTCGAGATAGGTGGTGAGGCTCGCGCCCCGGTCGCGTTTGCTCATCTTGCTGCCGTCGGCATTCAGGATGAGCGGGATGTGGGCGTAATGCGGCGGTTGGACGCCGAAGGCCCGGAAGAGGGCGATGTGCTTGGCGGTGTTGCTCAAATGATCTTCGCCGCGGATGACGTGGGTGATGCCCATTTCCAGATCGTCAATGACGTTGACGAGGTGAAACACGGGCTGGCCGTCGCTGCGCACGAGCACCCAGTCGGGATCCAGCTCTTCGCGGTCGGTGAGCGGGCGCAGCACATCGCCGACGACGAGGTCGGGAATGAGGATCGGCTCGCGCGTCATGCGGAATTTGATCGTGCCATCGGTGTGCTTGTAGGCGAGGTCGCGCGACATCAGGGCTTCGATGCGGCGCAGATAATTCTCCTTCCGTTGCGATTGGAAATACGGCCCGCGATCGCCCTTGCTCGGCCCGGTGGCGTCGCCGGTGAGCGGGCCTTCATCCCAGTCGAGCCCGAGCCAGCGCAGGCCGTTGAGGATGACATCCACGGCTTCCTGGGAATTGCGCGCGGCGTCGGTGTCCTCGATGCGCAGGACGAACGTGCCGCCGGTGTGCCGGGCATACAGCCAGTTGAAGAGCGCGGTGCGCGCGCCGCCGATGTGAAGGTAACCGGTGGGCGAGGGGGCAAAACGGACGCGTGGTTTCATAAATCAGTGGCCACAGATTTTCACAGTTGGGCGCAGATGAAAAACAAAAAAATGGCGCCATTAAAAACTGGTGCGCCGGAAACTGCCGCACATTTTGCACAAATGTGACTTTTGGGAGACTGTTTGTTTGCTATCCTCGGCGGAATGAAATGCTTTTTCCTGCTGCTGTTGTCCGCCGCCGCCGTGTCCGTGCGGGCGGAGCAGGTCGTCTTTGCGCCGGATTTTTCGCACGGCCTGTCGAACCGCTGGACGAACGTGTCGCTCTACAAATCGCGCACCGTCTATTCGGTGGTGAGCGAGGGGACGAATTTTTTCGTGCACGCGGCGGCGGACAATTCCTGCTCGGCGTTGACGGCTCGGCTGAATCTCGCGCCCTCGGCGAAAAAACTGAAGCTGCGCTGGCGCTGGCGCATTGCTGGCGTGGCGACCAACGGCTCGGACCTCATTCTGAAAAAGTTCGACCACGCGGCGCGGGTGTTTGTGGCGTTCGACACGTTCATCGGCCCGCCGCGCACGCTGAATTATTTCTGGGCGAACCAGGAACCGGTCGGGATTCTGCTGGAACATCCGCTGACGGGCCGCGCCAAGGATTTCATCGTCGAGTCCGGCAACGAAAAGGCCGGGCGGTGGGTCGCCGAGGAGCGCGACGTGACGGCGGACTGGAAGCGCGCGTTTCCCGGCAAGGCGATGCCGAAGATTGCCGCCGTCGGGATGCTGACGGACGGCGACAGCCTGGAGATAAAAATTTCCGGCGACTATGCGGATCTCCAGTTGATAGCCGAATAAAAAAAGCGCGCCCCGGAACGGAGCGCGCTTTTTGAGGGGAATTAAAATTACTTGGTGCCGAGGATCGCGTCCTTCGCGGCTTTGGCCACGCGGAACTTCACGACGCGCTTGGCCTTGATCTGGATCTGTTCGCCGGTCTTGGGGTTGCGGCCGATGCGGGCGGCGCGGTTCTTCAGGACGAGCTTGCCGATGCCGGGCAGGGTGAAAGTGTCTTTCGCGTGCTTGTAGGCGAGCGCGGCGATGGTGTCGAGGATTTCGACGGCCTGTTTCTTGGAGAGACCGTTCTTCTCGGCGACGAGCGAGGCGATCTGGGCTTTGGAGAGTGCTTTTGCCATATGTGTTCTCTTTTTGGTTGTTGGTTGTTGTTGTTTGTTTAGTCCGAAAAAATCACGAACTTGAGACGAATTAAAAACCTTCGCGCGATTCGTGCAAGCGAAAAAGTGAAAAAAAACAAAGTTTTTTCAGGGCTTGTCCGCTGCGGGGCTTGACAACGCAAGACAATTTCCGACCATTCGCCGATGCCGTTGTTCACCATCCAGAACGAATTTCGCTACGAAATCGTCCGCAAGATTTTCGAGGGCGGCATGGGCATTGTGTATGAGGCGGAACAGCATGGCGCACGCGCTTTCGTCAAGCGCGTCGCCATCAAAATCATCCGGCCGAACTACGCGAGCCAGAAGATGTTCATCGAGAATTTCGTCGGCGAGGCCAAGCTCGTCGCCGACTTGATCCACACGAACATCGTCCAGACCTACCATCTCGGTGAATCGAACGGTGTGGCGTTCATCGCGATGGAGTTGATCCGCGGCGTGAATCTCGAACAGTTCACGCACCAGCTGGCCGATAAAAAGCGCACATTGCCCAAGGAACTCGCGGTGTTCATCACCAGCCGCATCGCGCGCGGCCTGGCCTACGCGCATAGCAAAACCGACCGCGACGGCCGGCCGATGGGTATTGTCCACCGCGACGTGAGCTTCAAGAACATCATGATCGCCTTCGAGGGCGACGTGAAGCTGACGGATTTCGGCATCGCCAAGGCCAAGGGGTTTCTCACCGACCAGGAAGGCGAAGTTGTCGCCGGCAAGCCTGATTACATGAGTCCCGAGCAGGCGGATTTTCAGGTGACGGACAAGCGCTCGGATATTTTCTCCGCCGGCGTGGTGCTCGCACACCTGTTGCTCGGCCGTAACATCTTCAAAGGCGCCAGCGCCGAGGAATCCCGCACCCGCATCATCAGCCAGCCCATCCCTGATTTCCGCGCGCTCGATCCGCGCATTGACGACCGGCTGAACGACATTCTGCACCACTGCCTCGCGCGCGACCTGCACCATCGCTACGCCGCCGCCGACCAGTTGCTCACCGAGCTGGAATATTACATCTACGGCGCGGGCTACGGCCCGACCAACGAGACGCTCGGCAAATACATCCGCGAGCTGTTCGGTCAGGAAGCGCCCAAGCCATTGCCTCCTGAGTTGCATGGCAAGACCATCATTCTTGACGGCACCGCACATTCGCATCATCCCAAGCTTTGATCCATGAAACGTCCCGCTTCGTCCGAAATCAAACTCGGCCTCATCCAGACCGACGTGTCGGCCAACCCCGACGCGAACCTCAAGAAAACCCTCGCGCTCATCGAACGCGCCGCCAAGTCCGGCGCGAAGATCATCTGCACGCAGGAACTCTTCCGCTCGCAGTATTTTTGCCAGAGCGAAGACCACGAGAATTTCAAGCTCGCTGAAAAGATTCCCGGCCCCACCACCGACGCCTTCCAGAAACTCGCGAAGAAGCTCAAGGTCGTCATCATCGCCTCGCTGTTCGAGAAACGCGCCTCCGGCGTCTATCACAATACCGCCGCCATCATTGATGCCGACGGCTCGCTCCTGGGCATCTACCGCAAGATGCACATTCCCGACGACCCGTTGTTTTACGAGAAATTTTATTTCACACCCGGCGACCTCGGCTTCAAGGCGTGGCAGACCAAATACGCCAAGATCGGCGTGCTGATTTGCTGGGACCAGTGGTATCCCGAAGCCGCACGGCTCACGGCCATGCAAGGGGCGGAGATTCTCTTCTATCCCACGGCCATCGGCTGGCATCCGACGGAAAAGGCCAAATACGGCGTCAAGCAGCACGGCGCTTGGGAGACCATCCAACGCGCCCATGCCGTGGCCAACGGCTGCTATGTGGCCGTGGCCAACCGCATCGGGCACGAGATCCTTGACGGCGTGGGCGGCGACGGCATTGAATTCTGGGGGCAAAGCTTTGTGGCCGGCACCTCCGGCGAAATCATCGCCAAGACCGGGTCAAAGGAGGAAGAAATCTTGATTGTGCCCGTGGATTTGGCGCATGTGGACACTACGCGCACGCACTGGCCCTTCCTGCGCGACCGTCGGATTGATGCTTACGGCAATCTCACGAAGCGGTTCGTGGATTAAGAGAACCCCAACGGGGTTCCAGCTTTCAGCCCAGGGTTGGTCGCGCCAGCGAACTACCCTGGGTTAATGTTTTATAAATTATTTTCAACCCTGAAAGGGTTGCATCCAGAATTTTGCAGCATGGCTCCAACCCCTTCAGGGTTGAAAATCATTTTTTTCGTCCACCCGGCGTAGCCGCTGCGCGTCAACGCCGGGCTGAATGATTCAATCCCTTTGGGATTGGTTCCCCAAATCAAACCGCCCGCCCCGTTGCCGGGGCGGGCGTTGTTTATTCTGCCGCATTTCAAACCTGAAATGCCGCACCTCGTCTTTCAGGTGCACATGATCGTGATCGGCAGGCTGAAACCATGGCTGGCGGGTCACGTCGGAGCGATTGGTTGGCTTGCCGCCTCAAAAACTGTCTGAAAATATGGAACTGGCGGCAGGATGCCGCCCGAACCCGCACGCTGGAAGCGTGCGCTACCGCTGTAGCGCAGCCATCTTGGCTGCGGGTTCACGGAGCTTCCCAGCTCCGTGTTCCTGACCGATTTTTCAGAAAGCCTCTCAAGCTGGGCCGTTAAATTTGGCGGATGTCTGTCATGAACACGGCTTGGATCACCGGCAGCAATGGCTTGATTGGCAGTTACCTCGTCCAGACCGCCCCGAACGCATCCGCCGGGAGCGCCGGCTTCCAGCCGGCGGGTGGCCTCGAGCCTCGCCGGCAGGATGCCGGCGCTCCCGGGCGGGCGATCCGGGCGTTGACGCGCGCGGATTTCGACCTTTGGGATTTTTCCAAGGTTGATAATGCGGAAAATATGTTTGCGGTGACGGCGCAGGCAAATTAAACTCGACAACTGCTGGCGGGAGGCCGGCGGAAGTCAGTATCAAGTGCAACCCTTTTATTCATGAACAAACCGCTCACAAGCGCAGAAATCAACGAAATCGTCGCCGGCCTGAAGAAGCTGTCCCGCAACCTGTGGTGGACTTGGAACCAGGTGGCGCAGGACTTCTTCTATGAGCTGTCGCCGCGCGGCTGGCAGAACATGTTCCACAACGCCGTGGCCGTGTTGCGCGAGGTTTCCGATCAGGAATTGCGCGCCCGCCTGCAGGACGCCGCGTTCGCCACCCGCGCCCGGATGGTGCTGGCCGAGTTCCAGAATTATCTTAACGACCCGAAGACCTGGGGGCACACGCACGCGGCCAAGCTGCACCAGAATCCCGTCGCCTATTTCTCCGCCGAGTTCGGTTTCCACGAATCGCTCCCCATCGCCGCCGGCGGCTTGGGCATCCTCGCGGGCGATCATTGCAAATCCGCGAGCGACCTCGGCCTCGGCTTCGTCGGCATCGGCCTGTTCTACCGCGAAGGTTATTTCCAGCAGGCGATTGACGGCAACAACTGGCAGACGGAATATTACAACCCCGTTGACCCGCACAACGTCCCGGTGGAACCGCTCCTCGATGCCGACGGCGAACGCATCATCGGCAGCGTCGAGATCGGCTTGAGCGTGGTGGATTTCCAGGTCTGGCGCGTCAACGTCGGCCGCGTCCCGGTCTATCTGCTCGACACCAACCTGCCGCAGAACGAGCAGCTTTATCGCGACCTCACCAACCGCGTTTATGGCGGCGACAGCACCACGCGCATCATGCAGGAGATTCTGCTGGGCATCGGCGGCACCCGCCTGCTGCGCAAGCTGGGCCTGACGCCCTCGACGTTCCACATGAACGAAGGCCACGCGGCGTTCCTCACGCTGGAACTCATCCGCGAAAAGATGGCCGCCGGCAAAACCTTCGCGGAGGCGCAGGCGCTGACCAAGCCGGAATGCATCTTCACCACGCACACGCCCGTCGAGGCCGGCCATGACCGCTTCTCGCCGGAGCTGATGAACTACGCATTGCAGAGCTATCTGCTGAACCTGCATGTGACGTTCAACGACATCCTCGGCCTCGGCCGCGTGACGCCGTCCGACAGTCACGAGCTGTTTTGCATGACCGTCCTGGCGCTCAAGCTCTGCCGCTCCGCGAACGCCGTCAGCGAACTGCACGGCCAGGTCAGCCGCCATATGTGGCAGCACCTTTACAACGTGCCGGAGAAAGACGTGCCCATCGGCCACATCACGAACGGCATCCATCTGCTCGGCTGGATGAAGGGCCCCGTCCGCCAGTTCTGGCGCATGAAGCTCAATGATTCAACCAACGGCGAGGCGAAGCTGTTCCGCGAGAAATTCGGCTCCGACTGGTCCTCCGCCATCAACCATGCCGAGTTCTGGGAAAAGATGACCTGCGCGGAATTCGTCACCGACGAGGAACTCTGGGCGCTCCGCTACAAGCTGCGCCGCGAGCTGATCGAGTTCGCCCGCCGCAAGCTGCTCCACCAGAGCCAGCGCGTGACGCCCGGCGATTACATCCGCTTCGACCACCTGTTGAATCCCGATGCGCTGACCATCGGCTTCGCCCGCCGCTTCGCCACCTACAAGCGCGCGCCGCTGATTTTCCAGCAGTTCGACAACATCGTGAAGCTCGTGCGCGACAAGCAGCGCCCGGTGCAATTCATCTTCGCCGGCAAGGCCCATCCGCGCGATGACGACGGCAAGCGCTTCATCCAGCAGATCATTCACCTGTCCAAGCACAGTGAACTCTCGGGCAGCCTCGTCTTCCTCGAGAACTACGACATTCACGTCGCGCGGCAGATGGTCTCCGGCTGCGACATCTGGCTGAACAACCCGCGCCGTCCGCTCGAGGCCTCCGGCACCAGCGGCATGAAGGCGAGCTGCCACGGCTGCATGGGCTTCAGCATCATGGACGGCTGGTGGCGCGAAGGCTACGACGGCGACAACGGCTTCTCCATCGGCCCGGATGCGCATCCGGACAACATCGAGGAACAAGACCGCATTGACAGCGCCAACCTTTACAAGGCGCTCACCGAGCAGGTCGTCCCCGCGTTCTACAACCGCGACGCGAACGGCATTCCGCGCGAATGGATCAAGCGGATGCGGCACTCCATGGCCACGCTCGTCTCGCAGTTCACGACCGACCGCATGGTGAAGGAATACACCAACAAGTATTACGCGCCGAAGTAGGCGGCCCGAAAATTCCAAATATAAACGTAAAAACGGCGCGGAGAAATGTCTCCGCGCCGTTTGTGTTTTGGTGATTGAGATTATTTCTTGTGCCGCCGCTTCACGTTGAGCTGCGTCGTGGCGTGGATGAGCGCGGCGTGAACCGTCGCGGATTCCTCATCGCTCAACTTCTGCGCGAGCCGGGCCTCGGCCTTTTTCTGCGCTTCCACGGCCTTGGTCTCGTCAATGTCGTCGGCCTTGATGGCCATGTCCGTCAGCACCGACACGCGTTCGCCGGTGATCTGCACGAAGCCTTCACCCACGGCCAGGTAGATGTTCTGCCCGTCCATGCGCGCAGTGATCTCGCCGGCGACCAGCTGCGTCATCACCGGCATGTGCTGGGGATAGATGCCCATCTCACCGTCCACGCCGGTGAGCGTCACCATCTCCACGTCGGCGGAAAAGACTTTGGCCTCCGGCGTGACGATTTCAAGTTTTAGGGTCGCGGCCATTTATTCTTTGATTTCGTCGATGCCGCCCTTCATGTAGAAATTCTGTTCGGGCACGTCGTCGTGCTTGCCTTCGAGGATTTCCTTGAACGCGCGGACGGTTTCCGCCACCGGCACCTGCTTGCCTTCGCGGCCGGTGAACACCTGCGCGACGGTGAACGGCTGGGACAGGAAGCGCTGAATCTTGCGGGCGCGATAGACGGACGTCTTGTCTTCGGCGGAAAGTTCGTCCATGCCGAGAATCGCGATGATGTCCTGCAAATCCTTGTAGCGCTGCAAAACCTTCTGCACGCCGCGCGCCACGTCGTAGTGTTCTTGGCCGACGAATTCCGGCGCGAGCGCGCGGGAACTGGAGGACAGCGGATCCACGGCGGGGAAGATGCCGAGCTCGGCGATGGAGCGTTCGAGCACGATGGTCGCGTCCAAGTGCGCGAACGTCGTGGCCGGCGCGGGGTCGGTCAAGTCGTCGGCGGGCACATACACGGCCTGGAAGCTCGTGATGGAACCTTTCTTGGTCGAGGTGATGCGTTCCTGCAAGTCGCCCATTTCGGCGGCAAGCGTCGGCTGGTAACCGACCGCCGACGGCGTGCGGCCGAGGAGCGCGGACACCTCGGAACCGGCCTGCGAGAAACGGAAAATGTTGTCCACGAACAGGAGCACGTCCTGGTTCTTTTCGTCACGGAAATATTCCGTCACGGCGAGCGCGGACAGCGCCACGCGGAGACGAGCGCCGGGGGGTTCGTTCATCTGGCCGTAAACCAAGCCGATCTTCGAGCCTTCCACGATCTGTGGCAGGCCGTTTTCACCTTTGATCGGATGACCTTTTTCATCCTTCTTCACCTTGATGACGCCGGCCTCGATCATTTCGTTGTAAAGATCGTTGCCTTCGCGCGTGCGTTCGCCGACACCCGCGAACATCGAGATGCCGCCATGCAGCTTCGCGATGTTGTTGATCAATTCCATGATGACGACGGTCTTGCCGACGCCGGCGCCGCCGAACGCGCCGACCTTGCCGCCCTTGAGGAACGGGCAGATCAAATCAATGACCTTGATGCCGGTCGTGAGAATCTGCGGCGACGTGGACTGGTCCACGAGCGCGGGGGCCGCGCGATGGATGGGATTATATTTGTCGGCCTTCACCGGGCCTTGCTCGTCCACGGCCTCGCCGGTGACGTTGAACACGCGGCCCATGACCGCCTCGCCGCAAGGCATGGAAATCGGTTCGCCGGTGTCGGTGACTTCGTAGCCGCGCTTGAGCCCTTCGGTGGTGCTCATGGCGACGGCGCGCACCCAGTTGTCGCCGAGGTGCTGCTGCACTTCGAGCGTCAATTTGGTCGCGCCCTGGCCAGGCATCTCGTAGCTGACGGTCAGCGCGTTGTAAATCGCGGGCAGCACGCCGCCGGCGAACTCGACGTCCACGACGGGGCCGATGATTTGAACGATTTTACCTTTGCTCATGTTCTTAAAATAATTGCGTTACGATTTTCAACCGACCGCCATCTGCGCGGTGGTGATTTCCAAAAGTTCCTTCGTGATGTTCGCCTGGCGCAGCTTGTTGTATTCGAGCGTCAGGCTCTTGATGATTTCCTTGGCGTTGTCCGTGGCGTTCTTCATCGCCACCATGCGCGCGCTCTGCTCGCTCGCCTTCGTCTCCAGCAAAATCTGGTGCATCTGGAAATTCAGACTGTGCGGCAGCAGTTCGCCGAGCACCGTTTCCTCGTCCGGCTCGAACTCAAAAATCTCCGTGGAGCTGCTCCCGGCCAGTTCCTGTTTCGGCTCGTTGATGCCGGCGCTCGCGGCCGTCAGTTTGCCAATGGGCAGAAACGGCACCAGCGCCGGCGACTGCGTGAGCGTGTTGACGAAACGCGGAAAGAGGATGTCCACCGCGTCCACTTCGCCCTTCAAAAACAACTGCTGCACGAACTTCGAGATCGCGCGCGCCTCGGTGAATTCCGGCGTGTCCTTGTAGGTGAATTCCGCCGCCAGCGTGCGCTTGGTGCGCGCGATGAACTGCGCCGCCTTCTTGCCGGCGGTGATGAACACCGTGTCCTTGTCGAGCTTGGTGACTTCGCGGAATAAGTTGCCATTCAAACCGCCGCACAGGCCGCGATCCGAGCTGACGAGAATCACCGCGCGCTTGGACGCCACCCGCGACTGCATCAGCGGATGGTCGAAGCCCACCGTGCCTTCCGCCGCCTTCGCCATGATCTCATTCATCAACTGCGCGTAGGGACGACCAACCAGCGCCGCCTGCTGCGCCTTGCGCATCTTGGCAGCGGCCACCATCTGCATCGCCTTGGTGATCTGGGCGGTGTTCTTGACCGACTTGATGCGTCGGCGTATGTCGCGCGTGCTGGCCATGAATTATCAGCGGTAAGTCTGCTTGAATTCCGCAACCGCCGTCTTCAGGTCCGCCGCGAGGGCGTCGCTGATGGCTTTTTCATTGCGAACCTTCAGGAGCAAATCGGCTTTGCGCGTCTGGATGAAATCCACCAGCTTGCCCTGGAAGTCCTTCACCTTTTCCACGGCGACGTCGTCGAAGAAATTGTTCTGCGCGGCCCACAAAACCAAAACCTGCACTTCGACCGGCAGTGGATTGTATTGGTTCTGCTTGAAAATTTCGATGATGCGCTTGCCACGTTCGAGCAGCGCCTGCGTCTTCGCATCGAGGTCGGAACCGAACTGCGCGAACGCCGCGAGTTCGCGGAACTGCGCCAAGTCGCCCTTGATGCGGCCGGCCACCTGTTTCATCGCCTTGATCTGCGCGGCAGAACCGACGCGGCTCACGGAGAGACCGACGGAAACAGCGGGGCGAACGCCTTGATAGAACAAATCGGTTTCGAGATAAATCTGGCCGTCGGTGATGGAAATCACGTTCGTCGGAATGTAGGCGGACACGTCGCCGGCCTGCGTCTCGATGATCGGCAGCGCGGTAAGCGAGCCGTTGCCGTATTTTTCCGACACGCGCGCCGAGCGTTCAAGCAAACGGCTGTGCAGATAAAACACGTCGCCGGGATACGCTTCACGGCCGGACGGACGCTTCAAGATGAGCGAGACCTGGCGGTAGGCGACGGCGTGCTTGGAGAGATCATCATAAATGATGAGCGCATCCATGCCGTTGTCCATGAACCATTCGCCAATCGCCGCACCGGCGAACGGCGCAAGATATTGGTTGGAAGCCGAATCGGACGCGGACGCCGCGACGATGACCGTGTAAGGCAGCGCGCCGGCTTCTTCCAGCACCGCGATGACGCGGGCGATGTTCGACTGCTTCTGGCCGACCGCGACGTAGATGTTGTAAATCGGGCGAAAATCCTTGTCACCGGCGGCTTCGGCGGCCTTGTTGATGCGCGCCTGGTTGATCATCGTGTCCACGCCGATGGTGGTCTTGCCCGTGCCACGGTCGCCGATGATGAGTTCGCGCTGGCCGCGGCCAATCGGGATCATCGCGTCAATCGCCATGATGCCGGTCTGCACCGGCTGGCTCACGGGTTTGCGGCGGATGATGCCGGGCGCGATTTTTTCAACGGGATAAAAAGCGGATTCCTTGATGGCACCCTTGCCGTCGAGCGGCTGGCCGAGGACGTTGACGACGCGGCCGAGCATTCCCTTGCCGACCGGAATCTGGAGCAGCTTGCCGGTGGTGCGGACTTCGGTGCCTTCCTTGATCTTGGTGTAGTCGCCGAGAATGATCGCGCCGACTTCGGTCTCTTCGAGGTTCAGCGCGAGGCCGACGACCCCGCCGCCGAAGTCGAGCATCTCGTTGAGCATCGTGTCGGTGAGGCCTTCGATCTTGGCCACGCCGTCGCCGATTTCGCGCACGGTGCCGACGTTCTGTTTCGCCGTCGCGGTCTTTGCGCCCGCGATCTGGGCTTCGATTTCCTGTAACAAATTACTCATATAATCCGATTAAAAACTTTGGGCCAATTTATCCAAACGGGTCTGCACGCTGCCGTCGTAAAGGTCGCTGCCGACCTGGATCCGCAAACCGCCGAGCAGCGCGGCGTTCGCCGCGAACGACAGGCTCAAGCCCGCGCCGTAAATCTTCGCCAACTGTGCCGCGACCTGCGTCTGCTGTTCGGCGGCGAGCGGCGTGGCGCTTTCCACGCGCGCCGTGCGGCGGTCAAGATCGAGCTTCACCAAACGGTGCAGGCGCGACAGGATTTCGACATAGCCGCGCGGCTTCTTTTCCACGAGCAGGGCGACGGCCTGACGGACGCGGCTTTCATCCAACTGGCCGTTGACCGCGCAACTGCGGAACAGTTGCCGGGCTTCGCGCTGGGCTTGTTTGGAGATTTTCATCTTTTATTTGGCAGGGGGGCGTTGCCGCGCCGCCGGCTGACCCGCAGGTCAGCCCTACCGTTATGTCAACTGCTTCTGCGTTTCTTCCGCGAGGCGGCGCTGGTCATCCGCCGTGAGCACCTTGCCGGTGACGGTTGCCGTGGTCTGCACCACAAGCCGGCCGACTTCGCGCTTCAATTCGGCGAGCATCTTCGCGTGATCCTGCGCGGCGGCTTCGCGCGCCTTGGCGATGATCTGCTCGGCAGCGGCGATGGCCTTCTGCGTCTCGACTTCGCGGACGCGGCTGGCGGCTTCACGCGCCTGCTCGATCATGCCGTTCGCCACGTCGCTGGCCTGCGCCAGAATCCGCTGGCGTTCCGTCTCGGTCTTGGCGAGCTCGGCTTTGATCTTTTCCGCGTTGGCGATGCCGTCGGCGATTTTTGCCTTGCGCGCTTCGAGGATGTTGAAGATCGGCTTGTAGGCGAACTTCCACAGCACCACGAGCACGACGGCGAAGTTGATCGCCTGGATGATCAACTTCTGCCAATGTATGCCGAGCATTTCCATAAAGGAGCCTGTGAATTAGGCCTTGCCGAGCACGAACGCCAGAATCGCCGCGCCTTCCGCGAGGGCGATGCCGAGAATCATGATGGCGACGACGCGGCCGAACATGCCGGGGTTGCGGCCGATGGCCATGGTTGCGCCGGCGGCGGCGATGCCGATGCCGATGGCCGCGCCACCGAAGGCGAGACCGACGTGGACGTTACCAGCGAGGGTGGGAACTGCTTCTGCGAGCATCATAGTATTGTCTTTCTTATTTGGTTTCTAGTTTCATGCGTCCGTTCGCCGAAAGGTCTCCCGGTCGCAAATTGTTAAATCATTTCAATGGCCGTGCTCCTCGTCCGAATGCGAGCACAGCGTGCCGGCGAACACAATCGTCAGCATCGCGAACACAAACGCCTGCACCACGGCCACGAACAGTTCAAAAAACGTGAACGGCAGCGAGACCAGCAGCGACAGGAAAAAGTTTTTCATCGTCATGGTCATCGCCAGCAAACTTTCACCGGCAAAAATATTGCCGTAAAGACGGATGGCGAGCGCCAACGGACGAACGAACACAATCGAGAGCGTTTCCATCAGGCCGACAAACACGAACATCAGCAACAGCGGCACATAGAAAAGCTTGTTGGATTCCACCTTCACGCCGAAGATGTGTTTCACGAGGCCGAGCGGCCCATTGTAGCGGAAACCCCAATATAGACTCATCACGAGAAAAATCAGCGCCATCACGACGGTCATGTTCGCGTCGGCGGTCGGCGGACGCACCAGCGGCGTCACCGCGTGCTCAATGGAAAACGGCAGGCCGCTGAAATTCTGATCCGCCGGGGCCTTCGGGCCGTAGCCAATGCTGCCGACGCCAGGCAAAAGGCCGAGCAAATTGGAAGTCAGCGCGAACAGGAAAAACGTCACTGCGAACGGAAACACCCAGCGCGTCACCTTCGGCTCCAAAATCATGTTAATCAAACTTTCCCAGCCTTCGACCATGCCTTCAATCAGGTTGCCGGCGCTGGTCGGTACGTTGTCAGCGCTCAAGCGGCGCGTGCCGACGCGGACGAAAATGATGATGACGGCCGCCACCACCCACGCATAAACCATCGCGTTGGTGATTTCCACCGGGCCGATTTTGAACAGCGTCGGCGCATAACCGGTGACGAGCGGCGCGGTGGCGGCTTCAACCGCCTTCGCAACGGGACTGACAGCGACCGTCTCCGCGTGAAGATTCACAGCGGAAACCGCAGCTAAAAACACAAACGCCAAAATGAGTTTGCAAATCTGATTCACAATTACAACAAGTCACTGACGACACGAAAACCTAGCAGAAAACTTCGGTGCCAGAGCCGCAGAAAATGCCGCATCGTGAAATATTTCACAAGCAAATTTTCTACTTTTATTGATTCATCAGCCTTTCTGAAACATCACCAGCCGGCGCGCAATTTTTCTGCTGACAGCCCATTTTCCCGCAGCGTCCGCAGGCTCAAGGCATCGTGCCGTTTGGCCAGGCGTTCACCGCGATCGTCGCACATCAGATCGCAGTGGAAAAATTTCGGCGGCACCCAGCCCAACGCGCGGAAAATCAAAATCTGCCGCGCCGTGCTGACGAGCAGATCCGCGCCACGCACGACCTCCGTGATTTGCATCGCCGCGTCGTCCACCGCGCAGGAAAGCTGATACGCCGGCACGCCGTCGTGCCGCCACACGACGAAATCGCCAAAGTCTTTTCCAGCCACGAATTTTTGTTCGCCGCAATTGCCGTCCGCGAAGGAAATGGTTTCGCCGTCGGGAACGTGGAACCGCCAGCTGAATTTACGATTTGCGATTTCTGCTTTGCGATTTTGCCGGCACGTGCCCGGATAAATGGGCTCCTCGTCATTTTCCGGGTGGGGAGCGGTGATGGCCGCCTGAATGTCTTTCCGCGAACAGGTGCAGGGATAAATGAAACCGACGGCCCGAAGTTTCTCCAGCGCATCGCGGTAAAAGCTCATCCGCTCGCTCTGGTTGTAAGGTGCAAATGGCCCGCCGATGTCCGGGCCTTCGCTCCATTCAAAGCCGAACCAGCGCAAGTCCTCCAGCATCGCGTCCACGAATTCCATTTTGAAACGGGTGGAATCCAGGTCGTCGTTGCGCAAGATCAGTTTGCCACCGTGTTGCCGGGCGCGCTGCTGCGCCGCCCAGAACGTTCGCGCGTGGCCGAGATGCAAATAGCCCGTCGGCGACGGCGCGAGGCGGCCGCGGTATTTCGGACTGGCAGTTGGCGCTGGCAAATTCACGGGAGAAATGAAACAACGAAGCGACGGGAGAGCAACGTTTTCTTTTGGGCGACTTCAGAGCCTGACCGAAAACCCCGAGGAGCGCTGTTTTTGGGCAAAAGGCCGGAGGGCGCGGCCATTCCGGCGCGCCAAAGCAGAAGTCGGGTTTCGGCGACGTTGCCCGCCCGGATCGGTGGAGCATCACCGCCGATGCCGCGCTGGTGAACAGGTTGTCGTGGACCGTCACGGGAGTGAAGCGGGTGTCCACTGTAAAGAACCGCCCCCCATGTGTCGTGATTTGGCACGATTTGGCGCGTTTTGGCGTTTTTGTCACTGGCTTTTTGTGTGCGCCGGCGGCGGCGAGGATCTGCTCGCACTGCCCGGGCCAACGCCGCCATCGCCATCCGTGACGGTTTGAGTTTCTCCGAATAAAAAAAAGCGGTTGAGCAAACCAGCTCAACCGCTTTTCCGTTCCCCAACAACCAGACCCAAACTAATTGTTTCAATTGGCCGATAGCGTCGCGCTTTTCATTTCAAAACTCCCGCGACTTGCCGCCGCGTGTTTTTCTTGGCACCGTTTCCGTGATGAAAGTTAAGCTCTCGCTCGTCACCGCAATCATCACCCTCTGCCTAACGTCAGTCCTTGCTCAGACCGGCCAGCACGGCGATGATGCTCAAGGGCCGCATTTCGAAGGAGCAGAGACCGAACTGATTGGCACCAACCAGTCCTTCTCCGCTACGATGGAATATCAAATCTTCCGGCAGAGTGGCGACAACGTCACCATGTCCGGCAAGTTTAGTTTCGACCACGGCAAATCGCGTTTAGAAATGAACACGAGCGAAATGCAAGGTTCCAAAATACTGCCCGGTGCCATCAGGCAATTAAAAAGCATGGGCATGAACAGGATGCTTAGCATTACGCGCCCAGATTTAAAATTGGCATACATCATCTATCCCGACCTGAAAACGTATGCCGTAATTACTCAACATGATCCCTTCGCCAACGCAACCGCTGGCGATTTCAAAGTTGAAACCACCGTACTCGGCAAGGAAACCATGGAAGGTCACGAATGCGTGAAAGTGAATATCGTCGCGATCGACAAGGATGGCAACAAACATGAGGCAACCGGCTGGAAAGCGACCGATTTAAAAAGTTTTCCCGTGAAAATCGTGACAAACAAAGATGGCCAAAGTCTCAGGATGCTGTTCAAGAACATCTCGTTCGACAAGCCCGCCGCCAGCAGCTTTGAGCTGCCGTCTGGGCTGATTACTAAATACGATGACGTGGAAACCATGATCCGCACGGAAATTATTCACCAGCGCAGCGTCAAGTAAATGAGCCGCATGAAAAGCAATTTACTATCAGTGTCATTAACCGTGATAACCCAATCTCTTTTCAGATTGATTTGGCATTCTTCAATTTTCCGCCTTGGTACCTTTGGGTTGGTCGTGCTGACGTTGAGCAGTCTCGTTGGTTGCGGCAAGAAACACACTATAACTGTAAGAGACGATTCAGGAAGCGGGCAGATTTTCGTCGTGGCCCAAAGCGGCGACATGGAGAAAATGATGGAGATGCTCAAAGATAACCCTGGTTTGGTTTTTGCCAAAGACAGAGGCGGCATGACGCCATTGCACTTGGCAGCGTTTTGCGGGCAGAAAGGTATGGCGGAACTGTTGCTGGCTCATCAGAACAACTTCGATATTTTGGACGCGGCAGCCGGTGGAAGCTTGGAGAAGATCAAGTCGTTGCTCAAAGACAATCCGGATTTGGTTTTTGCCAAAGATACGCATGGCTTCACGCCCTTGCATTGGGGGGCGGTGAGTGGCCACACGGACGTGCTGGAGTTCCTCTTGGCTAATAAGGCAGACGTCAACGCGAGGGACAATGTCGGTCGGGCGGCTTTGGGTTTAGCGGCACAAAATGACTGGGCGGACGTGGTGGAGTTGTTGTTGACAAACAAGGCTGACGTTAACGCAAAGGATGGCACCTCTGGTCTTGCACCTTTGCACGAAGCAGCGTTTTTCGGCCACACGAACGTGGTGAAATCATTGCTGGCCAATGGCGCTGACGTCAATGTCAGGGCAAAAATTGGGATCACACCTTTGGGCGAAGCAGCGTTTGCCGGTCAAAAAGGCGTGGCAGAATTGTTACTGTCACGCGGAGCCGACATCAATTCGGCTGATGATCAAGGCGTGACACCTTTGGAATACGCGGTAACAGGTATTGGTAATCAAAAGGAAAAAATGGTGGAGCTGTTTTTGCTCCACCGTGCCGATGTGAATGCCAGGGACAACAAAGGACAAACCCCGTTGCACATCGCGGTGTTACGCAAAAATACGGAGTTGGCGGATTTGCTGCGCCATCACGGTGGTCATGAATAAATTACTTTTATTTTTTTCCTTCACCGTCAGCGACAGGAAGATTTCTTACCCGCGCAGCGTCAAGTAAATGAGCCGCATGAAAAGCAATTTCCTGTTAGTGCATCAAAAAAAAGCGGTTGAGCAAACCAGCTCAACCGCTTTTGCGTTCCCCCAACCACCGGACCCAAACTAATTGTTTAAATCGGCCGGCACAGCCGTTGCGCCTGCCGGAGACCGGTATCGCGAATTTCTCCTTGTCCAATCGTTTTGAATGAACGTGGTCACGCGCGCCAGCCAGTTCCGATCCTTGCACAACTCCAAGACTTCCGCCGTGCAGAAATACTTCACCGCATTGGCCGGCGCACTACCCAGCGGCTTGAGTTGCTTCGCCGCCACCAGCGCGGGGATGCTATGCGGCTGAGATGAGCTGGGTCTTGTCCGCCGATCTTTTATTCCCGACGAACGGTTGATGGTTACAGGTCACGCCGTAATCAAGAGGTGCGGAGTTCGCCGGCATGGGCGAACCTTAGCACGGGATTTTCTCACAACGGCGCGGCGGATTTTCGTCGCCCGAACGGCACCCCCATGCGACCACCACCGCACCCCCACGCGGCCACAAATTTATTTTCAAAAATACATTTGACGGAGCTGAAACCTGAAGCCAAATGCTGAAAACTGAAATGCTGACATGCTGAAAAACAAAAAATAGTTGGCAGTCTGCAGTTGGCAGTTGGCAGTGGGTGGCGAAATCTGAATTTGAAACCTGAAACCGGCGGGGATCAAATGCTGAAAAGCTGAAAACTGAAATGCTGAAAGCTTTTTTAAACCCAGATTCGAGGACGAGAACGAGAACGAGGAGGATTGGTCGGCCGGCGGCAGACGGGGAAGCGCCGGACTGCGGACGGCGCAGCGCACCGTCCCCCACCACACACGGACGGGCAACCCTGGCTGATCGCCTGCGGATGTGTGACGTGTTCACACATTGTTGTTGACGGCCGTCCGCCAATGTGTGAATATCTCACACATACCCATGACTTCCCTGAATCAAAACGAATTGGAGGCACTCCGGATCCTCTGGGAGCAAGGCGAACTCAAACCCGCGGAGATCCAGGCCCGCTTCGCCTGGCCCATTGAAAATGCCACACTGCGTTCGGTGCTGGTCAACCTGGTCGCGAAGCGGCAGATCACCCGCCGGCTACAGGGCAAGGCGTTCTTCTATGCGGCCCGGGTTCCCAAAGGAACTTTGTTGCAGACGATGATGCAGACTTTGGCTCGTGTCTTTGCGGGCGGTTCGCATCAAGAGTTGGTTGCCCAGCTGATGGAAACTTCAGACATCAAGCCGGAAGACCTTAAAGTCATCCGCCAGACCGCCAGTGGTTTGCCAGCCAAAAAAGGGAAAGGAAAATCAAAATGAACCTGTCATCCGCATTGACCTCGTCGAGCTTCATGGTTCTGTTCAAATGGACGGCGCTGCTGCTGCTGGGCTGGCTGGCGCACTGGCTATTACGACAACAACATGCCCGCTGGCGGCTGGTCTTATGGCGGAGCGTCCTGTGCCTGGGGCTGGCATTGCCGTGGCTGCAATTTGTCCAGCTTCCCGGCCTGAAGATCCCGATTTCCAATGCAGACATTCCTTCGCCCGAACCTGTCGCGGCCGCATTCCCGGTCTCCACGGCTTCACCAAGCCAACCGATGACGGACCCGTTGAAGCCTTCAGCAGCAGGAGCGACCCACAAGCCGACCGCAACCGTCATGGCACCACACAAGGCATCGCCGGCATCCAAGCCCATTGGCTGGCCGATGATGCTCTTGGGGATTTGGGGCCTGGGATGCGGTTGGGGAGTCATCCGGCTGATGTGGCTCCAGCTGCAATTAACCCGGTTATGTCAGGCCGCCGCCGAGCCGGCGCTTGGGCTATGCACCCTGGTAAAACAAACCCAGAAACGGTTGAGCGTCCGTAAAGCCATTGCGATCAAAGTCTCTGAAACCGTCGCTTCTCCGTTTGTATGCGGCCTTTGGAAGCCGACCCTCATCCTGCCTAAAACGCTGGTCCAACAATTATCTGAAAACCAGCTTGCCGCATTATTGAACCATGAACTTGCCCACTTGCGGCAGCACGATTTGATCTGGTGCGTGGCCTGGCGATGGATGAAAGCCATCTGCTGGTTTCATCCGCTGGTGTGGCCGATCCCGGCAGCCCACAATCTTGCCTGCGAACAGGAGGCTGACCGCATTGCCGCCGGGCAACTGGAGGATAAAGATTCCTATGCCGCCCTGCTCGCCCAGCTGGCGCTACGCGTGCTAGCGTTGCCGGCGGTTGAGACCCGGCTGACGCTGAATGGGAGTTCTCAAATCACGCGACGCTTGAATCATCTCCGGCACCGAGGTGCAGCGGCGTGGAATCGGAAACATTCCGCAGCGGGGGCAGGGCTGGTTGGATTGTTGTTTTTGACGACCGCTGGCTGCAATTTCACATGTTCAAACCATCTCCGCCCAATAACACCGGCATCGGTTGAATTCAAAAAAACGCTGGTGGTGATTCAGGATGAGAACGGCCAGCCCATCGAAGGCGCGACCGTTGTGCCCACGGGCTTTCGGGTAAAGGGAATTCATGGGGCTGACGCCTATGGTTGGAATAAGAAATTATTCGGCGATCCGGAAAAGGCCGTCACCGATTACGAGGGAAAAGCCTATCTAAAATATCCCGTTGAAGGCATACCCGAGGAAAAAGAGTTCACGGGCAAACTCATCTTAGCGGTGTCCCATCCGGAATTTGCTTCTGTATTCATACAGAGTTATTCGGTAGACAGCCCTGAGAAGCCGATTCAACTGGTCCGTGGAATTCATATGGAGGTTTCTGGTTATTACGGTAGTGATCATCAACCCGTGACTGATCTGATCCCGAATCTTACCGAAGAAGTGCCACAAGGAGACTGGCAGAAAATGGATAAGGGAGTGTTTGCATATAATAAACTGTCTCCGGGCGGACATCTGCTGCAACTCATGGGACGGCTATCTTCAGGTGAGATTGTTTATAACGAAACCTTCCCGTTCACTGCTGAAAATGGAAAGGAATATAATTTTGCACTGGAGATGAAGCCGGGTATCCGGCTAGAGGGACGGATTGACGATCAGGTGCCGAGGCCGGTGAAAAATGGGCGGGTCATGATTGATGTCCGGCCCAAGGAATATCCTGCGCTTAACGTGATCGAGGATTATTATGCTGCCGATCAAAAATACGGTGGCCGTCGTTTTTGGCACAGTTATCGTCCAATCAACGAGGATGGAACCTTTGTCTTTGAGTCCGTTCCTCCTGGCACGGTTGATGTCGTCGTCCTTGGCGACGGTTTTGCGTCTAAAACCATCGGTCAACTCCAGAATCGAGTGAATGGTGTCTTGGTCAAACCCGTCACGGCCATCATCCCGCAGGCGTTCCCGCTGGTGTCGCCCGCCACCAAAATCGAGGTAACAACGGAACCCACCGCGACCTTGGAATTCACGGCCACAACAAAATCAGGCGGACCGATTGAGGGAGTCTGGGTGGGCATGTATCCGTCGGCATTTCGCATGTGGGGACCGTTTGGCTGGATGAAGAATTCCAGCGAAGACCCCTATCGAGAGATTCCGCATCTGTCTGACCCCATCTTTTCAGGCAAGACGGATAAAAAGGGAAAGCTCGTCCTGATCAACATCCCAGCGGAAACCCATGGAATGGAAGTTGAGCATCCGCAATTTCAGGTGCCGCTGCAAGATGTTAAAGGTTGGCGCGACCGGCATGTTCGCGCAACATTTTCACCGGGCATGACCAACGTGTTGAATATGGCTCTTGAGCCCAAAGGGAAAGATTTTATCGGGGGCAAATGATCCGGTTCATCCCTCGGATTAAATTCTCTCTGATTCGTGGCGTTTACTTTATGAAGCATACATACAAAAAAACAATCGGCTGCGCGCTCGGCTTGCTTATGTTTGCCCTGTTGCCAGTGATCGGCCAAACCCCCGTAGCATCTCGCTTCGTCGGTGATTGGGCAAACAAGGATTTCCAGACCCGAGGCCTCACCCGCGTTCAGATTCGGCTTGAGGGCAGCAGCATCATTGCCCACGTCTGGGGCCGATGCCATCCCAAGGAGTGTGATTGGGGCGATGCGACCGCCACCGCAAAAGGCCAGACACTATCGCTGACCTGGAACCAAGGCTTTGCCACCGAGACACAGGAGTTGACGGTGCTGGCTGACGGAAGTTTGCAGGTTATTGGCCACCGTCATTTCACCGACAACAGCGGAAGAAAGGATTCCGACTCCAGGGATATATTGGCGAAGGGATTGGTCCACGATTGGAGTGATCCAGCATCCAAATAACCGGTTACGGCCCTCCCTTGCTAACGACCTTGAACCGGAAGCCGGCGGGGAACACGGTTTGTTCATTTTGAAAATGGACTTTTGCCGGCGCTTCAATTATTAATTACTTTATGAACCTAATTAAATCGCTCACGCAGCGTCTGTCGCTGCCCGGAACCGCCGTGATTTTGTTCGCCGCCTCGGTCGCCACCGGCTTCGCGCAGTCCAATGCGCCGGTGACCACCCTCAAAATCCAGGCCGACAAGGTGGTGGCGCAGATGCCCCCGACGTTTTACGGGCTGATGACCGAGGAAATCAATTTTGCCTATGAAGGCGGCCTTTACGGCGAACTCATCCGCAACCGCACCTTCAAAGCCGACTCGCTCCCGCAGCACCTCAAGCCGAACGACTACGACCCGGCAAAGTATTATCCCGCCAAGTATCCCGCCAACGTCGCGCCGAAATTCTGGAAGAGCGTCGGCGGCGCGGCCCTGGTGCTCGACACCAATGCGCCGTTGAACGACGCGCTGAACGTGAGCCTCAAGCTCGACGCGGCGTCGGCGTCAAAAACCTCCCCGGCGGGCGTCGCCAACGGCGGCTACTGGGGCATTCCCGTGCAGCCCAAGACGGCCTACCACGTTTCCTTCTTCGCCAAGGCGGCGCCGGGATTCACCGGCCCGCTGACGGCCAGCATCGAAAGCACGAATGGAAAAGTCCTGGCGAGCGCGGAAATCTCCGGCGTCACCGGCGAATGGCAAAAGTTTGAAGCGACGCTCAAGACGAAGGGGGGGAAACCGTCGAAGGACACTGTTTTCAAGCTCACGACCGCCGCGCCCGGAACGATCTGGCTGCAACAGGTCTCCCTGTTTCCGCCGACGTTCAAGAACCGCCCGAACGGCGATCGCCAGGACCTCTCGCAAATGCTTGAAGAGGCGCGACCCAAGTTCCTGCGGTTTCCCGGCGGCAATTATGTCGAGGGCAATAATTTCAACGAACGTCTCAACTGGAAGCAGATGGTTGGACCGATGGAACAGCGTCCCGGCCACCGCAGTTGCTGGGGCTATTGGTCCACGGACGGCTTCGGTTTGCCGGAATTTCTCGGCTGGTGCCAGGACGTCGGCATGGAGCCGGTGCTGGCCGTGTTCGCCGGCTACACGCTGAACGGTGAACATGTCACCAACGGTCCGGCTTTGGAGCCCTACGTCCAGGAAGCGCTGGAGGAAATCGAATATGTCACCGGCGACGCCACCACGAAATGGGGCGCGCAACGCATCAAGGACGGTTATCCGAATCCGTTCCCGCTGCATTATGTGGAAATCGGCAACGAGGATTTCTTCGACAAGTCCGGCAGCTACGACGGGCGGTTCGCGCAATTTTACGACGCCATCAAGGCCAAATATCCGCAGCTTAACATCATCTCCACCACGGGGGTCAAGAGCCGCACGGCGGATTTGAACGATGAACATTACTACGAATCCGAAGAATCCATGGAAGGGCAGGCGTTCAAGTATGACACGCGCGACCGCAGCGTCCCGACCAAGGTTTTCGTCGGCGAATGGGCCACCCGCGTGGGCTCGCCCACGCCCAACATGGCCGGTGCGCTCGGCGATGCCGCCTGGATGTGCTGCCTGGAACGCAACGCCGACATCGTGCTCATGCATTGCTACGCCCCCCTGTTCGTCAACGTCAGCAAAATCAGCGGCAACGACCGCTCCATGCAGTGGTCGAGCGATCTCATCGGCTACGACGCGCTGAACAGTTACGGTTCGCCGTCGTATTTCGCGCAGAAAATCTTCAGCCTGCACCAGGGCGACGAGGTGCTGGCCACTGCGGCGGACAATCTGCCGGGCAGGACCGTTCCGGCGTGGCGGGGCGGCGGCACGCGGCAAATCAAGTCGCTTTTCTACTCCGCCACCCGCGACCACGCGAGCGGCAAGCTCACCGTGAAAATCGTCAACAGCGCGGACGCACCGCAACCGGTCACGATTGACATCAGCGGTGTGAAATCCATCGCCACCAAGGGCGTGGCCACCGTGCTCAAGGCCGACAAGCGCAGCGAGACCAACACCCTCAAGGATCCGCAGCATATCGCGCCGGTGACGGAAAAAGTGAAGGGCCTCGGCACCAGCTTCACCCGCACGTTCCCCCCATGCTCCATCACGATCCTGGAACTGGACGCGAAGTAAAACATTTCTGACGTTTGTCCGGCGGCCCGCCCTCATCCTGACCTTCTCCCCCGAGGAGAAGGAACAGCGATGAGGGCTTTTGCTTGTCTGATCAAACCTCGCGCGAATCCAGCCGTCGGATTTTCCACGAACGCGGAAACCTTTTCTCCCTCTCCTGGAGGAAAGGGCCGGGGTAAGGACGGGCGTCAATCCATCCGTTGAAACCTCAAAAGACGTCGGCGTAAAGTAATTGTTTTTTACTTTGCGTCTCGATGCCTTGGCTGTTCAAAAATCCACCAGCGGATTGGCCGCGAGCCACTCGCTGAACTTCGGCAACGGTCGCGTCAAAACCGCTTGCGCCTTGCCCACGTCCAACGAAGTGTCCAAGGCACGCGGGGGACCGGGAAAATCCTTCGCGGAACCGGATTTGATTTCCGCCGTCACCTCCGGCCAGCGTTTGAGGAGCAGTTTTCCAAGTTCCAGCCGCGACAATTTTTCCGCGCCGGCGACGTGATAAAGTCCGGCGCAACTTTTTTGCGCCAGGTCCCAGACCGCCCGGGCTGTTTCCACCGCCGGAATCGGGCAGCGAAACTCGTCCGTGAACAGCGTCATCTCCTGCCCGGCTTCGCGCAGCGAGCGCCGCAACTGTTCGTTGAACGCGCGGTGGCCGGAGGGCGAATGGCCGCCGTTGAGAGACGTGCGCACGGCCAGATGATGCGGATTTTTCAGGACAATTTCCTCGGCGGCCAGTTTCGTCTCGCCGTAAACATTCAGCGGATTCGTCGCATCCGTCTCAGTGTAATTGCCCTTGCGACCGTCGAACACCAGATCGGTCGAGAAAAAGACGAACGGAATGTCGTGCGCCAGTTCCGCGAGCCGCCGGGTGGCCTCCACATTCACGCGCCGGGCGAGAACGGGATTGGCCTGCGCCCCGGCAATCGTGCTGATGGCCGCGCAATGGATGACGAGCTGCGGTTTGGCCTGGCGAAACTCCGTTTCAACCTTGGAAAAATCCAAAAGGTCGAAATTCGCCCGCGTCAACGCCCGGATCCGCCAGTCCGCCGCCAGGCGCGGCGCGGTCTGAACCAGATAACTGCCAATCAAGCCGTTGCTGCCAGTGATCCAAGCCGTGTTCATAATGACCACAGGTTAAAGCCGGCGCGGCCAAAGCTAAAGTTCTTTGCCAACCCGCGCCGCCGAGCGCGGCCGCAGCCGTGTCCGCAACGACAACCCCGCCGCCCAAGCTGGATCTGGAGAGCCCACGGATTACCAATGGTTTCACGCGAATTTCGCGAATGGACGCGAATGGAAATTGAATTCGTGAAAATTGGCGCAATTTGCCTAAATCCGCCTATGCGCCCGCCTTTGCCATCCTCAATCTTCAAACTTCCATCCTCGTTTTTGCCTTGGTGGGGCGAGACTCCCGGCGAAGCAAGAAACCGGTGGCGAGGGGCTGGGAGAGCGGCAAATTAATCTGGACTTTAGTTTCACATTTGTAGTGCGACAAAAGGGAGGTTTTCAGCAATAGACTTCGTTGGGGGTTTTGAAGCCTAGTCTTCGTCTAGGTCGATT
>Ga0265324_10000544_pt1 | contig 25796 bp, 15 predicted proteins | sample 41419metaG_FD_198634 | JGI IMG/M metagenome (GOLD analysis project Ga0265324, IMG submission 198634) | Rhizosphere microbial communities from Carex aquatilis grown in University of Washington, Seatle, WA, United States - 4-14-19 metaG | ecosystem: Host-associated > Plants > Roots > Rhizosphere...
CGCCAAAGGCTTCCGTCTCAAACGTTCCAAACTTTACCGCTACGCCTCCGACGCCGTGGATCATGGTCGGCAATATGCCTACCGCGACCGCCGCGTCAAGAAGCGCACGTTCCGCTATCTCTGGCAGATCCGCATCAACGCCGCCGTCCGTGAAGCTGGCCTGACCTACAGCCGTTTCATCGAAGGACTCAAGGCTGCGAAGATCGAGCTTGATCGCAAGGTGCTCGCCGATATCGCCGCGACCGACGCTGCCGCGTTCACGGAAATCGTGAACCTCGTCAAGGCGACGCTGAAGAACAAGCCCGCCGCCACCTTGGCCAAGGCCTGACCCTTCCTTAAAAATTCCCGACGGGCGAACCTGCAAAGGTTCGCCCGTTTTGCTTTTGCGAATGTCTGGCGCGCCGGCTTATGCCGGACCGCGCGGGTGAAGGTGTTCTGAAACCAGGCGAAGGATGCTTTCCGGGCTCAACGGCTTTTCGACAATTTTGCAGATGTTGGGGTGTGCGGCCAGTTGTGTTTCTGTGATGAGGTCGCCACTATAACCGGTGGCGACAAGGATGGGCAGGTCCGGCCGGATTTCCCGGATCTTGTCGGCGAACTCCAGCCCGTTCATGCCGGGCATGGTGAGGTCGGTCAAAATTAGATGGAAGTCCGCCGGGTGGGTGCGGAAATCTTCGAGCGCAGCGCATGGATCTGTGTGGGCCGTCACTTGGTATCCGGCGCGGGTCAGCAGTTTTTTGAGGATATGGATGATGGGCAGTTCATCATCCACGATCAGAATATGCTCGCCGGTGGCCGGTGCTGGCGGTTGGCTGGTGGGCTGGTGCTTCGCATTCGCCGTCTCTATTTGTGCGGGAAACAAGATCTGGAACTCGGTGCCTTGGCCGGCCTGGCTTTGGACCAGAATGGCTCCGTTGTGGTTTCGGACGATGCCATGCACCACGGCCAGCCCCAGACCGGTGCCCTGGCCAACTTCCTTGGTGGTGAAGAAGGGTTCAAAAATTCGCTGGAGGTTTTCCGGAGAAATACCGCAGCCGTTGTCCCGCACGGTGAGCCGGACATAAAGGCCGGGATGCAAATCGGCGTTCTGTTTGCATAAAACTTCATCCACCAGCAGTTCATCCAAGCCGACCTCCAGCAGGCCTTGGTGGCCTTCCATGGCGTGCTGGGCGTTGACGCACAGGTTCATGAGGACCTGATGAACCTGTGTCGGGTCCGCCAGCACCGGGTGGGTGCGGTTTATTTTATGAGACATCTGGATGGTGCTGGGCAGCACGAAACGCAGAAGTATCATGGCTTCCTTCACGACCGGCTGCAGTTCACAGACCTGTCGGCGTTGCTGTTGGCGGTGGCTGAAGGTGAGGATTTGTTGGACGAGTTTCTTGGCGCGGTGGGCGGCCTTGAGCGCTTCGCGGAGGTGTTCCTGCAGGTCTGGCCGTTCGGTCATCTCCTCGATGGCGAGGTCGCAATACGGAATGATGACGGCGAGGATGTTGTTGAAATCGTGGGCGATGCCGCCGGCGAGCGTGCCGATGGCCTCCATTTTTTGCGACTGGTGCAACTGTTCCTCCAGCTGGCGTTTATGTTCCTCGGCCTGGCGGCGCTCGACGATTTCATGCTTGAGCAGCCGGTTGGAGCGGGTCAGTTTTTCCGTGCGCTCGATCACCCGGAGTTCCAGTTCGCCGCGCGCCCGCGCCAGTTCGGCTTCCGCCTGACGACGGACGGCGATTTCCTGGCGCAGGGCGGAATTTGTGCTGGCAATCTGCCGGACGTGGCGGAGGCTCAGCCAGCCCAGCCAGGCCAGCTGAATTCCCACCAGCACGACCAGCGGTGCGAACCACGGCTGGCTCTGCAGTGGCTCCGGCAAAATGGAGAAGTTCATCGTCGCCGGCGTGGGATCCACATTGCCGTCCACGTCCCGCGCCCGCACCGCCAGCACATGGCCGCCCGCCCGCATGGACGGCAGTTTCAACGCCTCCCCCGGCCACGCTTCAAAAGCTGACCAGTTGCCGTTGTCAATCCGCCAGGCGTAGCGGAAGCTGTCCGGGTGGTTGAGGTTTTCAAACCGTTTCTGGCCGCGAAACGTGACGGGTAGCGGCGTTCCCCGTTTCAGTTCCACCGTCGAAGCGGTCACGAGGGTGTGCGGCGGAGTGTGGTCTGGCCGGTAAAGCAAAGTGCCCTCGGCGGTGCCCAGCCAGAGATTTCCCGATTGATCGGGCACGACTATGTCGACCGGGATGTCGTTGGGAACTTGCAGGTGTTCCAAATCCAGCGTGCCCGGCTGGCGGCGGATAAATATGCCGTTGCGGCTGGCCAGATAAATGGTTTTCTTGTCGGTGCCCAGCGTCGGATGGATGAATTCGCCGTAGATTCGGCTCCATTGATTTGAGGCAAACAGTGCGCCGCCGGCGTGGCCGGAACGGCCGCCGGAAAAGGCTATGAATAATTCCTCGTCACTGGCCAAAGCCCAGCCAAAGCCGTTATCTGGCAGCGCGGTGACCGGCTGCCAGCAGCTCGCATTCGTGAGGGATTGTTCGTAGATCCCGAAATAGCCGTATAACCAGATCCGCCCGGCACCCAGAAGCAGATTGGGATACGTCAGCGGCGGCGGCGCAGGCGCAAACGGCAGCCATTCCACCTTGTCCTCCACGACCTTTGCGATGCCATACAAATTGTTTTCCCGCTGATGCGCAACGACCAGGACTTGTGTCGCCGACAACGGCGCGCTGAACGACAGTTGCCGTCCCTGAAATTCCGGCGGGGTGATGGTCTTGGTCTTTCCATTGTCTATATGGGCGACCACGCCATCCCCGTTTTTGTCTTCGCCGAGAATCCAGAAATCATGGTTTTTTCCCGGATGGATGGTGTTGATCGTCGTGCATCCCGTCACCACCGGCGTGCGCCGGGTCGGGTCCTGCGGGTCGGTCGCCATCATTTGCTTTTGGCTCGCATCCCAGATGATGGCCTGGCCATCCTCGTTCCACGCTTGGAGCTTTCCCGGTGCCAGCGTTTGAAAATGCTCGCCGGCCAGAACGACAAGGTTGGATCCCCCCGCAAACCAGACCCGGCCCCGCGCATCCGTGCCATTTGGCGGCGGCAGTTGCGGATACAGCGTCCATTTTCCCGCGTGAAAATCCCAGCGCACCACGGTGCCGGTGCCCACGCACCAGAGCGCGCCATCCGGAGCTTCCCGTAAATGATACAAACGGGTGTTCTCTGGACAGGAAATCGTGCCCGAGGCGCGGACAAACTGGTGTCCGTCCCACAGGCTGAACCAAAGCTGGCTGTGTTCGGGGTTGTATTCCACCGCCGCCATTTCTCCATCCCGGGTGGCGCATACCACCCGGGTTCGGCTTTCGGGATGGCGTTGCCACCGGCCGTCGGCCAGCGTCAGCAGCGTGTGTTCACCTTGGGCAAACAACGTGCCGTCCCGCGCTTCGGCCATCTGCAACACGCAATTCTCCGCGTCATAACCGGGATTGGCCGGCGTTCCCCATTTGCCGTCCTGCAGTTGTGCCCAGCCGTGTGGCGTGAAGGCAAACTGCCGGCCTGTGGAATCGCGGAAATAGCCGATGACATAATCCATCGGCAGGCCGTTGGTTTGGTGAAAGGTCGTCCATTCGCCGGACTCGGGATTTAAGCGGCTCAACCCGCCCAGCTTGGCGGTGGTTTCCGGCCACTGGTCGCAGGCAAACCAAAGCGTGCCATCGGGATCCTGGTCAATCTCGCGCACGTTGCCATTCGCCAGCCCGGCCGGCGAACCGTGCGTATCGTATTTCTGCCGTTGATAATTCCAGGTGCCCGCACCCGCGTCCGATCCCACCCAAAGTTGTCCGCGCTGGTCCATGCACACCGCCCGCGTGAACGAACTGGGCAGGCCGCTGTTCGTGCCGAATAATTGCCAGGCAAATCCGTCAAACCGGCGCAGACCGTCATTCGCCGCCAGCCACGCGGTTCCGTCTGGTGTGAAGGCGATGTCGAAAAATCGTTGATGCGCCAGGTCGGCGTCCTTCGAGTAGGAAGTCACCTGCCAGGATTGGGAATAATCCGCCTGGTCCAAAAAAGCATTTGTCGGCCCGGTTTCTGCCGCCGCCAATGGAATGAGACCGGTCAGGACAATAAAAAATGAGGAGGCCGTCGGCGACTTCCGCCAAACCAGCCTCAATGCCACCAATAAATAAAATGTGCCAGAAACGGTATTTTGCACGGGGGTTCTAATGTTAACCAAAGTTAACCAGACGCCGCCAATCACCACAAGCCGGAGCATGCAGTTGTTTTCACTGTCCTTTCCCGTCGGTTTTCCCTAGCTTGTTCAACCTGTAATATGGCTTTTCTCGACGACATCGAACCGCTCAAACAAACCGCGCTGGTCGAACTCCAGACCGCTGCCGACCTCGCTGCTTTGGAGCAGACCAAAGGCGCATGGATCGGGCCGAATGGCAAGTTCACCGCGCTGATGAAACAGCTCGGCACGCTCTCGAAAGAGGAAAAGCCCGCCGCCGGCAAACTCATCAACGCCGCCAAGGTGGAACTCGAAGCCGCGCTCGCTTCGCGCCGCGAGGAGTTGGAAATGAAAGCCGCGCTGCCGAAAGAGCCGACCGATTTCACGCTGCCCGGACGCCGCCGCGCGCTCGGCAAATTGCATCCGCTCACACAGGTCACCGACGACATCGTCCGCGCCTTCCGCAAGATCGGTTTCGCCGTCGCCGACGGGCCGGAGATCGAGGACGAGTATCATTGCTTCGACGCGCTCAACACGCCCGCCGACCATCCCGCGCGCGATTCGCAGGACACGTTTTATCTCAACACCACTGACAAGCGTTTGCTTCGCACGCACACCTCGTCCGTGCAAATCCGCGTGATGGAAAAGCAGGCGCCGCCCGTGCGCATCATCGTGCCGGGCCGCGTGTATCGCCGTGACAACGCCGACGCCACGCACAATCCCACGTTCCACCAGATCGAGGGGCTTTACGTGGACAAGAACGTCACCGTCGGCGACCTCAAGGGCACGGTGGAATTCGTCTTTCGCGAACTCATGGGCAGCGACGTGAAGATCCGTTTCCGGCCGCATTATTTCAGCTACACCGAGCCGAGTTACGAGATTGATTTCACCAACGCGCTCGTCAAGAAGATGGGCAAGGACTGGCTGGAGATCGCCGGCTGCGGCATGGTGCATCCGCAGGTGTTCGAGACCGTCGGCTACGATCCCGAAGTCTGGACCGGCTGGGCGTTCGGCTTCGGCATCGAACGCATCGCCATGCTCCGCTACGGCATCAACGACATCCGCCTTTTCTACGAAAATGACGTGCGGTTCTTGAAACAGTTTTAATTTCAGATATGGACACCACTGAATCTTGGAAATATGCGGTTGGTGAAAAAGTTAGTAAGGCAATTTGTGAATTGCTTGAGCAAAAACATTTGTATCAGAGTGTTCGTGTAGATTCTGAATCACTCCACAAATTAATTCCAAGAGAAACAACTCAGATGGTAAATCAGTCCAACAACTATGGACGCGAGGCGTATTTCAAAAAAAGCCTGACCGAAGGCCTCATTAAATGTGAAACAGCAACTTGGGAATTTAACACGGTAAAGCCAGATTTCAGTAATACATTGCAGGGTTTGCTTACTAAGACTGAAACCTTTTATATTCCAATTCCGCTTCCAACCATCAAGGTTACTTGCATTCAGTGCGATTCTGTTCTTCCGCCACACAATCATGGTTATATAGGGCTTTCAGAACAACGGCACAGTCACGTTTTCCAGATTAAATCCGAACCAGTTCAAGTCTTTGAAGCTTCTTATCAATGCCAGAGTTGTAAGGGTGAGCCGGTAATTTTTTTAATTCACCGAAAGGGTTTAAAGTTAACCTTGGTTGGACGCAGTCAGATGGCGGCCATTGATGTTTTTAAATTTATTCCCAAGGAAATTCTTAAATTATTTCGAAATTCTGTCGTCGCTCAACGCACGGGCTTTATTTTGGCAGCAGCATTATATTTGAGATGTGCAATTGAAAACTATATGCGCTCAACCATTGCAGCAAAAGAGCGCTTAACCGGAGATGCGTTGGCCGATCTTTATGCCAAATCACTTCCAAAAGATTTTTCTGATAATTTCCCATCACTTAAAAAGGCGTATTCGGATTTAAGTTTGGTGCTTCACGCCGGTTTAGAAACCGAAGCAGAATTTAAAACTTATTCTGAAGTAAAAGACGCAGTTGAAGGACATTTTGAAGGATTAGATATTTTTAGTCGGCGCAAAATTAAAAAATGAAAGCCACCATTAGCTTTCACAATCACTCCGTTGCTTTCAGTTTTGCCGCGTGAAGCCGTTCTTCTCCACCCTGCCGCGCAATATCCTCGGCTGTTTCCAAGGGCGGATGATTTTCTGGCATGCGGTGCTCATCGCGCTCACGTTCGTACTCGTCCGATCCGGGTTTGACTGGTTTTATTTCTGTTCCACCCGCGATCCGCTGCTGCGGACGTGGATGTTTCCCTCCGCTCCTATTGGCGGACTCGTGCCGCTCGTGGTGCCGCTCATCCTGATTGTTTCCGGCTACATCACCAGCCGGGCGCGCCTCGCGCTGACTGGTTGGGCCGTCGGGCAGGCGGCGCTCATCGGGTCGCTACTGTCTTCCACTTACAAGGCGTTCACCGGCCGCGTGCATCCGGAACATTTCATCGGCACGGATCTCAGCCATGATTTCCGGTTTGGCTGGCTGCACGGTGGGGTGTTCTGGGGCTGGCCGTCGTCGCACACCACCATCGCCTTTGCCATGGCGGTCACGATCAGCACGCTCTTCCCGAAACGACGCTGGGTGGGCTGGCTGACGCTGGCTTATGCGGGCTATATCGGGCTGGGCGTCTCGATGACCATTCATTGGTTCTCGGATTTTGTGGCGGGGGCCATCCTCGGCACGGTCATCGGAGTGGTGGTCGGGAAGGGGTTTGCGGGTCAGTCATCGGCTTGAGCCAGACGCTGTCAGGCGGCAATTTTAGGGGGTGGTTTGTGTTTTTCAGTCTAACCAGCTCATTTCCAGTGTGTTTCAACAAAATCAGTGTTTAGGTCAGCGGCGGCGGACGTCAGAAATACGAGTTTTTGACCAAAAACAGGGCAAAAAGTGTTTTCAGAAATCGTTTCCCTAAACAGTCTAACGATTTCCCAAGACAGTCCGACGACTTCCCTAAACAGTTTGACGGCTTCCCAAGACAGTCCAGCGATTTCCCTAAACAGTCCGACGATTTCCCATGATAGTTTAATGACTTTCCATGACAGTTATTTCATTTCCCTAAACACGGAAATCGTTTCCTTGAATAGTCCGGCGGCTGCCCAAGACACTTTGGCCGTGTGGGTGTGCACGGTTATCGCTTCCCGGAACGCAGGTTTGATCTCCCGAGACACGGGGGGATGATGGCATCGGCTGTTTCCAATCCTTGGCCGCAAGTCGGCGGGCCGGGTGAGCCTGCCGGTCGCCGTTCCCGGCAAGGGGCGGCGGTTGAATTTACTTTCGCCGATGAGCTTTGTTTGTTAGAAAAACGCTGTGCGCAAACTCCTTTTCCTTTTCAGTCTGATGCTGGCCGTGGCTTTCAGCGCGGCGGCGGCGGAACCGGTTTCCCTGACGTTGGCGGACGGCACGGCGTTGTCGGGCGACATCATCAAGTTCGATGACAACGGCCTGATGCTGCACCTGTCCGGCGATGCTTACGCCACGACGAACCTGCCGTGGTCGCGCCTCTCGCAGGATTCGCTCAAGCACCTCGTCGCCAGTCCGAAACTCAAGCCGCTGGCGGAACCGTTCATCGAGCCGGACGCGTCGCAGCGCCCGGCCAAGCCGGAAATCAAGTTGAATGCGGTCAACCGTCTCGAACGCCCGGCCAATCCCTCGCTGTTCGGCGGCCTGTTCGGCTCGCCGTTGGGCTTGTTTCTGCTGCTGGTGGTCTATGGGGCGAACCTTTACGCGGCGTATGAGGTTTCGGTCATCCGCGCGCGTCCGGCGATCCAGGTGATCGGCCTGTCGGCGGTGCTGCCGATTGCCGGCCCGGCGATTTTCCTCGCGATGCCGATTAAGATCGAGGCGCCGAAAGAGGTGGTGGAATTTGCCGCGCCCGCCGGCACGGCCGGGGCCGCCGCGCACCGGACGCCGGAAGAGATCCAAGTCATCGAGGCTTCCTGGAAAAAGGATGAGCAGAAGCCGGAACCGCAGATTTTCGCGCGCGGGAAATTCACGTTCAACAAGCGGTTCATTGAGACGAAGTTTGTCGGCTATTTCGGCACGCCGCGCGGCGACGCGCTGAAGTTCACCATGGAACTCAAGACCTCGGTGGCGCAGCACACCGTGGAGCGCATCATGCAGGTCGCGGTCGCGGACGTGATCTTGGAAACCAAGACCGGGCAGGTGACCGTGCCGTTGGCCGACATCCAGGAAATCCGTCTGGTGCCGGTGCCGCAACCTCCGACGGCCTGAAGTCCCGCAGCCGCCTCCGCTTGCCATGGCTGCATTAAAAATCATTTTCATGGGCACGGCGGAGTTGTCGTGTGCCAGCCTGGAAAAACTGGCGGGCGATATAAACTTTTCCGTCCTCGCCGTCGTCACCCAGCCGGACAAGCCCAAGGGCCGCGACCTCAAGCTCACGCCGTCGCCGGTCAAGGTGGTTGCGGAAAAACTGAGTCTGCCGGTGCTGCAACCGCTCAAGGCGCGCGATGAAAAATTCATTTCCGAATTGCGCGAATTGAAGCCCGATTTGCTGGTCGTTGTCGCCTACGGACAGATTTTGCCGCAGGCATTGCTGGACGTGCCGCCGCACGGCTGCCTCAACGTCCACACTTCGCTCCTGCCGAAATATCGCGGCGCGGCTCCAATCCAATGGGCCATTGCCGATGGCGAGCCGGAAACCGGCGTGACCATTATGAAGATGGACGCCGGTCTCGACACTGGGCCGATTCTTTCCACTCGCCGCACGCCGATTCTGCCCGAAGATGATTCGCAGAAGTTGCATGACCGCCTCGCGCAGCTTGGCGCGGAGCTGCTCGCCGGGACGATTCCCGATTATGTTGCCGGAAAGATTTTGCCGCAGCCGCAGCCGGCCACCGGCTCGACTTACGCCGCGAAAATAAAAAAGGAAGACGGCAGGATTGACTGGAGCCAGCCGGCGCAACAAATCTGGAACCGGCTCCGCGCCTTCACGCCGTGGCCGGGGGCGTTCACGTTTCTTCAAGCCGAATCCAAGCCGCAGTTGCTGAAAATTTGGAAGGTCGAGCCGGTCGAGAAGTCTGGTGGAGCGGCTTGCCGGGCCGAAGCTTTGGAGCGCAGGCCGGGGGAGATTTTAGCGGCGGACAAAACCGGCATCGTCGTCGGCTGCGGTAATGGCGCGCTTCGTATTTTGGAATTGCAGCGCGAAGGTGGCAAGCGGCTGCCGGCGGAACAATTTCTAATGGGTTTCCCGCTGCCGGTGGGCGGGCGGTTGGTATAGGTTTTTGTTGTTTGCAGCGATTACCCCTTGAATTACGAGGCGGAATCAGCCTTTTGAAAAATAACTAAAATAATTTCACTTCGCTCCCTTGACAGGTTGTGAAAGGGGGCGAAGGTATCAGTGGCTGGTGTGGACGTGAGTGTCGGTTGACGGTAGCAGGCAGTGTCAGTCGGTAGTTGCAGTCAGTATGGATGCAGTATCGGATGCGGTGTTTGAGTCGGTCAGTTGGTAGATGCGCCCACGCCAGCCACTCTTGATTTCGGTTTTCTTGTTTTCTCTTCAAGCGTTAGTTGACCTTTTTGGCCGCATCGCCCCGAACGGCAATGCAGTTTCTCCCGGGCTTTCCGCTTCAGGCCGGCGCGAAGTTTGAATGATGATGTGCGCCCGCGGCTGGTTCAGGGCTTTGGCAGGTCCAACACTTCCCGCACTTTGCACGCCAGCGCGGATGGCGTGAACGGTTTTTGCAGAAACGCCATGCCGGCGTTCAGCATGCCCTGCTGGATGCTGGCATTCTCGGTGTAGGCGGAGGTGAAGAGAATTTTGGTGTGCGGAAACAACGCCCGCACCCGGTCAGCCAGCTCCTTGCCGCTCATGTGCGGCATCACCACGTCGGTGAACAGTAAATCAATGTGGCCGGTGGTGGACTGCTGTTTCACGCCCAAGGCCTCGACGCCGTTGGCCGCCGTCAAAACGCTGTAGCCCAGCCGGCGCAACAAGGTTGCGGCCATCTCGCACAGCGCTGGATCGTCCTCCACCAGCAGGATGGTTTCCGTCCCGCCCGGCAGGGTGGGCGATTTGGGCGGGGGCGGTGCGCTCGGGTTTGCCGTTGATATTTGCGGCAGGTAAATTTTGAAGGTCGTGCCCCGGCCCGGCTCGCTATACACGCTGATGTGGCCACCGCTTTGCTTGATGATGCCGTAACAGGTGGACAGTCCCAACCCCGGCCCTTTGCCAACGTCCTTGGTCGTAAAAAACGGCTCGAACACGCGTGCCTTGACTTCCGGGCTCATCCCCGTGCCCGTGTCCGTGATGGCCAGCAGCGCGTAGTCACCCGGCTTCAATTCGGGATAACGTCCCACGCTCTCGGCGTCGAATGTGACGTTCGCCGTTTCCAGTGTCAGCTTGCCGCCGTTGGGCATGGCGGCGCGCGCGTTGAGGGCTAGGTTCATGATGACCTGCTCGATTTGTCCGGCATCCGCCTTCACCAAATGTAGGCCGATGGCGGGAATGATCTTCACTTCCACCGTTTCCCCGCCCATCAGGTGGCGCAACATTCCGTCCATGCTGGCCAGTACCTGGTTGAGGTTGAGGGCTTCCGGCCGCAGGAATTGCTTGCGGCCATAGGCCAGCAGTTGCCGGGTCAACGTGGCGGCGCGGTCGGCGGCCTTGCGGATTTCGGTGGCGTTTAGGGCCAGCGGATCGCCGGGGGGCAGGTCTTCAATCAGCAATTCGCTCTGGCCGATGATGGCCGTCAGGATGCTGTTGAACTCGTGGGCCACACCGCCCGCCAGCTTGCCCACGGTCTCCATTTTTTGGGATTGGAACAACTGCTCTTCCATGCGCTTGCGCTCGGTGACGTCCTCTTTGACCGCCAGGAAGTGGGTGATTTTCCCGGTGGCATCGAAAATAGGTGAAATCGAAGCCGTTTCCCAGTAAAGCTCGCCGTTCTTTTTCTTATTGTGAAATTCTCCGTGCCATTCCTGGCCGGCCGTGATGGTTTGCCACAGTTGTGCGTAGGCCGCCGCCGGAGTTTCGCCCGACTTCAGGATGCGGGGATTTTTCCCCAGGGCTTCCGCGAAAGAATAGCCGGTGACCGCCGAGAACTTGGGGTTGACGTAGGTGATGTTTCCCGCCGGGTCGGTGATGACGATGCTGGCCGAACTTTGCTCGACGGCGCGGGACAACTGGCGCAACTGCTCCTCTGCCAGTTTGCGCTCGGTGATGTCCACCACCATGCCCGCCATATAGGTCAGTTTCTTATCTACATCAAAGACCGCTTCGCCGGAACCCCTGATGTGATGAAGCGTGCCATCGGGCCGATTGACGCGAAACTCCAATTCACGCGGCTGTTCTCCCGCCGCACAGGCAGCGATCCAAGCCTGCATCGCCGGCCGGTCGTCCGGATGTATCAGGTTTAGGAAATTTTCCAACGTCGGGATGAAGGTGTCCGGGGAAACCCCGTAAATACGATACATCTCCTCCGACCAGGCAATCGGGCCGGTCATGTCGTAGAACCAACTGCCGATATGACCCAGGCGTTGGGCTTCAGACAGGAGCAGCTCTTTCTTGCGCAACTGCGCCTCCGCCTCCTTGAGCCCGGTGATGTCCACCACCATGGTCAACCGGTCGAAGCTGCCATCGAGGTGTTGCTGCCGTTGGAGAAAATACGTGACCCATACGGTTTTCCCGTCCAGCCGGACGTAACGTTTTTCCATTGAAAGACTGCCGCTTCGGTTGTCATCCAGCTCGCGAAAAAATTTGGTCTGCCGCACGGCGTCTTCGGGATGGGTGATCTGCTTGTAAATTCCCGGCAACTGATCCTGCTCGCGCGTGAGGCCGCAGATGCGCAGATGGGCGTCGTTGATGATGCGCTCCATTCGCCCGTCTGGATAATGGTGGGACAGGGCGGCGCCCACGGGCATATTTTCAAAAACAAACCGGAAGCGCGCCTGTTCGCGGGCCAGCGTCGCCTCGGCTTCCTTCATGGCTGTGATGTCCTTGGAAACGCCGAACGTGCCCACGATCTGGCCGTCATTATTGCGGAACGGCATTTTGCTTGTGAGCACCCAGGTTTCCCGGCCGCCCAGCCAGATTTCCTTTTCCACCTTGCCCACCACCGGGACGCCGGTGCGGATGATATCCTGTTCGTCTTCGAAAGCGGGCCGGGCGTGCGCCTCCGCGAAGAGGTCGAAATCTGTCTTGCCCACCAGATATTCGGCGAACCGCTCCTCGCTGGCCAGGTGGGCGGGACGGTTTTCTTCCTGTTCGTCCGGATGCGCGGCGGTGTGGCGGGCGAGTTCGGCGGCGAACCCCCTTTTCACTTTGGCCTGACTGAACCGCATAAACCGTGATTGGAGATCTTTGAAATAAATCGAGTCCGGCGATTGATCCATCAGCATCTGGAACAGGTCGCGCTCGTAGGCCAGCGCGTTTTCAATTTTCTTGAGCGCCGTGATGTCTTTGGAAATGCCAAACGTGCCGACAATCTGGCCGTCCTTGTCACGGAACGGCATTTTGGTTGTGAGGCACCAGGTTTCCCGCCCGTCCTGCCAGACCTCCTGCTCCACCTTGCCAATGATGGGAATGCCAGTGCGAATGATTTCCTGTTCGTCCTCAAAGGCGGGCCGCGCGTGCGTCTCCGTGAAGAAATCAAAATCCGTCTTGCCCAGCAGATCTTCCGGGGAGGCCACGCCAAACTCGCGAGCATGAGCCTTGCCGGCCTTGATGAAGCGGGATTGGGCGTCCTTGAAATAAATTTTATCCGGCGACTGGTCCAGCAGCGTCCGCAGCAAATCCCGTTCGTAGGCCAGGTCAGCCTCCGTCCGTTTGTGCTCCGTCATGTCGCGCACAAAGGCCAGGGTCAGATCGGTGCCGTCAAAATCAAAGTGTTTGGCCATCACCTCGATTGGAAAACTGGAGCCGTCCTTGCGCCGGTGCCGGCTCTCCATCCGAAGGGCATCAAGTTTCTCGTCCCGGGACCGCTGCCATTTCGCCTCCAATTGCTCCCGCGAAATAAACGGATCAATGTCAAACAGGTTCAAGCTCATCAGTTCTTCCCGCAGGTAGCCCAGCGAACGGCAGGCCGCGTCATTGACATAATAAAACCCCGCGTTTTGATCCAACCAGAAGATCGAGTCGGCCGCGTTGTCGCTGGCAAGCTGAAACATCCGCAGCGCATTCTCCGCCTGCTTGCGCTCGGTGACATCGTGGGCCACGCCGCTCATGCGGACGATGTCGCCGGCCGCGTTGCACATCGGCATGCCGCCGTCCAGTACCCAGCGGATGGTGCCGTCCGGCCGGACGACGCGGTATTCCGCCTCATACCGGGGCACCCGCCCTTGAATGCAGGCCGCCCACGCCTCGTGAACGCGCGCCTGGTCTTCGGGATGAATGGCTTTGGCCCAGATGCCCGCGTCCTGATAAAAGTGTTCGGCGGGCAGGCCCCAGACCTTTTCCACCATGCGGTTGACGAATAGGATGCGCTCCGGGTTCACCTCCGCGAACCAAATGGCCTCGCTGCTCTGGTCGGTGAATTGCCGGAAGCGCTCCTCGCTTTCGAGTAGGGCCTTTTCCGCCCGTTTGCGCTCGGTGATGTCGCGAAAAAATCCCACGGCGCACGGCCGCCCGTCAATTTCCAACAGCGACGCGTTGACGTCCGCGTGGAAAACCGAGCCGTCCTTCCGGCGGCACGGCAGCGCCGGGGCCAGCGTCTTGTCGCCGCGAATCTGGGCTTCAAACTCCGCCACGACCTGCGGCAACGACTCCGGTGGATGAATGTCCGGCACGCCCAAATTGCATAATTCCGCCTCGGTATATCCGAGCATCTTGCATAGGGCGCGATTCGCGTATCTAAATTTTTTGGTTTCAACGTCGGCAATCAGGATGCCGTCGGCGCTGCCGTCAAACAGCGCACGGTATCTGGCCTCCGAATCCCGCAGCGCCGCCTCGGCCTGTCTGCGCTCGGTGATGTCGCGTTGAATGCCCACAAAATGCGTGATTTTCCCCCCGGTGTCGCGGATGGGGGCCACCTGCCATTCGATGTGAAATTCCGTGCCGTCCTTGCGGTAGTTGACGGTTTCGCCGGTGTAGGTTTCGCCCCGGTCCAGCTTCTCCCGCAGCCGGCGCAGCATGGCCCGGTCGGATTTCGGCCCCTGCAGAATGCGCGGCGTCTGGCCGAGGACTTCCTCCGCCGTGTAGCCGGTCATTTTTGTGAAGGCGGGATTGACGAAAATGATCCGCGGTCCCGGCAAATCCAGTTCCGCGTCCGTGATCACGATGGATTCCGTGGTCTGCTCCACAGCGGAACCCAGCAGCCGCAGCGACTGTTTGCGCTCGGTGATGTTGTGGATGATGACGACCATCTGCTGGTTTGGGATCGGCACCAGCCGGGCCTCGTAATGGGATTCCTGGCCTTGCAGCACCGCCGAATACTCAAACTTGACCTGGGAATTTTCCGAGATCACCCGCTGGATCGCTTCTGAATACTGCCGGGCGACGTTCTGGAGCGGCGTGTTCTGGATCCGTTTCCCGATCAAATCCTCGCGCCGGCCCATCAGGTCGCCGGGGGCGCCCGCCTTGACGTCAAGAATGGTGCCCTGCTGGTCGAGGCGGAACACCACGTCGGGAATGGCCTCGAAGACGGCGCGCATTTCCGAGTTCGCGTCGAGCATTTCCTGCGAACTTAATTCGAGCGAGTGTTCCAGCATCTCGCGGTCGGCATCGGCCTCCCGGTAAGCCGCGTTGACCGTGTCCAGAAACGCGCGCCATTCCGCAGGGATGGCCAACTGATCCCCGAAATGGCGCTTTAACTGGCGCTTCAGCAAACTGTGCATCGGTTCCATTTTTATCCTTAAACCGGCGGTTCAGATGAACCAAGAAACACACGAAAAACCGGAGCGCCGGCTTGCCGCCGGCTTTCGATGCTCTTCGTTCATCGGTGTGCGCCGATCCCGGCCACGTCCAAAGCCGGCGGCAAGCCGGCGCTCCGGTGGCAGTGTCAGGATGCGACCCTTTCGCGTGTTTTGTGTATTTCGTGGTTTCAAAGGCTTATTCCTCCGACAGCGTGGTGATGGTCATCGTCTGGTTGTGCAGTTCGCATCTGGCTCCAGGCGTGAACGGCGAAATTTCACCGTGGGAATAAAACCCCGTCAGCACCGCACCCGCGCCGAGCACGTCGCGCACCGCCTCCACTTCCTCCTCGATGCGCTGTTTGAGCACAAGTTTCCGGCCCACGCAACTGATGAGAATCGCCAGATCCGGGGTGGTGGAGCCGATGGCCTGGTAGCTCGTTCGCGCCGCGTCGGCGGCTCCGTCAATCAGCCGGTCAAAGTTCGCCTTCATCAGCCGGGCATAAGCGCCTTCGGGGATGTCGGCCGCGAACATCAGGCCCTGCGTTTTTTCGTCAATGGCCAGGAATGAGCGGACCACCGGCGGCTCGCCGGGCCGGGCGCGGACGCTTAACGGGAACAAAAGTCCGGTGGCCGGCAGCCCTTTCGCCTGTTCGCCCAGATACTTTTTGTAGAGGTCGAGCGCGGATTGTCCGTCCAGTTCATACAGGACGTTCGCCCTGGACTTGGTGATGAGCCGCTCCGGGCCAAAAGAATCCCAGCCACCGAGGGATCCAAACCCCACCTTCAACCGGCGGCCGTATAAACCCAGCGCGGCAATGACGCCGGTTTCAGGGAGGTTATCCCGGAACACCAGCGTCTCGCCCAGATGCGAGCCGCCGCCGGCCAGCCCGCCGGTCAGGGTGATGTTGGCGGGCAAATGCTTCATCGCGCCCGACACAAACGCGCTGCCGTTGACTTTCAAGCCGTCGGACAGCACCAGGACGTGCGCCAGTGTTTCCTCCGTGCCCGTGGCCGCGTCGCGCACCGAGCGCGGCAGTTTTTGCGCAATCGCTTCGCCTGCCGAAAAACTGTCCGGGGTCTGGCTCAAGCTGACTTGGGCGCTGCGAAATTGGGTGTGCTCAAATTGCACTGCCGTGATCACCAGCGAATCATCGGACACCTGGGTGCCGCAGATTTCCCCGGCGGTGGAGCAGCCGAATATTTGTGCCGCCGGATAATCCTTGCGGATCGCGGCCAGCAGATCCGGTTTTTGCAGGGCGGCGGTGGCGCCGAACACCAGAACCAATTGGGCGGACTTGGCGATGTTCCCCGGAGCGGTGGGCGTCCAGCCCAGGGCGGTGGCCCATTTTCTTTGTTCGGTTTTCATAATTATGAATTATTCGGCTGTCCGTAACCGTGGGGTTGTTTTTTATGCCGGCGGCGGCGAATCCAGCATCTCGCGCACTTTGCGCGTGAGGATGGCGGGCGTGTAAGGCTTGGACAGAAACGCGCCGCCGGCATCCAATACGCCGTGATGCGCGATGGCGTCGTCCGTATAGCCGGAAGTGAACAGGACTTTGATGTCAGGGTAGGTTGCCCTCAGCCAGTCGGCCATCACCTTGCCGCTCATCTGCGGCATGATGACATCGGTGACCGCCAGCCGGATGGGCGATCCTTTGTGTTCCCGCGCCACGCGCAAGCCGTCCTGTCCGTTGGCGGCCAGCAGCACTTCGTAACCCTGGCCGGCCAGCACGCCATGGGCCAGCAGGCGCAAGGCCGGCTCGTCTTCCACCACCAGCAGCGTTTCGGTTCCGCGTGGCAATGGCTCGAGCCCGGTGGCGGCCGCGGCGGTCGCGACTTGCGGCGCTTGCCCGACCCGTGGAAAATAAACTTTGAACGTCGTGCCTTTGCCCTCTTCGCTATAAACGCCGATGTGGCCGCCGGATTGGTTGATGATGGTCTGGCAGGTGGTCAGGCCCAGCCCGGTGCCCTTGCCCTTGGGCTTGGTCGTGAAAAATGGTTCAAACAGGTGTTTTTTGACTTCGTCCGTCATGCCGGTGCCGGTGTCGCTGACGGCGAGCATCACGTAGTCGCCCGGAATCAAATTGGGATGAGCATAGGCATAGGCTTCGGCCACGGCGACGTCGTGCGTCTCGATGGTCAGCTTGCCGCCGTTGGGCATGGCGTCGCGGGCGTTGATGACCAGATTCATCAGCACTTGGCCAACATAGCCGGAGTCGGCCTTGACGCGGCCAATGGATTTGCCGGGGACAAGCATCATCTCGATGTTTTCGTCAATGAGCTTGCGCAGCATCTTGTCCAGATTTTTCAACACCTCGTTCAGGTCCAGCACGACGGGCTGCACGGCCTGTTTGCGGCTGAAGATGAGGAGCTGGCGCGTCAACTTGCTGGCCCGCTCCACCGCGTGTTGAATTTCGCTGGCATGCTTGTGCAGCGGGTGGGCGGGGCCGAGCTGTTGCATCATCAAATCGGCGTAACCGATGATGACGGCGAGAATGTTGTTGAAATCATGCGCCACGCCGCCGGCGAGCTGGCCGATCACCTCCATCTTTTGCGACTGGATGAACTGCTCCTCCAGCCGCCGGCGCTCGGCGTGTTCGGCCACTTCCTGCATGGCCCGCCGCACTTCCGGGATGAGTCGGGAGAGATGTTCCTTCACGACATAATCCGTCGCGCCGCACTGGAGCGACTGGATGGCCTCTTCTTCGCCCGCCGTCCCCGACACGAGGATGAACGGCACCTCGGGCAGTCGTGCGCGCGCCATTTTCAGCGCCGTCAGCCCGTCGAAATCCGGCAGCGCAAAGTCTGAAAGGATCAGGTCTACCTCCCCGCGCTCCAGCGCCGCCAGATAGTCGTCGCGGGTTTGCACCAGCGTTATGGAACAGGCAACGCCTCCGGTTTCCAGGACAGATTGAACGAGCGCGGCATCGTTCGGATTGTCCTCCAGATGCAGGATGCGAAGTGGATTTTTCATTTCAACTTCTTCCTTCCTTAGGATGAGCAGACTTATTTCCAACCCATACAACCGGTTACGTCTGGCTGGGAGTCAAGCCTGACTTTGAGGGATGATTCTGGATTTGTAAATATGTTTTTTCCATTTCCAGCTTAATCTCAATTAACAATCAATAAAACTGAAACTGCTGACGTTGACAGGGCTGGCCTGATGCTGTCGGATCGCGCCCATCCTCGGGCGCGGTCACTGTCATGGCTCAAGCCGAAGAATGTTATTCAACGACTTGGCTCGGTCCTGTTGGTGCGCCCGACGTTCCTCTCGTTGCTGGCGCAGAGGATGAGGATGGTGGGCTTATAAATGTTGGTTGTTTCAGCTTGATTCGCGTTGATGCCAGCCGCGCGACTGGCCGCCGATTTTCCCGGCGCTGATCAGGCGGCAAACACGCTGTCATGCCTCCAGCTTGGGCGCGTCGCCGTCGTCCTCCATCCACGGATAAAATTTCTTCATGCAATCCGGACACATGCCGTGGCTGAAGGTGGCCTCGGTATGTTTCTGGATGTAGCCTTCCACCTGGTTCCAATAGCCCTTGTCGTCGCGGATTTTTTTGCAGCCGGCGCAGATCGGCAGCAGGCCGCTCAATGACTTCACGCGGGCCAGGGCGCCTTGCAACTCGACTACCAGGCGCTCGCGCTCGGTCTCCGCCTGTTTGCGCTCGGTGATGTCCACCACCGTGGTCAGTTCCTCGATGCTGCCGTCGGCGGAATGGTGGCGCTGAAAGGAAAAAACCACCCAGACAACCTTGCCATCCAGCCGGACGTAGCGCTTTTCCATCGTCAGATGGCCGTCCCGGTCGTCATTCAGTTCGTGACCCAGTTTGGCTTGGCTCGCGACGTCATCGGGGTGGGTGATTTTTTCGTAAATCCCCGGGATCTGATCCTGCTCACGGGTGAGGCCGCAGATGCACAGATGCGCGTCGTTGATGATGCGCTCCAGCCGTCCGTCGGGATGCCGGCGGGCGAAGGCGATGCCCACCGGCATGGATTCAAAAACGAACTGAAGGCGTTGCTGTTCGTGGGCGAGCTCCGCCGTCCGGAGCCGCACTTCGGTTTCCAGCCGGTCACGGCTTTGCTGGAGGGCGCGTTGTTTGGTCTCCAACTGCCGGATGCGCCAGCGATACCCGCCGAGGAGGGCGCCAGCCACCGCCAGTCCGCAGGCCGAGTAAAACCAGGTGGTTTGATAAAAATGCGGATGCAATTCGATTTCCAGGGAAGCGCCAGTTTCATTCCATACGCCATCGGCATTGGCGGCCAGCACCCGGAAGGTGTAGCGGCCCGGCTTGAGGTTCGTGTAAAAGGCCAGTCGCCGGCTGCCCGCGTCCACCCAGTCGCGGTCGTAACCCTCCAGCCGATACCGGAACAGCATTTTTTGCGGCGCGATGAAACTCGTCGCGTCGTAGTGAAATTCCAGTTCACCCTGGCCGGGCGGCACGCTGACCGGCCCGCCGGGATCAAACTCCCTGTCGTTGGCGCGAAGGCGATCAAGGTGAACCGGTGGCACAACGCGGTTGGCCGGGATGTGCGCGGGATCAATCATCACCACGCCGAGCGGGCAGGGAAACCAGATGCGGCCATCGGCGGTTTTGCAGCCATTGTGTTCCTGCACGGTCTTGTCCGCGACCTTTACGGAGTTGATGTCGTCGAAGACCGAGCATTCCACATGATCGGTTTTGCCGTCGGCAAGGTCATTCAGGTCCTGCCGGCTCACGCGGAAAATGCCGCGGCCGGAATCCACCCAGAGATTGCCCAGATCATCGGGCACAAGGGAATAGATGTTGTTGTCGAACAACCCGTCCGGCCGGCTGATGAGCCGGGTTTGGTCTCCTTTCAGCCGCACGATGCCCGACAGCAGCCCCGCCCACACCGCGCCAGCCTGATCCTCGCAAACCCACAGCACGCCGGCATCGGGAAGATCTGTCAACGGCCAATGCTGGCAGAGGCCGTCCTTGACGCGGAAAATCCCGTTGACGCTCGCCACCCAGATGGCGCCGTCCCGGCCGGCTGCGATATTGTTAATCCAAAAAAACGGCGGATTCTCCCCGTTGTTGAAGGTGCAGGGCTGGAAATAATTTGTGCCTGCGCGGTAAAGCTCCCCGCCGACCGAGACCACGACGCCGTGGGCATCCTCCGTCATGCCCACGATCATGTTGGTCGAGACGTAATTGGTCACGGCTATCCCGCCGGAGAATACCGCCAGCTGATGACTTCCGCAGACCACGTAGAGATCGCCGTTGCGAGCTTCAAACACCCGTTTGGAGTAGGGCCTCGGCAGGCCGCTTTGCGTCGTGTAAGTTATTTTCTCCGGGTCAAAACGCGTGACGCCACCGCTGCTGGCGATCCACACGCCGCCGCGGGATGACGGCCCCACCGCCAGCGCATCCTTGATATTCGGGTCTTCGGCGGCGGACACAATGGGGAATTTCACGTCGGAAAGCTGGCTGATGCCGGAGCGCGTGCCGACCCACAAGCTGCCTTCGCGATCTTCCGCGATGGCATTCACATAATTGTTTCCCAGTCCGTCCGACTTTTGAAAAAATTCATAGTTGCCATCTTGATATCGAGCCAGCCCGCGTCCGGTCGTTCCAATCCATAAAACGCCCTGCCGATCCACCAGCAAGGCGCGAACCTCCTCCGCCAGTTGAGGGATTTCCCGCCGCCGAAGGCCGGCATCATAACAAAATAAACCGTCGGTCGTGCCGACCCAGATTTGGCCCGCCGCATCTTCCGCGATGCTAAGCACCGATATTTCATCCAGTTTTGGGTCAGGAATCTTTGTGATTTTCCCATCCTGCCAGCAATAGACGCCGTGATTGGCGGTTCCAAACCAAAGCCGGCCCTGCTGGCCTGCGTAACCGCACAGAATGTTCAGGAATGAATTCGTGGTCGCATCGGATATTGAAACCGTTTCCAGTTGGCCGGACCGGTTCAACCGGAAGGCATAGCCCGATGCCACCAGCCAGATCGTTCCGTCCTTCCCTTCCAGCATTGACCGGACGTTCAGGTTCGCCGTATCTGCATTGGTCCCGCCGCGGAACGAAAATTTCCGGCCGTCGTAAAAACCAAAGGAACTGTTGTCCAGCCCCGCCCACAGGCCGCCGGCGCGGTCAGCCGCCAGGCTGGTCACGATACTGTTTCGCACCCTGGAGACGGAATGAAGGTCGAGCAGCTTGAATTCAATCCCGTCATAACGCAGCAGCCCGGCCGCCGTGCCGAACCGCATGTAGCCGTCACCAGTCTGGGCGATGGCGGAGATACCGCTGGCCGGCAGGCCGTTTTGCCGGCTCCAAGTCTGGCAGTTGTATTGGAGAATGTCCCTGGCCGGATCCAGTGCCAAGCCGCGGCCCGCCAGAAAGAATTGAAGCGCCAGCGCCGCCGCCAGCAGCCCGCGCCGGAACCAGCCGCCATGCTTCCTGAAAATTGGCGCGTGACTCATGTGGAATACTTATTAAGCAAACCAATGATTTCATCCAAAGTCCAGAGCAGTCTGTGAGGTTATTTGATTTGGCGGCGAAGCGGCGGGGGCGTCGCCGGGGCGCGGCACTCCGGGATTCGGCCGTTACTTCGCATCCTTCCAGCCTGCGGCATAGGCTTCAAAGACGCGGCGCATTTCGTCGCGGACGGTGCGGAAGCATTGCAGGATTTCCTCGTCGTTGCCGGTGGCTTTCGCTGGGTCAAAGAACGGCCAATGGTGGCGGTTCAGCTGGCCGGGGAAAATCGGGCAGGCCTGATCCGCGTTGCCGCAGACGGTGATGACGGTGTTCACGGGCTGCGCCAGAAATTCCTGCAAAGGCTTTGAACGGTGCGCGGAAATATCAATGCCCACTTCGGCCATGACCTTGATGGCAAGCGGGTGAACATGGCCGGCGGGCTTGGAGCCGGCGCTCTGGACATTGGCGAGGCCGCCCAGCGCCGCGCGCAAAAAACCTTCGCCGAGGTGGCTGCGACAGGAGTTGCCGGTGCACAGGATGAGGATGGTGGGTTTCATGATTGAATTGGAAAACATCGAACAACCAACATCCAACGCCGAACATCCAAAGGGCGCGCATTTCCAACACTGATTGTTGGATGTTCGATGTTGGATGTTCGATGTTTCATTTTACTTCACGCTGATACCAGCCGCGCGACTGATTGCACACCTTGCACACCGAGAGCATCACCGGCACTTCCACTAGCACGCCCACCACGCACGCCAGTGCCGCGCCCGAGCTGGGTCCGAACAGCGTGATGGCCACCGCCACCGCCAGCTCAAAGAAGTTGCTCGCGCCGATCAGTGCGCCGGGCGACGCCACGTTGTGCGGCACTTTCAATTTGCGCATCAGCAGATAGGTCAGGCTGGAATTGAAATAGACCTGGATCAAAATCGGCACCGCCAGCAGGATGACGGCAAACCATTTCTTCGTCAGGTTGTCGGCTTGGAACGCGAAGATCAGCGCCAAAGTCAGCAGCAGCGACCACATCATCACCGGATGAAACTTTGGCAGGAAATTCTTTTCAAACCATTCCTTGCCGCGCGATTTCAGCAGCAGCGTCCGCGTCAGCCAGCCCGCCGTCAGCGGCACGACGATGAAAACAATCACGGAAGTGATCAGCACCTTCGGCGGCACCACCACGTTCGCCACGCCACACAGAAACATCACAATCGGCGCGAATAGCACGAGCATGATCAGGTCGTTCACCGCCACTTGCACCAGCGTATAAACCGGATCACCGTCTGTCAGGTAAGACCAGACAAACACCATCGCCGTGCAGGGCGCGGCGGCCAGGATGATCAGGCCGGCGGTGTAGTTTTTCGCCGTCTCCGCGTCAATCCAGTGCGCAAAGATATGTTGCATGAAGAGCCACGCAAGGAAGGCCATGCTGAACGGCTTCACCAGCCAGTTCACAAACAGCGTCACCATCAAACCTTTTGGCCGCTTCGCGATGCCGCCGATGGCGCTGAAATCCACCTTGAGCATCATGGGGTAAATCATCAGCCACAGCAGAATGCCAATCGGCACATTCACCTGTGAGCCTTGCCCAAATTCCAATTTGCTCAACGTGGCCGTCACATCGGGTAGCAATTTGCCGAAGGCCAGGCCCACGCCCATGCACACCAGCACCCACACAGTGAGGTAGCGTTCAAAAAAGGCCAGGCGCTTCGGGGCGGTTGTTTCAGTGGACATGATTCAATTTTATGGTTTGAAAAGTTGTTGCAGCCGTTCCGGGCCGGTTGGTTCTTCCGTCACCCACGGCACGAGCGCCGTGCGCGGCGAAAGTTTCTCGACGACTTCGCGGATATATTGCGCTTCACCGCGTCCGCGTGCCGCGAGCAGCGGATCGTGCGACCCGCTCCCGGCAAAGCTCTGGTTGATGATCCACGCAAACGGTTCAATTTTGGCGCGGCGCAAATCGGTTTGCAGCATCGCCGCTTCATGCACCGGCGTGGCTTCGGGCAGGGTGACGACGAGCACGCGGGTATAGTCCGCGTCCCGTAGCCGGGGCAGGAGTTGCCGCACTTCTTCCGGCATGTCGCTCGCCTTGCGCGCGATTTCGCGGTGATAGGATTCCGTGGCGTCCAGCAGCAGCAGCGTGTGACCGGTCGGCGCGGTGTCCAGCACTACAAAGGCATCCTGGCCTTGGGCCACGGTGCGGGCGAAGGCGCGGAACACCGCGATTTCTTCCGTGCAGGGCGACCGCAAATCTTCTTCCAGCAAGGCGCGGCCATTGGCATCAAGATTTTTCCCTGCCGTCGCCATGACCTGTTCCACATAAGCGCGTGTCTCGGCTTGCGGATCAATCCGGCTGACCTGCATTCCAGGGGTTTTCCCCGCCGCCGCCGCGATGTGCGCCGCCGGATCGGTGGTGCTTAGATGCACCTGACAGCCGCGCCGCGCCAGTTCCGTTGCAATCGCCGCCGCGATGGTCGTTTTGCCCACGCCGCCTTTGCCCATCGTCATGATGACGCCCCGGCCAGCCTTCGCAAAATCATCCACCAAGGACGCCAGCGTAACCGTCGCCGGCAATTTTTCCCCGTAGGAGCCGACGTGAGGAGGCTCTAATTGAATTCCGTTTTGTGTGAGTGCCCGTAGCGCCGGGATGCCCACCAGATTGTGCGACCGCAACGGGACTTTGCTCACCCGCATCCGGTTCAGAAACGCGCCGGCCGTTGCCAGCGCCTCAGCGCCGCGCTGTTGCAACGCGAGCGCCACGGGATCAGCTTCGGCTGCTTCAAACAATCCGTTCAAAATCAATCGCTGATTGCGCACACCGATGGCCGCCAGTTCATCGCTCGTGCGTTCCGCTTCCGCCAGCGCTGCCCGTTGCGCCCGGCTCACCAGCACTAGCGTGGTGCGTTCGCCGTCGGTCAGTGAGGCCACGGCGTATTCATAAACCGCCCGCTGCTTCTCCAGACCCGACAGCGGGCCGAGACAGGAATTGCCCGTTGTGCTGCTCTCCAGAAAACCCGTCCACGCACCGGGTAGTGACAACAGGCGCAGTGTGTGTCCCGTTGGGGCGGTGTCAAAAATGACGTGGTCGAAATCGGCGGTGGCTTCCGGTTGGCCGAGCAGCCGGGAAAATTCGTCGAAGGCCGCAATCTCCATCGTGCAAGCGCCGGAAAGTTGTTCCTCCATGCCGCGTACGATGGCGTCCGGCAGTTTGCCGCGATATGGGCCAACCAGTTTTTCCCGATACGCCATCGCCGCCGCCGCCGGATCAATGTTCAGCGCTGCCAGTCGTGGCACGCCGGGAATTTCCGTGGGCGTGGCGTTCAAGCGCACGCCCAAGACTTCATCCAGATTCGAGGCCGGGTCCGTGCTGACGAGCAACACCCGCCGCCCGCCATCCGCCAGCGCAATGGCCGAGGCGCACGCCAGCGAGGTCTTGCCCACGCCGCCCTTACCCGTGAAAAACAGAAAGCGCGTCGGCGCTTCCAGAAATCGGGCCAGGGATTGTTCGGGGGCAATGCTCATTTCAATGCTTCAGCAGGTTCCGCCACCGCAGCCGCAATCCGACTTCGCGGGAGCCGCCGACGCTATGGCTTTCAGTTTGAACCAGCCCGCCAGTTCGGCGCGGCCGGGATAACGTCCTGTTGTCGCCACCTTGCCGTTGACCAAAATCACCGGCAACGCGGCTTCACCCTTTTCCGTTAGCGCGGTTTTCACCAGTCCGCTTTCCACAAACGCCGCCGGGTTTTGCGAAAGGTTGTGTCGCTGCACAATCACGCCCTCGGTTTTGAGCCAGTCCAGATCGGCGGCGAATTGCACGAGCTTGGTGTCAACGTCCGGCCCGCAGACGCCGGTCGAGCAGCACATGGCGGGGTCGAACACCTGAAGGATTTGCGTGGTTAGTTTCATGGGTTATTTTGCTTTCGACTGGTCGCGGCGACCAGCGGCGTAGGCTTCAAAAACCATCTTGATCTGGTCCCGCACCTGCCGGAACACCGCCAGCTTTTCCTCGTCCGTGCCCGTTGCGTGTGCCGGATCGTAAAAGCCCCAATGATGGCGGTTCAACTGGCCGGGAAAAATCGGACACGCTTGATCCGCGTTGCCGCAAACCGTGATGACCGTCTCCACCGGCTGGCTGAGGAAATCATTCATGTGCTTGGAATGATGGCCGGAAATATCAATGCCGATTTCCTTCATCACCTGGATGCCCAGCGGATGCACATAGCCCGCCGGTTTCGAGCCGGCGCTCTGCACGTTGAGCGTGTCGCCCGCGACGGCGCGCAGGATGCCTTCGGCCAGATGGCTGCGGCAGGAATTGCCGGTGC
>Ga0265324_10000546_pt1 | contig 25761 bp, 20 predicted proteins | sample 41419metaG_FD_198634 | JGI IMG/M metagenome (GOLD analysis project Ga0265324, IMG submission 198634) | Rhizosphere microbial communities from Carex aquatilis grown in University of Washington, Seatle, WA, United States - 4-14-19 metaG | ecosystem: Host-associated > Plants > Roots > Rhizosphere...
CTTGGCGTCGGAATCGGAAAAGACATTATGAAAAATGTCATCGTGGTTCGGCCATTCGACCGTTGTGCCCGCCAGCACCGGCAAAATGTGCGGCGTGAACACCGCGCCCTGTTGCGCCACGCGCATCGTGGTGACCACCACCACGTTCGTCGTCGCGACGTTGGTGCCGACCGGGCCTTCGATGCCCACCACGAAATCCCGCATCGCCGTGTAGTCCACGCGCTCAACGAACTTGAACTTCCGGCTTTCATACGCCGTGCGCGTCGCGGGCTGGCTCAACTCGGTGCCCGCCTTCGGTTCCGCGCGCACCGTGCCGGTGATGTCGCCGGCAAAAGTGATTTGTGCGGCTGATATGGCGAGGGTGATGGCAAAAAACCTTTTCATCTTTCGTCAGAATTTGAACGCCGCCTCCGTGCCGAAGAAATCCTCGTTCTGCCGCTTGTCATCGCCGGCTTCGCGGCCGCGCTCGAACGCGTATTCCGCCTTCAGGACGATTTTGTCGCTGAGCTGGTAGCCAAGGCCGAGGCTCAGTCGCCAGAGATCTGTCGTCAGGCTCGCACCGTAATCACCGCTTTCGCCGAAGCCGACGATGGGGATGCCGTGGTCGCAGAAAACCTGGCTCCAGCGCGCCGCCGCGAAAAATTTCTTCGGCAGGTTTTGCACCGCCTCCGCCGAGTAATAAAAAACATTCCGCGTGTTGCCGCCCAGCGGGTCGTTGTCCGCGTAGTGCGCCCAGCCGCCGGACGCGCTGGCGTGGCCGCTTTTCCAGCGCGCCGTCAAATCCCCTTGCACCGCCTCGGCATGGAATAGCGTCGTGTTTATCGAGCCGATGGATTGAAAAAATCCGTTGCCGAACCACATCGCCGACAAATCATCCGCCTTCACGTCGCCGGTGCGCATGGCGCTCACACTGAAATGCCAGCGGGCGTTCGGATCGAAGCCCACGCGCGCGGCCACGGATTTGTCGCCGCCCGCGCCGTTGCCGCCATCCGCGCCATTTTGCACGGCGACGACGTAGGTGAATTTTCCGAGGTCGCCGTAAAGCTCCACGCCCGGCGTCACGCCCCAAAAATCCACGATGGAATGCGTGATGAGCGGGTTGTCAATTGCGTTGCGCACCAGATATTCCTCGCCGAACGGGATATACATCTGGCCGAGCCGCGCGTTCAACTGGTTGTCCTGATGCCACAGCTTCGAGACGTTTTCAAATTCCACATAAATTTCCCCCAGCTCCACGCTGCTGTCGTAGGACTGCTGCTCGGCGGTGGCCAGCACCACCTCGCCGTAAAAATAAATGTCCGTCCACAGCGGTGCCTCGACGAACAACCGCGCGTCGTCCACGCGGAACCTGCCGTTTGGCACGGAACCGTCCGGCCCCGTGATTGCGTAACCCACGCCGCCCTCGCCGCCGAGAATCACGCGGTTGAAGCCGGGGAAAGTTTCCTTCGCCGGCGGTTCGGTGCCGTTCGCCGTTTCGAGGTTGCTGACCTTGCGGTTGAGGACATCCAGTTGTTCGCCCTGCTGTTTCACTTCTATTTTCAGCAGCCCGTTTTCTTCGCGCAGCAGGCGGACTTCCTCCGCGACGTCGTTGGTGGTGGCCGCGTGCAGGGGCAGGGCGGCGGCGAGCAAAAATGCCGCCGACAGGATGCCGCGTCGGGCGGACGGCTGGCCTTTTTGGCTGGCAGAAGTTTTGGTCATCACGGCGTTCAGCAACTGTTAACCCATTTCTCGCCGGAACAAAACTGAAAACTGCACCCGCCAATCTGCGCTTTCGCCCGCCGCGTTTTCTGCTAGAGTCTGCGCCACGAAAATTTGAAATCGCTCATCCAGACCCGCGATGTCCGTTCGGTCCGCGTCTTCCTCGTCGGCGTGGAACTCAAGGACCGCACCGCCGCCGACGTGCGCGAATCGCTCGCCGAACTTGAGGAACTCGCCACCACCGCCGGCACGCAGATCACTGGCGAGGGCGTGCAGAAACTCGCCGCGCCCGTCGCCGCCACCTACATCGGGCCGGGCAAGGCGCAGGAATTCGCCGAATGCTGCAAGGCGGAGGACGTGGATACCGTCATCTTCGACGACGAACTTTCCCCGGCGCAGACGCGCAATTTGGAAAAGATTTTCGGCTGCAAAATCATGGATCGCACCGCGCTGATTCTGGAGATATTTGGCCAGCGGGCGCGGACGCGCGAAGGTAAATTGCAGATTGAGCACGCGCAGTTGGAATATCTCCTGCCGCGCCTGACGCGCTACTGGTCGCACTTGTCGCGCCAGCGTGGTTCCACCGGCAGTATCGGTGGCGAAGGCGAATCGCAGCTCGAAGCCGACCGCCGCAAGCTTTCGGAGCGCATTGAAAAAATCGAGGAGGAACTCGACGCCGTGCGCCGCCAGCGCGAAACGCAGCGTGCCGGCCGGCAGCGGCAGCAATGGCCGCTCGCGTCCATCGTCGGCTACACCAACGCCGGCAAATCCACTTTGCTCAACCGTCTCACCGGCGCGAGCGTGCTGGCGGAGGACAAATTGTTCGCCACGCTTGACCCGACGACGCGCCGGCTGAAATTGCCGACAAACCAGAATGTTTTGCTCACCGACACCGTGGGTTTCATCAAGAAATTGCCGCACGGTTTGGTCGAGGCATTCAAGGCCACGTTGGAGGAAGTGGTGCAGGCGGACTTGCTCGTGCACGTCGTGGACATCAGCCATCCGCAGGCGACGGAGCAGATCGAGGCGGTGAACGACGTGCTGCTGGAGATCGGCGCGGGCGAAAAACCGGTGCTGATGGTCTTCAACAAAATGGACCGGCTGGCCGCCGCCGCGCCCGCGTGGCTGCGCGAGAAATATCCGCACGCCGTCTGCGTCTCCGCGCGGACCGGCGACGGCATCGCGCCGCTGCTGGCGGAACTCGGCACGCAACTGCGACCTATCCGCGAATTTCTGGATCTGCGCGTGCCGCTGGCCGAGGCCGCCGTGATCGCGCGGCTGCACGCGGTGGGGCAGGTGGTGACGAGCCGTTACAGCGGCAAGAACGCACGGTTCAAGGTGCGCATCCCGCCGCATCTGGTGGAGGAATTCGCGGCGTTTGTGGTGGCGGAAAAATAGGCAGGCACCGGTTTCTCCTTGCTCCTTTCGCCCCGCGTCTTATTTTTCGGTCATGTGCAAGCTGCGGAATTTTCTCTGGACGCTCACGGCGCTTGTCGGACTGGTGCTGGCGGTCGGCCTCACCTTCAACGTCGCGCGGCAGCTTCATTTTCTGGGCGGCGGGCGTTTCTTCTGGAACACCACCAGCGTCGTCCACGAGGTGCAGTCGCTGTCCGATCTCGTCACGGTGAAATACGTCATGAACAAGGTCGTGGTGCTGGAGGACGTGAAATGGTATGGCGAAAACCGCGTGCTGCTCCTCGCTCAGGGCGTGGTGAAAGCCGGGATTGATTTGAAAAAATTGAAGCCGGAGGACATTTCCATTTCGGAGAAGAAAATTTCCCTGCGCCTGCCGCCGCCGCAAGTCACCGACGCCTACCTCGATGACTCGGCGAGCCAGGTGATTGACCACACGACGGGTCTGCTCCGCGCGTTCGACAAGGATCTGGAGCAGTCCGCGCGGCAGAACGCCGTGGATGACATCGCGCGCGCCGCGCGCCGCGCCGGCATTCTCGATGAGGCGGACAAGCGAGGTCGGGCGGAACTGGAGAATTTCTTCAAACGCGCGGGCTTTGAGCGGGTCGAGTTTCGCTGACCACACTGCCTACATTCTGGAGGACGTGTCTAATTATCACCGGCTGCGGGCAGGCGGGCAAAATCGTTACCGGAAGGCGGCGACGCACCGTGGGAATTCTTTTCACCGGCGGAGGAACCCGGACGCCGGTCAGCGCCATCGCCGCCATCCGTAAATTGATCGCGGCAATGGTCGCATTCAATGGGGAACCGGACGGTCGTTGTAATTTTCTGGCCACGAGAAGTTGGAAGCAACTCGCCTGCCATAAATTCGCGCTGGATTTCGGGGCGGGGGCTTAATCTGAAAAGCCGGCGGGGCGAGCGTCCGCGCGAGCCGCTTGGGCAGAGCGACGCTCGGCTCGCGCGGACGCTCGCCCTACCAAATTCAGCCATGACCGGATTCCGTCGCGCGGCCAAGCAAAAACCCCGCCGTTGCCGGCGGGGCTGGCTTCTGATTTTTTTTCGCTTACTGCACCACGCCGATTTCCGCCGCCGAGGCCCACGCGCCGCCGTTGGCTTCGGAGAGCGCCTTGAGCTTGATGAAGCGGCAGGTCTGCGGCGCGAAGGTGACGGTTTTCAAATCCTTGCTGCTTTCGAAGGCACCCTTGGTGACCGCTTGGCCGAAATCATTGCCGTCATTGCTGACGTAAAGTTCGTAGTCCTTGATGGTGCCGTTATCGCTGTCGTCCTGGCGCGGCAGATAGGTGAGGCCCTTGATGGTCGCGGCGGGCGCGAGTTCGATGACGATTTCATGCGGACATTCCGGGGTGGCGTCCTGCCATTGCGTATGCCAGATGGTGTTGCGGTCGCCGTCTACCGCATTCGCACCCGCGCCATTTTCGCCGGCGGTTTCCTCGCTATCCACCTTGACCACTTTGAGCGTGACCTTGACCGGCGCAACGGCCTGGACGGGAGTTGCGGGTGTAACCGGAATGGCGGGTGAGTCAATGGCAGTCGGTGTCGTCGCCGTCGGCTGGCAGCAGCTTGAACCCTTGTCGCTGGCGCAGCCGAAACCGGTCAGCACGGCCAGTGCCAAGGCTGGAACCAGAATAAGGTGACAGGTGTTTTTCAATGAAGGGGAATAAAATTTTGTGTTGTTCGTCATGGTGGCAACAGTAACGGATAGTGGTGTGCCGGCGTCAAGCGCGGAAATGCCCCTCAAATGAGGGGGGTGTTTTCCCGCCGCACTATTTTATCGCCGCCCCAGTCGCGCGAGCAACTTGCCATGGATGCCGTCGAAGCCGCCGTTGCTGAAAACGACCACCACGTCGCCGCCCTGCGCATGCTGCGCGAGGTGCGCGACGATGGCGTTGGCGTCCGGCAGATACGCGGCGACCTTGCCGGCTGCCTTGATGTCGGCCATGAGCTTTTCGGGATTGAGCCGCTCGTCGGCCGGCAATTGCTCCAGCCGCGCCACCTCGGAGACGATGACGGCATTCGCATCGGCAAAGGATTCGGCCAACTCCTGTTGAAACACATTCCGGCGCGTGGTGTTGCTGCGCGGCTCGAACACCGCCCAGATTTTTTCCTTCGCGTAACGCAGGCGCAGCGCCTTGAGCGTCTCGCGGATGGCCGTCGGATGATGGCCGAAGTCGTCAATGATCGTCACGCCGCCGGCGATGCCCTTCACTTCCAGCCGGCGCTTGATGCCCTTGAACGTATCGAACGCGCTCTGGATCTGCTTGTTCGACAGGCCGCAATGTTTCGCCGCCGCGATAACGGCGAGCGCGTTGCGGACGTTGAGTTCGCCGACGAGGTTGGTGTGGAACTTCGCACTGGGAATCTCAAACTCGCTGGCCGTCGAACCGAGCCGCAGGTTCGTCGCGCGGATGGAATTGTGCTCGCCGAGGCCGAAGCGCTTCACCGGGCAGTGCGTGATATTCAATAGCGGCGCGAGGTTCGCGTCGTCGCCGTTGCCGAGCAGCAGGCCGTTGCGCGGCACGAGGCGGATGAAATGCGAGAAGGTTTTCTTCACCGCGTCGAGGTTGTCAAAGATGTCGGCGTGGTCGAATTCCAGGTTGTTGACGATGGCGATTTCCGGCTGGTAATGGATGAACTTGCTGCGCTTGTCGAAAAACGCCGTGTCGTATTCGTCGCCCTCGATGATGAACCACTCGCTGTCCGTGAAGCGCGCGCCTTGCGAAAAATTGTTCGGGATGCCGCCAATGAGATAGCTCGGGTTCAGCCCGTTGTGCTCGAACACCCATGTCAGCAAACTCGTCGTCGTCGTCTTGCCGTGCGTGCCGCTGACGACGAGCGAGCGCTTGCCGCGGATGAAAAACTCCGCCAGCAGCGCCGCCAGCGAGCAATAGCGCAGCTTGTGGTCGAGCACGTATTCCGCCTCCGGGTTGCCGCGCGAAATGGCGTTGCCGATGACCACGAGGTCGGGCTTGTGCTTGAGGTTTTGCTCCGCATAGCCGTTCATCACGGGGATTTTCTTGGCGGCGAGGAACGATGCCATCGGCTCATAGACATTCTGGTCGGAACCGGTGACGGCAAAGCCCTTGTCCAGCATCGCGGCGGCGGCGGACGCCATCGCCGTGCCGCCGATGCCGGTGAAATGAACGGATTTGATCTCGGATGAAAACATGAAGGAGAAATTTAACCGCCCGGACGCCACGGCACAAAGTTTTTTGCTCACACCTTGAAGCATCACCAGTTCTGTGGATTGCCCCGCCCGTCGCGTTGTGCGAAAACTGGGAAACCAATTATGATTCCCGCGCGTCCTTCACTCATGCCCTTCCAATCCATGACGAAATTTCTTTTGCCACTGCTCGCCGTTGCCTCGCTGTCCCTGCGCGCCGCCGAACCCATTTTACCCAACAACTCTGCCAACCTCGACGCCAAGCGTGACGTGGCGTCCAAGTCCGGTTTTCTCATGGACACGAACCGCACGTTTCCGATGCTCTTCATCGTCGGTGATTCCACGGTTCACAATCCCGGCAAAGGTGAGCGCGGCTGGGGCGATGTCATCGGCACACATTTTGACACAAACAAAATCCGCGTCGAGAACCACGCGCTCGGCGGGCGCAGCAGCCGCACGTTCATCACGCAGGGCTGGTGGGACAACATTCTCGCCGCCGCCAAGCCGGGCGATTTTGTGCTGGTGCAGCTCGGCCACAACGACGGCGGCGCGCTCAACGAGGAGCCGCCCGGTTCCAAGTATCCGTTGCGGGCGCGCGGCACGATCCGGGGCCTCGGCGCGGAGACGCAGGAAATTGACAACGTGCTCACGAAGCAGCACGAGACCGTTCACACCTACGGCTGGTATCTGCGTAAATACATTTCCGATGCGCGCGTGAAGGGCATTACGCCGATCCTCTGCACGCCGATCCCGCATTGCCCGAAGGACGAAGTGAAGGCGGGTGACGTGGAAAAAAGCCCCTATGTCGAAATGTCCACCGCCGTCGCGAAGAATGAAACGGTGCCATTCATCAACCTGAACCAGATCACGATGAGCCATTACGCTGGAATGTCGCCGCAGGAGATCAAAGCGAAATACTACACCGCCGCCGACAACACGCACACCAGCCCCGCCGGCGCGGAACTCAACGCGCAATCCGTCATTGAGGGCTTGAGGCAGTTGAAGGATTGCCCGCTCGCGGGATATCTGAAGGCGCAGTGATCAACCCTTCAGCTTCCGTTCCAGAATCTCGCCGACGAGCGCGGGGTTGGCCTTGCCTTTGGAAAGCTTCATCACCTGGCCCTTGAGAGCGTTGAGCACGGCCACCTTGCCGGCCTTGTAATCGTTCACGAATTTCGGATTTGCGGCGATGGCTTCGTCACAGAACTTCTCAATCGCCCCGGTGTCGCTGACTTGCGCCAGGCCTTTTTCTTGTACAATGACGGCGGGTGCCTTGCCGGTGGCAAACATCTCGGCGAAGACCTGCTGCGCGGCGGAACTGCTGATGGTCTTGGCCTCGACGAGCGAGACGAGTTCCAGCAACGCCTCGGGTTTGAACTTCAAGTCCGCGAGCGTGGAGAGTTTCATGTCGGCCAGATCGATGCCAAGCGCGGCCTGTTCCTCGGCCTCCGCCTCGTTTGCCTCGGAGAGTTTGGCGAGCAGGTTGTTGATGATCCAGTTGGCGACGGCCTTGGGATTCTTCGACCGCTTCGCGAGGCCTTCAAAATAATTGCCCAGCGTGACGTTGCTCTTGAACACTTCTGCGTCGCCGGCAGGGATTTGGTAATCGCGCATGAAGCGCTGCTTGCGCGTTAGCGGCAGCTCGATGACGCGCGACTTCACCTCGGCCAGCCAGGCGTCGGTCGGCGCGAGTGGCATCATGTCGGGCTCGGGGAAATAGCGGTAGTCGTGCGCGTCTTCCTTGGTGCGCATCTGCTCGGTGATGCCGGCGACGTCGTCCCAGCGGCGCGTGGATTGGATGAGCTTGCCGCCGCTTTTCAAAACCTCGATCTGGCGCGCGATTTCGTATTCCGCCGCGCGGCGCACGCCGGAAAAGCTGTTCATGTTCTTGATCTCGATCTTCGCGCCGAGTTCCTTCGTGCCGACGGGACGGACGGAGATGTTCACATCGCAGCGCACCATGCCCTTTTCCATGTCGCAATCGCTGACGCCGCCCTGATGCAAAATTTCCGTGAGCGCGTTGAGGTAGGCGTAGGCCATGTCCGCGCCGGTGAGGTCCGGCTCGGAAACGATTTCCAGCAGCGGCACGCCGGCGCGGTTGAAATCCACGCCGCTGGTGCGGTCGAAATGCGTGAGCTTGCCCACGTCTTCCTCCAGATGCGCGCGGGTGATGCGGACTTTGCCCATGCCGTTGACGGAGCCAAGGCCGTTGAATTCAAATTCCACAAAGCCGTTCGCGGTGCTCGGCTTGTCGTATTGCGTGAGCTGGTAATTTTTCGAGGCGTCGGGGTAGAAATAATTTTTGCGGTCGAACTTCGCGAAGCGCGGGATCTCGCAGTTGAGCAGGTAGCCGGTCAGGACGGTTTTGCGCAGCGCCTCCTCGTTGGGCACGGGCAGCACGCCGGGCATCCCGAGGCAGACGGGGCAGACGTTGGTGTTCGGCTCGGAACCGTATTGGTTCGCGCACCCGCACCACATCTTGGATTTCGTTTTGAGCTGGACGTGGGTTTCCAGACCGATGACGGCTTCGTATTCCATTGCGGGGAAAGTTTAACCACAGACGCCCGGCACTTGCCACGCTGAAGTGCGGTCTCATCCAGCCTTGGGCGGTTGGGTCGAAAAGCTTAGATGTTTAATTGAACTTTAACTTGCCTAATTCCTAGAATTAGCGTAAAAATTCACAATAATCAGATTCGTGTTCGCCTGACCTGGGGGGATTGTAGGGATGGGAAAAACTTCATCATGAAGTCAATTATGAGGCGATTGATTGAACGGCCAATTCAGGCGGACTTGGCGGAGGCTCCTGCCTTTCTGTCTTTTCAGCTTTTATATCCGCGCGGCGGTCCAGCGGGGCGCGCGAAAAATTCCAACAGTTCTTTTGCCCGGTCGCAAGGTGTCTTGCCGTCCTGCGGCCGGGCAAGGCTGAAGGACTTGCGCATCACAAGCATCATTCAACAGTGGCCGGCCCTGAATTTCGCTTATGAAAACCTCCGGACATAACCATCAATGGAACTCCTTTCCCCGCGTTGCCGGACAGATGTCCGTCGTCATGGGCTTGTTTGTCCTCGTCGGCTGGGTGCTGGACATTGCGTGGATCAAGAGCGTGCTGCCGGGCGCGGTGGAGATGAAGGCCAACACGGCGGTTGGCCTGCTGTTGGCCGGGGCGGCGCTCTGGCTGCTGGATTCACCACCGTCAGCGTGGTGGCAACGGACAGGGCAGGCGCTGGCGCTGGCGGCCGCATTGTTGGGTTTTGCCACCGCGGCTGAATACGCCTTTGGCTGGCGGTTGGGCATTGATGAGCTTCTGGTGCGTGATGCCACGAATGCCTACAACCCTTTTCGCGGCCGCATGTCGCCCTACAGCGCGCTCGTTTTTGCGAGCCTCGGCCTGGGGCTGGCGGCGCTGCCGTTGCGCCCGTTGCGCTGGTTGGTCTGGCTGGCGGCGAACCTGGCCGTCCTGATTGGCGGCGTGTCAGTCATCGGCTATTTGTGGCGGGCCAGCGAACTCGTCACCGACCGCATTCTGCCGCCGGTGGCCGTTCATACGGCGGCCGTTTTTATTTTGCTGGGCGCCGGCACGTTCGCGGCGAGCCGCCAGTCGGCAGAACGGAAGCGGCACACTTTGGCTTCGTTGTCATCGGTGGAAGCCAGAACCCTGGCCGGGTTTCTGGCGACACTCATGTTGCTGTTGCTGATGGGGGGGTATGCCTACCATGCCGCCGTCGAGTCGGCGGAATCCGCCCGCATGGTGGCCTACACTCAGCGGGTTCGCGCCAGCCTGGGCCGGTTGGAGGTCGCCATTTGGGCCGCGGAATCGCAGCACCGTAATTATCTTTTGAGTGGCAGACCGGACTACCTTGATCATTATAAAAATCATGCCGGCGAAGCTGTCCGGCAGGCGGATGCTTTGGCTGGGACCATCGCCGACAACCCGGCGCAGTTGCAACGGTTGAAGCAGCTTCAAAGCCTGATCCATGAGCACCTGACGGTTTTTGAACATACCCGGAACACCTATGAACAATCCGGCCTCGCGGCGGCCCAAACATTGATTGCCAACGGGGCGGGACAACAACTCATGGCGTCCATCCACGACCTGGTCGAACAAATGGATGGGGTGGAGGCCGGGCTGTTTCAGGCGCGCTTGGGGGATTCCGCAGCCAAGCAGGTCAAGACGCTGCTTTCCCTGCTGGCGACGCTCGCGGTGGCGATAGCGGGGTTCATGATGCTTTACGGCGGCATCCGGCGCGAATTGGCCGCCCGGACACAAGCGGAAGAATCCCTGCGGGCCAGCGAGGAAAACCTCTCCGTCACGCTCCATTCCATCGGCGACGCGGTGCTGGCGACCGATGCCGAGGGGCGGATCACGCGGATGAACGGTGTCGCGGAAAAGTTGACGGGCTGGACGCAGGCGGAGGCGGAGAGGCGGCCCGTGGCTGAAGTGTTTTGCATCATCAACGAGCAGACGCGCCAGCCGGCGGTCATTCCGGTGGAAAAGGTTTTGGCCACTGGCACGATTCAGGGTTTGGCCAATCACACCGTCATCATCGCTCGTGACGGCACGGAGCGACCCATCGCCGACAGCGCCGCGCCCATCCGGGACAAGGACGGCCGCGTCCTCGGCGTCGTCCTGGTCTTCCGTGATGTCACCGAGGAGAAGCAGGCGGAACGGGCCGTTCGCGAGAGCGAGTCGCGGTATCGCACCCTGTTTGATTCGATTGACGAAGGTTATTGCATCATTGAGGTGATCTTCGATGAGCAGGAAAAGCCGGTGGATTATCGTTTTCTGGAGATCAACCCGTCGTTTGAGAAACAGACCGGTCTGCGGGACGCGTTGGGCAAGCGGATGCGCGAACTGGCCCCGAAGCACGAGGCTCATTGGTTTGAAATCTACGGACGCATCGCCCTGAACGGCGAGCCGATGCGTTTTCAAAACCGGGCCGAGCAATTGGGCCGCTGGTATGACGTTTTCGCCTTCCGTTTCGGCGACCCGAAGAACCGGCAGGTTGCCATTCTTTTCAACGACATCACCCAGCGCAAACAGACGGAGGAAGAGCTCATCCGCAGCGAGGAAAAACTCGCCGTCACGCTCCACTCCATCGGCGACGCGGTGCTGGCGACCGATGCCGGGGGACGGGTCTCACGGATGAACAATGTCGCGGAAAGGTTGACAGGCTGGACGCAGGCCGAGGCGGAAGGGCGGGCCGTGGCCGAGGTGTTTCACATCATCAACGAGCAGACACGCCAGCCGGCGGTCATCCCGGTGGACAAGGTTTTGACCACCGGCGAAATCCACGGGCTGGCCAATCACACCGTCATTATCGCCCGCGACGGCACGGAGCGGCCCATCGCCGACAGCGCCTCGCCCATCCGAGACAAAGCCGGCTGTATCCTCGGCGTTGTCCTGGTTTTCCGCGATGTCACCGAGGAAAAAAAAGCGGAGGAGGAAGTCCGCCGCCTGAACGCAGGGCTGGAGGAACTGGTTGCCCAGCGCACCGCCGAGGTGCGGCAGGCGTTCGCCACATTGGACGCCACGGTAGACGGCGCATTCACCTTCGACCCGGCGAGCCTGCGCTTCATCCACGTCAACAAGGGCGCGGTGCGGCAGTTGGGTTACACCAGCGAAGAGCTGCTCACGCTGACGCCGCTGGCGATTGACCCCAAATATACCGAAACCACCTTCCGGAAAATGATCGCCCCGCTCATTCGCGGCGAAAGGAGCGTGCTGGCTTATGAAAGCGTCCATCGCCGCAAGGACGGCGGAAAATTCCCCGTGGAGATCAACCTGCAATACGTCAGCCCGGCGGGCGCGCCCCCGCGCTTCATCGCCATCGTGCGCGACGTCACCGAACGCAAGAAAGCCGAGCAGCAGGCCCTGCGCTCGCAACGGATGGAGTCCATCGGCACGCTGGCGGCGGGCATCGCCCACGATCTGAACAATGCCCTTGCCCCGATTCTCATGAGCAGCGGCATATTGCGGTCGCAATATCCCAAAGAGACCACCGCGCTGGACATGATCGAGAGCAGCACCAAGCGCGCGGCGGACATGGTGCGGCAGTTGCTGACCTTCGCCAAAGGCGCGGAAGGCGAGCGTATTCCCCTCCCTCCCGCCCGGCTGATCAAGGATATGCACAAGATCATGGATGGCAGTTTTCCCAAGAATGTCCGGGTGGTGGTCAAATGCGCCCCGGAACTCCCGTTGGTGCTGGGCGACGCCACGCAGTTGCATCAAGTGTTACTGAACCTGTGCGTGAATGCCCGTGACGCCATGGCCAACGGGGGCGTGCTCACGCTGGAGGCCGATAGCCGGGTCATGGACACCACCTATGCCAGCTCCATTCCCGATGCCAAGCCCGGCAAATATGTTCTGCTCCGCGTGAGCGACACCGGCACCGGCATTCCGCCGGAAATTGTTGACCGCATTTTCGATCCGTTCTTCACCACCAAAGGCCCGGACAAGGGCACGGGCCTGGGCCTCTCCACCGTCCTGGGCATCGTGAAGGGCCACGGCGGATTCCTGCATGTCTATTCGCAACCCGGACAAGGCTCGATCTTCACCATTTATCTGCCCGTCGGAAACGCGGGCGGGGACATCGCCTTCGCCGCCAGGCCGGCATTGACCTTTCGCGGCCAAGGGGAGGTTGTCCTGTTCGTGGATGATGAACCCGAGCTGCGGGCGGCGGCGCGCACGGTCCTGCAGCGGCTGAACTTCAGGCCGTTGATCGCCACCGACGGTGCCGACGGCCTGATGCAGGTGGCGCAATATCCCGCCGAGTTGCGCGCCGTCATCACCGACCTGCATATGCCCCACATGGACGGTCTGGCGTTTGTCCGTGCACTCCGGCGGATGTTGCCGGCCATCCCGGTCGTGGTGGCCAGCGGGCGGATGGAGGACAACGTCGCTGAAGAGTTCAAGGCTTTGCGCGTGACGGACCTGCTGGACAAGCCCTTCACTGAAGCGCAACTCGCCGAGGTGTTAAAAACCGTCTTGATGCTCAAATAAACCGGTCATCCGGCGTCCGCCGAACCGGTTTTGATTTGAGCTGGACGCGCGTTTCCATTCTGATGACGGCTTCGTATCCAGTGCGGCGAAAATTTGACCGCAGATGGGCGCGGATTTTTCAAACCGTGGCGGCGGGGGTGGAAGTTGGGTTTTTCTGCCGGCTGAACCGCTGCTGGAAGCGTTCGAGGTAAAGATAAATCACCGGCGTGATGAAGAGCGTCAGGGCTTGCGAAACGATGAGACCGCCGGTCACGGCCAAGCCGAGCGCACGGCGCGATTCGCCGCCGGCACCGAGGCCGAGCGCGATGGGGAGCGACGCCATCAGTGCGCACATCGTGGTCATCATGATCGGGCGGAACCGCAGGATGCAGCCCTCGAAAATCGCGTCGTAAGGCGTCTTGCCGTGGTGCTGTGCCTCGATGGCGAAGTCAATCATCATGATGGCGTTTTTCTTTACGATGCCGACGAGCATGATGAGGCCGACGAAGCCGTAGATGTTCAGGTCGAGGTGAAACAGCATCAGCGTGACGAGTGCGCCGAAGCCCGCTGACGGCAGGCCGGACAGAATCGTGATGGGATGGATGAAGCTTTCGTAGAGGATGCCGAGAAGGATATAAATTACCAGCACAGCCATGATAACAAGAAACAGCATTCCTTGCAGCGACGATTGGAACACCGCCGCCGAGCCTTGGAAATTGCCGGTGATGGTCGCGGGCAGGTGCAGTTCATCTTGTATCTGCTTGATTTTTTCCACCGCCGTGCCGAGTGCGACGCCGGGGACGAGGTTGAAGGAAAGCGTCACGGACGGCAGTTGCCCGACGTGCGAAATGGTCATCGGCCCGACCCCGCGCGCCAGTTTGGCCACGGCGCTCAACGGAATCAGTTTGCCGTTGTTCGCGGTGATGTACAGCCGCGCCAGCGCGTCCGGGTCGCGCTGGAATTCCGGCAGCACCTCGAAGACGACCCAGTATTCCGCAAGGTCGCCGTAAATCGTCGAGGCCTGCCGCGAGCCGAACGCGTCGTAAAGTCCGTTCTCGATCTGCTGCGCGGTGACACCGAGCGTGGATGCCTTGTCGCGGTCAATGTCCACGATGACCTGCGGATTCGCGAGCAGCAGGTCGCTGGTTACGTCCTGAAAAACGTCCTTATGCTCGGCAATTTTCTGCATCAATTTCGGGGCCTGATCGAATAGTTCCTGCGTATCGGTGTCCTGCAGGCTGAATTGATACAACGCCTTGGTCAGCGTGCCGCCGACGCGGATGAGCGGCGGGTTCTGCGGATAAACCTTCAGGCCGGGAATCTCGGCAAACTGCTTGCGCAAGTCCTGGATGATTTCGGTGACGCCCTGCTTGCGTTCGCTGCGCGGTTTCAGGCGCATGAAGATGCGGCCCTGATTGCCGGCCACCGTCGAACCGCCGACGCCCATGGCGGACATGAAGGCGGCGACGTTCGGGTTCGCTGCCACGATGGCGGCGGCCTTTTGCTGGTGCGCCTTCATCGCGTCGAACGAAATATCCTGCGACGCTTCGGTGATGCAGAAAATCTGGTTGGTGTCCTCGTCGGGGAAAAAGCCCTTCGGGATCCATGCAAACAGAAGCGCCGTGGCCACGAACGTCGCCAGCGCGATGCCGAGCGTGATGCGGCGGTGCGCCAGCGCCTTCCGCAAGGTGCGCTCGTAAAGCGAGCGGACGTGGTCGAAGAACCGTTCAAACCAGTTGTAAAGCCCGCCGTGTTTTTCATCGCGCACGGAATGAACGAACCGGCTGCACATCATCGGCGTGAGTGTGAGCGAGACGAAGCCGGACACCAGCACTGCGCAGATGATGGTCACGGCAAATTCATGCAGCAGCCGGCCCAGCAGCCCGCTCATGAACAGCACCGGGATGAACACCGCCGAGAGCGACAGCGTCATCGAGATGATCGTGAAGCCGATCTCCTTCGCGCCGCGCAAGGCGGCCTCCATCGCCGTCATGCCGTTTTCCATGTGGCGCACGATGTTTTCAAGCATCACGATGGCGTCGTCCACCACGAAGCCGACCGACAGCGTGAGCGCCATGAGCGACAGGTTGTCGAGGCTGAAGCCGAAAATCTTCATCGCCGCGAACGTGCCGACGATGGACATCGGCAGCGCGAGGCTGGGAATGATCGTCGCGGAAATGTTCCGCAGAAAAACAAAGATCACCATCACCACGAGGCAGACGGTGAGCAGCAGCGTGTTTTCCACGTCCGAGACCGACTGGCGGATGCCTTGCGAACGGTCGAAGAGAATGTCTATGTTCACCGCCGCCGGGATGGCCGCGCGCAGGTTGGGCAACTGCTTTTTGATCTGATCCACGACTGCCACCGTATTGACGCCGGGCTGGCGCTGAACAGAAAGCACGATGCCGCGCGTCTGGCCGAACCAGGCAGCCACCTTGTCGTTCTGCACGCTGTCAATGACGTTGGCGACCTCCTGCAACCGCACCGGATTGCCGTTGCGATAGGCCACGATCAGTGGCCGGAACTGCGTGGCGTTTTTCAACTGGCCGTTCGCCTGGATTGTGAACGACTGATGCTGGCCGTAAAGTGTGCCGAGCGGCTGGTTCACGTTGCCCGCCTCGACCGCCTGTTCCACCTGGTCAATGCCGAGGCCGTAGGCGGCAAGCTTGTTCGGGTCCACCTGTACGCGCACGGCGAACTGCTGCGGGCCGAAAACCCCGACCTGTGCGACGCCATTGATCATCGAGATGCGCTGCGCGAGCAGGTTCTCTGCGAAGTCATCCACCTGCGACAGCGGCAGGGTGGCCGATGACATTGCCATGAACAAAATTGGCGAGTCGGCGGGGTTGACTTTCTGGTAGGTCGGCGGCGTTGGCATGCCCGGCGGCAACTGGCGCGACGCCTTGGTGATGGCCGCCTGCACGTCCTGCGCCGCGCCGTCAATGTCGCGGTCGAGGGAAAACTGGATTGTGATCTGCGCGATGCCCTGCGCGCTGACGGACGTCATCGAGTCCACGCCGGCGATGGTGGAAAGCTGTTTTTCCAGCGGCGTCGCCACGGCGGCGGCCATCGTAGACGGGCTGGCGCCGGGCAGGCTGGCGGAAACCTGGATGGTCGGGAAATCCACGCTCGGCAGATCGCTCACCGGCAGCAGGTGAAAGCCGAAAATGCCGAAAAGCAGAATTGCCGCCATGACCAGCGTGGTCATCACGGGCCGGCGGATAAAAATTTCCGAAACGCTCATGGCGCGTTTGTCACGGAAGTTTTGTCATTCACCGACACGCCCGGCGCGAGGCGGAGCTGGCCGTCGGTCACGACGGTTTCACCGGCCCGCACGCCGTCCGTGATGACGGTCTCGCCATTGACCGTAACGGAAGTTTTCACCGCGCGCGATTCGGCAGTCTTGTCCGCCTTCACGACAAAGACGAACTGGCTGTTCTGTCCGTTTTGCACCGCCTGTGTCGGCACAACGACGGCATTGGTCAACTCCTCAAGCTCCAACGCGAGCTGCACAAACTGCCCCGGCCAAAGCAGGCCGCGCTGATTGAGGAACGTCGCCTTGAGTTGGATGGTGCCGGTCAGCGCATCCACGGAATTGTCCACGAACGTCAGGTCACCCTGCGGCGGTTCGCCTTCGAGGTTTTCGTAGCTGGCAACCACCGTCAGCGTGCGCTGGCGCATTTGCTCCTGGATTTTCGGGAGCCAGCGTTCCGGCACGGCGAACGCGGCGTAGATCGGGTGAATCTGGTTGATGGTCAGCAGCACGTCGTCCGGCGACTTGACGACGTTGCCCTCGTGAAATTGCAAGCCACCGGTGCGCCCGTCAATCGGCGCGCGGATTTCGCAGTAGCCGAGGTTCAGTTCGTCCGACTGCACCGTCGCCGCCAGCGTGTCGCGGGCGGCTTTGCTGGTGTCGAACTCATCCTGGGAGATCAACTTGTCCGTGAATAATTTTTGTTCGCGGTCGAATTGGATTTTGGCGTTTTCCAACTGCGCCTGGTCGTGCGCCAGCGTCGCCTGTGCCGGGCGCGGATCAATCGTGAAAAGTAGATCGCCCTTTTTGACTTCCTGACCTTCCTGAAACTTCACCGCGCTGATGAGGCCGCCGATTTGCGGGCGGATGGTGACGGTCAGGATGGGCATGATGTGGCCGACCGGCGGCGGCTCGATGCGCACCGCCATCGTCTTTTCCGTGGCCTGGGCCGTCAAAACCGGAACGGCGGCGGCAGCCCTGGGGCCGGCCGGCTTGGAGCAGCCGGTCGCCAGCGCGAACGCGGCCAGAATCATCAGTGGCGGAAAGGTTTTTTTCACAAGTATCCAAACGGTTACAAAATATTAAAATGTCGTCACCGGGCTTTCAAGGACGGAAACCGGCCGCGATGGTTTCAAGAAAGCGCGTGTATTCGCGGCGGAACTTCGGGCTGTTGGCTGGGAGGCCGGTGATGATGCGGGTCAGTTGCGGCAGGGCGATGGGGAAAATTGCGAGCGAGGCCAGGGCCAGTTGCAGATGCTCCGGCTTGCAGCCGGCCAAAATGCGCCCTTGCTCCTGCTGCTGGCGGATGAGCTTGTTGGTGTAAATCGCGCCGCGCCGGCGGGCGGGCCAGCTGTGCAGCTTGTCATTTATCGTCTGCAGCGATTCCCACGCCGTCAGCCGCACCCAGTCGGTGTCGTCGCAATTATGCTGGAACAGCAGTGGCAGCCCCTCGGTCATGCCGTCGGCGGCGTAGCTTTTGAAACGGGCCATGCGCTCGTTCAGCTTGAACTCCAGCACCGCGCGGAACAAATCTTCCTTGTCGCCGAAATAATGGTAAAGCATCCGCTTGTTGGCCTTCGCGGACCGGGCAATTGAGTGGATGCGTGCGCCGGCAAAACCGCGCGCGGAAAATTCCTTCAACGCCGCGTCCAAAATGCGGCGGCGGGTGCGCTCGGGGTCGCGCACGTTGACGCCGGTAGTTTTTTTAACTTTGGGAGGCACCTCTGATTAGTAACTGATAGGTTACTCGCGGGCAAGCCGGAAGCGTCAGGCGGCGGGAGGCGGCGGTTTCTGGGAGCGGTTCAGTTCCTCGATTTCGCGCATCATCTTGTTTGCCGCGTCTTGCGAGAGGCTGTGGGAAACCGAGACGCCGAACTGTTTCTTGAGGTATTCGTCGAGCCGCAGCCACTGGCCCTGGTATTGCACCTGGCCGGTCCACGCGCAGACGGTGACAAATTCCTGAAGCCGCTCCAGCCGGAGCAGGATGACCACCACCAGAATCAGCGCCATCGCCACGGCGGTGATCAGCGTTAGCGACATGACCTGGGTGGAAACCACGTCCTCCTCCGCCTGTTGCTGGTGTTTGCTCAAAGCCTGCTGCTGCTCTTCCAGCGCCTGAAACAGGACGCTGCGGATGTGCTCCAGTTTCTCCTTGCCGCGCGCGGTCAGCGCCAGCACCGAGGCGTCGTTCGCCGCGTTGCCGGGAGGGGGAGCGTTGTCCGGGTCAAAGACGAGTTCTTCCTCCACCATTTTCGTCAGCGCGGCGAGGTTGGCCTGCTGCACGGGATCATTGCTGGTGAGTTTTTTCAGCGACGCGATGTTGGCGCGGATGGTCTGCATCGCGCGCTGGTAGGGTTCGAGGTATTCTTTGCGGCCGGTCAGCAGGTAGCCGCGCTGGCCGGCTTCGGCGTCGACGATTTGCGCCTGCGTCTGCTCGAAGACGTCCAGCACCTTGTAATTCTGCATGACGTAGGTGAAGGAGCTGTTGAAGCGTCCGCCGGTCTGGTGCACCAGCCACGCCATCGCCAGCAACGCCACCATGGGCAGGGACAGGCCGAACCAGAAAAGAATTTTTTTTGTCTTGGGTGAGGGCGACATCCGCACGGAAGCTAATGCAAATCCACTTAAATTGCAGTCTTTTCTTTGTGCCACGGCGTCGCCTGCTCGTAGGCGTGCGCGATTTTCAAAAGCGATTCCTCGCCGAACGGCTGGCCCAGCAGTTGCAGGCCGATGGGCAGCTTCGGGTTCTTGGTGAAGCCGCACGGCACGCTCACGCCGCAGATGCCCGCGAGGTTGCACGAGATCGTGAAGATATCCGACAGATACATTTGCAGGGGGTCGTCCGATTTCTCGCCGATCTTGAACGCCGCCGTCGGCGTGGTCGGCGTCACGATGGCGTCCACTTTTTCAAACGCCTTCAGAAAATCATTGCGGATGAGCGTGCGGACTTTCTGCGCGTGCAAATAATAAGCATCGTGATAGCCGCTGCTCAAAACGTAAGTGCCCAAAATAATTCTGCGCTTCACCTCCGGCCCGAAACCCGCGCCGCGCGTCTGGCCGTAAAGCTCGATCGGGTCCGCGCCGTCCACGCGGGCGCAATAGCGGATGCCGTCGAAGCGCGCGAGGTTCGCCGAGGCCTCGGCGGTGGCGATGATGTAATACGTCGCCACGGCGTAATCCGTGTGCGGCAAAGAAATTTCCACAATCTCCGCGCCGAGTTCCTGAAATTTTTTCACGGCGGCAGCCACGGCGGCTTTCACCTCCGCGTCGAGGCCGCCAATCATGTATTCCTTCGGCAAGCCCAGCTTCATCCCGCGAATGTCGCCGGTCAGCGCCTTCGTGTAATCCGGCACCGGCTGCGGCACGCTCGTCGAATCGCGGGGATCCACGCCGCCCAAAACGCCGAGCAGCGTCGCCGAGTCGCGCACATCCTTGGTGAATGGTCCAATTTGGTCGAGCGAGCTTGCGAACGCCACGAGCCCGTAGCGCGAAATCCGGCCGTAAGTCGGCTTCAAACCCACGCAGCCGCACAGCGCGGCGGGCTGGCGGATGGAGCCGCCGGTGTCCGAGCCGAGCGACGCGATGCACTCGTGCGCCGCCACCGCCGCCGCCGAGCCGCCGGACGAGCCGCCGGGAATGCGCGTGATGTCCCACGGATTTTTCGTCGCGCCGAACGCGGAATTTTCCGTGGAGCTGCCCATCGCAAATTCATCCATGTTCAACCGGCCAAAGACAATCGCGCCCGCCGCCTTCAGCTTTTCAATGGCCGTCGCGTCGTAGGGCGAGATGAAATTGCCGAGGATTTTTGACGCGCAATTCAGCGGCTGGTTTTTGACCGCGAGCACGTCTTTGATGGCAATCGGCACGCCGAGCAAGGGTTTGGCCACGCCGCTGGAAATTTCCTGGTCCGCCATGTTCGCCTGTGCGAGCGCGTCGGCGGCGTTGTAACTCAAGAACGCATGGATTTTTCCATCCACGCGGGCAATCTGGTCAAGGCATGCCTGCGTCACTTCGCGCGCGGAGACTTCCCGGCGGGCAAGTTTTGCAGACAGTTCGGAAATGGTGAGCTGGTTCAAAGACATAAACATCCAACATCCAACATCGAACAGCCAACAACCAGTGAACGGCCATCGGAACAAACAATGGATGTCCGATGTTGGAGGTTGGATGTGGGATGTTGCTTCAAAGTCATAACCGGGCGGAATGGTTGCTGATTATTCGACAACTTTCGGGACGATGAAAAGTCCGTTGGATTGGCGTGGCGCGTTGCGGAGCGCCTCGTCGTGCGGAAGCGACGGGCGGATTTCATCGGCGCGGGTGATATTGACCAGCGGCACGGCGTGCGCGGTCGGCTCGACGTTCGTCACGTCCAGCTCGCGCAGTTTTTCGATGTAGCCGAGGATGCTGCCAAGCTGCGCGGACAATTTTTTCTCCTCGTCCGGCGTCAGCGCCAGCCGCGCGAGGTGCGCGACGTATTTCACGTCAATTTCTCCAGTTGCCATGAAATGAGTTTCAAGTTTCAGGTGGCAAGTTTCAAGTTGAAACCCGGGTCCCGGTAAAATTCCAAATTAAAGAGTCGCTTTCAAACTGCCGGCAAAGATGATCCGAGACCCATTTTGTCGCAATTTGTCGCGTTTTGGCGTTTTTGTCGCCCATGTTTCGGTGCGCGCCGGGCGAATGCCCGCCAAGGGGAAGGGCCACCGGTGATATCCAGTCCGCTTTGCCGCGCCTTCTGAATCCCCCCGAGAATGACGGCTTGGGCGTCCCGGGAGATGACCAAACCAGACCAAACCAGACCAGAGATGACCGGATGTCACCTTTTGTCACTTTTTGGCCCTTTTTGTCACCCCGTTATAGAAAGCGTGTTTTTGTCGTTTGGGTGACATTCGGCTTTACCGCTTTCTACCGCTTTCTTTACCATCGCCTGCAGAATTGTTGTAAGTGGTTGATAGAGCATCCAAAACTTTACCTTTTCTTGACCAAGTTTTCGTTTTTGACCTGAGAGGTCGCGGTAAAACACCAGCACGCCGCCAAGCCTCATCAGGGTGCCGAGATGGCCCAAGGGCCATGCCCCTCCCGAGGCACCCCGTGTGAAAGCGGGGCCGGAAATACCCGCGGCCACAATCCAGATTTTCAAAGAGCGGCTCCGAGTCCCAGTCAGGTTAGCGGAACAAACCGCGCCGCCGGCAAGCCCAGAATCTTCATCCGGCCATCAGCCTGTGCCAGCGCGAGCAAAGAAGCAAGCTTAAAGGTGTATGTTTATGATTGAGATACATCAGCTGCCGGGCCCAGAATCAACCAACAGCCGGCTCCGGTTTCCCGGTTTTGAAAGCGGGTCAGAAGATGGGAAATGGGAAATGAATCACTCCTCGTCGAACTTGCGCTGGACGAGCGCCTCGAGTTCGGCGAGCGCGGCGGCGGCATCCGTGCCCTTGACGTGGAGCGTGACTTTGCTGCCGGGACCGGCGGCCAGCATCATCAAACCCATGATGCTCTTGCCGTTAATCTTTTCGCCGTCCTTTTCCACGAAGATGTCGCTGCCGTAGCGGTTGGCGGTCTTGACGAATAGCGCGGCGGGCCGGGCGTGGATGCCCGACTTGTTGAGGACGGTCACTTCCTTGGTGAGGAGCTCGGCGTCCGTGGCTTTCTTGGCGCTCATGCGGTTGTTCATCGGGACAATAGACCAGCGCGGGGGTTTTCGCCAGTAAAAATCAGGTCATTTCGCCGGCGCGGGCGGCACCGGCGCGGCGGGGTTCATCTGCGCGAGCAGGCGGTTGTTCAAATCCTCGGCGGCGTTGTAGCCGGACTTGCGCAGCTTGATCTGGAACGCCGCGACTTCGATGAGCCGCGCGATGTCGCGGCCCGGCCGCACCGGAATGATGACGTGCGGGATGTCCACGCCCAGCACCTTGACGAATTCCTGCTCCATGCCCAGCCGGTCCACGTCCGTAACGTCGTCCCACGGCTTGAGCGTGACGATGAGGTCGAGCTTCTTGTCCTTGCGGATGGCCTTCACACCGAACATCTGCGCGACGTTGATGATGCCGATGCCGCGCACTTCCATGTGGTCGCGCGTGAGTTCGGAACTGGTGCACAGCACCACGCGGCCATCCACCAGCACGCCGCGCACCACGTCGTCGGCGACGAGGCTGTAGCCGCGTTCAATGAGCGCGAGGACGGATTCGCTTTTGCCCACGCCGCTTTCGCCCTTGATGATGACGCCCACACCGAGGATGTCCACCATGCAGCCGTGTTCGCTGGTGCGCGGGGCGAACATCATCTCCAACTCCAGCGTGGCCTTGTTGATGAATTTCATCGTGACCAGCGGCGTCTGGAAGATGGGCACGCCGGCCTGGGCGGCGGCGGCGAGAAATTCCTTGTCCGGCTTTAGTCCGCGGCTGAACACCACGCACGGAATCTTGTAGGCGAACAAATAAGCGTAGCGCGCCTCGCGTTCCTCCTGCCGTTGTTCGCGCAGATAATAGACTTCCGCGTGGCCCATGACCTGCATCCGTTTGTAGGCGAAGTAGCGCGTGAAGCCGCTCAACGCCAGGCCGGGGCGGTTGACGGTCGGCTCGCGGATGACCCGGTCCAGGCCGGTCTCGCCGGCGAGCAGCTTCATTTCCAAGGACGCGCCCTGTTCCTTGAAAAACTGGCCGACGGTGACGGATTGGCGTTCCATAAAAATTCAGATTGAGATTACGATTAAGTTTATGATTACGAGCGTGGCTCCTAATTTTAATCGTAATCCTAATCTTAATCCTTGGGTTACAGGTTGAACTCCGGCCCCAGATAAATTTCCCGCGCCTTCGGGTCGTTCGCGAGAAATTCCGCGCTGCCGGCCACCAGCACCTGGCCTTTGTGGATGATGTAGCCGCGGTCAATCAGCTTCAGCGTCTCGCGCACGTTGTGGTCGGTGATCAAGATGCCGAGGCCGCGCTCCTTCAGCCGGCGCACGATCTTCTGCACCTCGTAAACCGCAATCGGGTCAATGCCGCTGAACGGCTCGTCGAGCAGCAGCAACTTCGGGCTGGTGACGAGCGCGCGGGTGATTTCCAAGCGGCGCTTTTCGCCGCCGCTCAACTGATACGCCTTGCTCTTGCGGATGGGCGTCAAATCCAGTTCCTCCAAAAGATATTTCAGCCGCACGTCGCGCTCGGAGCGGGACAATTTGCACGTCTCGAGGATCGCCAGGATGTTTTCCTCGACGGTCAGTTTGCGGAAAACCGACGGCTCCTGTGTGAGATAACCGATGCCCAGCCGCGCGCGCTTGTGCATCGGCAGGCCGGTGATGACGCGGTCTTGAAAAGTGACGCGGCCCTCGTCCGGCTTGATGAGACCGACCACCATGTTGAAGGTCGTCGTCTTGCCCGCGCCGTTCGGGCCGAGCAGGCCGACGATTTCGCCGGCGCGCACGTCCACCGACACGCCGTTGACGACGCGGCGGGTGCGGTATTCCTTCACCAGTTTTTCCGTGGCGAGCAGCGCGCCGTTTTCGGTCGGGGCAGTGTTCATTTCAAAAAGTTGAGCATCGTTCCGTTCGTGTCGCCCTCGCCGCCAAGGCCGGCGGTGGATCTCATGATCGGCCCGATGAATGAGAACTTGTTCCGTGCACGATCCCAGATCATCGGCTCGCTTTCAATCGTGCTTTCTTTCGTCACCACTTTCGGGCTGCCGGAGAAGGTCACCGTTTCGTTGGTCTCGGTGTTCACGATCTTGTAATCATACACCGCCCGCGCCGCCGTGACGTGGTAGGTCTGACCTTTTTCATCCGTGAAATCCACCACCACGTTTGTGTCCGCGAGGACGTGGTTCAGGTGCGAACCGGAATTCGGCAAATCAACCACCAGCCACGCGCAGGTTAGCTTCACGTCCGGGTCCTGGACGACGACGTGGCCGCGATAAATGCCCTGACGGATGTTCATGTCGAAATCCGCCGCGTCCGAGGTGATCACCGTCGGTGCGCGCGGCTTGGCCGGCGCGTTGGTGCCGGCCACCGCCGTCGTGGCGGGCACCGGTGACAATGCCGTTGGCAACTGCGCCGAGGCTGCGCTGCAAACTCCGAGCGCGAGGAACAAAAATAATTTTTTCATGTTGCGTTCATTTTTACCGCCGGCATTTCGATCACCGTCCGCACGCGGTTCGAAATGGTGAGAAACTTGTCGTTTTGCCGCCAAAGAAAGCCTTCGCCCTCGACGTGGAACTTGCCGTCGCCCGACTCCAGTTCCAGCCGGCCCGCCGAGTTCGCCACGCCGTCGAACGGCGCGAACGTGCATTGCGGCGCGCGCACCGTCATCTCCAGCGTGCCGTCCTCGTGGAACATCTCGAGGCGCATCAGCCGGATGTCCTGCAGGCTGCCGGGCAGCGACGTGACCTCCGCGCCGGACAGCCGCATCGAGACTTGCCGGTCATGTGGTGCCTCGAAATACGATTCCGTCGTGAAATCCCGGCCATGCCCGGTTGGCAGCTTCTGCGCCGCCTGTTGTGCGCGGACGGCCGGCGGCGCGAGGAGCAAAAGCATCGCGCCCGCCAGCCAGCAAAATGTTGCCGCGCCGATTTTCATGTCGAATATTTGTCCACGAACGGCTGCCATTTTTTCTGCGACCGCAAAATCAGTTCCACCGCCTCGCGCACCGCGCCCCGCCCGCCGGCGGCTTTGGTCGTGTAATGCGCCGCCGCCTTGGCCTCGGCCACCGCGTCGCCCACGGCCACGGCGAAACCGGCGCGCGTCAGCGGACCGAGGTCAATGATGTCATCTCCGACAAAGCAAACGTCGCTCCAGTTCAATTTTTGTTCCGCGAGCAACTGCTCGATCGCGCCGGTCTTGCTGATGTTGTCGCCTTGCTGGACGAGAAAATCAATCTTCAATTCGTCCGCGCGCATTTTGGTGGCGAGCGAGGGGCGGGCGGAAACCCAGCCAACTTTCAGCCCCGCGCGCCGCGCGACCACGAGGCCGAGACCGTCGCGGATGTTGAAGCGTTTGAACTCGCGTTTTCCGCCGATGAAGATCGAGCCGTCGGTCAAAACACCGTCCACGTCGCACAGGAAAAGCTTGATGCGTTTAAGCCGCGCAGCGAGGGACGGGAGACGGGTGGCGGGTGACGAAACGCGCCGTGCGTCTTTTATTTTCTTGTCACTTGTCATTCGTCACACGTCACTTTCCAACCGCTTTGAAAATTTTCAGGAGCTGCTTCAGCGTCGCGTTCATCTGCGCGAGCGGAATCATGTTCGGGCCGT
>Ga0265324_10000549_pt1 | contig 25648 bp, 22 predicted proteins | sample 41419metaG_FD_198634 | JGI IMG/M metagenome (GOLD analysis project Ga0265324, IMG submission 198634) | Rhizosphere microbial communities from Carex aquatilis grown in University of Washington, Seatle, WA, United States - 4-14-19 metaG | ecosystem: Host-associated > Plants > Roots > Rhizosphere...
CATAGCTGGCGCTATGGGCTACTGCCGGGCGCTGCTCCGCAGCTAAAGCCGCGGCGATGAGCATGAAGGTTTTTGGTTTTACAGGTTGGATCCAGACAAAGCGTGGCGTACATTTGCCACGGACTGAAGCACACTGGCTAAAGAGGGCTGCAAACCAGCCACGGAGTGGCGCAAGATAGTAGCCCACAGCGATAGCTGTGGGAAATCGTTGGACAAATATTTAAGCCCCAGCTGGGGCGAACGAAAACTCATTCCCACAAATACCGTTCGTCATAATCGATTTCATGCCGTTTGAGAAACACCACAAATTCCTCCTGAAATGAAACCTTGCGATGATGTTCCTCCTGGTTGGCGATATATTTTTCAACTTCAACCAAACTGGAATGGCTTACGCTGAACGCACCATAGCCGATCTGCCAGGCAAACATTTGCTGGTTTGGAAAATTCTTATGAACCCAGCCGGACGAATCCGCCTTCAACTCGCGCATTACATCGGATAACGAATGTTTGGCGGCGAGTGAGGCGAGAATGTGGACATGATCCGCCGGGCCATTGATGATGAGCGCCTTGCCGTCGTGCGCGCGGATGATGCCGCCGAGATAAGGAAAGAGGCGAGCTTTCAAATCCGCGTCAAGCAAGGGGCGCCGGTCTTTCGTGCTGAAAATGATGTGCGTCAGCAGATGGGTGAAGGTGTGCGCCATAAAATCAGGTGCGGAGCGGGTTTTGTTTTCGCCACGGAGTGGCGTGCGATAGTAGCCCACGGTGAAACCGTGGGATGGTTTTGGTGAAACGGTTCAAGCCCCGGATGGGGCGAACGAAATGGGTGGTGGTTGAACGGTGGTTTTCTATCGCTCCTGCCGGAGCTTGGGAAAATATGCGGGTGGCTTGACCCATAGCTGGCGCTATGGGCTACTGCCGCGCGCTGCTCCGCAGCTAAAGCGCTGGCGAGGGGCAGGAAGGTTTTTGGTTTCACGGGCGGGATTTTAACGCAAAGACGCAAAGACGCGGAGAAAATCTGCTTAACAATTAACATACTTGTATGGCAGTCGAGCACCCTTTGAAAAGCAATGGTCAACCGAGCCGCCTTTGTATTTTGCCGAGAGATTTTCAGAGACCTTGCTAGAAAATTCACATCGCTTCGGAGCATCAACCTCGTCATGAGGGCGTGTCCTGTATTCAAGAGTGCCTCCTTTGTGCCAAGCCTCTATCTCATAAACTTCACGAACCACTCCTTGATAAACAGCAAATGCATAGCGAGCGTTTTCACGGCGTTTGCCGCACGTCCAAACACCGCGGGTAGCTTCTTGAAGAGCTTCGGGACTCATGCCCGGACGATAAAGCCGATTAATGCGGATTAAAATTGCCGGCTCGGTAATAGTAATAGGCTTTGCGGCGTATTGAAATTCAAGTTCGCTCAGCTTTTCACGGCCAAGCCCATGAGTTTGACCAAGAACTTTATTTGTCAGGATTTTTTCTGGCCACAGAGCATCTATAACTGCGGCTTCAATGCGAAGGGCTGTTTCCTCGTTTGCTAAACCATGTGCAAGAATGTCAATTTCCGGTTGAATATCGGCGTTTTTAAGTTCGGCGATACGCCGAATTTTGTCTGACTCGCCAGCTTCATCGAGATGTGCCAAGGCGCGAGCACGGCAACCCTTGCCAACGTAAAAGATTTTAGAATCGCGAGGGTCAACATATGCATAAACATAGTAGCCAAGTTTCACTGCTACTTCTGGCCGAATCCGCTTCGGATCAACGGTTGTTGTTTTCATCTTTGCGCCTTCTCGTCTTGGCTTCTTGGCGTTGAATTCCTTGGCGTTAAATCCCTATTTGATCTGCTGAATCTGCCGGGTGATTTCAAAGGCCAGGTCGAGCGCGCGCTTGGCGGATTCGCCGGTGACGACGGGTGTCTGTTTTTCGCGGACGCAGTTGACGAAGCTTTGCAGTTCCAGTTTGAGCGGCTCGTCCTTCGCGATCGGCACCGGCTCGCGCACGATTTTCTTGCCGGCAAATTCGCTGACGATGGCGGAGTCTTTGCCGATGCCCAGCTTGGCGGCCATGATTTTTTTCAGCAGCGAACTCTCTTCCTCGCCATCGCGGGCGACGCGATAAATAAAACCTTCCTGCACGCGGTAATCGAGCGAGATGTAGCAGGGATTCGTCGGGCCGCTGAAGACGCGGATCTTGCGCATCCGCTCCGGGCTGACGCGGCTGGCGGTGAGGTTGGCCACGCAGCCGTTGGCGAAGCGCAGTCGCACGTTGGCGATGTCCTCGCTCTTGCTCAGCACGGGAATGCCCACGGCGTCCACGCTGGTGACAGGCGATTTCACGAACGCGAGCACGATGTCGAGGTCGTGGATCATCAAATCGAGAACGACACCGATGTCGGTGGAGCGGGCAGGGAAGGGCGAAAGCCGATGGCACTCGATGAACTTCGGCTCGGTGGCGACGGTCTGGAGAAAGGTGAAAACGGGATTGAACCGCTCGATGTGGCCGACCTGCAGGACGAGGTTTTTCTGCTTGGCGAGTTCGCACAACTCGGCGGCCTGCGCGGAATTGTCGGTGATGGGTTTCTCGACGAGCACGTGTTTGCCGGCGGTGAGCAGTTGCTTGGCAATTTCGTAATGCGTGGTGGTGGGCGTGGCGATATTCAGCGCATCGCTGGCGGCGGCGGCCTCGGCGACGGAGGCGAAGACGTGCAGCTTGTGTTTCTCGGCGATCTTGCGGGCGGTTTCCGCGTGCGCGTCGTAGATGCCGGTGAGTTCCACCGCGCCGGCGGCGTGGAGTTCGGAATAGATGCGGGCGTGATGCTGGCCCAGGGAACCGGTGCCGAGGACGGCGACTTTTACTTTTGCCATGCGCGGAGTTTGCCAGTGAAAAGGACGCTGGAAAATGAAAATTCCTCATGTACTGGGAGCGCCGGCATCCTGCCGGCGGGTTCTTCAACCCCAAAAGGCTATCTGCCGGCAAGATGCCGGCGCTCCCGGAGCAACTTTGGACTTTGAACTTTGGGCGCCGGACTCATAAACTGCGCGCGTGCCAGTTTTAAGTTACATCCTGACCGCGCTCGGCGCGTATCTGCTCGGCTCGATTCCCTTCGGCTATCTTGTGGCGAAGGCCAAGGGCATAGACATCCGTTCAGTCGGCAGCGGCAACATCGGCGCGACGAATGCCATGCGCGTGCTGGGCAAGCCGGCGGGCATCTTCGTGCTGCTGATGGATGCGCTGAAAGGCTACGGTGCGTGTTTCCTTGGAGCATATATTTATAGCTATTATTTCAGCCGATTTAACGGGTTGCATTCTACCGCAGATGTAATTCCTTCTCCGTCCCAAGAAAGTTTAGAATATTTCGTCATCATTGCCGGCATTTGCGCCGTTCTGGGCCACAATTACACCTGCTGGCTGAAGTTCAAAGGCGGCAAAGGCATCGCGACGACGGCGGGCGTTTATCTGGCGCTCGCGCCGTGGGCGCTGCTGATTGCGCTGGTCGTTTTTATCGTGGCGCTACTGGTTTCGCGCATCATGTCGGTCGCATCCATGTCGGGGGCGGTGGCGTTGCCGGTGGCGGTCTGGGTGATGACGCCGCATAATGTTTTTCTCGGCATCGTCACCACGGCGCTGGGCGCGCTGGCGATCTACAAACACAAATCCAACATCCAGCGGTTGCTGGCCGGAACGGAAAACCGCTTCGGCAAAAAGAAGGAAACGAAATGAGAATCTGCGTTTTGGGCGCGGGCGCATGGGGCGCGGCGCTGGCCAAAGTCCTGCACGAAAACGGAAATTCCGTGACGCTGTGGGACATCAACGCGCCGCTGCTGGCGGAATTGCAATCCGGCCGCAGCGAAAAACTGCTGCCCGGTGTCGCCTTGCCGACGGACTGGAAAACCGAAACCGATTTCGCGAAAGCCACCGGCGGACGCGAGGTGTTGGTCATGGCGATTCCTTCGCAGTTCTACCGCGACGTGGCGCAGAAACTGAAAGGTCATCCGGGAATTTTCGTCAGCGTCACCAAAGGCATCGAGTTTGAGACCGGCGAGACGATGAGCCGCATTCTCCGCGAACTCGCGCCGGCCGACCGCGTGGCGGCGTTGTCCGGCCCGAGCTTTGCGCGCGAGGTGGCGCTGGCAATTCCCACGACGGTCGTCTGTGCCAGCGAAAGCGAGGGCACGGCCAAGACGGTGCAGGGACTTTTTCATCGCCCGGAATTCCGGATTTATCGCAGCAACGACGTGCTGGGCGTGGAATACGGCGGCGCGCTGAAAAATGTCATTGCCGTCGGCGCGGGCGTGGGCGACGGCCTTGGCTACGGCGACAACACGAAAGCCGGCCTGGTTTCCCGCGCGCTGTCCGAGATGCGCCGGCTCGGCGTGGCGTGCGGCGCGAAGCCGGAGACGTTCAACGGCCTTAGCGGTCTCGGCGATTTGATGCTGACGTGTTTTTCCAAGCAGAGCCGCAATCGCGATCTGGGCGAGCGCATCGGCAAAGGCGAGACGATTGAACAAATCATCGCGTCGCATCCGAAGCTCGCGGAAGGTTATCCCACGGCGCGTTCGGCGCATCGTCTGGCGAAAGACAAAAACGTGCCGACACCCATCATGGACGAGGTTCACGCTATGCTCTACGAGGGCAAGAATCCGAAGCAGGCCGTGCGCGATTTGATTTCGCGCGCGTTCAAGGCGGAGGATTAAACTGAACTCCTTTTTGAACCGCTAATTGGCGCTAATCTTCGCTGATGGGATGGGTTTGCGGAGCCATCCCTGAAAAAATCAACCGCCGGCTTTTCTCCCAGAACCCTTTGGATGAGCGGGGATGAGCCGTTCCACTTCGGAAGTCGGGATTAACCGGTCGACGGCTTGGGCGGCGCGGTGGTGCGGATGATTTCCCGGTCTAGCAACTGGAGCAGCCGCGGCTGTTCGGATATGGTGGTTGCCGATATTTGTTTCCGCTGCTGCGAGTTAAATTCCAGCCACGCGACCCAGATGGAAATGGCGGCGATCACCGACAGGCCGAGAAAAGTCTCCTGTACGCCGGTCATCGGGAACATTTGGATCACCGACGCGGCGCAGACGACGAGCGGCAGATGCAGCGCGAACACCGCCAGCGAATGTCGTCCCCACAGCGCCGTCTGCTCCATCAGCGCCGTCGGCGGGCGCGGGTTCCATGCCAGCAGGAAAACCACCCACGCCGCGAAGTTCAGCAGCCGCAGCGGGCCGAGCGTCCACTTGTCCATCCAGAGGTAAATCGCCGGGTTGAGGTCCGCCCCCGGAATGATTCCGTGCCGCGCGCACAAACCGGCCAGCACGGCACCGCCGGCCACGGTGAAGAAAAACTTCCGGAACCTCGGCGAAAGGATTTCACCGCGCCGCGAAAATTCCCCGAGCGCCACGCCGGCGACCCAGAGGAATTGCCACGCCAGCAGGTTGAACGAGCCGCCGCGAACCGGCAGCAGGGTCGTTGGCAGGTGCGTTGCGGAAAATTGCGCGGCGAACCAGCCGAGGAACGAAACCGACAGCACGATGCCCCAGCCATGCCGTTTGGCGGCGACGAGGACAAACGGCGTCGCCAGCAGCAGCACGACATACAGCGGCAGAATGTCGAACAGCGGCGGTTGGTGGAGCAGCAGCGGGATCAGCAGCAGGCTGCCGACCGGATGCAGCAGGAAATCGTGGAAATGATTGGCGAGCGGCGCGACCTGCCGCGCGTAAAGCCACGCGATGAGCGCCACCGGCAGCAGCACGGCAAGATGCACGATATAGACCAGCTTGGCGCGGTTCCAGACGCGGTTGGACATTTCCGCCCAGCCGCCGCGCAGGTAGGCCTTGCCGAAAACCAAGCCCGCGAGACACGCGCTCAAAAAGATGAATCCCTCCGCCGCGCTGGTGAAACCGAACGGTTCCTGCAAGCCGTGGGAGAGTGGCGACGGGACATGGACACCGGCCATGATGACCAGAAACAACCCCCGCACGGCATCAAGCCGCATATCCCGCGCTTTCGGACTGGTGTTCAAAAACTCCTTGTTTTGGAATCGGAAAATCAACTGCTCCTATTAACGCGTTTTATTTACGCCGGAAATCCGCCGGCGTCAAATGAAAAACCGGTGCCGTTCAACCGATCGGCTTTTGCCAGTCGGCTGGTGTTGAGCGTGTGCCGCAGTCGAGGCATTGGGTCAGGTTGAATTGCGCGCCGCAGTGCGGGCAGGCGGCGTTGGTGGCGAAGGTGTCGAAGGCGTTGCCGCACTGGCCGCAGCGCCAGAGCGCACCCAGCGGCGGCGCGGCATGGCAGGACGGACAGGCAAAGCCGGGACGACGCGGAATCTTGGCGATTTTTGTCAAAGCCTGCGCCTGTTTCAAACCGCCCCAGCAGTTCATTGCGATGAACACCGACATCAGGATGAGCCAGGTGTCGCCCGCCCAGATGGCGAGTCCAATCAGCCCAAACACGCCGATAAAGCCGATGACGGTCGCGGCCATCAGGCTGTTCGCGCGGCCGAACGGAAACCATAGCAGCGAGCGCAGGATTTGCCCGCCGTCCAGCGGAAAGATCGGCAGGATGTTGAAGACGAACAGCACCGTGTTGATGAGCGCCACGTTCCGCACCAGCATGTAGGCGTTCGGCATTTCCGCCGGCCAGCCGTGGTGCTTCGCGGAATAAAGCAGGCCCAGCAGCATCGGAAACAGCGCCACGTTCACCAGCGGCCCGGCGGCGATGCTCCAAAGCTGTGCGCCCGGCCGTTGCGGCGGGTTGACATAGGCCACGCCGCCCAGCGGCCACAGCACGATGAAACTCGTCTGCCCGCCCACCGACCGGCAGGCGAGCTGGTGGCCGAATTCATGTGTCAGCACGATGAGGAACAGGGACAAAATTTCCAGCGCGTTCCAGCCGTAGTTGGAATAATCGTGCGGCCGGCTGCTGAAATAAAGGAACGCCAGAAACCACATCCAGTGGATATACACGTCAATTCCGAACAGGCGGAACAGCTTGATGGAGCCTTTGCGCGTCGGCATCAGAGTGCTCCCTTGATGAGTTTGAGCAGTTCCGCGTGCGACTCGACGGCTTGGAACTGCGGGAATTCCTGCTTCACCTTCTCCGGCGCGTGGATGAGGAAGCCGACGTTCGCCTCGCCGAGCATCGCGGTGTCGTTGTAGGAATCGCCGGCGGAAATGACGTGGTAGTTCAGCGACTTGAGCGCGGCGACGGATTTTTGTTTTTGGTTTGGCTGGCGCAACTGATAGCCGGCGATGCGGTCGTTTTCCACGATGAGCCGGTGGCAAAACAAAGTCGGCCAGTTCAACTGTTTCATCAGCGGCTGGGCAAATTGCTCGAACGTGTCGGACAAAATGATGACCTGCACCAGCGAGCGCAGCTCATCGAGAAATTCCTTGCCGCCGGGCAGCGGCTTGAGCGTGCCGATGACTTCCTGAATGTGCGATAGCTTGATGCCGTGCCGGTCGAGGATGCCGATGCGGTAATTCATCAGCTTGTCGTAGTCGGGCTCGTCGCGCGTGGTGCGGCGCAGTTCCGGGATGCCGGTTTTCTCGGCGACGGCGATCCAGATTTCGGGCGTGAGCACGCCTTCCATGTCCAACGTGACGATTGCTTGTTTCATGCGGCGCGCAGTTTTTCAAAATGCGGCGGGACTGTCCAGTCTCGCGCGGCCCGGGCGTGTCCTGATTTGGGGGGCGGCGACGTGCCGCCGCACTCCCAATGCGGGCATCACCAATTGCGATTGGCTTTTGCCGCCAAAAGCTTCACCTTGAACGCCGTAAAAAAACGTCGCATGAATCCACCGCCCCAGCCCAGCCCGCCATGCGCGCGCCATTCCCGGCACTGGCGGCGGCTGGCGCTGGTGATTTTGCTGCTGGGCGCGGGCATTGCCAGCTGGGTCTGGTGGCAGGGGCGGGCGGCGGCGGCTTTGCAGGACGATCCCACCATGCTGATTTTCAACCGTAAAAATCATCAGCAGATGGGGATGTTCTTCGGCAAATCGGGCTACCTGATGGACGATTTATTCGACGCCCTGAAACAGCCCGGCACCCAGGCCGTGTTGATTCTGGCAACAGCCATTGTGCTGGCGGGTGGCTGTTTCCTGATTTCCCGGCTACCAGAATCCGCGCCCAACCCGGATTTTTTCAAGCCTTCGCGTCCCGCCGGAGATGGCCGTGACGGACAATAAATTTACGGCTTCAAGCCCAGCGCCCATTCGATGCCGCCGAGGACGTGCTGCTGATACGCCCTGGCCATCTCCGGCGTGTTCTTGCGATCCTTCAACTTTGGGTCGGCGTCAATGAGGTCCTCGCGATGGCCGAGCGAGGTGTAGAAGACTTTGCCGTCGGCGAAATCCTTGCACCAGCTCACCGGAAAATGGCCGGGCGTGAAAGGCGCCTGCGGTTTCTGGTCGAGAATCAGCAGGTCGTGCACGCGCGCGGCGTCGTAATTTTTGAACTGATAAATCTCTTCCTGCGCAATCATCCAGGATTGGCCGAGGTGCGCGGTCGCCGGATTGGCCGCGTCCTGGTTCAGGCAATCCACGCTGACCTGCGGGCCGTGATGTTCAAATTCCCCGCCGAGCATCGCGCTGAATTCCGGAAAGCCGTGAAACGTGTCGCTTGCCGCGTGGATGCCGATGAACGCGTGGCCGGCGCGGATCCAGTCCAGAAAACCCTGCTTGTCCGGCAGCGGCAAATCGCCCGTCGTGCTGGCGAAAACCACGCCGTCGTAACTTTTCAAATGCTCCGGCGAGAGCTTTTGCAGCGCGGCTTTCAATTGGTCATTCCACAAGGCTTCGGCGGCGGCGAATGCGGTTTTCTCCGCGTCGGTTGCGTCCTTTTTCAAAACCGCCGGAAAGCCCGTCGCCGCATGACCCGGCGGCTGTTGGACAAAATCCACCGTGAACTCGCCGCTGTCCTTGCCGAGCTGCGACAGGATTTTTTCCAGCGTGGGGATGGAGCTGTGCCGGAAACCGGTGGTCGTGGTGACGACGAGCAGCTTTTTCGGTTCGGCGTGGAGCGTGGTCACGGCCAGCGCAATGACCAGCAGGACGGAGAGGATTCGCCCCGGCAGCGCGGCTATGGCCCGGGCCATTTCCGCGAAACGGCCATGGACGCGTTTAAGATTCAGGAAAAGCTGTCCACCCGTCGTGGCGGAATTTTGGGCGTCGGAAGAGAGTGCGCCGGCGACCAGGCCGTAACGAAGTTTGTATGCCATAGGGGTGTGTTTTTTTTGGGGAAATCGAACTTTAGGGAAAGCCGCCGGACAGGACAAGCGGAAGTTTCCCCGTCCGCGTTTGAACGTTTTTATCGTTCACCAGTCGAAAAGCCGGAAAACCAACCATAAACCAAAATAACCAACTCCATGAAAAAATATATTGCACTCCTCGCGGCCACCGTTTTTGCCGCCGCCGCCTACGCTGGTGAATTCGCCGATGTCAGCGTCACCGACGTGAAGACGCTCGCTGACGCCAAAACCGCCGTCATCATTGACGCCAACAGCCCTGATTCCTATCAGGCCGGCCATGTGCCGGGCGCGTTGAGCTTCGCGGCCATTCAAAACAACCTCGCGGCCAGCCTGCCGGCGGATAAGAATGCGCTCATCGTGGCCTATTGCGGCAACCCCAAATGCGGCGCGTATCTGCGCGCGGCCAAGGCGGCGCAGACGCTCGGCTACACCAACATCAAACATATGCCCGCCGGCATTGACGGCTGGAAAGCGGCGAATCTGCCGACCGAGCCGGCCAAATAAATTTATTTGTCATCCCTTTCACGCGGGCGATCCGGTCACGGGTCGCCCGTTTGGTCTGCCCGGGCGCGCGGTTCTTCGCCTAACGCATTTGACTCGCCGGTTTCCAAGGCTAAACTCCCCGCGCTAATTTTGAATATGAATCGCAAGCCTTCCATGCTGGTAATTTTTCTGACGGTCTTCATTGACCTCATCGGCTTCGGCATCGTCGTGCCGCTCGTCCCGATGTTCAGCCGGCATTACGGCGCGAGCGGCTGGATGATCGGCCTCATCATCGCCTCGTTCTCGGCGATGCAGTTCATCTTCTCGCCCATCTGGGGCAGGCTGTCCGACCGCCACGGACGCCGGCCGATTTTGCTCATCAGCACGGCGGGCGCGGCGCTGTCGTATGTGCTGTTCGCCATCGGCTCCGGGTTTGAAGATCACGCGTTCGCCCTCGGTGCACTGCTCGTCTCGCGCATTTTTGCGGGTGCGTGCGGCGGCAACATCACCGTGGCGCAGGCCTACATCGCGGACATCACGCCGCCGGAAAACCGCTCAAAACGGATGGGCCTCATCGGCATGGCGTTCGGCTTGGGCTTCATTTTCGGCCCGGCCATCAGCGGCATCGCACTGAAATTCGGCGGCAACACCGCGCCCGGCTGGACGGCGGCGGCGCTCTGCGCGGCGAATTTTCTCCTCGCTTATTTCATCCTCGCGGAAAGTTTGAAGCCGAATTCCGGCCAAGCCACCCAGCGTCCGCATCTCGACCAGTTCGTCCACACGCTCGCGCAGCCGAAGATCGGTCTGCTCATCATCATCTTTTTTCTCGCGACGTTCGCGTTCAGTTGCTTTGAAAGCACGCTGCCACTGCTGGTGAACGACAATTTTCATCTCGGCCTCGAACAATCCGCCGCCGCGCCCGCGTCCACGGTGATATCGCTGTTCATCTTCTGTGGCATCATCGGCGCGTTCATTCAGGGTGGCATGATCGGGAAGCTGGTGAAGAAATTTGGCGAGCCGAAGCTCATCGCGGTGAGTTTGCTCTTCACCGGCATTTCGCTGGCGCTGCTGCCGTTTCTGCAAGGCAGCGGCGCGTTGAAATGGTCGGCGGTGCTGCACGCGAACGACTGGCCGTGGATCAAGATGCTCGGCGCGCTGGCATTGCTTGCCGTCGGCTCGGCGCTGACGCGCGCGCCGCTGTTCGGAATGTTGTCCAACCTCGCGCCCGCGAACGAGCAGGGCGCCACCATCGGCGTGGCCCAAAGCGCCGGCGCGCTGGCGCGCATCGCGGGGCCGCTGTTCGCCGCGTCGCTCTACGTCCACATTCCCGCACTGCCATATGTCGTGTGCGGGGGCATCTCCCTCTTCGCCGCATTGCTGGCGGCGGTGCGGCTCGGCGGGAAATGAATTGATAAACATCCAACACCCAACAACGAACAGCCAAAGATTGCCGCCTGGCCGGCTCACTGGAGGTTGGATGTTGAAGGTTCGATGTTGGATGTTTTCAAATAAAAGGAGCGGCAGACTGGCTTTTCACACCCGGAGTTAGTTGCCAGTCCGCCGCCTTGCCGTTCACAAGAACGGAAGTTGTTTACTTGTCGCCAGCCGGAGGCGGATTGTTGTCGCCTTCACCGGGCGGCGGGCCGGGCGGCAGCGAGTTGTCGTCGCCCTGCGGACCGTTGCCGCCGCGTCCCATGCCTCCGCGCTGCGGGCCGCCCATCCCGCCGCGCATCGGCGGCCGGAAGTTCTTCAACTGCGTCAGTTGGTCGGCGGTCAGGATTTTTTCCAGCTTGGCCTTAGTCTCCGTTTCCAGCGCGGCGACCTGCGTCTTCTGCTCCTCCGTCAGCTTGAGCTGCTGCACCAGCGGCGGAGGCAACAGATGGAAGCCGGCGCGTGGCTGGCCACCGGGGCCACCCATGTGCTTGGCGGGCGGCTGCGCGTCGGCCGGTGGGGTGTTGTCCTGGGCGCTGGCCGTGAGCGCGAGGGCTCCGAGGACGGCCAGCAGGGTCATTGTCGTTTTGGTTTTCATAGTTATGTTCTTGTTGTTGTTTGTGGGTGCAAAAATTCAGGCGGCGACGGTTGCGCCGATCCGGACGCCGGCCCCGGCCAGCATGGCGCGGAGTTCTTCCAGATGAAACGGCTTGTTCAACAGGCCGAGAAAGCCCGCGCGCACCGCCGCCTGCCCGGTGAAAAATCCGCTGCCGGTGGCGAGAAAGATTTTCAGGTCGCGCGCCCGTTCGCGCAGGCGGCGGCACAGCTCGATGCCATCCATCCCCGGCATCTCGTAATCGGTGATGACGAGTTCGTATTGGTCCGGCGCAGCGGCGAAGGCCGCGAGCGCAGCCGCCGGCGAACTGAAACAGTCCAGGGAGCCGTCGTGGATTTGCGCCAGCATCGCCTGCATCAGCGCGAGCAAGTCCGGGTTGTCGTCCACGACCATCCAGCGGGCCGGGCGCGCGGCGGCGGTTGAGAGCGAAGTTGCGTTCATGAATCTTGCGCAATGGTTGGTTGGGTTTTGCGTGATCCGCACCGCGAACGCCGGCGCGACTTCCCGGCTCAAGCCGATGGTCAAGCTGCGCGGTCCGCGAGGTGTTTCACTTTCCATGCTGCCACTCTACCGCAACCAACCTTAAGCAATCGTGAAGGCGAAAGATTTTGAAATTATTTTTGCGCGGCGAACTGCGCGTCGGTCAGCGTGCGCAGAAACGCCACCAGCGCGCGTTTGTCCGCCGCGCTCAACGGTACGCCGCCGTCGGGATGCTTGGCGAGATTCGGATCCAGCGTCGCGCTGCGCTTCACGCCGGTCGCGTAATGCTCCACGACTTCTTCCAGCGTGGCGAAACGCCCGTCGTGCATATATGGCGCGGTGAGCGTGAGGTTGCGCAGCGACGGCACGGCAAACCTGCCGCGATCGGAAGCCTTGCCCGTGACTTGCTCGCGGCCGATGTCGGTGAACGCGCCGTCCGTGCCGTTGTTCGCAAAGCTCTGGCTCTGGAACAGCGGCCCGCCATGGCAGTGAAAGCAGTCCGCGCCGAACTGCCCGCGCCGCGGATCGTATTCGGTGGAAAATAATTCAAACCCGCGCTGTTCCTCCGCGGTGAATTTTCCCTCGCCGCGCAGCACGCGGTCGAACCTGGCGTCAAACGACGTGAGCGTGAGCAGATAATTCTCCAGCGCGAGCGAAATCTTTTCCGCCGTGATCTCCGGCGAGCCGAACGCGGCGGTGAAAAGTGACGCGTAATCTTCGTTGGTAGCAGCCGACGTGAGGAGGCTCATTCCAATTTCCAATTTTTCAGTCAGAGCCTCCTCACGTCGGCTGCTACGAGTGGATTGCAATTTCACCACCACGTTCGTCAGCGTCTCGTGCATCTCGAGGGCATTTTGGATCGGCCGCAACACCTGATCGCGCAAACTTTTCGCGCGGCCATCCCAGAAGAATTCGTTTTTCCACGCGAGGTTGAACAGCGGCATGGAATTGCGCGGGCCAAACCCGCCTTCCGCGCCGCGCGCGGTTTTGCGTCCGTCGGTGAACGCTTTTTCCGGAGCGTGGCAATCCGAGCACGACTGCGCGTTGTTGATGGAAAGTTGTTTGTCGAAGAACAAAGTTTTTCCCAACGTTACGCGCTCGACCGTCAGCGGATTGTCGCGCGGCAAATCCGGGATCGGAAATGTTGCGCTCATCTGAAAAGGATACGGCGTGAATTTCTCCGGCAGATAAAGCGGCTTGGGATGAGCCCTGGCAATCTCCGTGTCGGTCAGATTGCCAATGCGGTGAACGCGGAATGCACCGGCCAGATTGGCGACGAGCGCGGCGGCGACCGGGTCGCCGTCGCGTGAGTGTGTGGAGGAACCGTCTTTACCGAATGATAGCGGATGCGGCGCATTCAGCAACGTCGCCAAATCAAAGTCGAGTTCCACCTTCGTTTCATTGGTGATGGTGAGCGGCGCGGCGAGCGTAATGCGGGTGGCGTTCGTGTCGCGAGCAAGATGGTAGGCCCAGCCGTCGAGTTGGCCGCCCGCGTTACGCCACAAGCCTTCGAGTGCGAGAAAAATAAACCCGCCCTGCCAGCTCCAGTGCAGGCCATTCAGGTTCGGATTCAGCGGATGGCCTGCCGGAAACTTGGCGACATCGGCGTGATTGTAATTGGTGTTCAGCCCGACCAGAAAGCGCACGGAACAAAATTCGCCCGCCGGGATGTGTTCGAGCCAGATGGATTTCCGGTTTGCCTCGAAATCGAGCCACGCGACGGAATTGGAGATTTCGAGCCACGAACCGTCGCTGCGTTGCAGCGCGAAATCGCTGACGAGATAGCTGGCGCGGGTGATGGAAAACGTTTCGCCCGCCGAAGTCTGATAACGGAACGACGCAGGTTGGAGATTTTCGCCGGAAACCTTCGGCGTGATTTCAATTTGCAGCGTGGCGGCAAAAACCTTCGCGGTCAGCGCGCAATAAATTGCGTAAAGCAAAAGGTTTTTCATGCTGCCGGCAAATTAGTTGATGGTGAAATAGCCCGTGAGCGTGTAGGGCGGCGGGCCGGAAGTGAATGTGACCACGATTGTTTGTGCACCAGTCGGCGTGTAGGTCGAAGGGATCGTGAACAGCGCCGTAACCGTGCCTTGGGCCGTGCAGGTCGAGGTGATGGCGGTGATGCTGCCCATGGTGACGCTGGTGATGGGCGCGGCCGCCGGCGGATTCGGCGGAGTGCTGGGGAGCGTGATGGTGAGCAGCACGGTCTGGCCGCGAAACGCCGCGCCGCCGGGGGCGACGCCGTTCGTCGCGAATAGCGTCGTGCCAGCGCTGTCGAAAGTCGCCACGGAGTCGCGCCCGACGCGATAAAATCTTTGGCCCAACGCGGTGATGTTCGTGTAGCCGCCGGCGGTTTGATTCGGTAGTACGCCGGCGGCGAGCGTGGTCCAGCCGGAAGAATTTGCGAGGTTCGTCGTGGCGTTAATTTCGTAGGTGCCACCTTCAACCGCGCTCCAAGTGAGCGTGACGGTTCCGTTTTTCACGGTCGGGGAATTGATGGTTGATGTTAAATTTGTGCCGCCAAGAAAATTAGTGATGGCGTTTTCGGTGACGGATATTGCACTCACGACCCCGCCGGTGGGACTACCGTAAAAGCCGCGGCCGATGTTGTAGGGAAACACCGGCGTGCCGTTGCTGCTGATGCTCTCAAAGTAAGCGTAGGTGCCGCCGGGAAATTCCGGCGTGACGCACCAGCGGCCGTTGTATTCGTCGAGGTCAAAGGTGTTCGGGCCTGGCACATAGCCGTGGTCGCCGAGGTAATCATTGTCCTCCATGTAACAACCGAGCGTGTGGTTGCCGGTCAGCGGCGCGCCGGTCTGGTTGGAACTGACGTTGAACAGCCGCACGGCCCATTGCGGAATTGTCGTGCGCCCGTTCGCGGTGAGATTGCTCGTGCCATATTGTCCATTGCGGAGGACGTAGCCGGAAATCATCCGGCGGATGCCGCTGCTGGCATTGTTGGAAATGCTGTAGCCGTAAGGCCCATAGACCGGATAGCCATCCGCCGTCCACGCGAGAATCGGTGAATGTTTCGTCGGTGGGTTTGTGGACTCGGTGTATATCTTTGTCCCTGGGTTGAAATCCACATGGTCGCCGAGCTGGTAGCGCAGCGCGGGCGGATTGGCGTGATAATGATACTGGCCGTTCGCCTGATGTGCGTTATTCGGGTCGAAGCTCACGCCTTCGTTCACATACGCGTCGCGGTTCCAATAGCCAGTGATGTTTTGCGCGTCCGTGTTGGAAACGGTGCTCCAAGAATAGGCGTCCCAACTGTTGAACATCGCCGCGCCGTCCACAAAATAACCAATCGGCCCGCCGCCGTTCGCGGTCTTGGTGGACGGCACGGTGGGAAAGCGCGGAATGCGATAAAAAGTTTTTTGGTTCACGGGCCAGTTGAGAAAAGGCTGTGTGTGAGCAGCGTTGAGATACCACGGCCCCATCACAAAACTGCCCAGCCCGGTGCTGCGGATGTAAACCCAGTTCGTAGAAGAATATATCTCCTGCACGCCGCAATACGCCGGCACCGCCTGCGCCGTGCTGTTCGTCCAGGTCGTGACCGAATAGCCGTTGGTGCGCGAAACATCGTTCGTGTAAATGCGCGCGTATTGGCCGGAGTAGGTGGTGAACCACGAGTTCGTGCGCGGGTCGGCGGCCTGCGCGACGGTTTGGAGGGTGAAAAGAACGCCGAGCAGCACGGCGGCGATGTTCATTTCCGGCCGGGCGTGAATTCGAATTTTCATGCCGCCACTTTACGCGGACGAACCTTAAGCAAACATGAAGCAGACTATTAATAGCGCAGATGTGCGCAATATTTAGTCTTCATCTTGCCTTAAGGTTGGCGATGCGAAGATTCATGCGCTGGCGGTTTCACGGCGTCCGTGCTAAAACTCCGCCAGCCCGAACATGAGAATTCTCATCGTTGAAGACGAACCGGACTTGCTCGCAAGCCTCGCGCAGGCGTTGCGCGAGGAGGGTTACGCCGTGGACACCGCCGACCATGGCAGCGACGGCCTCTTCAACGCCGAGGGAACGGACTACGACGCCATCGTCCTCGACGTGATGCTGCCGGGCATGGACGGATGGGAAATTCTCAAGCGCCTGCGCAAAACCAAAAAGACGCCCGTGCTGATGCTCACCGCGCGCGACCAGACCCGCGACCGCGTGAAGGGACTCGACACCGGCGCGGACGATTACGTCGTGAAGCCGTTCGACCTCGAAGAAGTTTTCGCGCGGCTCCGCGCCATCATCCGCCGCAGCGCGAACAAGACCACAAACGTCATCGAAATCGGCAACGTGCAAATTGACACCGCCGCGCGCCATGTTTTGCTCAAGAACAAGCCGGTGGAACTGACCGCGCGCGAATACGCGCTGGTGGAATTCATGGCGCTGCATCGCGGCGAAGTCGTCACCCGCACACAGCTTTACGAGCATCTCTTTGACGAAAACGAAAGCTCACTGTCCAACCTGCTCGACGTTCACGTCTCCAACGTCCGCAAAAAACTGGGCGCGGAATTCATCGCCACGCGGCGCGGCCACGGGTATTGCATTGAATAAATGAAAACATCCAACATCCAACATCGAACAACCAACATCCAAAGCGGATGTTGCGCGCGGTCGCTTCATTGGATGTTCGATGTTGGATGTCGATTGTTCGATGTTTCCCAATGAAAATCCTCAAATCCATCAAGTGGCGCTTGCAACTTTGGTATGGGCTGATACTCGTCGTCGTGCTGGCGGGGTTTGGCATCACCGCTTATCAACTTGATCGCAGCCGCCAGTTCCGCCAGATTGACGAAGAGTTGCATCGGCGGATCGGGGTATTGGCCAATGCCCTGCATCGTCCACCGCCGCGCGGGCAAAATGCGGAACGTCCGCGGCAGGGACTGCCTCCTGATGGACAGGAAGATAATCCGCCGCCAATGGGCGACAATCCGCTGGAGGGGATGCCCGAGCGCCCGCGTAACAATTTCTTGAACGGACGTCCGCCGCTTGAATTTCATCTGCCGGAACGGGACGCACATCTTTTTGGCACCAGCGAAGTACACGGTTTTTATTACATTATTTTTCCTCGGAGTGGTGGCAAGGAAATCACACGCTCGTCCAATTATCCCAATCATGAGATCACAACGACTTCGGTTAACTCATTGAGAGTAGTCAACGTCTTCTCAGAGTTTCCGGCTCGAATTGCAAAACCACCGCAGATGTTCAGCTTTGATGATTATCGAGAAACCGGCGACGTGCTGCCATCGGGTGAACAAATTTGGGTCGGTTGTTCTATTTTGCCAGAATTGAAAGAACTTCATCGCACGGCCGTAAATTTGACGTTAGTTGGTAGTTTGATTTTAGTCGTCGGCTTGGCTGGCGGCTGGTGGCTGGTTACCCGTGCATTAAACCCCATCGATGCAATCAGCGCGACGGCGGTGAAAATTTCCGCCGGCGATTTGTCGCAGCGCATCAATGTGGCCGAGGCGGAAAGCGAGCTCGGCCAGCTCGCTGCCGTTTTGAATTCCACCTTCGCGCGGCTGGAAACCGCGTTCGCGCAGCAGAAGCAATTTGCCGCCGACGCCGCGCATGAACTGCGGACGCCCGTTTCCGTCATCCTCACACAGACGCAGACCGCGCTGAACCGCGAGCGCGACGCGGCCAGTTACAAGCAGACCGTCGAGGCCTGCCAGCGCGCGGCGCAGCGGATGCGCAAGCTCATCGAGTCGCTGCTGGAGCTGGCGCGGTTTGATGCCGGCCAGGAAGTCTTGAAGCAGCTCCGGTTTAATTTTTCCAAAACCATTTCCGACAGTGTTGAAATGGTGCAGACGCTGGCCGAGGAGCAGAACGTGAAAATCATTTCCAAAATAGCTCCGCTGGAAATCACCGGCGATTCCGAGCGGCTGGCGCAGGTCGTCACGAACCTGCTGAGCAACGCGATTCAATACAATCAAGCCAACGGCGAGGTGCGGGTGAAATTGGCGGCGCAAGATGGTCTCGCGGTTCTGGAAATCGCGGACACGGGGCAGGGGATTGCGCCGGAAGATCTGCCGCGCGTGTTCGAGCGGTTTTATCGCGCGGACCAATCGCGCACCGGCGCGGGCAACGCCGGGCTTGGACTGTCCATCTGCCAAGCCATCGTCGCGGCGCACGGCGGCAGCATCGAAGTGGCGAGCGAGAAAAATCGCGGGACGACTTTCACCGTGCGGCTGCCGCTGACGTAATGACTGGTGGGGCGAGCGTCCCCGCGAGCCGTTCCAAGAATTGCTTCGACTCGCGGGGACGCTCGCCCCACCGATTTGGTTTTACCGCAGAAACATTTCCGCCGCCGCATCGGCGAAACGGAGGCCCTGGTGGGTGAGGTGAAAACGATCGGCATCACATTTGGCCCAGCCGCGTTCGGCGAGCAGATGGATTTCCGCCTCCCATTCGCGGCGTAAATCAAATCCGGTGGTGCGCTGGAAGTCCGCGAATGGCCAGCCGGCGTTCATGCGCAGGCCGAATGCGGCGATTTCCCCGGCACGGCGCAACGGTGAGAGTTCCTCGCTGGATTCGATGGCGCGTTTGCCTTTCTCAAGCTGCTCGCAATAGAGCTGCGTGTTCGACCAGTTCTTCGTCCGCACACCGCGCACATAGCCGGTGGCGCTGGGGCCGAGGCCGTGAAATGCCCCGCCGCGCCAGTAGTTGACGTTGTGTTTGCAGGCGAAGGTGGGAACTGGCGTCCGGGAACTGGCGTCCGGGGAAGAAACGGTTGAGCGCGTGTCGCGGCCAAAGTTGGCAATTTCGTATTGACGGAAACCGGCGGCCGCCGAATGCGAAACCAGTTCCTCATACATTTCGCAGGCGAGGTTTTCGTCCACGGAAAATTCGCCGGCCTGAAGCCGGTCAAACAGCGGCGTGTCGTCCTCGTAAATCACCTCGTAGCTGGAAAGGTGTTCGCTCTGCATCGCCATCGCCTCGTTCAAGGTCGCGCGCCAGATGTCCATCGTTTGTGTGGGGATGGCGAACATCAGATCGAGGTTCACGTTGTCGAAGCCGGAAGCGCGCAAAATATCGAAGGACTTGAACACCTGCTCGCGCGAGTGGATGCGGCCCAGCCGGTCGAGCAGTTTTTCGTCGAGCGACTGCACGCCCATCGAGATGCGATTGACGCCGAAATCACGGAGCAATTTACATTTATCGGCGGAGACGGTGGCGGGATTGCTCTCGATGGTGAACTCTTCCGCCCCGAGGAGATTCAGTTTTTCCATCGCCCGCAAAATCGTTTCCCACTGTCGCAGATTCAAAATGGATGGTGTGCCGCCGCCGAAAAATACAGTTCCCGGTTTCAGATCGTCGGCGACGATTTCCAGTTCGCGCACGAGTGCGGCGACGTAGCGGTTGATGAGTTCGCCGGAGGACGCCTCGGAATAGAACGCGCAGTATTCACATTTCTGCGCGCAAAACGGGACGTGGACATAGAGGCTCGTGACGGGAGCCGACGGAGTTTCCAGCATGGCTTCAGGTTAGCGAAGCCGCGCGTGGACGGAAAAGAAAATCGCCGGCGTTCAGGCCGGGCTGGCGCGCTGGACGTTTTGGGCCTTCAAGCCCTTGTCGCTGGGCGTCGCCTCGAACGTGACCGGTTCGCCTTCGTTGAGCGTTTTGTAGCCGTCGCCGAGGATGGACGTGTGATGCACGAAAACATCCGGTCCGGAGTCCTGCGAGATGAACCCGAAACCCTTTCGATTGTCGAACCACTTCACTTTGCCGCTGGCCATAGCTGCACTTTCCTGATTGGCGCGCCGGGCGAAACGTGAAACGGACAACGCTGGTTCAGTCTTGTCCGTGCAACATCACTTCACCGGGAATTTCATGCGCGCTGGTTGAGCTGCGACTATGAAAACAATTTATCTGCTCGTCAAGGTTAAGTTTTGACTCAATCAACGTGCAACGCCTGTTCCAGCAGCGTCTGCAAGTGGCTCGCCAGCGTGCTTTCGCCGACCGTCAGGCCGGCACCGGCGTTTTGCGCGGCCGTGAGCAAATCCGTCCGGTTGTCCGGAGCGAAGGCGACGACCGGCAGGTGATTGGTGGCGGCATCAGAACGGATTTTTCCGATGGCGCCGCAAATGTCCCCGCGCGCCTCCAGATCCACGAACATGAGCAGCGGCGTCTCGCGTTTCGCCGTGGCAGCCAGCAGGGCGGGATTGTTGACCGCGAGAACGCGATAACTCAAGTCCTGCAACCGGTTCACCAACTGGCTGCCGGGCATGAGTCGTTCGTAAAAGACAATCGCGAGCGGTTGCATAAGCCGCTTACGGCAGGTCGGTGCGTCCCATCAGGAAGCGATCACATTCGCGCGCCGCGCCCCGGCCTTCGTTGAACGCCCACACGACGAGGCTCTGACCGCGACGGCAATCGCCGCAGGCAAAAACTTTCGGATGGTTCGTGGTGTATTTCTCGAAGTCGGCCTTGGCGTTGGAACGCGCGTCGCGCTCGATGTTGAGGGCTTCGAGCAACGGCTGTTCCGGTCCGAGGAAACCCATCGCCAGCAGCACCAGCTGCGCAGGCAATACTTTTTCCGTGCCGGGAACGTTCTTCGGGATGAACTGGCCCTTGTCATTCTTCGTCCACTCGACTTGCACGGTGTGAACGGCTTTGACCTGGCCATTGGCATCGGCTTCAAACTTCGTGGCGGTGGTCAGATAAATGCGCGGGTCGGCGCCGAATTTCGCGGCGGCTTCTTCCTGGCCGTAATCCACCTTGAGCGTCTTCGGCCATTCGGGCCACGGATTATCCTTGGCGCGTTCGAGCGGCGGCTTGGGCAGGATTTCCACCTGCACGATGCTCTTGCAGCCGTGGCGCAGCGAGGTGCCGACACAGTCCGTGCCAGTGTCGCCGCCACCAATGACGACGACATCCTTGCCCTCGGCAGAAATGAAATTCCCGTTCTTGTGCTGATCCAGGACGGCTTTCGTGTTGGCCGTGAGAAATTCCATTGCGAAATGGACGCCCTTGAATTCGCGACCGGGAATCGGCAAATCGCGTCCCTTGGTCGCGCCGGTGGCGAGAATGACCGCATCAAAATCCTTCAACAGCTTTTCCGCCGGCAGGTTTTTGCCGACCTCGGTGTTGCAGACAAATTTCACGCCTTCTTTTTCCAGCAAGGCGATGCGGCGCAGCACGACTTCCTGCTTGTCGAGCTTCATGTTGGGGATGCCATACATGAGCAAACCGCCGGGGCGGTCGGCGCGCTCGAACACGGTGACTTCGTGGCCGGCCTTGTTCAACTGCGCGGCGGCGGAAAGTCCGGCGGGCCCGGAGCCGACGACGGCGACTTTTTTGCCCGTGCGTTTCTTCGGCGGTTCGGGCGTGACCCAGCCGTTGGCCCAGCCGTGGTCAATGATGCTGACCTCGATGTTCTTGATGGTGACGGCGGGTTCCTTCATGCCCAGCACGCAGGAGCCTTCGCACGGCGCGGGACAGACGCGACCGGTGAACTCGGGAAAATTATTCGTCTTGTGCAGGCGGTCGAGCGCCTCGCGCCACAGGCCGCGATAGACCAGATCGTTCCATTCAGGAATGAGGTTGTGGATCGGGCAGCCGCTGGCCATGCCGCTGACGAGCTGGCCGGTGTGGCAGAAGGGAATGCCGCAGTCCATGCAGCGCGCGCCCTGTTTCTTCAGGTCGGCCTCGGACTGGTGCAGGTGAATTTCCTTCCAGTCCGCGATGCGTTCGAGCGGCGTGCGGTCGGCAGGCAGTTCGCGTTGGAACAGTAAAAATCCGTCGGGTTTTCCCATTTTGATTTGGTGTTGAGAATTAAATTGGTTTCAGTGACCGCCTTTGACGTTTTCCTCGAACGCCGCCATGATGGCCTCGTCGCCGCTCAAGCCCTGCGACTGCACTTTCTTGAGCGACTTGAGTACGCGGGCGTAATCCTGCGGCATGACCTTGACGAATTTCGGGATGAAATTCTTCCAGTCGCCTAGAATCATCGCGGCGCGCTTGCTGTTGGTATAAGTCTGGTGGCGCTGGATGAGCTTCCAAACTTCCTCGATCTCGTCGGCGTCCTCCAATTTTTCCAACGCGACGAGTTCCAGGTTGCAGCGGTTTTTGAAATCGCCGGCTTCGTCGAGGATGTAGGCCGTGCCGCCGCTCATGCCCGCCGCGAAATTGCGACCGGTCTTGCCGAGCACGATCACCTTGCCGCCGGTCATGTATTCGCAGCCGTGGTCGCCGATGGCCTCGACAACCGCGTTGACGCCGGAGTTGCGAACGGCAAAGCGTTCGCCTGCCATGCCGCCCACGAAAAGTTCGCCCGCCGTCGCGCCGTAAAGCGCCACGTTGCCGATGATGATGTTGTCCTCCGCGACGAAGGTGGAACCCTTCGGCGGATACACGATGAGCTTCGCACCGCTCAGGCCCTTGCCGAAATAATCATTCGCGTCGCCTTCGAGTTCGAGGGTCATGCCCTTGGGCGCAAACGCGCCAAGGCTCTGTCCGGCGCTGCCGTGGAATTTCAGATGCACGGTGTCTTCCGGCAAGCCGTTCGGCCCGTGTTTCTTGGTGATTTCGCTGCCGACAATCGTGCCAACGACGCGGTTCACATTGATGATGGGTAATTCCGCCTTAACCTTTTCGCCGCGCTCAATGGCGGGCTGGCAGATGGCGAGCAGCTTGGTCACGTCGAGCGATTTTTCCAAACCGTGATCCTGATCCTGCGAGCGGAAGCGGCCGATCTCCGGGCCGACTTCCGGCTGATGCAAAATCGGCGTGATGTCAATGCCGCTGGCCTTCCAGTGTTCAATCGCCTTCCACGGAATCAATTTGTCCGTGCGGCCAACCATGTCTTCCAGCTTGCGGAAACCGAGCTTGGCCATGATCTCGCGAAGTTCCTGAGCGATGAAGCGCATGAAATTCACGACGTGATCCGCCTCGCCGGTGAAACGCTTGCGTAGGCGCGGATCCTGCGTGGCGACGCCGACCGGGCAGGTGTTCAGATGGCAGACGCGCATCATGATGCAGCCCATCACGACGAGCGGCGCGGTGGCAAAACCAAATTCTTCCGCGCCGAGCAAGGCGGCCACGGCCACATCGCGGCCGGTTTTCAGCTGGCCGTCGGTCTCGACATAAATGCGGCTGCGCAGTCCGTTTAGCACGAGCGTCTGGTGCGCCTCGGCCAAACCGAGTTCCCAAGGTCCGCCGGCGTGCTTGATGGACGACAGCGGCGATGCGCCCGTGCCGCCGTCGTGACCGGAAATCAACACCACATCCGCGTGCGCTTTCGCGACGCCGGCGGCGATGGTGCCGACGCCGACTTCGGCGACGAGCTTCACGCTGACGCGCGCGTTGCGATTTGAATTTTTCAAATCGTGAATCAACTCCGCCAAATCTTCGATGGAGTAAATGTCATGATGCGGCGGCGGCGAAATCAAACCGACGCCGGCAGTCGTGCCACGAACGCGGGCGATTTCCGGGAACACTTTCTTGCCGGGCAATTCGCCGCCTTCGCCGGGCTTCGCGCCCTGCGCCATCTTGATCTGGAGTTCCTTCGCGTTGACAAGGTAATGGCTCGTGACACCGAAGCGTCCGCTGGCGACCTGCTTGATCGCGGAGTTCTTTGAGTCGCCGTTGGCCATCGGAATGTAGCGCGCCGAATCTTCGCCGCCTTCGCCGGTGTTGCTGCGGCCGCCCAGGCGGTTCATCGCGATGGCCAGCGTTTCGTGCGCTTCCTTGGAAATGGAGCCGTAGCTCATCGCGCCGGTTTTGAACCGCTTGACGATGCTTTCGACGGATTCCACTTCTTCCAGCGGAATCGCGTTGGCCTCGAATTTGAAATCGAGCAAACCGCGCAAGGTGCAGAGCGACTTCGCGCGGTCGTTGATCAAATCGGCGTATTCGCGGTAAATCTTTTCGCTGCCGAGCCGGCAAGCGGTTTGGAGCTTGTGAATCGTCTGCGGATTGAACAGGTGCTGTTCGCCGCCGTCGCGCCACTGGTATTGGCCGCCGGCGTCGAGTTCCGCGTTGACCGCCTCGCGGGGGAAGGCGCGGGCATGACGCGCCAGGGCTTCCCCGGCGATGACTTCCAGGCTGATGCCCTGGATGCGCGACGGCGTCCAGGTGAAATATTTGTCCACGACGTCGCTGTTGACGCCGACGGCTTCAAAAATTTGCGCGCCGTGATAGCTCTGGATGGTCGAGATGCCCATCTTGGCCATGGTTTTGACGACGCCCTTGACGGCGGCCTTGATGAATTTGTCCACGGCCTTCTTGTGGTCGGTGTCGGTGAGCAATTTCTCGTGGATGAGATCGTCAATCGTGCGGAACGCCAGATACGGATTGATGGCCGTGCAGCCGTAGCCGATGAGCGCGGAGAAATGATGCACTTCGCGCGGCTCGCCGGATTCGAGGATCAAGCCGATCTTCGTGCGCGTGCCGCTGCGGATCAAATGATGATGCAGCCCGGCCACCGCGAGCAGGGCGGGGATGGGCGCGTTTTCGGCGTCAATGCCCTGGTCGGACAAAATGACGATGTTCGCGCCGCCGGCGATTTGCTGGTCGGCCGTCGCGAATAATTTTTCCAGCGCGGACTCAAGCCCCTTCGCACCGTCGGCCGCCTTGAACAGAATCGGCAGCGTCACCGACTGGAAGCCGGGGCGCGTGATGTGGCGCAATTTTTCCAACTCCTCATTCGTGAGAATCGGATAATGCATCTTCACCATGCGGCAGCTTTCGGGCAGCGGTTCGAGCATGTTGCCCTCGCCGCCGACCATGATTTCCGTGGAGGTGATGATTTCCTCGCGGATGGGATCGATCGGCGGGTTCGTGACCTGCGCGAAAAGCTGCTTGAAATAATTATAGAGCAACTGCGGCTTCTGCGAGAGCACCGCCAGCGGCGTGTCCGTGCCCATGGAGCCGAGCGGCTGGATGCCGTCGCGCGCCATCGGGCCGACAATGAAGCGCAAATCCTCGAACGTGTAGCCAAACGCCTGCTGCAACTGCAAGATTTTCCGGTGGCTCGGCTCGGTGGGCTGCGGCGGCTCCGGCAAATTCTTCAGGAGGACGTGATTGTCTTCGAGCCACTTGCCGTAGGGCAGGGCGGAGGAATATTTTTTCTTCAATTCCTCGTCCGCGATGATGCGGCCTTCCTCGAGGCTCACCAAAAACATTTTGCCCGGCTGCAAACGGCCCTTGATTTTGACGCGCTCCGGCTCGATGGGGAGCACGCCGGCTTCCGACGCCATGATGACGACATCGTCATGCGTGACGTAATAGCGTGACGGGCGCAGGCCATTCCGGTCGAGGCACGCGCCGATGAATTTCCCGTCCGTGAACGCCATCGAGGCCGGGCCGTCCCACGGCTCCATCAGGCAGGAATGAAATTCGTAGAACGCCTTGCGCTCGGCGTCCATGCTTTCGTGATTTTCCCACGGCTCGGGACTCATC
>Ga0265324_10000550_pt1 | contig 25632 bp, 17 predicted proteins | sample 41419metaG_FD_198634 | JGI IMG/M metagenome (GOLD analysis project Ga0265324, IMG submission 198634) | Rhizosphere microbial communities from Carex aquatilis grown in University of Washington, Seatle, WA, United States - 4-14-19 metaG | ecosystem: Host-associated > Plants > Roots > Rhizosphere...
TACTAGTTCTTTCACCTTTCGGTGGGTCAACCTAACCTAAACGTAACTACACGTTCAACTAGTTAATCAAAACTAGATTCGTATATGATTGTGATCATACACTATATATGAGAAAAACCAAACCAATCAAAATAATACACTATATATGATAATATGCATTCAGTAAATCCATTTGACTACTATTCATCGAAAGAAACTCCTTCCTATATAAACGCTTACCCAAGCAAGGAAATAAGCAAAGAAAGCTTATGGTCGTGCCCAGTCCCAAAGAGTGCGTTCTTCAGTTCCGCCGGGAATCAGATGATGAGAGGACCAAGGCTAGATGATCGTGTCATTCTCTATACGCCTGCAAAATCGTCTTATTCTATCTCTTTCTTTTTGCCTTCGTCCAGTGAAAAGTGGAATTCACCTAGGTTTGCAAAACTTATGTTGCAGGTGAGTCACCACTTCAACAGGAGACCGAACAAGGCTGCTTTCGGCTGCTGAGGATCGCTTTGTGCCTGACTCCACTCACTACCTTTTAGCGTGAACGGATAAAGAAAGGTTCTGAAAGAAAAGAGCTCGGTACAAAAGAAAAGAGGCACAGCTAAGAAATCGTGCACTCAAAGGAAAGATGTCATCGAAGAATTTCCAACATTCATTCTGGGGAGCGAGTTCAAGACCAAAGAAAGCCAGAGAAAAACAACTATCGCATGACGAACTCAACAAATAAATAGATAACTAGTAGACAGTGAAAGCTCCCACTTATACGGCGGCATCATGGTAGATAAAGAGAAATCCCACTCCAAGCCATCATCAGCTTTCTACATATCAAGTTGAATCATGAGATTATAGGCTTTTACGATTCATTTCTTGTGTGAGCTCCTGCGCTAATGAGATGTTCTCGTTCTTCCACTATATTGCGTCCTCAAATGAACCTTGGTTCTAGCATACCTTTCAGTAAGGAATGAATAACAACAACAAACAATTACAGGGCGGGCTACCTTTGATCTGAAAGCATAGAACATCTAGTTGATCCGGTCTTGATAGCTGTTTGTAGTTCCTACTAGTATCTATTAGTAAGCTTTGAAAGGCAGGCAATCCATTCAAGCTAGTCCCGCTAAGCTAGCTAGTTATGAGTGGCGTGACGCGGTCTACTCAATGTTTGGGGTCTGCCGTGGGTTGTTTAAACTTCCGGAAGCTAAAAGGAGGATTCTGGCTTTTTGATCGATCTGCCAGTCTTTGAAGGAAGGACTAGAAGCCCCTCTATTATTTACGTTACGCGGCGGTTGACAATATTCATTGCCTCTTTACTCTTTCAATTGAAAATGGATATTTATTTCTATGGCAGCTGGCAAGTTTTCAGGCGAAGACGTTGAGCTCGATGAACACATGTCGCTTGTTGGTTGGAGTTGTGAAGGATGGCTCATAGAGTGGATCTCAATTTAAGTAATTGAAGGGTTCTGATCAGAATTAGTTTGAGACAATTTGGATGTGGGACAGACAACAAACTCTTGAGAAGCCACCATGTTTAGCTGTGGATGTATATTATTTTAGATGAAACAATATACAAGACAGTTTTCAAGAGTGCAAAAGCAGTGGCATTTTGGTTGGATAATCATGTAAAGTTAGAGAAGAGCTTGTATGAGTAAGAAACATGGGTTTCTTGGACCAAGCATTTCAACATCTTGTGTTTCTAGCTTATGGGTCCAAAGGTAATGATCCTTGTATTTTTTTCCTCTTTGTTTAAGAGTGAAGGGAGATGAGTGTAGATGGGCAGGTTGGAAAATTACTGCTAACTCGTGCTTTTACACGGATGTATCTATCCCCGTTCTGAAAAAAAAAGAGTAGAAAGCAGTACTAGCCAGAGCCGCGCCCAATGACTCTTTCATCTAGTAAAAAAAAGAAAATCTACTATCAAAGGCTGACTGCACAGAATATTGAAAAAGCTATGCCAGATTGCTTACAGGCTGTCGCGAAGAAGAACTAGCTACTAAGTATCTGGGCATCCATCCCACCTCAAAACTTCGTTGAAGACCCTTCATGCTCAGTTCGAAGAAAAGCTCCAATCGATTCCAACCAATACTAAATCTCAAGCGGGCAGAATGTTCCAACCTTGGCAATTTTCTATCTCCGCGGGGGCTAAAGAATTCTTGATGTTGGTGGAAGAAGATATTGCATATATGACTCACCATCGTCGTACTCGAATTGCCAAATTCTGAGACTTTTCTATATTCAGAAAACTGAGTTTTGAAGGATTTGTTGACATCAAGTACATGAGTCCTACTCTTAAGCAAAAACAAAGACCCAAAGACTCTTTTTTACTGAAAACCTAGACTCGTCTGGACTCTGGACCCCATACATCAGTGTGAACTAACAAGGACTAGAACCGCTGACACTCAACTTTGCGGGATAGGAAGCTCGATGATGCAAAAAGTCAAGATACCGTCCTCTTCCTGGCTCGTAACGTTAGTAGTTACTCGCTGGTGCTTTTCTTATTTTATGTTCTGCGGAGAACAGATTGGGGATTAAATGGTCTCACATTAGTTTTGGTTTGTCGCTAGGCCTCTTACTGCTATTACTACACTCGTATTGAAGACGAAGCACAGCCAGCTGCGGGAATAAATGTGGATCTTTCATCAGCATGAACTGAAGCTACTGCAAGACCAAGAACTAGAGCTGAAGAGCACGAAGAACTTTGACTCCTACAGTCTCACCTTCTACTGGATAAGCTATAAAAGAAGCTACTGCTACAGGTTTGAAAAAGGATTTTCTTTCCATTCCATGCACCCTGAAAGTAACTTGCTTGGCTTGTTCTAGTTCCTGGCTATAGACTGGGGGCTATACCCACGGTGGAAGGCTGAGTTAGCAGCCCACTCACTCTGGGTCCGGTCTTTTCTTGGATCTCAAGTTTCTACCTGATGAGCAAAAAAGAAATGTATGTGGTGAGGAAACAAAATCTTCGAATATATTAGTGTGGCGGGATGGTTGATTAAACGATATCTAGTTTTCATGCTATAGAGCTTCCACCCACTCCTCCTTAATCGCAGGCAGAGAAATAAAGGCGCATCGAAGGCTGTGGGCATATAGAAGCACATACCGAAAACACCCACGCAAATGACCCATACTCATTGGTCAGAGGGGGAGAAGCAGTTTGCGATACATAATAATCTAACCGTGGTCAAAGAGTGGTGAGAGTAGTATTTATGCGGCGGCTGCACTACTGTGTGCTAATGTTGGAATGATGATTGAAGGAGGTTATTTCGCTTCATCGCCATGGCCCGCGGTACTAGGGTAGGGTGCTTGTGAGTCCGCTTGCCGGTCATCAGGCCCCAGTGCTAGGCCAAAGAGAAGATATCTATCTCATGGTGGAAGGATGGTGGAAAGTAAGTTAAAAAATATCCTCTTGGCAGCCAAAGCCCGAATCGAGCTCTGAGCTCTGAGTTCTTACTTGTTACGCTCTCTTCCTTTACTAAGCGGGCGGCGGCCTTCTCTAAGATGGATAGGTAAATGCCTGCCTCTACTATCATTTAGAGATGGCTAATTTATCTTTAGAGGCCTTCTCTCGGAGAGAGAAACCAGACTTCAAAAAGTACGGGATAAAGCCACTAATAAGAAAACATAGGAAGATGAAATGCTCTATCTTTGGCTAACTTCTCTAACTAGAAAGAGGAACGACCAAAAGAGGGAAAAAATCAGACTCGCGCAAGGAAAGCACATCAGCAGTCGGGTACTTTGTAGAAGAAGCGGACATGTACCTAACATATTCCAACCCCGGTAATTCAAGTAGCTCATTCTCTTGTCCAGACAGTCGGACATCTCCTAGAAAGGCAGCTAGTTGGAAAAGAAAGCAATAAATCAGTAGCAATCCGCCAAGATCGGAGAGCTTCTTCCTTCCCTTTAGTCAGTATGGTATGTATGGTTAGAGAAAGCCCCCTATTCTCTTGCCCTAGTAAGAATAGCTCTGAATTCACCTTCCTTTGCCTAAGGAGCTAGCAAGGAGCAATAAGAATCCCAACCTTGAATATAGGGCCCCGGTACAATCACAAAAGTAGCTCGGAAAAGTGAGTAGCTCTTTTTTTGGGTTGATATGAGACCTCGATCCGTGAACAATCTCTATAGAGAAAGCACTCATGCTTGTACTCCACTAAGGAGAAAGAGCTAGGCCTATCTGCAGTACGATCCATTTTGGCCAAGACTTCCCCTCGCTCGTGTAATGAAAGTGTGTCTGAAGCCCACGCTTTTCCCTTTTTCTGGGTACCTTCGGGATTTGATTTGAACCCACCCTTCAACTTGAAAGACTGTCAACAGTACTGACACACAATACGACCTTTTTAAGGAGCTTTGAACATGGAAGAAAGACATAGTGTTTGACAACTAGTTCAGAGTGGTCTCATTGTCTACACAAGTTACGATGCAAATCATCCTTTCTAGTGTAGTTTCATAGTTCGTTCTTTAACGGAGCACTTATTCACTGCCTAATTGCTGTGCTGACGGCGAGCAAGGCCTAAGCCATCCTTTCTCCGTTCTTTCTGCCATAGGTTCTTCGTTCTCAAGTAGGATGGTCTGTCTATTGGAGGTTTCACCGTCCCAAATGGCTGTTTCCCTTTTATCCTTCGGTCTTGCTTGTGTTATTGTCTTTTGACTTTTCTCACATCCTATCTGTTGCCCGGGTTGAAAGATCGAGGGAGAAGAGAAGTGTGATAGGTAAAAGGCTTGGACAGAAGTCTTTCTCCCTAGCTTCAAACACAAACCGAAGATGAAAGAAAGCACATCGGAAAGATAAGAAAATACTCTATTATGCCCCATTGACAATGAAAGGAGAAGGAATTGAACTCATCGGAACTTCGCTCCGCTTCTCTCTCGGAGGCCATAGCGATTCAACAATTAGCGCTAACGCCCTTCGATCAAAGCTCCTGACTTCTCCCCTTTTATCGTTCTTCCGCCCTGCTCAGATTTGCATGTGTTAAGCAAATGGAAGACCTTTTCATATGCTTTTCACATGCCAGTCGAAGGTGCTTAATCTAGGCAGTTCCCCCCATCGCCTCTACTGAGTAGCTTTGCCTGTCTTATAAGGAAGAAGGGGGCTCGTAGAGGACATACTGGCATAGAACGAAGATAGGTCGCTCGTTCGAGATTAGGTTTCGTTTTCCTAATGGCAACAATCTAGTCTGCCCCGGTCACTAGTTTTGACAATGCTGGCTCGACAATCGCACACATTTATTGGGATGGGTCCGGGAACCGGTCCGTACACCAACTGATTTTCACTACCTGAGTAAACATAGCTCCGATGATGAGACTTTTGACCGACTTCACTTATACTTCGGTCCACAATGAACCGAACCGACGATTGGCACTCGGACCCATTTGATGATATGTTAACCCCATCTAGGTAAAGAACTTGGAGCTTTGTAAGATTTACAAGTAAGGTTTTTCGGCTCACTGAGATCCAATTCTTTGGATTCTATCTGATTCAGGATATTCGTACCAAGGAGATTTTTGGGCGTGGTACTACGAGGAGGGGGCTCTATTATGTGGATGATTTTACCATAGGCTGTGCACACAACATGAATCCTCCAGTGGACAATAAAGAGCGGCAGATTTGGCTTTGGCATGGTAGATTAGGGCACCCGTCTTTTGGGTATATGGAACATTTATTTCCCAGTTTATTTTCCAATAAGTCACTATCTGATCTCAGATGTGTGGGGACCTTTTCATTACCAAACTCAGACCTATTCCGTTTAGGGAGTACAAAGAAGTAAGTAAACTAGCTCAGCTAGCCGCATTGAACTTAGCCCGAGGAAAAGGTTCAAGGAACCAACCCCTCGATAAGACGTCGTCTGATCGTCTGCACCTGGCTTAAGCCATTACCTCGGAATCACTTACGAATATGGAACACAAGGCACTCTATAGGGAAAACAGCTAAATGGTCATGTGAGACGGGACCTTCAAACTCTTGTTTGAAGGGCTTGACGTCGATACAAGGAAGCCTTAGAAGATTAGGAAAGACTTACCTACTTTATGATTTTGAAATCGAACTTCGCCTCACTCCCTTGATTGGCACCTTACGGAGGTAGACCAAGTCAAAATTTTCTGTTCTACACTCAATACGTAACTATGAATGGTTATTACCAGTCATTCATACTAGGCGAGGCGGGCGATGATCTATCCGCAATTTCGTTGGTTGATCCATTCGCTCATCCCTCCTCAGAACGGAATGATGTCCAGAGAAAGGAATAAATATATTACACAGAAAGAGAAGCCGGATTCTACTAGATCCCTAGTAACAATAATAGTACCAAGCAATGCTCATCCCTTTCTTTCTTTACCAAAATGCAAGTAGGAGCTGAGGACTAATAACTTGACGAATCCGGCACTTCTGCCTTAACTTCCTCATATCCTATAAAAGTAGAGTGAGATAGTGACGTTAGTATAGTTTGGTTAGAAACAACTACTCTTGACTATTCCCAATCAAGAAAGAAAGTCTTTATTTACTACTTTGGTTAGACTACGCATAACAATAGGGAGAAGAAGAAATAAGAATAGAAAGAAGGGCCAGGTTCAAAATTGCCCTAGTACTCATACCTAGCTAGCCGCCCCATTCACAAGTCCCACCCATTCAAAGCAAAGAAATCAACTTACTTAATAAACTCAATAGTAGCTACCAAGTCCGATTACCTGCTTGACCTACCCTAGCACCATTAGACTTTTCCTCATACCAGTATCGAACTCTAAGACATGAAAACAGAAAACACATACCTAGTGTTAAGTTAAGTACTCCCAAGCCTTATTTAATACGTTGCTTCTTGCTTAACTTCTAACTCCGCCTGTGTAGTTTCTGCACAGCCTGTCCCAAGCCAGGATAAAGGAGGAGGGTCGTGATAGGCGTGGCGAGCCAACGATAGACCAATGGTCGAAAAACAGCCATTCTCTCATGAAATGAAACCCATAGATATTTCGTTGGGGCGTAACCCTCATAGCGACGCGCCATATCGGAACCCGGGTGTGGTGTTAAATGAGCAAGGGCCGGGTCGTCACCTCATTAGTGGCGCGCTACATCGACGCCCGGATGTAGTGGTAAATGAGCAAGGGTCTTCGCACCTTACTCGACGGGTGCGAGGGGCAAGGAAGCTAGCCGAGGAAAGTAGGATTCGTTTAGGTAGTTGGAATGTAGGGTCCTTAACAGGTAAGTTAAGAGAGATAGTTGATACTGCGACTAGGAGACGTGTGAATATCTTATGCGTTCAGGAGACTAAATGGACGGGCCAGAAGGCGAAGGAGGTGGAGGATACAGGCTTCAAACTATGGTACACGGGAAAAGAACGGAACAAGAATGGGGTGGGCATCTTAGTTGATAAGAGCCTCAAGAACGGAGTTGTCGAGGAGACAAGGGGATAGGATCATCCTAGTTAAGTTGGTAGTTGGTGATAAGGTTTTGAACGTCATTAGTGCGTATGCCCCACAAGTAGGTCTAAGTGAGGCCGCCAAGAGGGAATTTTGGGAAGATCTTGATGGCATGGTCAGAGGTGTGCCTAGTAGTGAGAAACTTTTCATAGGAGGAGATTTTAACGGCCATGTTGGTACAACTAGTGGGGGATTTGAGAGGGTGCATGGAGGTTTTGGATATGGCGATAGGAACCAAGAAGGAGAAGAGATCTTTAATTTCGCCGTAGCCTATGACCTCATGTTAGCTAATACCTTCTTTAGAAAGAGACAATCCCATATAGTTACCTTCAGTAGTGGCCAGCACTCTAGTCAGATCGATTTTGTCCTTACTAGGAGAGAGGACAAACGAGCTTGCGTAGATTGTAAGGTTATACCTGGAGAATGTGTCGTTTCACAACATCGGCTTCTGGTATCCGATTTTCGTCTTCGGATACGTGTTCGGCAGGACAAAGGCGCCAGAATTACAAGGACGAAGTGGTGGAAGCTCAAAGGGGACGCTTCACGGGTGTTTAAGGATAGGGTGATTGAAGAAGGGGCATGGAACGTAGAAGGAGAAGCAAATCGCATGTGGGAGGAGATGGCAAATTGCGTTCGGAAGGTGGCTACGGAGGTGTTTGGAGTGACAAGAGGAAATAAACGCGAACCTAAAGATACTTGGTGGTGGAACGAGGACGTGCAAAAGGCTATCAAAGAGAAAAAGGAATGCTACAAATGCTTGCATCATCACAGGAGTGAGGACAACATACAAAAGTACAAAGCGGCAAAAAAGAACGCAAAGAAAGCGGTGAGTGAAGCAAGGGGTCGTGCGTATGAAGATCTATATCAGAAGCTAAGTACGAAGGAGGGCGAAAAGGACATCTATAGGATAGCTACACTCCGCGAGAGGAAGACGAGAGACTTCAACCAAGTTAAATGCATTAAGGACGAGAATGGTGGACTTCTGGTGAAGGACGACGAGATAAAGAATAGATGGAGAGCATACTTCGACAATCTATTCAATGGAGAGGATGATAGCACCACGATCGAGTTGGATGACTCTTTTGATGACACCAACAGACGATTTGTTCGGAGAATTCAAGAGTCTGAGGTAAAGGAGGCGTTAAGAAGGATGAAAGTAGGCAAGGCGTTGGGGCCTGATAACATCCCTATCGAGGCGTGGAGATGCCTTGGAGACGTAGGGGTAGCTTGGCTAACTAAGTTGTTCAATAGCATTTTCAGATCAAACAAGATGCCTGACGAGTGGAGGAGAAGCATATTAGTACCAATCTTCAAGAATAAGGGAGATATTAAAAGTTGTACAAATTACAGAGGAATTAAGCTTATGAGTCATACAATGAAGCTTTGGGAGACAGTCATCGAGCATCGCTTAAGAAAAATGACAAGCGTTACGAAGAACCAATTTGGTTTTATGCCTGGGAGGTCGACCACAGAGGCGATTTTCTTGACGAGACAGCTTATGGAGAGATATAGGGAGCAGAAGAAGGATTTACACATGGTATTTATTGACTTGGAGAAAGCGTATGACAAAGTACCGAGGAATGTCATGTGGTGGGCTCTTGAAAAGAAGAAAGTTCCAACAAAGTACGTTACCCTCATCAAGGATATGTACGATGACGTTGTGACTAGTGTCAGAGCATGCGATAGCGAAACCAATGACTTTCCTCTTAAGATAGGATTACATCAAGGGTCAGCTTTGAGCCCCTACATTTTTGCCCTAGTGATGGACGAAGTTACAAGGGACATACAAGGGGAGATCCCTTGGTGTATGCTCTTTGCTGATGATGTGGTGCTAATCGACGAGAGTAGGATAGGAGTTGATAGGCAACTAGAGTTGTGGAGACATACTTTAGAATCGAAGGGTTTTAGACTTAGTAGGACTAAAACCGAGTATATGAGGTGCGAGTTCAGCGGTGTCAGGTCAGATGATGGAGATGTCACTTTGGCTGGACAAGTAGTGCCTAGGAAGGACACCTTTCGATATTTGGGGTCGATGTTGCAGAGTGATGGTGAGATTGATGAAGATGTTAGCCATAGGATACGAGCGGGGTGGGTCAAATGGCGACAGGCATCTGGCATCCTATGTGACAGAAAAGTCCCACAAAAGCTCAAAGGCAAGTTTTACAGGACGGCGATCAGACCTGCGATGTTGTATGGTGCAGAATGTTGGGCTACTAAAAGACAACACGTTCGGAAGATAAGTGTAGCAGAGATGCGTATGTTGCGGTGGAGCTGTGGCCATACAAGACGGGACCGCATTAGAAATGATGATATACGTGACAGACTTGGGGTAGCACCGATTGAAGAGAAGATCGTCCAACACCGCTTGAGATGGTTTGGACATCTCCAACGGAGGCCTCCTGAAGCACCGGTGCGTACTGGAATTATAAGGCGTATCGAAAACACAAGGAGAGGCAGAGAAGACGGAAAAAATTAGTTCTGGCGGTCAATCATCCGGAGCAACTGTAAAGATCACAAGTGGTACCGATACCGCCGGGTCCGGAAAGACTGAGGTGAGGAGATTAACCCCGAGAGTGATGATTAGGAGATTCAGTCTAGCCTCAAGAAAAAATCACCAGAGGCGGCTACGGAAGCTGCAGACCCCTTACCCTTAAAGTCAGATGGGGAAGGATCGGCTGATAATAACCCTTATATGAGAGTCTTCAGAAATGAGGGTAACTTAACCTCTTTATTCTCATGTATCTTATATCCCTTATCTCATTTATCATCCTTCCGACTTGCTTTTGGTTTACGGCAGGCGCCGGGTAGTATATCCTTTCTCACTGTCGAAACTAAACAAGAGTTTGCGACAACTGAAGCAATTAGTGAAGACCCCCCTAAGGATGATGCCCCCACGGATGGTAATGACCCGTTTTCTTATTCTCATTTCACCATTTTCCTTCTATTCCCATTTTGATTATCCGACATTGCACTATTTTCAGGCCCCCATGCTTCTAGAGGCAAAAATAAATTGGAACGCCTTGCTTACTCAGGACACGGCAGATTTGTAAGACTCGCCTTTAGTGGACTTTGATGTGAGAACTTCTATTCTTGAAAAAAGGGGCATTCTAGTCTTTTATCCAGTTGAAAAACGAGGAACCTTTTGACGTTGTTACAGTTCCTTAAGCATAACCAGTGGAGACCACTGATCTATATCCAGCCGATACGAGGGTTACTTTCTGACTACCTACAGTAGCATATCCAAGTATAGATCCCTATAGAAGAGAAGCAAAGGTATAAGCCAAGACCAGTCAAGCCACACACACCAGCAGTCGATCCAGCTTTTTATATAGGCTATGCAATTGAGGATGTTATTGCACCACCACTAGTTGACCACCAATAGCAGTTGTTAACCCAGTAGCTCTAGATTGATAGAGCCCTACAGGACTTGCTTCATTAGTGACATATCCTTTTCCTGAAAGAACTCCAGAAGGTGAAGATCCAGCAGGAGGAAAGGTGGTAGCCTTTCTTTTGAGAAAGATAAAGCAAGCTGTGTTCCAGGCAAGGAACTTCTTTCTAAGTTCCATTTCCAGGGCAGAGATCTTGATTGACCGGAAAAGAAGCAAGTCTCTATGTCACAAGCAGGGTTTGATGTCACCCGCTACTCTTCCCGAAGAGCTTCTATTCCAATAGCGAGCGGATTTTTTCATTCCAATCTTCGATAGAATGCGAGCGAATTCAAGAGCATGGCAGCTACAGAAGATGGATTTCCATTTAAAGAGAGTAGATCTTTTACAGAGTTTTCTCGGCAAAGATGGATTCTCAGGTTAGTGACTTCCTTCCGTCGAAAGATCGGATTGGTGGTTTCGCTAGGGAGTAGTACGCAGATTTTCATAAGTTTTTATATTTTACTACTTTTTTTTCGAAAATTTCCGGAAAGAGGTTATTTTCCCTAGTTACTATATATCTAAAGCTTACCGAGATGTCACGCAAAAGAACAAGAAGAAAGAGCCCGCCCCTGACGGATAGGCTTAAATTATAGGAATGAACTTGAACTTTTCACCTTCCCCCAGCGAGTAACTACTAACGTTACGAGCCAGGAAGAGCAGGTTCAGTTCCTTACCTTAGTCAATAGAAAGGCTAGGAATCAGTCTTCTCCTATGCCTACACTACTACAACCAAAGACCACCTACTTTAACGACAACAGATGCGGGCGTATGAACTCGCTTAGCTGCTCGGTGAAAGGCTTTCCTGGAATAAAGTGGAAGACGACTTATAAGGAACGTCTCTCTCATCTTCCTTATCACCTGGAATAGGGCGGGAACTCCAAGGCCACAGGTCTGGAAAAAGAGCTAACTTTCTGATTACTGCTAACAATCAATCAAACCATTTGGGTGATTCTTTAAAGAGCCAAAATTCCAAGCATTACTTGAAATACATATTCCAGGCACATTGGCTTTCTTTTAGTAAATGACTGTACATGAGCTGGTTCTTCTCATCTTTTTTGGTAGTGTACTGCAAGACACCAACAACACTGCGATAGAGGGTAGGATCAGCTACAGGGTCACCATAATGCATAGACAAAAGAAGCCCGGCTTGGAGAGGGCAAGGCTTAGCCCCATAAAGTTGAGCTTTCAAAAGAAGAGTATGAGGTTTGAGAGAAGTGAAGACCCGAATCAGTACGCACGGCTTCAATGCCAAGAAAATGCCAAGAAAGTAATGAATAGAGCCCCAGAAAGACTCTTTTTGAGTCCTCCTTCAGCTCTAATTTTGACCCGCTCTACTCTCCTTTCTGACGGATAGGAAGGCCAGTATTTCTTTTCTTTGCTGATTCCTCTCAATGAAATTGGCCATGTTGCACTAAGTTACTTACGGATGTATGCATGCAGTCCGGGAACACTTTGGGGTGAACACCCATCCGAACAAGTGGAGTCAATAGTTCAGCATTGAGTCCATAAATTTAGAAAAAACCAATCTTTTACCCAACAAGTGCTCCCCGAACCAAGCTAGATAGTCTCCTATCACTAGGCTCACCAACCAACCTGTACTTTGATTCTTTCTTATTATTATTCTAATCGGATCTCAAAACCATCAGGATTGTTTCCAGCCATGAGTTCCCATATGACATATGTGCTCTTGGTTGGGGCGGGCCATCATTCGCCGCCAGGTCATTGAGTGCCCGTCGTACCACGGGGTTGATGCACTAGAAACTCACTCCACTTTTAGGATCTGGGACCTGGGCCCGACTCGTTCTGCCAGTGAATTGGGTCTCTAGGTCTGGTCGTACGTGGTATTTATGTTGGGGATTCGTACAAAAGAAAGGCATGGCGTACATGAACCTTCCTTTATTGGGCTGGGCCATTCTATCAAAGATTGGAGAAGGGACCCAATCTCGTATTTGATTGTCGGCGAAGCAATAGGCTTCGCTTCGTAGACTAGTTTCCCGGCCGTTGCAAAGACTTCGCGAGAACGGTCAGGGTCGGCGTGGGGATGCGATTCGCCAAGCTAGGGAAAAAAAGCCGGCCGGATGAAGAATGCGAAGGCCTTTTATTCGAAAGGAGACCCCGGAAAAAAAAGAGCTATGCTATTGCCCGACCCTTTCGTAATGACTTCGAATCAATAGGCCTATCATTTTCAATGAGGCGGGCCCAATATAGAATGAAATGCAGAAATAGGGGCGCGCCCTTTTCTTTTTTTTTAGGGCTGCTTACTCGCCCGCCCTACTTAAGTACCAAAGGCTTTCGGGGCTTCCACTCCTACCCATCGAATGTGAAGCGCCAGTAGTTGTAGCTTCGGGTAAGGCCTCTCGTTAAACTCGCTTCGGGTTACGACCTCCTCCGGGCGGTACAAAGTAAACCTCTTCCAGCAGGTAGTAACCTAACTTTTCAACAAAGTGCCCAGCCCTAAACTCTATCAATGGAAAAATCTTCGTGCGTGGCGTTCCTAGAAAAGCTCGATTGAGACTCCCCTGTTCCACGAATATCTCTACTATCTTGTCTAGTCCAGTCAAATTGGAATCCCCCGGTCAGCGCGCGTGGGAGCAGCTGACCAAAATAAGAGTCTTTTACGCTCTTCATTCTGGCCCGGCGGCCCGCCGCCCGTCTGCTGCTAGGTCCGGGAATGGCGCCAGGCGAGGGCGCCGCTACGTACGCCCCGAAGCTGAGCTGCGGCCTACAGGTATGAAACAAAATCGAGGCCGGGGGGGTGGTTATACCCCGCCAGAAAAAAGGCCGCCCCAGGTCCTTATACCTTTGTTTTATTCCTTAGGCCGGGCATAAATGAAATCTAATGAGACCCGCCCGCTATTACTACGAAAAAGCCCAGCCCTGGCACCTTCGCTAGACGGGGAGTCAGCTACTTCTATTAGCACTGGACCGTCGAGTCGAATTGATCGTGTCATGTGCAACGTCCATCAATGATGGTTCATTAAAGTCCATTGATTTAGACTCCTTCCCTCTGACCTTATAAAACCCAAGATTGGGAGGGGCCTCCAAGAACGGAAAAATAATTAGACTCACTCTCGTACGGCTCGCCCTCGATCGAGCCCCGGGCGGGTCGGCCGGGTCTTTCCCTTTTTTATGTTTCCGCCACGATCAAGACGCACGGAAGAGCTATGGTATGCCCAGCGCGTGGAGGATCCTTTAAGAGTCTCCGTTGTCTCGGTAGGGAAAAGTACCTATTGTCTTTATTTTTGCTCGTAACGTTAGTAGTTACTCGCTGGGTAAGTGCTACGGTCCTTTTTTATCCACTATTTACCGGAGCCCCTACTGACTGCCACCGAGGTTCGACCTGGTCCTTGCTTTTCGAAAGCTCCGCGGGGCAAATTTGGCTTGCTAAGTGTGCCCCCTTTCGTCTAGTGCCCCGCCCGGTTAACTGGACTTTTGGCCTACCAAGCAAGCACTTGCCCGCTGCTCCTGCCGCCCGCCAAGCGGGCTCCGCGCTCGTTATCCTTACTGTTCTCTCTGTCGGGGCCCCCTCCTCTTGCTCTAGCCATAAGCTACGGCAATTCCAGCTCGCACCCCACTCTGGCCCGCCCTGCGGGGCCAGAGTTAGCTCAGCGGTAAGACCCAGGGGATCTTTCGCTTTTGCCAGATCTATGAGATATTACGAGTCCTCCGCCCCAGATTCCCTCGCCGCGGCCATCTGGTTCACCGGTACTACCAAAAAATCTCATGCTTACGTTACTTTTACTTATATATAAGTATGATCCCGGACCACGAAGACCCCGGTCGTGCTTCAGGTTTTCATTCCCATCATCATCTTGAAGGAAACTCCTCGTGCTCTGCCATAAGAACTCGGAGTCCGTATCATGGTGAAGGTAAGGTAACGCTTTTATTCTTGCTCAAAAAACTGACCGAACGCGTTCGAGTTATTGGCTCGTCCGACCCGGCTGCATTCATGAGTCGCTCGTTCAACTGTCCCTCGGAGACACGGTCGAGAAGTGCCATGCATGGTCGCCCCCCGTCCTTTCTTTCTCTCGGTCCCACCCGGCCCCGGGTAAAAAAAAAATGGATAAAAAAGGGGACTTATGCTACGGGCTATGCCCCCCATGACTTATGAGGGAAGTAGCATCCGCCCCATCGCAAGCACCTACAATGTAATGATCACATTGGTTTACCCTTTTTTAGTAGTTCAACGGACGGTCGCCCCTCCAACAAGAAAAGGTATAAATATGGAAACTTCTCTGCCATTTGGATCGGAGAATTTATGGAGGAAATCGGGTTTTAAATTTCCAGAAACCGCACGATTATATAGCCAAAGGGAATAGGCCGCGCCTAAAATCATCCCAAGCGCTGCTAATGTGGCTACTAAGCTATTTCTTTGGAAAGCTCCTACTGAGATTGGAAATTCCCCGATAAAGCTGCTAGTGCCAGGTGAACTCATATTGGCCAAAGTGGAAGATAAGAAAATGGTAGAGAGATTCGGCATGGTGCTCACTAAACCCCCATAATATCTAACAAGTCGAGTCTTATGTCGGTCATATAGAACACCAACACATAGAAAAAGGGCTGAAGAAACCAGTCCATGACTTGACATCGGTAGAATGCTACCTCCAATTCCCTGTATGTTCGATAGAGCCTAATATTCCCCCGGAGTACGCCGATTACCCCCCAAACTGTACAAGATAGTTACCACCTATCATACGGCTTTCTAACTCCACTTCTTTTTAAGGTCGTTCCGCTCTGTCGGATCGATGGTAGTCTCAGAGATCTTTCACCCCCAACATTTTTGACAACACGTTTACTGCAGGTTGCGCATCTTTATCCTTTTCCGGGGCATACTAGAGTATCACATCGTACCACCCCAACTCTTTCTTCCTTATAAGTGAACCGGAACATAGTGCATAGGTACTCTTCGATGCTGCGACGAGGACGAGACGAGGAACCTTACTAAGATCCCGTACAGAAGTTATGCCCTTCGGCTCGGCATATGGAACCTCTAAACTGCCCCTTTATGATGGGGTCCTATCGGTATAGGTGGGCCCCTTCCCTCCGCCTCAGGCATCAAGGAAGTTTTTCCGCTTACAAATAGAGGAGTTAAGACCGTACAAAGGCACCGGCCCCAATGGGATTGGGCTTTACTTATCTGCGCGCGCACTGCGTCAGCACTGGCGAAAAAGAGGTCGGCTTTACAGAAAAAGAAGGGCCGGGTGCTTGCGGGCCCCTCTGCTGCAAGTGCTTGTTGGACCCCACTCCCCTTTCCCGGGAGTGGGCCGGGCTTTGTTTCGTGGCGGCAGAAAAATAAAAAGGGTGGGCTCGGTTCGCCTTGGATTGTGAAGAGATAGCTTTTCATTATCTTCTAGATAGAAGCAGCACGGGTAAAGGCCCAGTGAAGCTGCAGGGAGCACTGAGCAATGGGGTTATGAGGGCGACTCCGCCCATGGGTTGGACCACACCACAGGCGGAAGTCCTTCCACGAGGGTGACCGAAAAAGAAAGGTGAGCTAGTCGTTGTAGGGAAGAAAAAAAGGGTATCGTTCCGTGCGACTCCAGAAGAGTACGCGCGCTACAAAAGGAAGTCCGCTTCAAAACGAACGCTAGCTAACTACTTGAGCCTTATTTAAACGTTTGGTTGCCTACGCTTGCTCTCCGGCGCGCTACGGCAAAACCTTGACTCTTCCCTGCTTGCTTATTTCTCTTCGACCGACGCGGAGCTCGCAGCCTCCACACCCTTGCTTAGCCTTACACTTCCTGGAGGATTTTGATAAACCCACGAGGATTTCTTCTTTTCTTTCATGTGAACGGCCGTTGTAAAGAAAGGTTTGCTATAGACCACGTTGAGAAAGACCAACCAACAACACAAATAAAGACCGTACCTTTTTTTGGTACCTCGAAAGGTAGGTGCTCCTTCTGATGCGAAGGCCGGCTGTCCGAAGTGCAATGAAGGACTCGGATAGGATAGGATTTTGCGTGCCGGGCCCTTCGGGTGTCCATATTTTGGCCGCGCGGCCGTCATATTTTCTTCCACCGCCGCCCGGTTCCACACGAGCTCCCGTTCTGCGGCGTGGTGGCAGGACCGCTAGGGGATTGGCTCCGGGTGTAGGTAGGGTCAAATTTGCAGGGGTCATGCAAATACATAGGCCCCTTCCCTTCTTCCTACTTTTTTATAAGGCGCTTTCCGTTCAACGCTCGGAGCGAAGGATTAGGCAGGTAGTACGGGCCCTCTGACTTCCAGCTATGTGCTGTGTGCGACTCCCGCGAAGCGAATGAAGGTAAGCTCTTCGAGCTTTCTCCGCCAGCGGCTTATTTAGTGGTCGGGATTACGTAGTGCTCCGACTGGCAACTCAAAAAAAGCAAATGAATTGAAGTTCTTTTTTTGAGTTGCCCCTCCAACTCCATAAATATAAAGAACATGTCGTGAGCATGGAGGTTTGGCCAACTACTCAACTATACTATGGGCTAGGCTACTTATAACTTATATAGTGAGTGGCCCTGGGGCTTTGGTGTTTTGTATTGTACTGAATGGAACACATATAAATGAAAGGCGATAAAGTAGTTAAGGCGAAAAAAAAGCCCCTTTTGACTATGATATAGAGCCGTCCGTCTGCTTCTTGCCAAAGCTTCGCCCTGTTGTGCACGAGTAGGGGTCGAGTTGAAACTAATTAATTTAATAGGCCCCTGGTCGCTACTGTTTTCTTGTATATTTTGTCGGGTGAAGCTACCACTTCGTAGAAAGCTCCCCTTCCTCGTCTTGCCTCTACTTTGCCTGTTTGCGCGAAGGAAGGAAGGTGGAGAGCCCATTCGCTTCGCGCGCGGGAAGGCAACGAAGTGAAGTGAAAGAGACCGCAGCGGAGTGGAGAAGCCGCGACACGAAGTTCCTTACCTTAGCTGGATCTCGCTGGTGCCACCTAAACGGTAGGTATAGGCGGCGTGTTACGTTTGGAGTTGTCGTTCGTTCACTTGTCCCCAATAGAAGAATGAGTAATTCCTTCCCCTGCGGGTCATGGCCTGACCACTCGGTCCCCGATGGTAAGCGGGGGATTTAGGTATAGCAGCTCACGCTCGTTTGCGCTGCGCGTCCCCGCTGGACTGGACACGTGTTAGCTGTAGGAAGTATGATTACGAAAGTGACTTCGGTTCGCCAGTTCTGGCTCAACTCCTCACTTGACGTTAGCGGACCTACGGGTCGGGCCGGGGCGGAGCGCTCTTTCTTTCTGTGTGGGACGATGCCGGGGCGCCGAGGCTAGAACAAGAACAAGACAACTAACTACATTTTCTTTTTCCTGTCATGAGATGACATTGGATTGGACCGATGGAGAACTGAGCTGGCCAAAAAAGTGCTTGGGCGCTCTACATACGATGTAGACTCCATAAGATACATATCGATTTCTTTATGATGGATCCAGAATAGTGCGATATCTTGGTTGTCTCATCAATAGATAGAATTAGGTGGGTGCGCAGCCCCTGATTATTTAGAGATTCCCTCTTCTTTCTATATCCATTCCAACTCTTTCGATCTATCATAAGAGATAAAGCCATCTATAAATCTGCTTGCTACTTTAGGCTCGTGCATTCACTCACTCGTTGGGTGAATCTCGCTTTTCGTTCATGCCACGCCCGCCACAAGAAGAAAAAAGCAAGCGAAAAAACGTTCTAGCTAGAAGCGCTCGCTTCGCCGCGCCCGGGAAAGCGAAATAAGATTCGATTCGGACTTCGTACGTAGAGCCGGTGCTGCTGTTGTCTGCGCATAGGGCCCCTCCCCACTCCCGTTCCGAGGTGCTAAGGGCTTTTGTTTTTGGAACAGACGGCAGTGTTTTGCTGACGCCTCGAATCGACGCTTTTGTTGCGACATGCTATGTTTTCTCCCCTATTGCTAGTAGGTTGATGGGTCGCACGCCCGGCACACATGTTTTGGCCTTGCTTGTGTGTCCATAACTCCAAATAGGTGACCTAACGGCCGCCGCCCGACTAAACATACCAATAGTCACCAGATTCATATGGGCTACTGAAGAGTAGGCAATGATCTTCTTAAGATCGATCTGTCTTAAAGTGGTCAAGGAAGTATATATTATAGCAATCGCGCTGAGAGTATAAATGAAAGGAGTGAAAAAAAGTGTCGCTTCGGGAAACATGGGTATTGAAAATCTTAAAAACCCGTAGGTCCCCAATTTTAAAAGAATTCCTGCCAAGATGACGGATCCAGCCGTAGGTGCCTCCACATGGGCTTCTGGTAACCAAATATGAACTGGTACCATAGGCACTTTGACGGCGAAAGAGGCAAAAAAAGCAATCCATAGAAGGATTTGGCGCCGCTCACTAAATTCTGTGGTTAATAAGATTTGTAAATCGGTGGTTCCTGTTTGGAGAAGAATCAACAGAATAGCTAATAGCATAAAAACTGATCCAAGTAAAGTATATAGGAAAAACTGATATGCTGCCTTGATCTTTCTTTGTCTCGAACCCCATACCCCTATAATGATGGTAGAGTCAGGGGTGGCCCCAAAGCGGAATTGACCGGTGGTGCTTGGTCGAAGCTCCAGTGGGTAGCCACTCCCTTCTCAGGGAACCGTACGTGAGACTTCCGCATCATACGGCTCCGTCCCGAGCTTCCGTCGTCGGCCCTTGCTTGTCATTAGACCACTATGCTTGTCATTTCCGCCTTGACTCTCGAATCTTTTGCTTCTGGTGGCGAAGAATGCTGCTTGCGTAGCGGCGGGATATGCCCGTAGGGCCCGGCCTGCTTACCGCCCGAAAGAGGGCTAGCCGGAGGGGGCTCGTAAACCTGCCTTTCTTTCGAAGCAGCGAGTGAATGAAGGAGCGGAAGAGCGAGCCTACCCCCAGAGGGAGGGGCCCTGGGTGATTGAGCGCGTTTTTTCCTTTAGAGCGAGCACATGCCACGCATAGTTGGGTTGCTCACGCAGCGGATCTATCTCTCGAACTATCTATAGATAGAGAGAGATCAGTGAAAGTCATTGCCTTCTTTTATGGTTGCCCCCCGACTGACGGCCTTTACGCAACTACGACTACTTTGATGTGAGCGGTTAAATTGCTTTTATCTTTCTGGCCTCCACTTGTACGAAGATGCATAAAGAGACCCGCCCCTTTTTCTTTTCTTATTTTTCTTTAGAAAAGGACCCTACCTTCTTCTGCTGAGCTCTACCCTGCCCGCATTTCTTTTTTAGAGGGCCGGCCACCTCCACCTGCTTGCAACAGTCTTTCTTCGTAATTATACTGAACGGGTCGATCCTCCCCTCCGTTTTTTTGAGAAACTTCTCCTTACGGTCTCCTCGCCAAGAACTCACCGGCGACGACAGAGGAACTCACCTGCCTGCTGTGGCGGGGCGGCTTTTTTGTTCAACAATAAGACCTGGACGATTATCCCTACCCTCGGTAGCTTACGAGTTTACGTCCATCCCTGGTCGGGTCAAGTTTCCTTTCTTGCTTCGCCCTTGTAGCCGTTACCCGAATTCGCGCAAGTGTGTCCACACCCCCTGACTTGACGAGGAATCCATTCCCGCGAACAAACACACCTCCTACACACACCTAGGGGCACCCCTTCCTGCATATCCATACAAGACCAGAGTAGGCGTGTTGAGGTCCGTAGAGGTACCCATTACTCCGAGTACCCTCCCACAAAAAAAAGATGTGTGGTTCGGTGGTTCGACCAGAAATGCTATGCTGACGCACAAGACTACCCCTTCTCCCGAAAGCTTCGCGGGCACCTTGACTACTTCACGACGACGGGGGACCGCCCGTAGGGGGTTGACTGCACAAGGCCCCTGCAGAGGAAAAGCTTGATCCCAGCGAATATAAGATGCTCAGCTCCGCACAACATAGGGATTAACACGCTTTCGAAAAAAACATAGAATAGTAGAAGATCCAGCATGCAGAACACTGCGATCAATAGAAATTCACAAATTAGAAATGCTATAATATACTCTTTCCCATTACTTCTCATACCAGACCAACCCACTAAAATGCAAATTGGGATCAGAAATGTCGTCAATATCACGAAGAATAATGAAAGACCATCTAGACCCATATACAAATGGATGTTTTCATAAGGAAGCCATCGAACGCTTTCCACAAATTGAAATTTGGCCGTAGAAGGATCAAATTTGATCCAAAGAACAAGTGAATACAAAAAAGTGAGAAGAGAAACGCACAGACCAATCAATCTTATAAGTCTTATTGATGAATTTGGAATAAAAAGAAGAATAATGCTTCCTAGCACGGGACAGAGAATAAGACCACTTAGATCAAAAGAGCTTTCAAAGAAATTTTCTAACATTGAGTAGATTCGAACATGTTACAGATTAGTAGACAACAGTAAACAGTTAGAAATCAACCTAAACATTAGGGGTCTCTCTGTGCAAGTCTGCTTCACACCGTGTCAGATGAGTAGTAGGTGGCTGAGGTTCACCTCTCCTACAGTAGGAAGTCTTGAGGAGAGTCCCCCCCTTCCCTTAAGAAGAAGTTGTGGGGAACCCGGCACGCCCACGTATGCGCCTTTATTTAGATTATCAACATTATACTTGACTTCATCCGGGAATCTTTCTAAAAAAGACATCTGGCAAAATTCCAGGTAGACCTGCTTGGTGACGCCTATTCTGCTAGGTAGGGGGGAATTGGTCATAGCCGAAGTCGAAGGCAAAAAGAAGGTAATGAAATGGATAAGAAAGAAGTTTTAGAACTAGGCCCCCTCTGGCAGGGCTTTGAGTGAATGAACTCGCGTTCAGGCTCGCTCCTTCGCTCGCTCTTTTGTACTCGTTCCACTTAGGTTTCACTCGCTCTTTTGTACTCGTTCCACTTAGGTTTCACTCGCTCTTTTGTACTCGTTCCACTTAGGTTTCACTCGCTCTTTTGTACTCGTTCCACTTAGGTTTCACTCGCTGGGTAGCAATTGCAAAATATTTCTTCTTCTCAGCATAGAATATATTTTCCTTTATAGAGAGGGGTTTTTGTTAAGCATATGCCATGTTCTCTTTGAACCTGGCGCATGATCATACTTGAAACCTACAGGAAGCAGATCCGCAATGAAGAAAGGATAATATTGACTTAGCCACTCTATCTAAGATATTCAAAGTTTCCTTTATTCAAAGGCTAGCTTTATAGTCTAATGCCATTATAAGTGCTGAGCTTGTCGGCCTTTGCCGTGAGATATATGTTTATTTGTCAGATCGGGAACCTACACCTCGACAGGTATCGCAAAACCCAAATATCTTTTCTTAGTAGCGGAAAGTTTTTCACGCACTTTGTACCAAATGTCCTGAAAAAAAAAATATAAATCGATTTGAAGATTGACTCCCAAGTCTCTCCAAATTAGCAAACCTGCCGGGATACAAGCAATTCCAGTTAATTAGCGGATCGCATTTTCTCGTATTATTTCTTATAGTAAAAAGCGCCGTGTCATTAGTTAGCACTGCTTTTCACGGAAAATAATATCATATTTAGTTAAGGGCGTGTCATTAGTTAGCACGGCTTTACGGTCCTGGAATAGAGCGTGTCAGAAGTGAGCATATCTGTTCTCGGTCCCATGGTCTTTATTTGGTTTTCACGGTCTAGGATGGTTGGGGGGCCTTGCATTCCTACTCTTTTTTTAGTATCCCCCCCTCGTTCGTTACTATTGGAATAGTTTACTTATCGGTATTTAGCTGTGGGTATTGTTGCTTCATAATGACTTGGATAGTTGGCTAAGAAATGTTCTTTTCACATCCCTTGGGTGTGTTGCGTTATATGATCAGAGGTGTCATTCAAATAATGGTTTCAGGCATGGATTGTCTGCCACGGAGGGTACTTCTTTTACTAGGCCCTATTCCGACTAGAAAATAGAAAGGGGAAGAGGTGGTAATTATCTTTCTTTCATTCGCACTTTCAATCTTTCGTTTCGAATGTAGTTTCTAATGTTAGTTAGGTTCTATCAAATGTTCTCTAATTGGCTTTCCTCCCATCACTCATAGTTAGTGTATGTGTTTTCTGTCCATGTTTGGGAGGACGCATATTACTCTGATGGTGGGTATCCTTGCTTCGCATATCTTAGTACTCATTCCAAATCCGGCGCATTTTGTACTTGTTAACTTTACGTTTCAACTCTCAGAGTGTCACCTTCCTTCACAATTGGAGAAAAAATGTAAAGAGAACATGTGGAGTTTGTGCCTGGGGCTGAGAAAGGATTGGATTCTCGGGTCAACGAAATTGCTATGGAAATAACAGAAATGTGGGGGAGTACCGCTAGCTTTGAGAGCTTTACTTTAGGGAGTATCATGCCAATGATAGTGTTGATGAGTGGTCGGCTGGTTTTTATAGTGATATTTGGGAGTTAGGCGATGTAGGAGATCAAGAACTCGCATCTCTAAGGTTGAGCTACTTGCATTTGCCACCCACGAAAAGAGCGAGCCAGCTTTGGAGTGCTTTACTTACTGTTCTATTTGAAAGGTCAGGTGATCCACAAACTAGAGCTGATTGGTCAATGGATAGCAGCTCATGGCTTAATTTCATTACCCGAGAGTAAGGGGGCAATGGAGGACAAGGGAAATGAATAAAAAAAGCACCTGGTTAAAATTAAGTTCCTTAAAAACGTAGTTGAACGTAAAGATTGAGAAGTGACATGCAAGATGCATTACTTGGTTCATGACCTACCTAGCTCGATCTATTGTTGCTCATGAGTTTTCTCAGTCGGGTACGGAGGTAACAACAAATATTGATAATGGCTGTAGATATCTGTCTTTGATTAAGTGTTAAGAGAAGGTGGAAGCAACCATTGCTAGAAGATTGCGAGCACTCCATATTCATTAAGGTGATTTCCTTCTTGGAAGAAGTTGCTAAGGCAAAAAGTTTGCGGTCCCTTGTTTTAGATAGTATAGGATTTGATACATTACCTATCTGCTCCTTTGGTTCATTTGAGGTAAATTTCCATTTCAAGTGGCACATTTACGGTGCTTCCCGAAGCTATTCCGCAGGCCTTGCATCTGAAAGAATGGTTCAATACGTCGGATTTGCCAGAATCTATAGGCAATCTGCCCTGCCAAAATTGCATGTTATGGATTTGAAGTTTTCCAAAATTGAGGTGCTTCATTTGCGCATCTGCAAGCTTGTCAACCTAGTGACTAACGATCTTGGTAACTGTTTGGAACGTTGAGAGCTGGAAGGGTGCTTGGGAGAAATGAAGAAACTCAGGTACTTTTATACAGATTGGTGCCCATTGGTCGGCATGCCAATTGGTATTGGGAAGAACACCTCCGAAGGTTGAGCACTTTTGGTGTAGGCGAGGAAGGAAAATATTCGTGCACCTCCGAGCTAGAACATCAAAATTTGCTTAGTGGGAGTCTTTTAATCTATGGATTGCTTTATTTGAATAACCCAACAGAAGCTGCACAGGCAAACTTGAAGCAGAAGCAAGATCTAGCCTGGATTAGAGGAGAGTGCACTCCTTGTGTCCTGGAAGACAGTTATTTCTTAATAAAATAATTGCTCTTTTTTTATTCCATAAGTGGGGATTTATGTGAGCTGAGCGTTGGTCAGATTTCCACAAAGCAATTCCAGATTTTTCTACTCTCCAAACTGTCTGTACCCAGCGAGTGGAACGGAAGTGAAACGAGCAACAAGAGCAGAGTTTCACTACAGTGAAACGAGCCGCAAAAGGCGAGTCGTATGCTTTCTTATCACTCTCCTATGCGGGTTACTTTTCAAACGTTACGTCGGTGCTGGTCCTCGCCCGGTTGAAGGAGATGTGTACTCGACTTCCTTTAAGTAAGTGGTGGTCCATAATAGCTGATCTATCCCGGTCCATGCTCGGCCGGTGCTTAGCCCCTCCCTCTGTCAAGCTGAAGAAGAGACTAAAGGCCCATCTGCGAACGTGGAATCAAGAGGTTTTTTGAGAGATGTGGCAAATCTATCTCAAGCTGAGGTGAGAAGTGCAAGTGCCAGCACAATCATTAACTACGCCCGTCAGAGCAAAATAGAGCAACCCAGTAGGTAGGATTTACTCTACATTGTCTATTGCTGAAGGGGGGGGGACCTCTACAAATATTGATAAAAACATCGTAGAACATCTGGGCCTGATACTGATGATTGCTTCGACGTTCAAAGAACTAAGATGCGCCAGACGGGAAGAAGGAAGAATTTTCTTAAGTAAGGTAGCTAACCTCTTCATGATAGGGAGAATGGTCAAGATAGGAATATGTAGATGTGGTAAAGTGCTTTGATCGAATTGACCACGAGCTCCTACTCAACCAACTAAGGGAACAGTTCGGTCAGGAAAACGAAGGCTTCGTGGCACTAGTAAATTGCTTTCTCAAGACTTATATCCTTGACCGGGACCAGGTCAAAGATGTCCGTGCTCTCGATCGAATTCTCTTGTTCATAGATTAAGGAGAGAGAGGCAAACCGGTATTGAACAACCTGATCCAATTTCGCCTTATTTATGTATGAGGGTGAACTTATGTTTCCTGATCGTCATCTTCTAGTGCTATACTCCACCATCTGTTCTTAACAGAGGAGGCGCCATCCTTTCTACTTGACTTTTGAGTTGGTCCCCGGTTTATGGAATATGGGAGTAAGTAAAGGAAGTTTTCCCGGGCCAAGAAAGGAACTTGAATTGTTAGGAAGGATTCTTCGCAGAGTTTGTTTGATCATTCTCTCCAGCGTCAAAAAAGAGGGAGGGTTTTTTCTTCGAATCGGATTGATGTCTCCGACGCGAAAATAAAAAAGTCTTTTTCTTGTGGTGCTATCAATTGTTATTTTATTTGATACATTGTGACCAAGAACATTGGAGAATTCAAAGAAACGGAAAGAGAGGGATTCGAACCCTCGGTAAACAAAAGCCTACATAG